>Ga0209051_1001074_pt1 | contig 25369 bp, 22 predicted proteins | sample AraplaCvi_mMS_r2_2_FD_184286 | JGI IMG/M metagenome (GOLD analysis project Ga0209051, IMG submission 184286) | Arabidopsis root microbial communities from North Carolina, USA - plate scrape MF_Cvi_mMS_r2 (SPAdes) (version 2) | ecosystem: Host-associated > Plants > Roots > Endosphere | place...
GCGTGTAGTCCCCCACGAGCGTCGCCTCGTCGTCGTTGATTCGCACGTCCACGAGCTCGGTCGAACCGCTCTGTGTCAGTCGCTGACCGATGGCGTCGAAGTCGTCGAACCGGTTCACGCCGGCCCGCTCGACGGGGACGGTGAAGTGCACGATCGCACCGTCGTCGGTCGTGGCTTGTGAGGAGAAGTAGGTCGCGTAGAGGCCTCCGGTGGAGTAGTACTTGCGGCCGTTGACCACGTACCCACCTTGGACGCGGCGCGCCGTGGCGGACACGCTGCCACTGGCGCCGCCGTTGCGCTCGTTGACCGTTCCCGCGAACAGTGCCCCGTCGCGGAGGCGCTGGAGGTTGACCGCTCGCAGGGGGACGTCGTCACCACCGGCGATCTGGTGCGCCACCAGAAACGTCGGTCGAAGCGCTTGTGCCACATTGGAATCCGCACGGGCGATCGTGATGACCAGATCGACGACGTCGCGAACGCTGCCACCCGCTCCACCCTCGTCCCGTGAAATTCCGGTCAGGCCGACGCCGTGGGCGGCGAGCTCCCGAACGTCGTCGAAGGCGTAGTCGCGAGTGCCTTCCCGCGTGTGCGCGGTGGCGCCGATTCGCTCGAGCGCAGGACCTATCGCCGACCGAATGTGCGCTACGGCTGACGGATCTCCCATCTTTTGTGTGTCCGGTGGCATCTGAACCGCGGTCACGCGAGGGCTCCTCGAGGGTTGGGAACGGCAAGTCCGGCGCGCAACGTGCCATGCCGACCGGATGAGCCCTGTTGCGGCAGGGAAGCAATCGTGCTGAGGATCCCCGGTACCGCGCCATCGACGGCCAACACGATCCCGTCAACTCCGTGCGCGGCGCTCCAGGCCTGGAGTTCAGGTATCGCCCGGTCGTCGTCAAGGCGGGCCAACAACGCGACCTCACCGCGACGACGACCCGCAACACTGAGAGCCGCCTCCAGTTTCTCGGCAGCGCCGCCGATCTCGCCATATCCGACGACGACGGCATCGGCGATGGCCGCAACCCGTGCCCATCCGACGTCGGCCGGCGCAACGGCGATCAAGACGGGACGGCCTTGCACCGACGACGGTCCGTCCAATGGTCCGGCGACGCGATAGAACCGACCGTCGAAGTCGACGGGACGAATCATCGCGTCGTCGGCGACGACTGCGTTCTCTTGGTCCCCGAGTAGCGCGGCCGCGGGGAAGGACTCCCACAGCTGGGTGAGGACGTGCGCGTACTCGACCCATCGGTCGGCCGCGTCGGTGGCGTCGGGGTCTGGCGCCGTGGCGTCACTCACCTCGTCGCCGACGCCGGCGAGCAGGACGACACCCGCCCGGCCTCCGGTCGCCCGATCGAGCGACAGAATGCGCCGTGCCAAGTTGTAGGGCGCGTTGTGGGTCGTCGGTGCGTCCACCACCCACCCGATGTCGCCGTACCTCCCCGCGAGATGCGCGGCGGCCACCGTGGGATCCACCGAAACGTGGTCGCCGACGTGGTCGACGAGTCGAATCGCGGTCACGCCCGCGTCCTGGGCAGCGGCGACGATCGCGTCGGCGTCGGCCAGCGACACTTGCGACGGCGCGTCTCCGACGTCGAGTTCGACGAGGACCGCGAGCGCTTCGCCGCTCACGAGGCGCTCACGAGGTCTGTCTCGTCCACTGCCCGCACCTCGGGAACTCCCATGCCGAGATGACCCCGCAGCGTGGTGCCGTCGTAGTCCGTCCTGATCAGGCCCCTCCGGCGTAGCTCGGGGACGAGGTGGTCGGCGAAGTCGTCGAAACCCGACGGCAGGACGTCGGGCATGACGTTGAATCCGTCGGCCGCTCCGAATCGGAACCACCGTTCGACGTCGTCGGCGACCTGTTCCGGTGTCCCGACGACGATGCGATGTCCTCCGCCGCCGGACAGCTTCTTGAGCAACTGCCCAAGAGTGGGCTGCTCGCGGTCGATGATCTCGCGAACCACCCGGTTGAAGGTCTGCGAACCTCCGGCTTCGATCGGATCGCGCAGCAGGTCGGTAGGTATCGGTTCGTCGTCGGACAGACCGTCCAGACTGATGCCGAGTTGGCCCGACAGCCGGTCCCGCGCATACGCGTCTGGAAGCAACTCGTCGAGAAGCTCGCGGCGCCGTCTCGCCTCCTCTTCGGTACTTCCGAGCACCGTCGACAATCCGGGCAGCACCACGATTTCGTCCGGGTTGCGGCCGAAGCCGGCTGCACCGCTTCGGAGTTCGTCACGGAAGGCCCGCGCCTTCTCCATGTCCTGGTCCGCCGAAAAGATCACCTCCCCCACCCGTGCCGCGAGGCGCTTACCGTCTTCGGACCCGCCGGCCTGGACGATGACCGGACGGCCCTGCGGAGAGCGGAGTTCGGTCCGCCCGTCCCACGCGGCAACCACCCGTTCGACGAAGTTCGCCGCCCGGCGATACCGCAACGCGTGATCGGGTTCGTCGGAGCGTCCGAAGTTGCGTGCCGCGACCGAACCCGCGGTGGTGACCACGTTCCAGCCGAACCTCCCCCCACTGACGTGGTCGAGATCCCCGAGACGGCGGGCAATCTCGACCGGATCGTTGTACGACGACGAGAGGGTGCCGATCAAGCCGATGCGTTCGGTCTGTGCGGCCACGCGGGCCAGCACCGTCGTCGGCTCGAGGTTGTTTCCGGTGCGATGCCGGATGCTGGGGTCCAGTAAGGGCCCGTCCGCGAGGAACACCGCGTCGAGCTTGGCCGCCTCGGCCTTCTTCGCGATGGCGGTGTAGTGGTCGACGCCGTAGCTCGCGAGTGCATCGGTGCCCGGGAATCGCCACGATCCACCGAATACCCCTGCGTTGAGGATGTTCACGTTGAGATGTAGTCGACGCGTCACGATTCTGCCTTCCCCGTGTCCCGTCCGGCGTAGTAGCCGGACACGGGACGGTTGCCGTTGACCAGGAAGTCACCTGTCACCCTGGGTTTGTAGATGACCGGGTTGTGCGACGCCAAGGTCCTGGCGTTCCGCCAGTGCCGGTCGAGGTGCACGCTGGCGCGGACGGTGGACGACCCTCCCGCGTCGAAAGCCCTTGTGGCTGCATCGAGCACCGCCTCGATGACGGCGACCTGGCAGGTAGACGTCTCAACGTAGGCGTCCGCATAGGACGCCTCGTCTCCCGCGGAGTGCGCGGCCTCCAGCCGACGTGCGGCCCGGTCGAGTAGCGCCTCGGCGGTCAGCCTGCGCGCGTGCAGCCGTCCGATCACTGCCAGCACGTCGGGGTCGTCCGTCGCGGTTTGGGAGAGCGCATGCCGGGACGTGCGCGTGCGGGCGCGGACGACGTCGACCGTCTCGGCGACGATGCTGCGCGCGATGCCCGCGAGGTTCGCCAGGTGCACGATTTGTACGAACGAATCGAGGCCACGAAGCGAGTCGACGCCTCGGCCGAGGTCGCCGTGCGGCTCGACGGGTACGTCGGTGAGAATCGTGGTACCGCTTCCGGTTTGGCCTTGTCCAATGCCGTCCCAGTCGTCGACGTGGTCGACGCCGTCGTGCCGGGCGGGAATCACGACGAATCTGCGAATCCCCTCGTCGTCGAGTACGGCGGTGCGGATGTAGTCGGCGAAGCGTGAACCGGTCGAATAGAACTTGGTCCCCGACACCACTCGGCGTCCACGACCGTCGGTCCGGACGCGGGTGCTGATCGGGTTCCAGTCGTCGGTCGGTTCGAGTCCGGCGACGACGGAGGAGGGTTCGGATTGTGCGTTGCCGAAAACTGCTCCGGCAGCGATCCTTTCCGACCAGTAGTGCTTGGCCGAGGAATCATCCTCCCGTCGGAGAATCTCGGTGGTGGTGAAGTGTCCTCGCCAGATCTGCGGAACGTTGGAGTCGGCCTGCCCTGCCTCGGCCAGCAGCGCGAACAGTGTCGGCAGGTCGACGTCGAACCCGCCGACGTCGCGGGCCAGGCGGAGCCGACCGAAGCCGGCGGCGGCGAGATCCTGCACCAGGCGGTAGGGATGTTCGCGTGTTGTGTCCCGCTCGGCTGCTCCCTTGGCCAATTCGCCGAGTACGGAGCGGATCTGGACGAGCGCGTCCTCGAACGTGGCCGGCTGTGACGGTGTCATGGCGCCCCCAACGCGAGGCGGTGTCCGGCGATCGCGTCGAGCAGCGCGACGGTGTAGGGCTCGTGCGGGCGGGAGAACACGTCTTGGGTCGGACCGCGTTCGACGATGCGGCCCTGCCGCATGACCGCCACCTGATCGGAGATCGCCGACACGACGGCGAGATCATGGGAGATGAACACGTAGGTGAGTCCTCGGTCGGCTTGGAGTTGTCTCAGTAAGTCCAGGATTTGAGCGGCAACCGACACGTCGAGCGCCGACGTCGGCTCGTCGAGCACCACGACCTCGGGTTCCACGACGAGGGCGCGCGCAATGGCCACCCTCTGACGCTGGCCGCCGGACAGCTCCCGTGGATGCCGTGTGGCGAAATCGGCGGGAAGCGCGGCCGCCTCGAGCGCCGCGGCGACCCGGTCGACGTTCTCGCGTCGTCGTCGTCGTGTCGACCCTGGCAGCAGCGAGGTCGGTTGAAACGACCTCAAGGGTTCCTCCACGACGTCGAAGACGTCGAAGCGGGGATCGAACGACGAGTACGGGTTCTGGTACACCACCTGGATGCGTCGACGCAGCGGTCGGTAGGCGCGAGCGCTCAACGCGGTCACGTCGGTGCCGAGGACGTCGACGCGACCCGAGGTTGCCGGGGTCACCCCGGTGATCACCCGTGCCGTGGTCGACTTCCCGCTGCCGGACTCACCCACGAGGGCGAGCGTCTGGCCGCGGTGAACCTGGAACGAGATGCCGTCCACTGCCGGTACGTCGCCGTAGACCTTGCGCAGGTCGGTGACCTCGATGGCGATCCCCGCGTCGTCGGGCGCCGCGGCGCCGTTGGCTGCCGTCCGGATCACGCGCTTCGGGAACGCCTTTCGCGGCACGCTGCTCAGCAGGTGTCGGGTGTAGGCATGTTGCGGATCGGCGATGACGTCGGCCGTCGGCCCGAACTCGACGATGTGGCCGTCCCGCATCACGCCGATCACGTCGGAACGGTCGGCGGCCACCCCGAGGTCGTGGGTGATGAGGACGATGCTCGTGGCCGACGACGTGCGCAGGTCGTCGATCAGATCGAGCACCTGCTTCTGCACCGTGGCGTCCAGCCCCGACGTCGGCTCGTCGGCGACGATCAGGTCTGGACTACCGGCCACCGCCGCCGCGACGAGTATCCGCTGGCGCATGCCGCCGGACAGTTCGTGAGGGTACTGCCGGTAGACGCGTTCGACGTCGGTGAATCCGACCAGTTCGCATAGTTCGTGTACCCGCTCCCGACGCTCGTCGTCGTCGAGGTTGGTGTGCAGGCGCAAGACGTCCTCGACCTGTAGCCCGACGCGGCGGACCGGATCGAGCGAGATCGTCGGATCCTGGGGTATCAAAGCCAGTGAACGACCGCGGATTTCGCGCCACTGCTTGGGACCGAGCTCGGCGAGGTCGCGACCCTGAAAGTCGATCGTTCCCCCGAGCACCTCGCCGTTGTCCGGAAGGAGGCCGAGAATCGCGTGACCGGTCGTGGTCTTGCCGGAGCCGGACTCGCCCACCAGGGCGAGTACCTGGCCAGAGCCGACGTCGAAGCTGACGTCGTGCACGACGGGCCGCGCATGGGTGCCCAGCCGGTACCCCACCGTCAGTCCCCGTACCGACAGCACGGGTGGCGCCGTCATCGTGTGGCCCGCTTGGACAGATGACGGGAGATGTTGTTGGTGGCCAACACCACCGCGACGATCGCCAGCGCGGGGAACAGGGTGAGCCAGCCACGGGTCGCGATGTACTTGCGCCCATCCGAGACCAGCAGGCCCCACTCGGGTTCCGGCGGTTGGGCGCCGAGCCCGAGGAAACTCAACGAGGCAATCCAGATGATGGCGATGCCCAGCTGGACCGCGATCAGCGAGACCGTCGTCGCCACCGAGTTGGGGATCACGTGCCTTCGCACGACGGCGAACGTGGTGGCTCCACTGGTGATCGCGGCCTCGACGTAGTTGCTCGCCCTGACCCGCAGCACTTCGGACCGAATCAAACGAGCGAAGGTAGCCGACGTCGTCAGGCCCACCGCGATCGCCGCGGGCACCAGACCGGCGTGGCCCGTCCTGGCCGTGTACAGCACGACGATCGAGATGGCCAAGAGAAAACCAGGAATCGAGAGCAACACGTCGATGAGCCGCATCAACACTGTGTCGCCCCACCCGCCGAACCACCCCGCCACGGCACCAAGCACGGATCCGACGACGACCGCCACCGCCACCGCAATGCTCGCTCCGAGGAGTGAGGCACGTGCGCCGTATACGATGCGCGAGTACAGGTCTCGCCCGAGAAGGTCGGTGCCAAACCAGTGCTCCGCAGACGGCGGTCGAAGTTTGAGACCGTTGTCGATTGCAATCGGGTCGTAGTGCGTGAACGCACCAGGGATCAGAGCCCAGAGCAGGGCGACGGAGAAGACGGTGACGGAGATCGCCAGCACCCAGTGCGACCCAAGCCAGCGTGCCGCCGTCGACGACGACGAACGTGTTCGCGGCGCGCGGTCGGAAGCCTCGTCGTGCGGCTCTTGGTCGGCAGTCGAGGGCTCGACGGCGATGATGCTCATGGCATCGACATTTCGACCGGCAGGCGGCGAGGGACACGAAGGGGCGGCAGCGCCGCGAGCTCACGGTCGGCTGCGCCCGCGCTCGCCTTGGTGTTCACGCCGCTGCGGCGCTGTGCCTTCGGGTTCACCAGAACCCGGGGATCGATGAACGGATAGGCGACGTCGACCACGAAGTTGACGGTCACGTACGCCAAGGCCGCGACCAGCACGACGCCCTGCAATACCGGAAGGTCTTGGGTGCTGACCGCTCCCACCGTCAGCTGACCGATACCAGGCCGCGCGAACACGGCCTCGGTGACGACCGCGCCGGCGATCAACTCACCACACGCCAACCCCAGCAGAGTGAGCACGGGCATCGACGAATTGCGCAGAACGCCCCGCCGGAAGACGTAGACCTGCCCCGCGCCGCGGGCGTGGAGCACGTGGGCAAAGGGCTGTGCCCGCGCAGACCGGATCGACGTGGTGAACACCTGAGCCAGCGGCGCGGCGACGAGGATGCCCAGGGTGACGGCCGGGGCTAGCAATGCCACGAACGAGCCGTCATCGGATGCGGGTATCAGCCGAAATCCGAACGAGAACAGCTGCAGCAAGAGAATTCCCACGACGAAGGTGGGGATGGAGCCAAATAGCGAAGGAAGGGACCCGACCACCTCTCGGACGGACTTCCACGGTGCATAGTTGGCGACGATCCCGATCAGCACGGCGAACACCACGCCGAAGAGCAACGCCAAGCCGGTGAGCGCGAGCGTGCTGGGCAGCGCGGCACCGACCAACTCGGTGACCGCCCGGCCGTCCGTCAGCGAATACCCCAGATCACCGTGCACGGCGGCGGTCAGTGCCGACCCGTACTGCTCCCACAGGGGCCGGTCGAGTCCGTAGTACTCGATCAAGACCTGGGCCTGCTCGGGTGATATCTGTGCTTCCGGATTCTGAATGCGGTTGTGCACCGCGTCCCCGGGCAATGCGCTCAACAACAGGAACGACACGGTGTAGGCAGCCCACAGCACCAGCGCGGCTTGGCCGAATCGCTTGAGAATGTACGTACGCATGTCGACCGCCCTATCCGTTGATCCAGGTGTCGTAGAACCACGACCGTCCGGTCGACTCGGTGGCGAATCCGTGGACCGTTGACGCCAACCCGAACACCTGGGTCTCGTCGTAGAGCGGGATCGAGTAGCCCTCGGAGAAGATGTAGTCCTCGATCGCCTGAATCGCCACCTTGCGCTTCACCGGGTCGAACTCATATGACTGGGCTGCGAGCAGTTGGTCGAGCTTCGCGTCCGGCGGCTGCTTCTCGAGAACGTCCTGACGATCACTGCCGTAGGAGGTTCGCAGCACGCTCGGCTCTGCGGTGGAGGTCTGGCCCTGGGTGAAGAGCCAGTCCTTCGCCGTCTGCTCTTGGGACTCGTACTCGGTCAACGACGGACTGGTGAGTGTGATTTCGACGCCCGCCTCGCGCCACTGCGACTGCAGGACCTCCAAAACCGATTGCGACACTTGGTAATACGGAGCCACCCTCTGGTGAATGCTGAGCCGCTTACCGTCCTTGACGCGGATGCCATCGGGGCCAGGACGCCACCCTGCGGCGTCCAGTAGCGACTTCGCCTTGCCGAGGTCGTACTTCAGATGGCTGCTGGAATCTCCGCGAAGCGGTGTGCCCTTCACCAACGCACCGGTCGGCACGGGGTAGTTCGGCGAAAGCACCGCCTTGTTGATCGCGTCACGATCGGTGGCCGCCTGCAGGGCCAACCGAACCTGCTTGTCCTGCAACGGTGAATCGGGATTGTCCAACCGCACGGTCAGATCGTTGGTCTCCCCCTGCACCGTGATCGCCACCAGGCTGCCCCCGCCCGAGGTCACCGTGTCCTCGTCATAGGGGGCGACGTTCCTGGCGATCTGCGTCTCCCCCGACTGCAACGCACCCACTCGGGTGCCAGCCTCCGGCACGGTCTTGAACACGATGCGCTCGAGGTACGCCTTGCCGGAATGCTTGGACCCCGCCGGGGGCCAGGCGTAGTCGTCGCGGCGCTTGAGGGTCACGCCGGTCGTGCCGCTGACCGACTCGACGACGAAGGGCCCGGTCCCCACCCAGTTGCGCAGATCGCCCTGGCCGTTGAGGTCCTTCGCGAGGGTGGACTTGCCAAGGATCGAGCTGGCCCGATAGTTGGAGAGGATCTGGATGAAGCCGGCGTTCGGCTTCGAAAGCTTGACCACGGCCGTGTGGTCGTCGACGACGTCGGTGCCTGCGTAGTCGGTCCAGAAGGGATCCTGGGTGATGCCCAGCGCCTTGTCTCCTAGGCCGTGCTGGTCGAAGTTGAGCTTGACCACCTCGGCGTCGAACGGGCTTCCGTCGCTGAACGTCACCCCGGATTTGAGCTTGAAGGTGTAGGCGAGATGGTCGGCGCTGACCTGGTAGGACTCTGCGAGCCATGGCTTGTAGTCGCCAGTCTCCGGGTCCTGCCAGATCAATCGCTCCGCGAGATTGTTGGCAACCTGACTGTTCGACCAGATGGAGTTCGTCGGCTTCCAGGCCTGGTACTCGACCGGGTCGTAGAACGTGAGGGTGCCACCAGAGACGGGGTCGCCGACGGGTTGTCCGGTCGACGAACTACCACCGCAGGCCGCGACCATGGTGCCCGTCATGGCCACCGCTGCCGCGGCCAGCGCGAAGCGTCGAAAACGATTGTTGAACAACGGGGTTCGTCCTTCCAACCAAGACCATCGCACGTGTCGTCGGCAACGCACGGCCAACACGGCCGGCGACGGGACACGTCGTGGGGATCCACACCGATCGCGCAGATACTGGATGCAGTCAAGCAGTCGGCGGAACACGCGTCACCGATTCAGTTCACAGTGATCGCAAGCGGGTCAACGACATTGGACGGCAGTACGCTCATACATCAACGGGACTCGTGGATCGCCGAGGCATCCCTACTGAAACAGATTCCTGCCGTACACATTCGACGCAAGGCACAGAAGGGACATCGGGAGTGACTGTCTTCGAGGTTCCCGTGACGACGTCTGCGGCCGCGGTGACCGCTGCGGACGCCCACCCCTTCGTCGCCAAGGCCAAGCACTACGCAGACACCGTGCTGAGGCCGGCAGCCCTGCAAACCGATCGCGACGGCGTCACCGCTGCCAACGTGGCCCAGCTCGCCGAGCTCGGTTTGCTCAACCACACCGCGCAGCCAGAGTTCGGCGGCGCCGCGGTCGGGCGTGCCGAGGACCGGCGACTCCACGAGATCATCGCCGGCTCGTGTTTCAACACCTGGTTGGTGTGGGCACAGCATGCGCCGATGGTCGGACGCCTGGCTCTCGAACGTCAGAAGGGCTCCGAACCGTCGGGCCTGGCTCGCGACGTGTTGGCCGGGCGAGTGCTGCTCGGCGCGGCGATCAGCGACGTCCGGCGCTTCCCGCACGCCTTCATCGCGGCGACCCGCCAGGGTGACGGTTGGATCTTCACCGGCACCATCTCCTGGGTCAGCGGGTGGGGCCTCAACACGGTGCTGGTGGTCGCTGCGGTCGAGTCCGCGACCCAGACCGTGGTGACGGCCTTCGTGCCGATCGGCGACCGCGTCATGGCCACCCATCTAAGACTCGGCGCGGTCGGGGGCAGTCGCACCGAACGGGTGACGCTGCACGGCGTGTTCGTCCCGGCATCCGACGTCATCGTCACCCAGGCGCTCGCCGATTGGCGCAAAGAGGATCTCGGCACCGCTGGCGACACCCGGCCGCAGTACTTCGGCCTGGCGTCGACCGTCCTGGACGAACTCGACGTGGCACGGCATCCCGGAGCACGAAGAGTCGCCGCCGTATGGAGACCACGCGTCGACGCGTTGCGTTCCGACGCCTATGGACTCGCCGACGAAGCCAAGGCCCACGGGGACGAGCGCCACCGCATCACGGAACGAGTGGCAGCCAAGGTGGCAGTCGGCGAGGCGCTTGGCGTCGTGACCCGCGCACTCGTCGTCGCCCGGTCGGGGCGCGGGATCACCCTCGACGACACCGCGCAGCTGCACGCGCGGTCAGCCCTGTTCTTGCTCGTCCAGGGGCAGAGCGCGGACGTGCAGGACGCCCAGCTTGCGGAACTGTCGCGGTGAGCGAGCGAACGCCGGAACCCGGCATGGAACAGGAAGACCGATGAGCAGCGAATTCCTTTGGTACATCCCGAACCAGGTCGAACCTGGCCATCGCGGCGACACGACCGTCGACGGTCACAACAGCCTGGACACACTGGTCAGTCAGGCGACCGCGCTAGAGGACAACGGGTGGACGGGGGCGCTGATCGGAGCAGGGTGGGGTCGGCCGGACACCTTCACCGTGGCCACCGCGCTCGCCGCCCGCACGACGACGTTCGAGCCGCTCGTCGCAATCCGCCCGGGTTACTGGCGACCAGCCAATTTCGCCGCCGCGGCCGCCACGCTCGATCACCTCAGCGGAGGACGAGTGCGGGTGAACGTCGTCTCCGGAAAGGACGATCTGGCCGCCTATGGTGACACCGACGGTGACCAGACCGACCGATACGCCAGAACCCGCGAGTTCCTCCAACTGGTCCGCAAACTGTGGACCGAGGAGAACGTCACCTACCGCGGCGAGCACTTTCACGTCGATGACTCGACGGTGTTGCCCCGCATCGACATTCGCGAGGACCGCCGCCATCCGAAGCTCTACTTCGGTGGCGCTTCGGACGCAGCCGAACGCGTGTCGGCCGCAGAAGCCGACGTCCAGCTGTTCTGGGGCGAGACCCGCGACGGCGTCGCGGAACGTATCGAACGCCTGAAGAAACTCAGCGGCGAGGTGGGCCGGGAACATCCGCCCCTGGAGTTCGGTCTGCGCGTCACCACGTTCGTGCGCGACACCACCGACCAAGCGTGGGCCGAGGCAGAGGCCAAGGTCGCCGAGATGGCAACCGTCCAGCGGGACGGGCGATTCGGCGAACACGGAGCGTTACCGCAGAACCCACACCGACGGACCGCGGTCGGCCAGCGACGACTGCTCGACCTTGCAACACGAGGCGATGTCCTCGACGACAATTTGTTCACCAAACCGGGCCGGTTCGGCGGCGGGGGCGCAGGCACGACCTGGCTCGTCGGATCCGCCGACGACGTCGCGAAATCCCTGCGCAAGTACCAGGATCTCGGGATCACGCACTTCGTGCTGTCCGACACTCCCTACCTGCGGGAGATCGGACGGCAGGGTAGTCAGCTGTTGCCCCTGCTTCGCGAATGACCGCCGAGACCGACACGCCCGCAGCCGTTCTCACCACCTCGACCGTCACGACAAGACACCGGCGCCTGCTGATCACAGTGTTCGCGATCAGCAGCTCCATGGGCTACATCGCGATGATCCAGATCATCCCGGTGATCCTGGTGCCGATGGCCACCGAACTTGGCACGTCCCGTACCGCGATTGCCGCGGCGTCGACGGTGTCCACGTTGACGGGCGCCCTGGCAGCCTTCCCTGCCGGGCGTGTCCTCGACCGGTACGGCGGCCGCGCGGTGATGACGGTCGGCGCGGCGCTCGGGGCGACCGCCGTCGTGCTGTGGGCTCGAGCGGAATCGCCGTCGACCGTGTACCTCAGCTTCGTGCTCATCGGGCTGTCCATCACGATGTGCACGTACGAGGCGGCGTTCGCCGTTCTGGTGTTCGCAACCGAACCCGAGCATCGAGACCGGGCCATCATCACCGTCGCGATGATCGCGGGCCTCGCCACCTATCTCGTCTATCCGCTCCTTGGCTGGTTGAACGGTGCATTTGGCTGGCGGACAACCCTTCTCATCCTCGCCCTCGCGTTCGGGGTGACGGCCGTGCCGGGTCACCTGTGGGTCATCCCGTCCGGGGCCGCGCACCACGGCCAGGTCGCGAGCCGACGCGGCGTACCCATCGGTGCCGCTTTGCGCCAAGGTCGGTTTTGGCTGTTGTCGATCGCCTTCGTCGGACAGGCGGGGTCGGTGTCGGCCTTCTTGCTCCTCGCCGTCGCCTACCTCGTGGACGTCGGGCACTCCGTCGCGGTCGCCACCGCGATGCCGGTCGCGATCGGGGTGATGCAGATCGTGTCTCGGCTGGTGCTGACCACGTTCGCCCGACGGATTCGAATGGTGCCGGCCACCTCGGTCGCCTTCGCCATTCAGGCGTTGGGCCTGCTCCTTCTGCCGCTCGCCGGACGGTCCGTCCCGCTGTGCGTGCTGTGCGTCGCGGCGATCGGTGTCGGCCAAGGAATCGGAGTGGTCGCACGCCCCACGATCCTGGCGGACAGCTTCGGCGTGGTGCACTTCGCCAGCGTGCTGGCCGCGATCACGGTGCCCATGGCCATCGCCCGCGCAGGAATGCCCTTGCTCGCCACGTGGCTCGGCGATTGGCGCTTCCTCGTAATCTGCGGCGCACTCGCGTTCATCGCGTCGGCAGCGCTGCTACCGCTGGTGCGAGTGGGACAGAACCTGGACGAACCGGAGGCGGAACGTCAACGGGTTTCGGCGTCCGATGAGCGTGGCCCCCTGCCGTCGTTGCCATGACAGTCAGCGGAAGAGGCGGAAGAATCCGCGCACCTGCTCGACCAACGACTCCGGCTGCTCGAGCGCGGCGAAGTGGCCGCCGCGTGGCATCTCCTCGAACCACCTGAGGTCGGTGAACCGCAGCTCGGCCTCCCGTCGCGAGGGGCGTGCGAGATCGTGCGGATAGATCGACAGACCAGACGGCGCGGTCACCTTGCCCCGGAAGCTGGTGAAGCTCTCCCAGTACAGGCGCGCCGAGGACGTCGCCGACGCGGTGAACCAGTACGTCGAGATTTCGTCGAGGATCTGCTGCCGCGTGACCGCGTCCTCGGGGTGCCCGTCGTTGTCCGTCCACGCCCAGAACTTCTCGGCGATCCAGGCGGCCTGGCCCGCCGGTGAGTCGGTGAGGCCGTAACCGAGGGTCTGCGGTCGCGTCGACTGCTGCCCCGAGTAGCCCCGACCGGTGCGCTGAAACTCCTTGACGGCAGCGAGATTTGCTTGTTCCGCGGGTGTCGGGTCGTCGAAGGTGCCCTGTGGCGTCGCCGCCATGTTGAGGTGGACGGCCGCGACCCGATCCGGTGCCACCTCCCCCAGTGCGCCCGACACCGCCGAACCCCAGTCACCGCCCTGCGCGCCGTAGCGCTCGTAACCCAGCGACACCATCAACGCGTCCCAGGCCCTCGCGATGCGTTCGATGCCCCAGCCCGTCGTGGACGGCTTGTCACTCCATCCGTAACCGGGCAGAGACGGGGCGACCACGTGGAACGCATCCGCCGGGTCTCCTCCGTGTGCACGAGGGTCGGTCAGCGGGCCGAGGATGTCCAGGAACTCGAGCACCGAACCCGGCCACCCGTGCGTGATCACCAGCGGGAACGCGTTTGGCTCCGGCGAGCGGACGTGTACGAAGTGGATGCCCAGCCCGTCGACTGTGTCGCGGAACTGTGGAAAGGCGTTGAGCCGCTTGGCGAATCCGAAGTCGTAGTCCTCGGCCCAACTGCGGCAGAGTTCTTGGGCGTACGCCAGCGGCAAGCCTTGTGACCAGTCGTCCACCGTCTCCGGCTCGGGCCACCGCGTCCGCCGCAACCGGTCGCGCAGGTCTTCGATCTCGGCGTCAGTCACGGTGACCTCGAACGGCTCGGCGACCACGGCGGCTCCCTTCGTCGATGCAGCCTCGGATCCACGCTAACCGACCGCCACGTGCACGCTGAGCTGACCGGCCCGCCGACGCCAAGATCGCGGCCTCGGGAATAGATCGGTGCCGTCGCCCATTCCGAACGGCAGGGGGATCGGCAACGAGGAGTCCGTATGACGCAGATGAGGCGCTGGGAAATGGACGCCATCGGTCGCGAGGAACTGACGCTGAGGGAGGTTCCCATCCCGCAGCCGGGCCGCGGCGAGGTGCTGGTGCGGGTGGCAGCCGTCGCCCTGAACTACCGCGACAAGATGGTGGTGGAGAACGGCAGAGACCTTCCACTCGCGTTCCCCTTCACGCCCGGCTCCGACCTGGCAGGCATCGTTGTCGCCCTGGGAGACGACGTCGACCGGTTCACCGAAGGAGACCGCGTCATCTCGACGTTCACGCCGGACTGGGTGGACGGATTGCGCCCAGGCGATGCCCGCACCCCGGCGTACCGCACCCTCGGTGGCTTCTACCCCGGTGTGCTCGCGGAGTACGTGGCAGTCCCCCAGGGCTGGCTGGTCCTGGCGCCCAAGACCCTCGGCGACGCCGAGGCGGCGACGCTGCCTTGCGCCGGGTTGACGGCGTGGTTCGCGCTGGCCGAGCGTGGCCACGTGCGGGCCGGTGAGACTGTGCTGGTGGAGGGCACCGGCGGTGTGGCGTTGTTCGGCATCCAGATCGCCAAGCTGCATGGCGCGCGCGTGATCGTCTCCGGAAGCGCCGACAAGCTCGACCGCGCGCTCGCCCTTGGCGCCGATCACGGCGTCGACCGTAGGCAAGACGACTGGGTCGAAGCCGTACTGGCCGTCACCGGCGACCACGGAGCCGACCACGTGATGGAACTCGTCGGCGGTGCGCACCTCGGGCAAGCCATTCGGATCACTGCGGTCGGCGGTCACGTCTACCAGATCGGAGCCCTCGACGGATTCGAGGTGTCCGCCCCGGTGATGCCGTTGATGCTCAAGGACGTCACCGTCCACGGCATCGCCACCGGGCATCGCCGCGCCCTCACCCGACTCGTCGACGCCGTCGACCGAACCGGGCTCACCCCGACGATCGACACCCGCTACCCACTGACCGAACTGCACGCGGCGCTCGATCACCTCGATCGCGGCGCCTTCGGCAAGATCGTCGTCGATTGCCGGTAGTAGCCTCGAATCACCCTGCGGCACAACCGATCGGAGGTCTCACCGTTCGGCGTCAAGACAAGGCGGCGAGCCAGATGTGCGTGAGCAATCCGCGGCGTCCGCCGACACCTTGCGCCCCCTCCCCGCATTTGCGGCGATACCCAGCAAAGGGACACCGCATCTGCAATGGTGTACCGGTGCCACATACCGCCGTTCGCCGACACCGCTCCCTGCGATGGGTCGCCACCGCCGCAATGACGGTGGCCACCAGTGTCGGCGCCACCCTGCCGGTCGCGGCTGCAGACACCTCGATTTGCCCACAGGTCGGCGCATTCTGCGGGTTTTACTCGCCGTCACATCGGATCGACTGCGAGGTCAACACGGGCGGCCGGACGGGTCCCGATTCGGTGTATTGCAAGACACTCGAGCCTGCCCAGTCCGCGTCGATGGACGACCACGGAACCTTCACGACCTGTTCTGCTCAGTCGTGCGTGGGTGACGCCGCCGAAGGCACCCCGACGCTGGCATACGGCCAGACGGTGTCGCTGGGACCATTCCAGTGCCTCTCCGAACGGACCGGGATGACCTGCACCGCGGCGCACGGCCGCGGATTCGTCATCTCGACGGCAGGCATCAAGTCCGTGGGGTGACGGCGGGCATGATCGCCGCCAACGTCGACATCGACGCATTCACGACCGTCGCCAGATCGGTCTCGCCGTCGGCGGTCAGCCACCGCCGATAGGCCGTCTGGAAGACCTGAATCCCCACTCGCGCAGCGAGTTCGGCCGCCTCGGACTCGACTCCGCGGTGCCGCAGGGCGTCGCCGAACGCGTCCGACATCTGCTGCTGCTTGTTCAGCTCCCGCTCGAGCAGTTCCGGGTTCGACGTGATCATGGCATCGCGTCGACGTTGAGACTCCCTCGGTCCCAACCCCTCCCAGTCGAACCCTGCCAAGGCGCGTACGACTACCGCAAGGGGTTCGGTCACGTCTGGGGCATCGTGAATCCCCTGCAACAGCGCCACTCGCAGTAGGTCGGCGTCGACGAACAAGATGGACTGCTTGTCGGGGAAGTACCGGAAGAAGGTCCGGGTGGTGACTCCGGCCCGCTGCGCGATCTGGACGGCACTGGTGCTCTCGAACCCCTGCTCGTCGAACAGCTCCATCGCGGCCCGCTTGAGCCGCTCCTGGCTGCCGTGCTCCCACCGAGGCATGCGGCGAGGGTAGCGCACACGATGACACGCCGTGACAACGATATCCAGGCTGATGTCACGCCGCGACATCAGTGCTATTGTGATGTCACGCCGCGACATCGTCGGCGAAGTTCGAGGAATGGGAGATCCACCGTGCGACCAACGAACGTCGAGAAGCGCTGTGCGCGAGCCCTGGCCGGGGCCTTATGACGACCGGCGACAAGGCCGCCGAGGTACTCCTCGGACAGGCCGGACGCTCACCCGCCTATTGGTACCGCGGAGTGCTGTGGAACGTCCTGATGTCCGCGGACCAGACGCGGGGCGAGTTCACCCTCATCGAGCAGATCGTTCCGGCCGGGGCAGGACCGCCGGCGCACGTTCACGAACGTCAGGCAGAGGGTTTCTACGTGCTGTCCGGGGAGCTCGAGTTGACCGTCGGCCCGGACGACGAGGTCGTGCGGGCGGAACCGGGGTCCGCGGTCTGGGTCCCGAAGTCCACCAGACACGCGTTCCGCGTCGTGTCCGACGAGGACGCTCGGCTGCTGAACTTCTACGCCCCAGGCGGATTCGACGACCACCTTCCGTTCTACGGCGTCGCCGCCACCACCCAGACCCTTCCGCCAGCCGATCTCGGGGTGTCGGTGTTGGACCGGGAGCGCACGGCGACGTCGCAACACGCGCGCGACGCCTACCTTCAGCGCCTCGCCGACGTCGCCGAAGGGACCTGGGACTTCTCGATCCCCGACCCCACCGCAGGAAGGGATTGACGATGAAGCGCATTCAGTACCACCGATACGGCGGGCCCGAGGTGATGCGGTTCGAGGACTTCGAGCCAGTTGGACCGAAGGCCGGCGAGCTGTCGGTGCGGGTGCGGGCAGCGGCGGCCAACCCGTATGACTGGAAGATCCGCAACGGCGAGATGAAGATGATGAGCGGCCGTAGGTTTCCCCAGGGCATGGGCCACGACTTCGCCGGTGTCGTCGAGGCCGTGGGACCGGGCGTCACCCGGTTCGGCGTCGGCGACGCCGTGCTCGGCGCGGCACCGATCAAGGGCGGTGGAGCGTTCGCCGACGTGGTGGTCACCGCCGAGAACGGCGTCGCCAAGAAGCCGACGGAACTTTCGTTCGAGGAAGCCGCCGCGATTCCCACCGTCGCCGTCGCCGCCCTACAGGCGGTGGTCGACAAGGGGAAGTTCCAGGCCGGACAGTCGATCTTCGTGCACGGCTGCCTCGGCGGGGTCGGACGAGCCGCGGTCCAGATCGCGCTGGCGCGCGGCGCTGGCACGGTGGGTGGCAGCTGTCGCGTCAGCGCCACCCAGGATGCGCGCGACCTCGGCGTCTCCCCCGTCATCGACTTCGACTGCATCCCAACCTCTTTGAGCGGACAGTTCGACGTCGTGTTCGACACCGTCGGGACGCTTGCCTACGCGACGGCACGGAGCCTGCTCGCCGAGGGCGGCCGGATCGTCGACGTGGTCCCCTCGGCGACCAAGTTCGTCAGAAGCGCCCTCCCCGGTCCGTACCAGGTGGTGATCGCCCAGCACAACGCACAGAACCTCGACGAACTCGCCGAGGCGTGTGCACGGCGAACGCTTCGGCTGCCGATCGCCCGCACCGTCCCGCTCGAAGACGCGATCCCAGCGCTGACCGAACTGGAGCTCAACCACGCGCCACGGGGCGGCAAGTTGATCATCACCATGCACGAATAGCCCCGCAGCTGAATACTCTCTGGTGGACTCCCCAAAACCGCGATCAGTAGTCGTCCGCGCCGATTGGCTTGCGACGGCCGCCGTCCTGGTTCTCGCCGCCGGCCTGGTGGTGCGGGTCGCCGGCCGGTGAGCCCGCCGGTCGGCTAGGGCATGGCAGGGGCGCCGCGGCCGACGTATCGTCTCCTCGGGCTAGGAGAGGGCGAGGAGAAAAGGTGGCGAAGGATCCGGTCAACTTGCTCGTCGCCGACGAGCGCACCCAACTCGAGGCGTTCATCGAGGACTACCGCGCCGCCGTCGAGCGCACCCTCGACGGTCTCACCGACGAGCAGGCCCGCCGCCGGCTGGTGCCGTCGGCGACGACGCTGCTGGGCTTGCTCAAACACGTCACGTGGATGCAACGCGTGTGGTTCGAGGAGTGCATCGGAGGCCGGTCGCGACGTGAGCTCGGATTGGTGAACAGCCCCGAGGAGTCCTTCCACCTGTCCGAAGACGACACCGTGGCCGGCGTCCGGGAGGCCTACCGGCAGGCCTGTGCGACGGCCCGGACCACGGTGGCTCACTTTCCTCTGGATGCGGTCGTCACCGGCCACCGCGGCGGGCCCCGCACGGTGCACTGGGTGTATCTCCAGGTACTGCGGGAGCTCGCCCACCATTGCGGGCACGCGGACATCCTCCGCGAGCAGATCCTCGCGGACTGAACCGTCGACGGGGCGGTCGTTGAATACGACTATCCTCGAACGGTTTTGATCGGCGTGCCGCCAATTTCCCGACAGCACGGCATTTCGGTCGTGTAAACAGTTCGGCCTGATTCGCCCGTTCTGTTGCGAGACCTCACAGGTAGCCCTACGGTTCCCCAGTAAGCAATCCGTTAAGTGACTCTTAACGAAATGAGGCAAGTGTTTTCTGATCCCGTGGTAGCCGTGCCCACGACCGACGGTGCCGCCCGCGCGATGCTCGGTGGCCGACTGCGGGCCGCCCGCGAGCGCGCCAGGCTGTCCACCCGGGACCTCGCCGCCAGGGCCGGGGTGAGCGCAGGCTTCATCAGCCAACTGGAGAACGGCAAGTGCGGCGTCTCCGTCAGCGTGCTCAAACGCATCGCCGCCGCGGTGGGCGTCTCGGTCGCCGACCTTCTCTCCGACGAAGCTCCCGTATCGCGACCCGTGCTGCGGGCGCACGAGAGGCCCCTGTTCTCCAGTGACGGCGGGCTTCAGAAATTGCTGCTGTCCCGGCCGCCGATCCGCCAGCTCGAGGTCTACGAAGGAACATTCGAGGTCGGTGGGTCGACCGGGTCGGAGCCCTATGCCCACGACGACGCCCAAGAACTCTTCTACGTGCTCACCGGTCACATGGAGATCTCGATCGGTTCCGAGACCCTCATCCTCGGCCCCCGCGACAGTGTCGAGTACCTCTCGTCGGTCCCCCACCGAGCCGTGAACATCGGTGCCACGTCGGCCCAGGTCATGTGGATCACGTCGCACTTCACCCCGCCGATCGACACCAATCCGCTCAAAGCGCCCATGAGTCAACACATTTCGTCCACCAAACCCACCGAGGACTGACACCATGACCGACCGCCTGCTGATCACCGGAGGCCACGTCTTCACCCCCGCCGGAATCGTCGAGGAACCACTCCTCGTCGAGAACGGCCTCATCACCGCGATCGGTGCGGACGCGCTCGCCGCAACCGACGCCGTCGAGATCGACGCCGCAGGTGGCCTCGTCGCTCCTGGCTTCCAGGACTGCCACATTCACCCCTACCACGCAGGCCTCGACATGATCGCCTGCGACTTGACCCCGTACGACACCGCCGACGGATATCTCGGGCGCATCGCCGAATACGCGGCGGCCAACCCCGAGCTGCCCTGGATCAGTGGCGGCGGCTGGTCGATGGACTCCTTCCCCGGCGGGCTGCCGACGGCCGCGGCGCTCGACGCGGTGGTTCCCGACCGGCCGGCGTACTTCCCCAACCGCGACGGTCACGGAGCTTGGGTCAACACCAAGGCCCTCGAGGTCGGCGGCATCGACGACTCGACGCCCGACCCGTTCGACGGTCGCATCGAACGCGACGCCGACGGCCACGCCATCGGCACACTCCAAGAAGGCGCCATGGCCCTCGTCGCCCGGCACATCCCACTGGCGACCGAGGACGACCTGGACGAAGCCCTGACGATCGCCCAGCGCCAACTGTTCGCATGGGGCGTGACCGCGTGGCAGGACGCCATCGTCGGCGCCACGAACGACACCCCCGACACGCTCGACTCGTACCTGCGGGTCACCGCGTCTGGAGTCCTGAAGGCGCACGTCGTCGGAGCGCTCTGGTGGGACCGCAACCGTGGCCTCGAGCAGATACCCGAACTCGTCGAGAAGCGTGAACGCGCCCTCGCGGCCGGATTCGCGGCCACCACCGTCAAGATCATGCAGGACGGCGTCGCCGAGAACTTCACGGCCGGGATGCTCGAGCCCTATCTCGACTCGTGCGGCTGCCCCGGGGAGAACACCGGCAAGAGCTTCGTGGACCCGACGACGCTCATCGAGATCGCCACGCAACTCGACGCGCTCGGCTTCCAACTGCACTTCCACGCCCTCGGCGACCGAGCCGTCCGCGAGTCGCTCGACGCCATCGAGGCGGCCAGGAAGGCCAACGGAGACAAGGATCTTCGCCACACGCTGGCCCACATTCAGGTGGTCCACCCCGACGACGTCCCACGCTTCGCCGAGCTGGGCGTGGTCGCCAACATGCAGCCACTGTGGGCCAGGCACGAGGCCCAGATGGACGTTCTGACGATCCCCTTCCTCGGCACCCGCAGAGCCGCCTGGCAATATCCGTTCGGCTCGTTGCATCGGGCCGGAGCACCGTTGGCCTCGGGCAGCGACTGGCCCGTGAGTACGGCGAACCCGCTGGAGATCGTTCACACCTCCGTCAACCGGGCCCCGGCGGGTGCCACGGGAGCCTCCGCCTTGCCGTTCCTCGGCGAGCAGGCCCTCTCGTTGGCCGACGCGCTGATCGCCCACAGCCTGGGCACCGCCTACCTCAACCACGACGAGGAGCGTTCTGGCAGCATCGAAGTCGGAAAGGCAGGCGACATCGTCGTCCTCGACCGGGACATCTTCGCCGCGCCGGTCGCCGAGATCGGTTCGGCGACAGTCGCCTACACGATCATCGGCGGCGAAGTCGTCTATGACGCGAGCTCGACGCTGGTGTCGGCGTGAGCACCGTGGACATGACCGCCCCGGCCACCACCGCGCCCAGTTCGGTGGCCGGATCGGTCGAACTGCGCTCCCTCACCAAGACGTACGGGTCGGCCGTCGCGGTGGACAACCTCAGTCTCGACGTGCAACCCGGTGAGTTCCTCAGCCTGCTGGGGCCCAGCGGATGCGGCAAGACCACGACGCTGCGGATGATCGGTGGATTCGAGTTCCCCGACGACGGCTCCATCGCGATCTCGGGCCAGAACGTCGAGAACCTGCCACCGCACAAGCGTCCCGTGAACACCGTCTTCCAGGCCTACGCCCTGTTCCCCCACATGAAGGTCGCCGACAACGTGGCCTACGGTCTGCGCCGGTCGGGAGTAGCCAAGGCGGACATGGCAAACCGGGTGAGCCGGGCGCTGGAGATGGTGCGGATGACCGCCTACGCATCTCGAAAGCCCGCGCAGCTCTCCGGCGGCCAACAGCAACGCGTCGCATTGGCGAGGGCACTGGTCAACCGTCCCGCCGTGCTGCTGCTCGACGAACCGATGAGTGCACTCGACCGGAAGTTGCGGGAGGAGATGCAAGTCGAACTGAAACTGCTGCAGCACGAGCTCGGCACGACGTTCGTCTTCGTCACCCACGACCAGGAAGAGGCGCTGTCGATGAGCGATCGGGTCGCCGTGATGAAGGACGGCCGCATCGAGCAAATCGGCACTGCCTCGGACGTTTACGACGCTCCCGAATCGTCGTTCGTGGCGGGTTTCATCGGCAGGCAAAATTCCTTCGACGGGACGATCGCGTCCTTCGACGCCGACGGGGTGCGCGTGCACACCAAGGGTCTCTCGCTGCAATCGTCGCGCCCGACCAAGGGCAGCGTGCCCGCCGCCAGCGGGGCCGAGGTCAGCGCCGCGATCAGGCCCGAGTCGGTGGTGGTGTCCAGCGCAGCGGCGGCGTCCGACCCGGCGTCGGACACCTCGGTCAACTGCGTCACCGGCACGCTGCTCGGGGTCTCCGAACTCGGTCACAGCCTGCAGCTGGTCATCCACACACCGAGTGACGACCAAATCCTCGCTCGCCTCCCCCGAGCTGCCAACCCACCCACCGAACTCGGATCGCCCGTGCTGTGCTCGTGGTCGGCAGACGCCGTCCGGATCTTCACCTCGTAATCGCTTGCCACCCACCACCGTCTCGCCAACTCGACCTGGAGGTCCCGTCATGACACAGCAACCCCACATCCGTGCCCTCGTTCCCGAGGCGCTGAAGAGCTCACTGACCCGTCGCAGCTTCCTCGGTGGAACCGCCGCGCTCGGAGCCGGCGCCTTCCTTGCGGCGTGCTCCAGTTCGTCTGGCGGCGGCGGTGGCTCGTCATCCGACGGCCTCAACATCTACACCTGGGGCGAGTACGACGACCCCGCGGTGCTGACCGACTTCACCGCGGCCAAGGGCCCCAAGATCACCGTCGACTCCTACGGCTCGAACCCCGAGATGATCGCCAAGCTCAGTGCGGCGAAGGGCACGACGGGCTACGACATCTGCGTGCCCACCCATTCGTCGGTTCAGCAGATGGCGACGGGCGGGCTGCTCACCGAGCTCGACCACTCCAAGTTGCCGAACATGAAGAACCTCACCCCGAAGGTGCTCGACACACCGTTCGATCCCGGCAACAAGTACAGCGTGTGCAAGGACTGGGGCTCGACGGGTTACGTCTACGACACCACCGTCATCAAGCGCGACCTGAGGTCGTGGGCGGACTTCCTCGACGCCGCCCAAAAGGAGGCATCGGGCAGCATGTCGTTCCTCGAGGACCAGGGCGAAGTCGCCTTCACCTACTTCTGGTCCAACGGAATCGACGAGAACACAACCGATCCCGCCCACATCGCGGCGTATCGCTCCTTCATCATCGACAAGATCGCACCGCACGTGCAGGCCTTCGAGTCGTCGACCAATGCCTCGATCTCCTCGTCGGCCCGGGCACTGATTCACTGCTGGAACGGAGACGCCCGCCTCGGCATCCTCGCCAACCCGGAACCGGATCGCTACAAGTGGGTCTGGCCGTCGGAGGGCGCGAACCTGTGGCAGGACAACTGGGCGATCGTCAAGGGCGCGCCCCACGAGGACGCCGCCTACGAGTTCATCAACTACGTTCTCGACCCGACCGTATCCCTCAAGGAGCTCACCTACATCGGGTACAACACCGGAATCCAAGGCATCGAGGACGCGGCCAAGAAGGCTGACGTCAAGCGCCCCGACCTGATCTTCATCAACGACGCGATCATGTCGAAGCTGGTCTACAGCCAGATGACGTCGGCGGACGGCACGATCATCGGCATCTATGACGAGCTCAAGGCCGCGGCGGGCAAGTGACCATCCTGGAAGGCCGGGCGGCGCCGGCGCCCGGCACAGTCGACGTACCGGCCGCACGCCGGCGGCTGCGTGCGCCCAGAGGTCTTGGGGCGCTGCCGATCAGCGTGTGGATCCTGCTGTTCTTCATCCTGCCGTTCGGCCTGGTGGTCTGGTACAGCTTCGGCTACAAACCGGGCCTCTACGTGACCCACGCCAACGACGTCCTCTCGTTCGACCGCTACGGGCAGGCCGCCTCACCGGCCTTCTTCGCGATCTTCGTACGGACGCTGAAGATCGCCGTCACGGGAACCGTGCTCTGCCTGGCCATCGCATTTCCGATGGCCTACTGGATGGCGGTCAAACTGGCCCCCAAGTGGCGCGGCATCGTGCTGGCCCTGATCCTCATCCCGTATTGGACCAACTTCCTGGTGCGCACCATTGGGTGGCAAATATCGCTCAGCCCAGAGGGTTTCGTGTCGAAGATTCTGCAGTGGGCCCATCTCACCGACGGCTCGCTGCATGTCCTGTACACCTCAGCTGCGGTTCAGCTCGGCGTCGTCTACAACTACCTGCCGCTGATGATCCTGCCGCTCTACGTCGCACTGGAACGCCTCGACCCGAAGCTCCTCGAGGCCAGTCGTGACCTGGGCGGCACAGTGTGGAGCACGTTCTGGCACGTCACCATTCCCCTGTCCATGCCTGGCGTGACCGCCGGAATGCTCCTGGTCTTCGTGCCGTTGATGGGCGACTACATCACCCCGACGGTTCTCGGCGGGGCCAGCGGAAGCATGGTCGGCCAGATGGTGGCCGCCCAATTCCAGAGTGCCCAGAACTGGGCGCTCGGTTCGGCGATGGCGGTGTTGCTGATGCTGGCGATCTTCGGCACCAGCGCCGTGGTCGGTGCCGCCCTCAAGGTGGTCGGTGCCATCGCCACCGCTGCGACCTCTCTGAAACTGCCGCTCAAGGAGAATGCGTGACCGCCACCGCGTCCGTCTCGAAACCCGTTCGCCGACGCCGGATTCGGCCCGGCGACGCCCTGCTGAACGTGTGGGGCGTGCTGGGGTTGCTGTTCCTGTTCTTCCCGATCGTCGTCATAGTGGTGTTCTCGTTCAACACTGGGCGCACCCTGCAGATGTTCGAGGGATTCGGCGTCGACGCCTACGTTTCGGCAATGAACAACCCGGCGATCGTCAACGCGATCACCGTCTCCTTGATCACCGCCGCCGGTACCGCGGTGGTCGCCACCCTGCTGGGCACCTTCGCAGGCATCGCGCTGACCCGGCGCCCCGGCTGGTGGGCACCGGGACTGCTCGTCCTCCTCGGCCTGGTGATGGTCACCCCGGAGATCGTCAGCGCGATATCGCTGCTCCCCTGGTTCGTCACCCTGGGCGTCGACTGGGGTTTCGACGCCTTCAACATCGGTCAGGTGCGCCTCATCATCGCCAACTCGCTGTTCGCCAGCGCCGTCGTCACGTTCATCGTGCGGGCCC
>Ga0209051_1001078_pt1 | contig 25305 bp, 29 predicted proteins | sample AraplaCvi_mMS_r2_2_FD_184286 | JGI IMG/M metagenome (GOLD analysis project Ga0209051, IMG submission 184286) | Arabidopsis root microbial communities from North Carolina, USA - plate scrape MF_Cvi_mMS_r2 (SPAdes) (version 2) | ecosystem: Host-associated > Plants > Roots > Endosphere | place...
CGTGCAGACCAGTGAGGACGGCGGGCCGCCGACCGACGCGCCGACGACCGCCGACCCGGCCACCGAGGAGTCGACCACGCCGACGACGGCGACGACCACCTCGAACCCCTATGGGACGACGACACCCACCAACGCCGGCCACGTCTGAGTGCTCACGAGGCGGTACGACGCCGGGTGAGCAGACCGTGACGACCCCTTCACGCGACGCGACATGACGGCAATCTCGGCTCCCTAGCGTGGCGCCATGGGTTCGCAGAAGCATGTCGTCGTCGTCGGGCACGGCATGGTGGGTCACCGGTTCGTGGAGGCGTTGCGCGCACGCGACGGCGACGACGTCTGGTGGGTGACCGTCCTCGCCGAGGAGCGTGACGCGGCCTACGACCGGGTCGGTCTGACCGGCTACACCGAGCATTGGGACCGCACCCGGCTGGCGCTTGCCGGCAACGACTACGCCGCCGACGAGCGCGTCGAGCTGATCCTGCGGGACCGGGTCACCCGGGTCGACACCGCCGCGAAGTGCGTGACGACGTTGCTCGGCCGTCGCATCTCCTATGACGCGCTGGTGCTCGCCACCGGTTCGTCGGCGTTCGTTCCGCCGGTGCCCGGCCATGACCATCCCCGGTGCCACGTCTACCGGACCCTCGACGACCTCGACGCGATCCGGGAGGACGCCCGGCGGGCGGGTGAGGGCGCGGCCGGCGTGGTGATCGGTGGCGGGCTGCTGGGTCTCGAGGCCGCAAATGCGTTGCGGCAGTTCGGCATGACCCCGCACGTGGTCGAGCGCGCACCGCGGCTGATGAGCCAGCAGCTCGACGAGGCGGGTGGCGCGCTGCTGAATCGGATGGTCAGTGCACTCGGCATCGTGGTGCACGTCGACGTCGGGACCGACGCCATCGAGAGCCGCGACGACGGGGTGCGCGTCACCCTCGGCGACGGGTCCACGGTCGACGCGGGTCTGGTGATCTTCGCAGCCGGGGTGCGGCCCCGCGACGAATTGGCCCGCGCCGCCGGGCTCCCCGTCGGCGAGCGCGGTGGCGTGCTCACCGATTCGGGCTGTGCGACGGCCGCCCCCGACGTGTACGCGATCGGCGAGGTCGCCGCGATCGACGGACGGTGCTACGGATTGGTCGGCCCGGGATACACCAGCGCCGAGGTCGTCGCCGACCGATTGCTTGGCGGCGCTGCGGAATTCGGCGAGGCCGACATGTCCACGAAGCTGAAGCTGCTCGGCGTGGACGTCGCAAGCTTCGGCGACGCGATGGGCGTCACGCCGGACTGTCTCGAGGTGGTCGTGAACGACGCCGTGAGCCAGACCTACGCCAAGCTCGTGCTCTCCGACGACGCCGCCACCCTGCTCGGCGGCATCCTGGTCGGCGACGCCAGTGCGTACGGGGTGCTGCGGCCCATGGTCGGCGAGCAGCTGCCCGGGGACCCGCTCGCCATCATCGCGCCGCGCGGATCGGATTCCGACGACACGGGATTCGGCGTGGCTGCGCTACCCGCAGCGGCCCAGATCTGTTCGTGCAACAACGTCAGCAAGGGCGATCTCACCGACGCGATCGCCGACGGCTGCACGGATGTGCCCGCCTTGAAGAGCTGCACCAAGGCGGGCACGTCGTGCGGCTCGTGCATCCCGTTGCTCAAGCAACTTCTCGAGGCGCAGGGCGTCGAGCAGTCGAAGGCGTTGTGCGAACACTTCGCCCAGTCCCGTGCCGAGTTGTTCGAGATCGTCGCGGCCTCGGGCATCCGCACGTTCTCCGGCCTGATCGCACGCTACGGGGCCGGGCGCGGCTGCGACGTGTGCAAGCCGGTCGTCGCCTCGATCCTGGCGTCGACCAGTTCGGAGCACATCCTCGACGGGGAGCAAGCCTCGCTTCAGGACTCCAACGACCACTTCCTCGCCAACATCCAGAAGAACGGCAGCTACTCGGTGGTGCCCAGGGTGCCCGGCGGTGACATCACCCCCGAACAGCTGATCCTGATCGGCGAGATCGCCCGTGACTTCGGGCTCTACACCAAGATCACCGGCGGGCAGCGCATCGACATGTTCGGGGCGGCGGTCGACCAACTCCCCGAGATCTGGCGGCGGCTCGTCGACGGCGGCATGGAATCCGGTCAGGCGTACGGCAAGTCGCTGCGGACGGTGAAGAGTTGCGTCGGCAGCGATTGGTGTCGGTACGGTCAACAGGACTCCGTGCAGATGGCGATCGACCTGGAGCTGCGCTACCGCGGACTGCGGGCCCCGCACAAGATCAAGATGGGGGTGTCCGGTTGCGCCCGCGAGTGCGCGGAGGCGCGCGGCAAGGACGTCGGCGTCATCGCCACCGAGACGGGCTGGAACCTCTACGTCGGCGGAAATGGCGGAGCCACACCGAAACACGCGCAGCTGCTGGCCGGTGACCTGGACGACGAGACGCTGGTGCGCTACGTCGACCGCTTCCTGATGTTCTACCTGCGCACCGCCGATCGGCTGCAGCGCACCGCGCCCTGGGTGGAGAGCCTCGACGGCGGGCTGGACCATCTGCGCGACGTGGTGGTTGACGACTCGCTCGGGTTGGCGGCCGACTTCGAGGCCGCCGTCGCGAGGCACGTCGACGGCTACGCGTGCGAATGGAAGGGCGTCCTGGACGATCCCGAGAAGCTGTCGCGCTTCGTGTCGTTCGTCAACGCCCCCGGTGAGCCGGACCCCACCATTGAGTTCACCGACAAGTCGGGGCGCAAGGTGCCGACGGCCCTTGGCATTCCGTCGATCCGAAGAGGAGACGCATGACACTGCTCGACGACGCCAGGGACGTCCAGGTGTGGACGACGGCCTGCGCGTACGACCGCCTGGTGCCCGGCCGCGGCGTCGGCGTCCTGTTGCCGCACGGCGTGCAGGTCGCGTTGTTTCGCCTCGACGACGGAACGCTGTGGGCGATCGGAAACGTCGACCCGTTCTCCGGTGCCGCGGTGATGTCGCGCGGCATCGTCGGTGACCGGGCGGGCCGCCTGTGCGTGCAGTCGCCGATCAAGAAGCAGGCCTTCGCCCTCGACGACGGCACGTGTCTCGACGATCCCGAGGTGGCTCTGCCGGTGTTCCCGACCAGGGTCGCCGACGACGGCCTGGTCGACGTCGGCAGCTAGAGCGCCCGCAGCAGACGGGTGTCGCACTGCGTCATCACGCGGGTCGCGGTGCCCCACAGTTCGACGGTTTGCACGATCCAGTAGACCGCGAACTCCGCGACCAGCGCCGCCTCGACGACGATGACGGCGTGGTTGAATCCGTCCAGGAACTGGTGCAGGCCCACCGCCGCCGCCAAGGTCAGGACCATGACGGCCGCGATCGCCGCATAGGCACGTTGATACCGCCTGCGGTGCGGGCACTGGTCGACGTCCTGATGTCCGGCCATGACGGCGGTGATGGCGACGGTCAGGATGATGGCCGCGAACATGGCCACCGCGGCGACGCCGTGGGCGTTGGCGCGAAACCACCCGGGCGCCAGCGTCAGTGCCACCAGGCCGGCCGCCAGCAGCGCGCGCTGCACCCACAGCGCCACGGTGCCCAGCGGGCTGCGCCGCGGTTGGGTGTCCGTGCGGTGGTACATCCACCAGGATGCGGCGCGGGACACCACCAGGGCGACGACGACGGCCCAGGTGTTGGGGATCGCGAACTGGCCGCCGGCGTTCAGATCAGCTGTGCCGCAGAGCAGCAAGGGCCGCGACGTGGGCACCATGGCGACGACGAAGGCCAGGATGCCGGCCAGGTTCAGCAGCACGTCCTCGGTGTCGTTGGCGCCCTTGTAGACGATCAGCATCGCGCCGAGGCCGCAGAGCGCGGCGATGAAGACGGCGTGCGCGCTGGTGAAGTAGTAAGCGCTCAGCGAGGTCTGCCAGCAGGTGGCGCGTGACCGTTCGACGAGCACCGCGGTGCCCAGCAGCACGATCATCACCGCCATGCCGCCGCGGAGGTAGCGATAGGTCTCCAGAGCCATCTCACCGCCGAGAATACGGAAGACGACGTGCGCGCGGGGTCAGGCGGGGATCGGCAGCCGCGCGCGGCGGAACCGGCGCGCGATCAGCCGCGCCACGCCGGGGTGGGCGACCAGCGGCGCGGTGACCACGTCGGCCCCGGACTGGTGCAACCGGTCTTGGAAGAGGCCGTCGGCCAGCAGGTACGACGCCACGACGACTCGGCGCGCGCCGCGGGCGCGCATCGTGGCCACGGCGTCGGCGACGCGCGGTTCGCCGGTGGCCGCGTAGGCGAGTTCGACCCGTGCGCCGATGGCGGCCGACAGCAGCGTGGCCGTGACCCGGAGGTCGCGCTTGGCCCGGTCGTCGGACGTGCCGGCCGCGGCCATGATCACCGAATCGCTTGGCTGCCAACCGGATTCGACGAGACGGTCGACCAGTACCCGGACGATGTCGGCCGACGGTCCGAGCGCGTCGGTGACCGTCACGTCGGGGTGTCCGCTGGCGGCGACGAACGCCGGAACGTCGACGCGGACGTGGTAGCCACTGGCGAGGAAGGCGGGCACCAGGACGGCTGGCTCGTCGCGGAGCCCGGCCAGCACGTCGGCGGGGGTGGGGCCGAGCACGTCGACGAAGGCGGTGCGCACGCGGCGGCCCAGTTGCCTGCCCACCCGGTCGGCCAGATCGGCGATCATCGCCACCCCGTCGGCCTTGCGGGTGCCGTGGGCGACCAACAGCGGGTTCATGCGGCACCGGCCGGGTCGTCGTCGACCGCGAGCCGGTAGCCGCGCTTGACCACCGTGGTCACGATGTTCTTGTCGCCCAACGCCGTTCGCAACCGCAGCACCGCGGTCTCGACGGCGTGCGTGTCGGTGCCGCCGCCCGGCAGCGCGCCGAGCAGGTCCCCGCGCGAGACCACCTGCCCGGGCCGGTGGGCCAGCGCGCGGATGGTGGCCATGCCCGCCGGTGGCAGGTCCTTGGCGACGCCGTCGACGAGCACGCACGTGCCGCGAATCTCCAGGACGTGACCGGCCACCGTGACGGTCCGCGACTGCAGCAGCGGAAGTTCGTCGGTGATGTGCCGGGCCAGGGCCCCGAGTCGCATCCGTTCGGGGGACGACGTCGGCACCCCGAGGCGCACCAGGGGCCGCGCCGTCACGGGGCCGACGCACATCGCGTGGACGTCGGTCCGCAGGGCGCCCAGCACCTTGTCCTCGACGCCCATCTCGGCGGCCCGCATCAGCATCGCGGCCACGGCGGGTGCGGAGGTGAAGCTGACGGCGTCGAACTTGTGCTCGGCGACGCCGGCCACCAACGTGTCGAAGGCGCCGTCTCGTGGGACGGGATGCCATCGGTAGACGCGAATCGGTACGACCTGGGCTCCCGCGGCACGGAGTTCGTCGAGGAACTCCGGGAACGGATCCCAGTCGGCGGTGGCTCCGTGCAGTTGGACGGCGACGCGCAGCCCCTCGACGCCGCCTTCACGCAGGTACTGCATGACTTCGCGGGACGACTCGGATTCCGGCGACCATTCCTCGGGCAGCCCGGCGGCACGCAACGCCCCGGTGGCCTTGGGTCCCCTTGAAACGATCCGCGCCTTGCCCAGTGCGGCGGTGAGGTCCGCCGCGAGTCCCCAGCCGTCGGCGGCGGCGATCCATCCCCGCAAACCGATTCCGGTGGTCGCGACGACGACGTCGGGCGGCGTGGCGATCAACGCCTCGGTGTGTACGTGCAGTTCGTCGTCGTCGGGCAGCGGCACCATCTCGATGGCGGCGGCGCTGGTTACGGTCGCCCCGCGGCGGCGCAGCAACGTGCTCAGCTCGTCGGCACGGCGGGCTGAGGTCACCGCCACCCGGAATCCGGTCAGTGGTGCCCAATCTGGTTCGGGCATGGCACCAGTCAAGGCATCCCGTGTTGCCGTTTGGTTTCGTCGCCGTTGCCGACGCATGTCGCGCTCGCCCGCCCATGACTCGGCGATGAACTCCGACTCACGGTGTCCCACCACCCGTGGTGAGATGTGTATTCGCTGGTCACCACACGTCGCCGTCGCGGTAGTCGCACGTGATCTCGCCCGTGGGGTCGAGGTCCGCGGTCACGGGCAGCACGAAGATCGCATCGTCGTCGTCGGGCGTCGGCACCACTCCCGACGGGGTCAGCACCGACGTCATGCCCTGCCACGGCTGCCACCCCCGCGTCGCGTAGATGTGCCTGCCGGCCTCCGACGCGCTCAGCGCCCCCAGCTGGTACGCGCCGCGCAGCACCTGCTCGAGGGCGTCCATCACCGCCATCGCCAGGCCCTGGCCCCGCCAGTCCTCGCGCACGGCGACGGCCTCCAGATATCCGCAGCGCAGGGCGGTGCCCCGGTGGATCATCCGGCGTTGCACGACGGCGCCGTGGGCGACCAACGCGCCGCGGACGCAGATCAGCGCGTGCATCCCGCCGAGGGCGTGCTCCCAGTCGGCGTCGGTGAAGTCGACCTCGCCGTCGGCGAAGGCGGCGACGAGCATCCGCCGCGCGTCCTCCCGTGTCTCGCCGTCGAGATCGGACGTGTGAACCAGGCGCGCGGTGTGGAGCACACCTCGTTCCTACCAGGGTGCGACCGCGAAGAGAACCGTCACCTGCGTGGGCGGGACCAGTGCAGCCGGACGCGTTGGCCCGGCCGGACCTGCGCCATCCGGTCCACGTCACGGTCGACGACGACGCCGATCACCGGGTAGCCGCCGGTCACGGGGTGGTCGGGGCCGAGGATGACGGGTAAGCCGTTGGGCGGCACCTGGATTGCCCCGCGAGTGGCGCCCTCGCTGGGAAGCTGCCGGTCGGGGTGGCGGGGCGTCAGCGGGTGTCCCGTCAGCCTCGTCCCGACGCGGTCGCTGCGCTCCGACGCCACCCACTCGGTGCGGACCAGGGCGTCGGGATCGGTGAACCAATCGTCGCGCGGGCCCGGCACCACCACCAGCTCGAGAGCGTCGGCCGTGATGGGGGCGACCGGCGCCTGGTCCACTTCGGGGAAGTCCACGGCGTGCTCGCCGATCGACAGGACGTCGCCGGGCCGCAAGGGCCGGGGTCCGATCGCCGACATCACGTCGTGGCTGCGGGAACCCAGGACCGGCTCGGCGTCGACGCCGCCGCGGACCGCCAGATAGCTGCGCAGCCCCGAACGCGGGGTTCCGAGCGAGATGACCTGTCCGTCCCGAACGTGGTGAATGCTGTTGGAGCCGAAGGCACGACCGTCCACCGAGGGGTCGGCGTCGGCGCCGGTCACGGCGACGGCGACGTCACCGCCTCGGACGCGCGCGGAGAACCCGCCGAAGGTGATCTCGACGGTGGCGCGGTCGGGCGGGTTGGCGACCAGCCGGTTGGCCAGGGTGTGGGCCTGTCGGTCGGCGGCGCCGGAGCGGGTGACGCCAAGGTGGGCAAGGCCGGGCCGGCCGAGGTCTTCGAGCAGGGCCAGCGGGCCCGTGGCCAGGATCTCCAGTGTCGTCACCGCCCACTCCCGTCGACGGCCCGGAACTGGACCCAGCTGCCGGGCACCAGGAGGGCCGGGGGGTCGCGGTCGACGTCCCACAAGACGGCATCGGTGCGGCCGATCAACTGCCACCCGCCGGGGGATTCCCGCGGGTAGACGCCGCTGAATTCGCCTGCCAGGCCTACGGATCCGGCCGGAACCTTGGTGCGTGGCTCAGCCCGGCGGGGCACGTGCAACCGTTCGTCGCCGCCGACCAGGTAGGCAAAGCCGGGGGCGAAGCCGCCGAAGCCGACGCGCATCGGTGCGGCCGTGTGAGCCGCCACGATTCGGTCGGGGGACAGGCCGGTGAGGCGGGCCACCTCGGCGAGGTCGTCGCCGTCGTACACGACGTCGATCGTGACGTCGGTGCGCCGGTCGGCCGGCGTGGTCTCGGCGCGCGGCACGGGCAGCCCGTCGAGACGGTTGCGGGTCACGCCTTGGTGCTGGGGCCCGGCGAGCACCAGCAGGACGGTGCGGGCAGCGGGGACGATCTCGACGACGCCGGGCAACTCCGCGCGACGCACCGCGTCACACCACGCCAGGGCGTCGGCCGTGTCGTCGACGTCGATCAGCAGGGCCTGGTCTCCGTAGTCGTGAATCATCCCGGCTCCCAAGCTACCCGCGGATCGCCGAGGTACCCGGAGTCGTCAGACGGCGGGCTCATACGTCGGTTCCCGGCGCTTGATCACGGCGATCACGCGGTAGGTGATGGGCAGCAGTACCACCTCTACGGCGGTCTTGTAGATCCATCCGAGTGCGGTGTAGACGGCGAAGTCCTTGAAGCTGGTGATGCCGATCGCACCTGCCGCGATGCTGCAGAACACCAACGTGTCACCGAGCTGACCGGCGAACGTCGACCCCACCAGACGCGCCCACAGGTGCTTCTCCTTCGTGCGCTCCTTGATCGCGACGACGACCCAGGCGTTGATGGTCTGTCCGACGAGGAATCCGGCCAGGCCGGCGACGATCAGTTGGGTGTAGGCGTGCACGACGTTCTCGAGCGCGGCCTGATTCTCGTAGAAGTCGGCGGCGGGCAGGTAGATGGTCACCCAGAACGCCAGTGCGGCCAACACGTTCATCGAGAAGCCGAGGATGATCGCCCGCCGGGCGGCCTTGAAGCCGTACACCTCGGACAGGACGTCGCCGATCACGTAGGTCAGCGGGAAGACGATGAAGCCGCCGTCGGTGAGGATCGGACCGAACGCCACGCCCTTGGTGGCCGTCACGTTGGAGATGATGACCAGGGCCGTGAACACGGCGACGAGGACCGGATAGTAGGCCGATCCAACCTGTGCGAATCCTGGGCGCTGGTCGGTTCTTTCGGGCGTTGTCACCCGGTCATCCTCTCAGGTGAGCACCTTCGAGATCATCGGCGGTAACCGATCGGCCACCACGGGGTAGGACAGCACCGACGAGAAGGCCAGCGCGCCGGCGAGTTCCTTGCCGGTGAACACGTTGCGGTTCGCGCGGGTGGACTTCAGCGCGGCGAACGTGGGGTCGGCGACCAATGCCCCCTGTTCCTCGTCGCTCTCGGTCTTCCAGACGACGACGTCGGCGGCGTCGAGCACCGACGCCAGCTTGTCGCGCGGAACCCTGGCCCGGTCGTCCTTCACGTAGGCGTTGAGCGCGTCCGGCACGGCGAAGCCCATCTGGGTGAGGAACTCGGTGCGCCAACCGGGAGGGGTGAGGTCGTACTGATCCTGGAAGGCCGTGGCGCTGGTGACGAGGATCTTCTTGCCGGCGAAACCGGAGTTGTTCTTGGCGACGTCGGCGAACTTGGCGTCGACGTCGGCGACGAGCTTGGTCATCTCGTCGAACTTGAACACCGCCTGGCCGATGGTGTTGGCCTGGTCCTTCCACGGTTCGAAGAACGCGCTCTGACCGGACTGGGCGATGGTGGGTGCGATCGCGGACAGCTTGGCGTAGGTGTCCTGGTCGAGCCCCGCGTTGGTGGCGACGATGAGATCTGGCTTGAGGGCGGCGATCTGGTCGACCTGGATGCCGTTGGACAGGTTGAGCACGACGGGTTGGGCGGCGCCGAGCTTCGGCAGCGCCCACGGCCACGTGCCGAACGGCTCACCGCCGAACCAGTCGGTGATCGCTATTGGCACGACACCCAGCGCGAGCAGGTCGTCCTGCTCGGTGAAGCCGGCACTCACGACCCGGCTGGGCGCCTTGGGGATCTTGGTCTCGCCGAAGGCGTGCTTGACCGTGACCGACCCGTCGCCGGCAACCGTGCCTGGCTTGTCGGAGCCGCAGGCCACGGCGGTGAGGGCGAGGCCGGCGGTCATCGCCAGGAAACTCCGTCGGGACCAGGATGGTGGCACTCGGCGAGCGTAACCCGGTATCCGGCGGCGGGGCTGGAAGAACACCCCGGCTCAGTCGTCGTCGGACAGGGCCTCGACGTAGTCGTCGTAGTCGGTCACCGCGCCGCGGATCTCTTCGCCGGCCCGTTCCCACGCGCCGACGACGTCGGTCCGTGCGGTGCCGGTCCGCGTGGCGATCTCGCGCCGACCGTGGTTCAGCGCCTCGGTCACGTCGCCACCGCGGGCGGCGGCCGTGGCGACCGCGAAGGCGGAGTCGACGGCCGCGGCGGCCACCGTGCCGTTGGCGCGGAGAACGGCTTCGGCCACGTCGGCGGCTCCCACGACGACTGCATTGGGCAGGGTGGCCTGGGCTCCGACGTACTCGCCGACGGCGGAGCGCACGCGGCCGCCGGTGCTGGCGACGATGCCGCGCAGTTCGGCGCCGGAGTGGGCGAGTGCAGCGGGCAGCGTTGCCCCACTGCGAATCTCGTCGACGACGGTCGACGGCGCGTGCGCCAATGACACCGAGAGGTCGGTGGTTGCGCCCACCAGGTGAGCGCCCAGGCCGTGGCCCGCGTCGAGTTGACGCTCGAGTACGTGGCGGATCACGAGCGGCCGACTCGGCGCGGCGGTGGTGACGGTGTCGTGCTCGGGCATTGGCGGTTCCTTCCGCGGGTGGTCGTGGACGTCCGTCAGTCCACAGGGCGCGGGCGACGCAGCGGCGAACGACGGTCGACGTCGGAACGAATTCGGGGCGCTGAGCTGGGAGCTTGCTGGGGATGTGGGGTCGACGTGGTTCGGGTGCGCAGACCCGGGTACTCGGTGGGGCCGGTGAACGTCGCCGGATCGAGGCTCATCGCGGAGGCGCAGGCATGCTGAACAACGTCGTACTACTGGCTTCGGACAACGTCGAGGCGGCGGGGTTCATCCTGCGCGGCATCAAGGGCATCTTCGTCGCCATCGGCAGCGTCATCGCCGCCGTCATCTGTGCCGTCATCGCCGGGACCAAGGGGCGCAGCGCCATTGGCTGGGGCATCCTCGGCCTGTTCTTCAGCATCATCACTCTCATCGTCGTGATCGTGATCCCCAGCAAGAAGAGCTGACTATCCCGAGAGGGTGAGCAGTTCCAGTTGGGCTCGGGCGGATTCGGGAATGGGAGTGGGGCCGTTCTCGTCGAGGGTCACCAACACGGTGTCGCACAGGCTGATGCAGTCGCCACCGATGAACAGGGCCGTCGATGCGACGAACGACGTGCGGCCCAGTCGGCCGACGCCGATGCCGGTCCCAATGGTGTTGGGCCAGAACGCCTCTTCGAGAAAGTGTACGACGTTGGTCGCCGAGACCAGGCGAATGCGCCGCGTCGAACTGTCGTAGATTCCCGGCATGACCCGGGCGTTGAGCACCGCCCGCGCGTTCTCGTGGACGGCTTCCAGGGCCAGGTTGTTGAGGTGGCCGTTGGCGTCCATGTCGGCGTATCTGGCCTCCACCGAGCCGTGGACCGGATAGTTGGCCGCCACGAGCCGAGCGGGATGCGGCCGGGTGGCGACGCCCACCAGGGGCGTGTCCGTGTCCGTCGAGGTCATGGCGCCAAGCTAGAACCCAACTTGACAGGTGTCAAGTTAGGCGGGCGGGGGCGTCAGCTGTGCGCGAGGCGCTTGTTCACCAGCCGGGTGAGCCAGGCTGGCGAGAACCGGGCACCCACCGCCAGGGTCTTCGCCTGGGATCCGACCGGGAAGTGCACCTGGTGGATCAGTCGGCGCTGCCAAGAGGGGTCGATCGCCGCGACGATGTCGTCGGCGATGTCCTGTGCGGTGAGTCGGATGCCCAGCGAGTCGGTGGTGCCCGTGCGGACGTCGGTGGTCATCGCGGTCTGGACGTAGAGCGGCCACATCGCGATCACCCGGATGCCGTAGCGCTTCCATTCCAGGTCGAGGGCCTCGGTCACCGCGCGGACGAAGAACTTGGTGGCGCTGTAGTTCGCGAGTTCGGCTTGCCCGTAGATCGCCGAGGCCGACGCCATGTTCACCACGACGGCTCCCGGCGTGGTCCGCAGGTAGGGGAACGCCGCATGCAGACCGTTCACCACCCCCTTGGTGTTGATGTCGATCTCCTCGTGATGCGCCGTGACGGCGATCTCCTCGAAGCGCCCGGCGATCAGGATGCCCGCGTTGTTGATCATGACGTCGAGCCGGTTGCCTGCGGCGGCGGCGAATTCGCCGACCCGCTGGGCCATCTCCTCGGCGTCGGTGACGTCGAGGTGTCCGGTGACCGCGGTGGCGCCGAGGTCCTCGATCTCGTCGGCGAGGGTCTTGAGGCCGACCTCGTCGATGTCGTAGGCGCCGACGACGTAACCCTTCTTGGCCAGGGACAGGGCGGTGGCGCGGCCGATGCCCGCGGCGGCGCCGGTGATGAAGACCGACTTGTTGGGGCTCATGGACACCATGATGGCTCGTGCGGGAGCATGATTGGAGAACACCTTGGGAGAGATCATGCGAATGCCCCTGCGCTGGGCCGTCACCGTCGTGACGTTCGGCGTCGCCACGGCAGGCCTCGTCGCGGCGCCGGCGGCCGTCGCGGGCTGCAACGACTCCAGCGGCACGGTCGTCTGCGCCCAAGGGGACATCCGCGGAACCGACGCCCCGCCGCCAGTGCAGCCCGGGCTGGGTTCGTACGGGACGTGGTGCAACGGCGCCGTCTGCTTCCCCGGCAACCTCTTTGGAGTCGTGGTCGGGCCCTAGCGGGTCGCAAGCATGACGCCGAGCCCGATCATGGTGGCGGCGATGACGCCGTCGAGCGCCCGCCAGGTGGCCGGTTTGGCGAACAGCCCGGACAGCCGCCGGGCCCCGTAGCCGAGGCAGACGAACCAGACCGCGCTGGCGCTCATCGCGCCGACGCCGAACAGCCAGCGGCCGTCTCGTTGCTCGTTGGCCAGGGCTCCGAGCAGGACGACGGTGTCGAGATAGACGTGCGGATTCAGAAACGTCAGCGCGGCGCACGTGAGGAGGACCCCGGCCAGCCGGGCGGGTGCGGCATTCGCCGGCGTCAGGGTGGAGGCCGACGGCTGCCACGCGCGCTTGGCGGCCAGCAGACCGTAGCCGATGAGGAAGGCGGCGCCGCCGAAGGTGACGACGCTCAAGGCGACCGGGTGCGCGCCGATCAGCGCGCCGACGCCGGCGATTCCCGCCGCGATCAACACCGCGTCGGACAGGGTGCACAGCGCGACCACCGGCGGGACGTGTTCGCGTCGGATGCCCTGACGCAGGACGAAGGCGTTCTGGGCGCCGATGGCCGCGATCAGTGCCGACGACGCCAGGAAGCCGACGACCAGAGGGGAATGCATGGCACCGACGCTACGAGCTGGATCTTCAGCGGTACAGCTAATCATTCTGCTCTACCATTAGAATTGCTAATGTGACCCTGGACGCCCAGCAGCTGGCCGCGTTCGCGGCCGTGGTCGAGTTGGGTTCGTTCGACGCCGCTGCGACGCGGCTGCACGTGACGCCCTCGGCCGTCAGTCAGCGCATCAAGTCGCTGGAGCACGCGGTCGGCCAGGTGTTGGTCAGGCGTGAGAAGCCCTGTACGGCAACGGTTGCGGGTGTTCCGCTGCTGCGTCTGGCGACGCAGACGGCGATGTTGGAGTCCGAGGCGCTCGCCGAGATGACCGGGCTTCCCGGTCGACTCACCCGCGTGGCACTGGCGGTCAACGCCGACTCGATGTCGACGTGGTTCACCGACGTTCTCGGCGTGCTGCCGCAGGTGCTGTTCGACGTTCGAATCGAGGACCAGGATCGGTCCGCCCGGTTGCTGCGGGAAGGTGCGGTGATGGGTGCGGTCACCACCGAGCGCACCGCGGTGTCCGGGTGCCGGACGGAGCCGCTCGGCGTGATGCGCTACCTCCCGGTGGCCAGCCCCGGCTACGTCGAGCGGCATCTGCGCGACGGCGTCACCGTGGCGACGATGGCAACGGCACCCTCGCTGGCGTGGAATCACGACGACGCACTGCAGGACATGTTGCTCCGCAAGCTCTTTCGGCGGTCCATCCCGCGCCCGGTGCACTACGTGCCGACCACCGACGGCTTCGCGGCCGCGACGACGGCCGGGTTGGGGTGGGCGATGTACCCGGAGCGCGCAGCGGCGGCGGCGTTGGCCGACGGCAGTTTCGTCCGGATCGCCGACGCGTTCCTCGACGTCCCGCTGTTCTGGCAGTGCTGGAAACTCGACAGCCCGGTGGTCGACGCGGTCACCGCCGCCGTGCATTCGGCCGCGGCGTCCTTGCGGCGGCACCGAGCCCCACCCCGCCGGAGGACCACCGCGGCACCCTAGGGAGTCGGGACCGCCAACCGGTCAGAGCTGCAACGCCGTCGCAAGCTCCCGCAGTTCCGGCCGGGGGTCGGCCTTGGGGCCGCTGCCGACGACCTGGACGACCACGTGATCGGCACCGGCGTCGAGATGTGCGGTGACGGCCTCGGCGGCGCGATCGGCGCTTCCCACACCGACCAGGGCCCGGGCCAATCTGTCGGATCCCCCGGGGACCAGGTCTGACTCGTCGAAACCCTGCCGCAGCCAGGAGTTCCGATAGTTCGGCAGGGAAACATAGAACCCGATGTAGTCGTGTGCGCGCCGCATCAGGTCCTCGGCGTCGCCGCCGATCGCGACGGCTTGTTCGGTCACCACCCACTTGTCGTCGCCGAGGATCGCCCGCGTCGCCGCGGTGTGTTCCGGCGTGACCAGGTAGGGGTGGGCCCCGTCTGCGAGTTCACCGGACAGCGCGACCATCTTCGGTCCGAGGGCGGCCAACAGACGCGCGGGCCGAGCACCTTCTTCGATCTCCGGTGGCACCGCGTTCATCCGCTCGAGGTAGGTGCGCATGGTCGCCAGGGGCTTGGCGTACGTGCCCTTCATGTTCTCCTCCACGAAGGGGGCGTGGCTGACGCCGAGGCCCAGGGCGAATCGGCCGGGATGCAGCGCGGCCAGGGTGCGCGCGCCGGCCTCCGCGGGGATCGGGATCCGGAAGTGGATGTTGGCAATGCCGGTGCCGACGACGAGTCGTTCGGTGGCCGCGAGGAATGCCGCCGACTCGACGAGGACGTCCTTGCCGAGCCCCTCGGGCATGAACAGGGAGCCGAATCCCATGGCTTCGATGTCGCGGGCGATGTCCAGAGCGTCGCGGATGGGCCAGGGCTCGCCGTTCCACCACACGCCGATGCGGCTCGGGAAGTCAAGGGCTGCAGTCTTGTTCGTCATGGGTGTCACTCTCGACTCGATGGGGTGGTGATCAGTCGACCGCGGGGTGTGCCAGCCCGTCGAGCGTCTGGCGAAGGTCGTCGATGTCTCTCCAGGTGAGTCGGCAGGCCGACTTGATCCGGGCGTTGACGCCGTGGATCTCGGATTCCAGTGCACGCCCCCGATCGGTCAGGTCCACCAACACGCGGCGTTCGTCGGCCGGGTCGCGCACGCGGGTCACCATTGCGGCGGCCTCCAGGCGCTTCACCAAGGGTGTGATGGTGCCGGTGTCCATGTCCAGACGAGCTCCGAGCGCCCCCACCGTCTGCGGTGCGCTGTCGAGCAGAGCCAGCATCGCCAGGTATTGCGGGAACGTCAGGCCCAGTGGCTCGAGGAAGGGCTTGTGCAGCCGGACGATTCGGTTCGCCGCGCCGTACACCGCGAAGGACAGTGCCCGACCCAGCTCGTCGCGGCACCTCGGCGAGGTATCCGGCGTGGTTTCTCTTGCTCGCGATTGCATAGTACGCTAGATAATAGCACGCGAGAGGAACGACACCCCGTGCCGCTCGTCTCCATTCCTGAAACCCTTGCGAGGAGTCAACATGGCGGCACCCAGCCCACTCGTCGAATTACTGCGGTCGCGGTACTCGGTGCGGAAGTTCCTGCCCACTCCCATGGCGGTATCGGAGATCAGGGGCGTTCTCGCCGATGCGCAGACCGCTCCGTCGAACAGCAACACCCAACCGTGGCACGTGCACGTGGCCTCGGGGGCGGCCCGCGACGCGATCAGCACCGGGATGCTTGGGGATTACGAGGCGGATCGGACGTCGCCGGACTTCACCTCCGGCTACGGAGACGGCGTCCACGCCGAGCGGGCCCACGGTCACGGCGCATCGCTGTACGGCGCCTGGGGAATCGCTCGGTCCGACGTCGAGGGCAGGAATGACGTCATCCGCGACAATCTGCGCTTCTACGGTGCGCCGCACGTGGCGTTCCTGTTCATGCCGATCCTGGGAGACGGGGTGCGGACCGCCGGCGACATCGGCATGTACGCGCAAACCTTCCTGCTCTCCCTGACCGCGAGGGGCTTCCACGGCGTACCGCAGACATTGCTGGGCATGTACGCCGACGTGGTCCGCGACGTGCTCGGTGTGCCGGACCACCTCAAGCTGCTGTTCGGAATCTCCTTCGGCACCGCTGATTCCACCGCCGCCATCAACGATCTCCGCATGCGTCGACTGCCGCTCGAGGAGAGCGTGGTCTTGCACGACGCGCCGGTTTCGGCGGCGACTCACCTGCGCCGGTAGGCGCCCGGCGTCACGCCGTACCGCTCACGGAAGGCCGCGGTGAACCGGCCGGTGCTCGAGTATCCACACATCGACGCGATCGTCGAGACCGTGAGCTCGTCGCTGCCGAGGAGTTCTTCCGCCCGGGTCATTCGCACCTGGGCAACGTAGCGATGTGGTGTGTTGCCAAGGGTTCCCGCGAACGCGCGCAAGAAGTGGAACTTGCTCGTGTTCGCCTCCCGCGCGAGATCGTCGAGCGTCAGGCGCTCGTGGACGTGCGCCTCGATGAAGTCGAGGACGCGGGCGAGCGTCGCCGAGCTCAAGGAGGGCGACGGTCTGGTGGCTCTCGCCACGGGCCGGTGTGCGGACAGCACCTGCACCATCAGCGCCTGACCCAGCGACTCGGCGACCATGGCGTCCGACTGGCAGCGAAGGGCCGTGTGGAGCGCAGTCAATATCGACGACGCCGCCGGATCCGCCAGGTCGAGGACGTCCAGATCACCTGGGCGGCCACGGTGCGCCAGCTCCGCCCGGGTCTCCTCGAGTGCCCCGGACGCGATGTGCACGTGCAGCGTCCGGCGCGCGTGGCTGTCCGCACCGCGCCAGCGCAGAACGTCTGCGTTGCCGGGGCCGGTGACGCCGATCGTGCCGCGGCGGTACACCTCCGACCGCCATCGGCCGTCGTTGCGTGACTCCAGCTGGAATTGCCCCTGCAGGCCCATGACGACGAGCAGGTCCGGCGTGGTCGCGGTGGTGAACTCCTCGGCGACGGCTGGCTGGTCGACGACCTCGACGAGTATCGACGGCCAGCCCAACTCCTCGCTGCTGGAGAGTCGTCGCCCGGGAAGCGAGCGATGTGCCGTGCGGCTGCTACAGGACAAACCCGTCGTCATCTCGACCCCAGTCCTTCCTCGCGGACAGGACGAGGCGTCCAGATCGTCGAGCCCGGTGAAGTCAGTGTCGCACCGACTCCGAAGCCTCGCCGAACGACGTCCGCGTCCTGACAGGTTCACATGTTGCGCAGGATGAGACGAATGTTGCGACGTTCGACCTCTGCTCTCCCCCTTTGTGCGTCGACGGTCGACAGTGGGGTCATGACCGAATCATCCACTGAGACTGCAGGATCGCCGCGCCTCCTCTCTGGAACCCCGCTGGCAGGTCGTGTCGCCGTCGTCACCGGTGCCTCCAGCGGGATCGGCGAGGCCTCCGCCGTCCGTCTTGCCGAACTCGGGGCGAGCGTGGCCCTGATCGCCCGGCGCGCCGACCGGCTCGAGGCGGTGGCGGACCGCATAGCCGGCGCCGGTGGACGCGCGCTGGCCGTGCCGACCGACGTTCGAGACCGTTCGAGCGTGCTCGCGGCGGCCGACCGCGTCGCCGAGCACCTCGGCACCGTCGACCTGGTCTTCGCCAACGCCGGGATTCAATTGATCTCCAGCATGGTCGATCTCGCGGTCGACGATTGGGACACCCAGGTCGGCACGAACGTCGGGGGAGTGATGAACACGATTCAGGCCTTCATCGGTCCGCTTCGAGAGTCCGCGGCCACCGGCCGGACGGCGGACCTCATCACCACCTCCTCGATAGCGGCAGTGCGGATCCTCGACCGGTTCCAGGTCTACTCGGCCACCAAGGCGTACATCACCCAACTGTCCCTGTTGCTCCGCACCGAGCTGGGACGGGAGAAGATCCGCGTGACCACCATCGAGCCCGGGATGGTCGACACGGAGCTGCCCGACCACGTGACCGATCCGAGTGCGACGAAGTTGATGGCCGACCTGATCGAGCAGATCGACGTCCTGCAGTCCGTGGACGTCGCCGAGTTGGTGGCGTTCGTGGCGGCCCTGCCGAGGCACGTCAACCTGACCGAGATCACCGTGCTGCCCACCGAACAGGCCATCTAGTCGCCTGCGACGTCGCGTAGCCCCCGGCGGCTCAACCCCATTCGTGATTCATCGCGCGGGAGTCGACCGTCGCCTCGGGTGAGACGTTCTTGCGAATACCGCTGCGGGACAGGGCAATCAACACCATCGCCAGCCCCGCGGTGACCGCCCCGGCGACGAAGATCACGACGAAGGCGTGCTCCGCAGGCAGGCCCGTGCCTGCCACGGCGCGCCCCAGCAGGACCGCCACCAACGCGGCGGCGACCGAGCTGCCGACCGTGCGTGCGATCGCGTTGACGCTGGTGGCGACCCCGGTCTCGTCGGCGTCGACCTCGGCGACCACCAGCGCGGGCAGGGCGCCGTATGCGAGGCTGATGTAGGCGTTGGTCCAGATGCCGGCCACGATGACCTGCCATGGTTGCGCGTGCGCGAGCGCCAACCAGAGGAATCCGACCACGCCCACCACGGCGCCGCTGACGAGGACGGGTCGCGCGCCGAAGCGGTCGATGAACCTACCGCTGAGGGTTGCCGTGACGAAACCGGCCAGGGCGCCGGGCAGCAGGTAGACCAGGCTGGCGTGTAGGACCGATGCGCTGAATCCGTATCCCGCCGTGGCACGGTCGATCTGGACGAACTGCGTGAGCCCCAGGAAGCCGAAGTACAGGCCCATGCCGACGAACACCGTCGCGAGGTTGGTCAGCAGCACCGGTCGGCGGGTCAGCATCTCCGTCGACACCAACGGGTGCGGTCGTCGTCGCTCCCATGCCCACCACGCCACCAGCACGATCGCTCCGAGCGTGGCCGCGCCGATCGTCGCCGGCGACGACCAGCCCCACGAGTTGCCCTGGGTGATCGTCAGCAGCAGCGCCGACAGGCCGGCCGCCAGACCGGCCGCGCCCAGCCAGTCGATCGTGCCGGTGGCGGTGCTCCGGCGAGACGGAATGGTCGTCGCCGCGGCCACGATCACGACAGCGACGAAACCCGTCGTCAACCAGAACACCCGGTGGTAGCCCGCGGCGCCGTCCATCAACAGGCCGGTGACCACCAGACCCGCGCCGCCGCCGAACCCCAGCGTGCCCGACAGCACCGCAAGGGCGCCGTTGACCCGGCCAGGTGGAAGTTCCTCACGGAGGATCGCTACGCAGATCGGATACAGCGAGTAGGACACGCCCTGCAGCACGCGGGCCACGATGAGGAGCGCGAGCGACGACGTGGTGGCCGCCAGCACCGAGCCGACCAGGACGACGGCGAGAACGCCGAGCAGCACGTGCTTCTTGTTGTGCAGGTCGGCCAGTCGGCCGAGCAGGGGCGTCGACGCGGCGGCCGCCAGGAGGTTCGCCGTCACCGCCCAACTCACGGCCACCGACGAGGCGTCGAGCTGCTGGGCGATGATTCCGAGAATCGGCACCACGGAGGTCTGGAGCACGGCCACGGTCAGGGCGACCAGGCTCAGCGCGGCGACGAGTGCCCCCGGTCTGGGGTTGGACGACGGGCCGCGCACGGACCGCGTCGCCCCGGAGCCGGTTCTTCGCATGCCTAATTATTTCGCCCGCCCCACGGCGCGGCGAGCGGGGGGTGTGAACGTCGCCGGTCTCGTCGTGCCGCAGTGCAATTGGACGTGCGGGACGGGCGAGTGGACGGCCGGGTAGGGTCGGCGGCATGGGGCTCGCAGCACGACCGTGGCTTCGCGCACTGGGATTGGCGCCCGTCGTGTTGGCACTCGCGACGTCGGCGCCAGCCCGGGCCGACGCGCCAGCTCAGTTGATCGTCGTCACCGCACCGTCGGCGACGTCCAGCACCGGCAGCCTGAGCGCCTACGAGCTCGTGAACGGCACGTGGAACGAAGTGCTCGGCCCGACGCCGGCGACACTGGGGGAGCTCGGCGTCGGTGCGCCCGAGGACGACGTGTTCCGGACCCCCGTGGGTACGTTCCCCCTGGGCCAGGCCTTCGGGCGGCAGCCGGACCCGGGGACGAAGATGCCGTACTTCCAAGCCACCGACGAGGATTGGTGGGACGAGGACGTCGACTCGCCCACCTACAACACCCACGTCCACGCCGCCGAGATCGACTCCGAGGACGCCGAGAACCTGTACGACTCGGGCGAGATGTACGACTACGCCGTCCTCATCGAGCACAACCCCGAGCGCGTTCCCGGACGATCGGCCGGAATCTTCCTGCACGTCTCCGACGGCGACCCGACGTGGGGCTGCGTGGCCATCGACCGCGCGCAGATGAAGTCGGTGCTGCAGTGGCTGGATCCCGCTGCGCACCCGCAGATCACCATCGGCGTCGGGCTCGTGGGACCACCCACAGCGGCGTAGTTCGTGCTCTCGCGACGCGGTCGTCAGACCCGGAGCTGCCGCATGGCGTCGAGGATCGGGCCGCGCTCGGCCGGCTGAGCCATCAGTCGCCGGGCGACGTCGCTCATGTGCTCGCCGTGAACGCGTGCGTACTGCCGCAGCAGGAGGAACGCCGACTCCATCGAGATGCCGAGGCGTTCGCGCAGGTATCCCTTGGCCTGCTCGACGAGCACGCGGCTCTTCAGCGCATGGTGCAGGTGCGGCAGCACCGTCGCCGGGCTGGGGGAGCGTTCCTGCAGGATCGCCACGCAGGCCACGTGGGTGAGGGTTTGGCCGACGAGCTGGTCGGCCTCGTTCAGTGCCCCGACTCGGGTTCCGAACAGTCCCATGGCGCCCAGAACGGTGCCCCCGGCGCGCATCGGCAAAGCGTGTACTGACGCGAAACCGGCGTCGGTGGCGGCGTTGGCGAAGCGGGGCCAGCGGTCCGCGGCACCGTGCAGGTCCGCGACCGACTGCGGCTGACCCGTCGTGAAGCAGTCCAGGCAGGGTCCCTGTTCGGCCTGGAGTTGGAACAGCTCGAGATCCCGCGCCTTCTCCGAGGTGGCCGCCATGAGATGTAGCTCGCCACCGGCGTCGGCCAGAAGGAGACCGGCGGCGTGGACGTCGAGAACCTGCGTGCAACTCTCGGTGAGCTGAGTGAGCAGCTCGACGACGTCGTAGTCGTCGAGCAGGGTGTCCACCAGGGTCACCACCGCCGCCAGGACCTGTGTCTCCCGCGGGAGCTCCGTCATGGGCGTGCACCCCCGTCGACCGCCGTCGTCCGTGTCGTCCGCGTCATCAGTCGGCGTCCAGCCGGAGGCGGCGCTCGATGATGTCGCGTGCGACCTCGGTCGCGCTGCGCCCGGTCGCGTAGGCGTGTGCGCGGAGCCGCACCAGCGCCTGGGACGGGCTCACGTCGAGCTGGGCAACCAGCATCCCGGTCGCCTGACTGACCTCGGCCCGCGCGAACGACGACAGCTCCGCCCACGCGTCGCTGGTCGGGTCGCTGATTCCCGCCACCGACTCGTCGGTGAGCAGATCCATGAAGGGCACGGTCGCGATCTGTGCCGCGACCATGGCGCCCGCCGACGTCTCGGCATGCCAGTCGCCGGGCAGGGTGCGGAACAGGTCGAGTGCGCCGACGTATTCACCGGCCACCACCACCGGCGTGGCGTAGACACTGCGGATCGTGTGCGCCACCAGGGCGGGCCGGAACGCGGGCCACCGCTGCTCGCCGGGGTGGGACAGGTCGACCGCCGCCACCGGAGCGCGGAGTTCGACGGCGTCGAGACAGGGACCTTCGCCGTACGTGAACTGCAGCTCGTCATAGATCCGCGCCGAGGGGCTGGAGACGCCGACCGTGCCCATGTTGATCCCGTCGAAGACCGCCGAGATGGCGGCCGCGTCGACGTCGAACAACACCACGCATGCCACGCAGAGCTTGTCGGCGGCGGCCAGCCCCCGATGATCGCCCACCGCGGCGATCAGCTGATCGTGGAGTGTCACGTGTTCCCGACGGGCGAACGGTTCATGGCTCAAGCATGCGCCATGAAGTGCCGTCCGACGCACCGTGGGGGCGAAACGGCGGCAGGTGTCATCGGCCCTTGAGGCTTCCGATTCCCAGCGAGGTGTCCTTCGGTGGCGCCGGATCGCTCTCGGCCGCGTCGACGTAGGCCTGCGGATCCCGGTCGGAGATGTCGAGGCCACGCGTGGTGGGGTGGCTGGTCATGAAGGCGTCGTACTGCCGACCGCGCGCCTCGCGAAGGCCGGCGGGGGCGTGCTTGCGGAAGTCGGAGAGCCCTTCGCGCTCTTCCTCGCCCATGTGTTCGTCGTTGGCCTTTCGGGCCCGCCCCACCGCGGCCCACCACTCGTCGCTGCCGGTCTCCGCGACGTTGGCGTCCCTGACGCCGTCGCGAATGTCGTTGTGGTCACCGATCGCGTCGAGGGTCTCGCCCTCCGGGTCGTCTTCCCCGCGCTGCAGCAGTTGCGGATAGAAGATGGCCTCTTCGGCGTAGGCGTGCACGTCGAGCTTGTCGCCCAGCGGACCCCATACCCGCTCCAGGTCCTCGGGCCGCGGATTCGGTCGGGCTTGCAGATAGTCCAGCTTGGCGAACTGCTCGCGGAACCATTCGTGGTCGGCGAGGATCAGCCTGGTGATGTCGGCCATGGGAGGGGCGCGGGGGGCGTCGCGATAATCAGGCGGCGGGGGCTGCGGGAGCGGTGCAGTCCTCGACGTACACGTACCCGCACGGGTTGCACGACACCTCGTAGCGCAGGAAGCCGCCGTCGCCTTCCTGGAAGGAGTAATCGGCTTGGACCATGCACCGTGGGCATCGTGCGGTGCCTCGTTCGACCACGCTCATGGGTCGGGCCTTTCGTCCAGGGCGGCCCCTCGGCTGCCTGCTAGGTCGGAATACCCCCTAGTTCCGGTCGTCAATCACCGGCCCGAGACGGCTCGACCGCACGTGGTGGCACGGGACCACACGCCGCCCAGGTGTAGGGCTGCTCCGGGGTCGTCGCGCTGCCCAGCATGAAGGTTCGGTCGGTGCGCCGGGCGCGCGCGATCGTCGCCAGCCAGGTGGCCACGGTGCTGACGCGGTTCTGCACACCGGTGAGGAAGGCGATGTGGATGAAACCCCAACCAAGCCAACCCAAGACGCCGGTGAGCTTCACCGGGCCCGCCTGCAGGAGGGCGTGGCCACGGCTGATGTACGCCGCCGAGCCCAGGTCGCGGTAGCGATAGGACTTGCGGGACTGACCCTTTCGGTCACGTCGGACGCAGGCCGCGACGTGCAGACCGCCCTGCATGGCGTTCTCGGCGACCCCGGGCAGGTGGTCGCGCCCGACGAGATCGCCGATGACGAAGACCTCGGGGTGACCCGGCACGGTCAGGTCGGCTTCGACCGCGATCCGGCCCGCGTGATCCGACGTCGCACCGAGCACCTCGGCCACTCTCTTGGCGAAGGGCACCGCCTCCACGCCCGCTGTCCACAGCACCGTCCGGGCGGCGTAGTCCTCGCTGGGGCCGCCGGCCTTCGGCGTGACCGTGATGCCGTCGCGTCGGACGTCGGTGACGTGCACGCCCATGTGCATCTCGACGCCGAGGTCCTCGAGGATCGTGGCGGCCTTGGCGGCCAGACCCGGTGCGAAGCCGCCGAGCACGCATTCGCCACCGTCGAAGAGCAGGACGCGGGCGTCTTCGGGCTCGATGCTGTGGAACTCGTGGGCCAGTGCCCGGGTTGCCATCTCCCGGATCTGCCCGGCCAGCTCCACCCCGGTCGGTCCGCCGCCGGCGACGGCGAAGGTCAACCACCCGTCGCGCTCCGGGCCGGGGGCGAGCGTCTCGGCGATCTCGAATGCGGCGAACAGCCGGCGTCGGATCGTCAACGCGTCGTCGAGGGTCTTCATCCCCGGCGCCCACTTCGCGAAGTCCTCGCGTCCGAAGTAGGACTGCCTCATGCCAACGGCCACCACCAGGACGTCGTAGTCAAGGTCGAAGGTGCTCTCGTCGGGTCGCCGTGCGGTGACGCGGCGGGCGTCGGCGTCCAGGTCGACGGCTTCGCCGAGGAGGGTGGTGACGTTGCGGTGGTCGGCCAGCTCCTCACGCAGCGACCTGCTGATCTGGCCGATGCTCAGCGTCCCGGTGGCGCATTGGTAGAGCAGCGGTTGGAAGACGTGGCAGGCCGCGCGGTCGAGGAGCGTGACGTCGACGTCCTCGCCGCCGAGGCGGCGCGCGCAGAACAGCCCGCCGAATCCACCACCGATGATCAGCACCCGAGTCGGATCGTTGCTCATCGCTCGACAGTACGCAGCGTGGCGTTTCGGCCCGATCGGTCCGGGGTATCGAGCACCCCAACGCTGCAGCCCAGTCGGCGTCCCCCGAGTCCTGTCAGCGAAAGGCGCAAGCCATGACCTCCTCGACGACCCGGCGGATGCCGCGACTGCATCCCGTCGACCTGGTGCTCGCCACGACGCAGGCGTATTCGTCCCTGCCCGTGATCGGCAAGCACCTCGAACCGTTTGCGGGCCTGACGGCGATGGCCCTGTGGGGTGGGCATTACGCACCCGCCGCCGCCCGCGCAGCGCTCAGCCGCCGTACCGCCGGTCCGGCGGCGCCCGTCGCGCTGGAGCCGGGCAGCCCGAGCGCCGGCCGCGTGCCGCCCTATCTGCGCGCACGTGGTCAGAAGCGAAGGTGCCTCTACGCCAGCTCCGTTCGCTATGGCGACCATCCGTCGCAGCTGCTCGACGTGTGGCGACGCCCCGATCTACCGCCCGACGCGCCGGTGCTGCTGTTCGTTCCCGGCGGTGCCTGGGTTCAGGGCACCCGGGTGCTGCAGGGGCACACGCTGTTGGCGCATCTGGTGAGTCAGGGCTGGGTGTGCCTGACGATGGACTACCGCGTCTCGCCGGTGCACCGCTGGCCGCGACACGTCCAGGACGTCAACGCCGCGATTGCATGGGCGAGGGCCAACGTCGACCAGTACGGCGGCGACCGTGAATTCGTCACCATCGCAGGATGTTCGGCGGGCGGGCACCTCGCGTCGCTGGCTGCGCTCACCCCCGGTGAGCCGGCGTTCCGCGGCGAACTGGCCGACGACGCCGACACCTCGGTGGACGCGGTCGTGGGAATCTACGGCCGATACGACTGGGAGGATCGCTCGACCCCGACGCGACGGAACTTCCAGGGCTTCCTCGAGCGGGTCGTGGTGCGGCGCAGCCAGGCGCGCCACCCCGAGGTCTTCGCGGCGGCGTCGCCGATGGCGCGGATCACCGCCGACGCGCCGCCGTTCTTCCTGGTCCACGGCGAGCACGACGCG
>Ga0209051_1001079_pt1 | contig 25303 bp, 21 predicted proteins | sample AraplaCvi_mMS_r2_2_FD_184286 | JGI IMG/M metagenome (GOLD analysis project Ga0209051, IMG submission 184286) | Arabidopsis root microbial communities from North Carolina, USA - plate scrape MF_Cvi_mMS_r2 (SPAdes) (version 2) | ecosystem: Host-associated > Plants > Roots > Endosphere | place...
GATGGACAAGGTCGGCAAGGAAGGCGTGATCACCGTGGAAGACGGCAAGTCGCTGGACAGCGAACTCGACGTCGTCGAAGGCATGCAGTTCGACCGCGGCTACCTGTCGCCCTACTTCATCAACAACCCCGAGAAGCAATCGGCGCTGTTGGACAACCCCTTCGTGCTGCTGTTCGACAAGAAGATCAGCAACATCCGCGACCTGCTCCCCACGCTGGAACAAGTCGCCAAGGCTGGCCGTCCGCTGCTGATCATTGCCGAAGAAGTCGAAGGCGAAGCCCTGGCTACGCTGGTTGTGAACACGATCCGCGGCATCCTGAAGGTCGTGGCTGTCAAGGCTCCTGGCTTCGGCGACCGCCGCAAGGCCATGCTGGAAGACATCGCCATCCTGACGGGCGGCAAGGTCATCGCTGAAGAAGTGGGCCTGACGCTCGAAAAGGTGACGCTGGCCGACCTGGGTCAAGCCAAGCGCATCGAAGTGGGCAAGGAAAACACGATCATCATCGACGGCGCCGGCGCCGCTGGCGACATCGAAGCCCGCGTGAAGCAAGTGCGCGTGCAGATCGAAGAAGCCACGAGCGACTACGACCGTGAAAAGCTGCAAGAGCGCGTGGCCAAGCTGGCCGGCGGTGTTGCCGTGATCAAGGTTGGCGCTGCCACCGAAGTCGAAATGAAGGAAAAGAAGGCTCGCGTCGAAGACGCCCTGCACGCTACCCGCGCTGCAGTGGAAGAAGGCGTTGTGGCTGGCGGCGGCGTGGCTCTGCTGCGTGCCAAGCAAGCCGTGGGCGAATCGGTCAAGGGCGAGAACGCCGACCAGGAAGCCGGCATCAAGCTGGTGCTGAAGGCCATCGAAGCCCCCCTGCGCGAAATCGTGAACAACGCCGGCGGCGAAGCCTCGGTGGTGGTGAACGCTGTGTTGGCCGGCAAGGGCAACTACGGCTTCAACGCTGCGAACGACACGTACGGCGACATGCTCGAGCTGGGCATCCTGGACCCGACGAAGGTCACGCGCACCGCACTGCAGAACGCCGCTTCGGTGTCCTCGCTGCTGCTGACGACCGAAGCCATGGTTGCTGACGCACCCAAGGACGAAGGCGCAGCCGGCGGTGGCATGCCTGACATGGGCGGCATGGGTGGCATGGGCGGCATGGGCATGTAATTGCTCGCCCCCAGGCTGCGCGGCACTTCGTGTCCGCTACGCCTACCCCCTACCGGGGGCGACACCTGCGGACCGGCAGAGCCGGATCCGCGGTGTCTCGCGAAATGAAAAAAGCCCGGCTTGCGCCGGGCTTTTTTCATGGGCGGTCGTGATCGCTCCGTTTACTGGAATTGATCTCGCACCGCCTTGTACAGCGCCTGGAAGCGCGCATGCCTCGTTCTGTGGACATCGGCTCCTTCGGTCGACGGCACCAGCTTCTGCTTCACCGGCGGCAAGGTGCACACATCGGCCACCGTGCCGCCATCGGCCAGCCACGCCAGCCGCGCCGCGCCCAGTGCGCCCCCCGTCTCGCTGCCCGCATAAAGCGTGAGCGGCACGCCGAAGATGTCGGCCAGCAACTGCCCCCACCACACGCTGCGCGCACCACCGCCCACCAGGGCCATTTCGCGCAGCGGCATCCCGGCCGGCAGCCGCAGGGTGTCGAAGCCGTCGCGCAGGCCGAAGCTCACGCCCTCGACCACGGCGTACGCGATTTCCGCCGGCCCGTGTGCGTGCGTGAGGCCGAACAGCACGCCCTGTGCATTGGGGTTGTTGTGCGGCGAGCGCTCGCCCGAGAGGTACGGCAGGAACAGCGGGCAGCCCTCGCGCTGTGCCAGCGGGACGGACGCCGCCGCTTCGAGCAGTGCAGCCTCGTCCGCGAACTTGAAAGTCTTCGCGGCCCAGCTCACCGCACTCGCGGCCGAGAGCATCACCGACATCTGGTGCCACCGTCCCGGCAGCGCATGGCAGAAAGCGTGCATCGCCTGTGCGGGGTTCGGCAGGAAGCGGTCGGTCGAGACGAACACCACGCCCGAGGTGCCGAGCGACACGAATCCCTGCCCCGGCTCGACGAGCCCCATGCCGACGGCGCTGGCCGCGTTGTCGCCGGCACCGCCCGCGATCATCACGCTGCCGCTGCCCACGCCCCAGCGCGCCGCCAACTCGGGCTTGAGCTGCGCCGACATCTCGCTGCCTTCGACCAGCCGCGGCATGTGCGCGCGCGTGAGGCCCGTGGCCGCCAGCAGTTCGTCGGACCAGTCGCGCGCGCCCACGTCGAGCCACAGCGTGCCCGCCGCATCGGACATCTCGCTGACCGCCTCACCGCTGAGCATGAAGCGCAGCCAGTCCTTGGGCAGCAGCACGCGCGCCACACGGCCGAAGATTTCAGGCTCGTGCTCGCGCACCCACAGCAGCTTGGGCGCGGTGAACCCCGGCATCGCGAGGTTGCCCGCGATCTCGCCGAGCCTCGGCACGGCGCGGGCAAGCGCCTCGCACTGCGCGCCGCTGCGGCCGTCGTTCCAGAGGATCGCAGGGCGCAGCACCTCGCCCGCCGCATCGAGCAGCGTGGCACCGTGCATCTGCCCCGACAGGCCTATGGCGCGCACCGCCGCGAGTTCTTCGGGATGCGACTTGCCGAGCGCACGCATCACCTCCTCGAGCGCGTGCCACCACTGCTGCGGCGCCTGCTCCGACCACAGCGGCCGCGGCCGTTCGACCGTGAGCGGCGCGCGCGCCACGCCAACGATGCGGTGGTCGTCGGCGAGCAGCAGCGCCTTGAGCTCGGACGTGCCGAGGTCGAGTCCCAGGTACAAGATGAACCCCCTGGCTTTTGTTCAGGAAGAGATGCCGCCGCCGAAGCGGGTGTCTGCCTGCTTTCGGAATTCGCTCGGCGTCATTCCCTTGATTTCAAGAAAACGTCGATTGAAATTCGCCACGTTGTTGAAGCCCACCTGGTAGCAGATGTCGGTCACGTAGTGATCGGTCTGCATCAGCAGGTGGCAGGCGCTGTTGATGCGCACGCGGTTGACGAAGTCGGTGAAGCTGTTGCCGGTGGAGCGCCGGAAGAAACGGCTGAAGCGGCTCTCGCTCATGCCCAGTTCGGCCGCCACGTCCGACATCGAGATCGACTCCGCCATGTTGCTGGTGATGCGGTTGACGATGTCGTTGATCTGGTCGACCTGTGCATCGCCCTCGATGCCCTGCGCGCCCTGCATCTGCACGCTCGACAGCAGCCGGTAGTCGGTGCATTGCGCAAGGTCGGCCATGAACTCGAGGAACCGTCCGAGCCGGCGCACGCCGCGCGCGGCCTTGATGGCGTCCCAATGCGCCTGCGCCTGTTCCGACATGCCGAAGAACTCGATGCCGTGCCGCGCACGTTCGAGCAGCTGCATCACTTCGCGCAGCTCGGGAATCTCGGCCGCGGCGTGCTCGATCGGCTCGTGGCGGAACTGGATCACCCGGTCGCGCCCCGCGGCGCCGCCTTCGGGCACGTCGAGCGAGATCCAGTTGTGCGGCAGGCGTGGCCCGCAGAGCACGAGGTGTCCGGGCTGGAACGGCCCGATCCAGTCTCCTATGAAGGCCTTGCCCGAGGTCTCGGTGATCAGGTGCAGCTCGTAGTCTTCATGGAAGTGCCATCGCACCAGCGGGCTCGGAAAGCCATGCGCGAGGCAGCGCACCAGGCCGGTTTCTTCGAGGGCCTCGTAGCCCAGCGAGGGGGAGCGCGCAAAGTCGCGCTCCAGCTCGGGTTGGCGCTGACGGGGAACCGAACGCTTGCGGGTGGACGTCGTCATTGCAGCATGAGCATGGAGTCAGGACCGGGAAGCAGCCCCATTGTCCGCCTCGGCAAGCGCGTTGTGAACGGCCTGCAGCGTGGGCGGATCTGCGCCTTCCCGGGTGCAGTTCAGGGCGGCGGCGGTGGCAGCGAAACGCAGCACCTCGGTCCAGGCTTCGTCGCCCAGTTCACCGAGCTGGGCCGGGTGCTCCACGCCATGCGCGAGCAGCGACACCGAAAGCCCGGCCGTGAAGGTGTCCCCCGCCCCGATGGTGTCGACCACAGTGACGCGCGGCGCGGCCACGGTCAGCGGCTCGTGACCCGTGCGCCAGAGCGTCGCGCCGTCGCCGCCTCGCGTGACGATCACGGCGCGCGCGCCGGCCGTCACGCACTCGGCCGCCAGCGCGTCGACCGGCTGGCCGGGCGCGAGCAGCGCAGCATCTTCGTCGCTGAGCTTGACCAGATCGGCCATGCCGAACCAGCCCGTGACGCTGGTACGGTAGGCCGCCATGTCGGGGATCAGGCTGGGCCTCACGTTGGGGTCGAACACGATCACGCGGTGCCCCGCGTTTGCCGCAACGAGCTCGGCGATGCGTGTGGCAGCCGGGTCCTGCAGCAGCGAGATCGAGCCGAAGTGCAGGAAGCGGCAGTCCGCCGGCAGCTGTGGCAGCGGCTCGGGCGCCCAGGTGGCGTCGGCGCTGCCGCGCGTGTAGAAGGCGTAGCGGTTGGTCTGCGGCGTGCGCTCGACGAAGGCCAGCGTCGAGGGCGCGTTGCTGCGCAGGATGAAACTGGTGTCCACGCCGTTGCGCTGCAGGAAGCCCATCAGCCGCTCGCCGAACAGGTCGGTCGACAGCTGCGTGAGAAAACCGGTCGGCTGCCCGAGCCGCGCGCAGGCCACGGCCGTGTTGAGCGGAGAGCCGCCCTCGTGGCCCAGGAACGCCAGGGTGCCCGCCTCGCTGGCGGTGAAATCGATGAGGGCTTCGCCCGTGAGTGCTATGCGCATGATGACTGGATTCTCGATCAGGGCAGTGCGCGGGCATCCGCCAAGAAGCCGCGTTCGGCGGCGAGCGTGGCGGGATGGTCGAGCAGCTCGGCGAAGAGGCGCGGCGGGATGGTGATGGCTCCCACGCCGAGCCCCAGCAGGGCAAGATAGGCCTCGCGCGAACGGATGCTGGCCACCAGCAGCCGCGTGCCCGACGCCGGGCGGCGCGCGACCAGCGCCTGCATCTGCCCGATCAACGCCAGGCCATCGACGCCGCTGTCTTCGAGCCGTCCGAGATACGGCGCCGCATAGGCTGCACCCAGTTGCGCGGCGAAGTGCGCCTGCTCGGGCGCATACACCGCCGTCCAGGTGACGGGGACGCCCTGCGCAATGAGGCGCGCGCCGGCATCGAGGCCCTGCCGCGTGGAGGGGATCTTCACGACGAGTTGGCCTCGGTCGAAGTGCGAGAGCAGGGCTTGCGCGTCTTCGAGCATGCCGTCGACTTCGCTGGAATACACCTGCGCCTGGACCTGGCGTGCGCCCAGTTCGATGCAGCGCTTCAGCAGGCCGGGCACTTCGCCGCGTCCGATACCCGCACGCTTGAGCAGCGTCGGATTGGTCGTGACGCCATGCACCACGGGGTGCGGCAGGCAGGCCTTTAGCTCGGCCAGGTCGGCGCTGTCTAGATACAGATGGAAGTCTTCGGTCATGGATTGCATGGTGCAGGAGAAAAGGCGCGTTGGGGGTGCGTGCACAGGCCACCGGGTACTCCCCTCCGCGAATGTCCCCCGGCTTCGCCTCCTCCTTTATTTCGCTGCGGGGAGCACCCGGTGCCCTGTGCACGAGGGGCACTCTGCTTATGCCCGCAGTTCAACCGCTCTGCTGAACGATCACGCCGGCGGGGTGCCTTGCGCAGCGAAATAAAGGAGGAGCCCGAAGGGCGGGGGACATTCGCGGAGCAAGGTACCCCGTCGGCGTGAGCGCACCCCAAACAAAACCCACCGCATCGAACAGAAAAGAAAACTCTCATCTCAACTCATGACATTGCCACCATCGACATTCAAGGTCTGCGCCGTGATGTAGCGCGCCTCGTCGCTGGCAAGAAACACGGCTGCCCCCGCGATGTCGCTCGGCATGCCCATGCGGCCGAGCGGCACCTCGAGGCCGACGCGCCGCTTCTTCTCTCCGGGCGGCAGTCCCTCGGCCTTGGCGAACAGGCTGTCGACATGGTCCCACATCGGCGTATCGACCACACCGGGAGCAATGCCGTTGACGCGGATGCCGTGCGGCGCCATGGCCAGTGCGGCGCTCTGCGTGTAGCTGATGACGGCCGCCTTGGTCGCGCAGTAGTGCGACACCAGCGCCTCGCCGCGGCGCCCGGCCTGGGAGGCCATGTTGATGACCGAAGCGCCCTGCGTGCCCGCCTCGACCATGTGGCGCAGCACCGCCTGCATCACGAAGAACATGCCCTTCACGTTGACCGCGAAGAGGCGGTCGAAAGAGGCTTCGTCGCTGTCGAGCAGCGGCGCCAGGTCGAACACGGCGGCGTTGTTGAACAGCGTGTGGATCGGGCCGAAGGCGACCTGCGCCTCGGCCAGCATGTGCTTGATGGCCTGCGTGTCGGTCACGTCGGCCGCAATGTAGGCCAAGTGGTCGGGATGGCGCTGCTGCAGCGCCCGCACCGCCTCGGGCGCCGCTGCAGCGCGGTCGACCACGCTGCAGCGAGCGCCCTCGGCAATGCAGGCCTCGGCAACGGCCAGGCCGATGCCGCCGCCGGCACCGGTCAGCAGCACGTGGCGGTTCTTCAGGCGTTCGCTCATTTCGTTGCTCCAGGATTCAGGAAATTTTCCACTCGGCCGCTCGCACCTCGAACGGCATCGATCAGGCGTGCATCGCCCGCAGCGGCGCCCCACAGCCCCGCGTCCGAACACAGCGCGAGCACCGGGTCGGCGGCATCGCAGATCGCATGCGCCACGGCCTCGTCCATACCCTGGTCCTGGTACGCATAGGGCAACGCGCCACGATGCCAGCGCTGCAGGAATGCAAGGAACAGTGCGGGCAGCATCGCCACGCTGTCGATGCCCTGGCCCGCCGCCAGCCGCTCGCGCACCGTCGGCGCGATGAAGCCGGGGATCTTCGAGAAACCGTCCGCCGCCACGCGCTGGTTGGTGTCGCGGATGGACGGATTGCCGAAGCGGTCGAGCACCACGTCGCGATACGCCGCGAGGTCGATCGGGCTCGGGCTCAGGCACGGGATGACGTCGTCGGTGACGTAGTCGAACGCCATCTTGCGGATGGCCGCGTCGTGCGTGCCTTCGTGGATGAAGTCGAGACCCGCGAGCGTTCCCGCCCAGGCGATGCAGCTGTGCGTGGCGTTGAGGATGCGGATCTTGGCTTCTTCATACGGCTGCACCGATGCGACCAGCTCCACGCCCACGCGGCCCCAGTCGGGACGGCCAGCCGCGAAGTCGTCTTCGATCACCCACTGGATGAAGCTTTCGCCGGTGATGGCGGCCGCGTCGTCGCGCCCCGTGGCGGCCTTCACGCGCGCGCGCAGCTCGGGCGGCGGGCGCGGCGTGATGCGGTCGACCATTGCGTTCGGGCAGCGCGTGTTCGCGTTCACCCAGGCCAGCAGGTCGGCATCGCCCGCCAGTTCGATGAACTCCAGCAGCCCGGCGCGGAAGCGCTCGCCGTTGTGGCGCAGGTTATCGCAATTGAGCAGCGTCACAGGGCCGGCATTCGCGGCCTTGCGCGCGCGCAGGATGGCGCAGACCGCGCCGTAGATGGTCACGCCGTCGCCGCCCGCCTCGCCGCGGCGCGCGCGCTCGACATCGGCCGCCAGGTCGCCGAACGACAGGTCCAGCCTGCCCTTGGTGTCGAGGTAGTAGCCCGCCTCGGTCACGGTGAACGACACGATGCGCGTCGAGGCCGCCGCGCCGCGCGCGATCACGCCGGCCAGCGAGGGCTCCCACGGCAGCACCTCGCGGATGGCCTCGATCTGCTCGTAGCGGTACTCGCCCGCGGGCGACACGGTTTCGAGCGTGTAGCGTCCGCCCTGCGCCTGCAGGGCCGCGACGACCTCGGGCATGTCGGGCCGGATGTTGGCGCCCGACAGCGACCAGCGGTTGTCGCCCGCATCGATCAGCCGCTGCAGGTAGACCGCCTGGTGCGCGCGGTGGAACGAGCCCAGGCCCAGGTGAAGCACCGTGAACTCCGTGGGAGCCGGTGGAATGTGCGCGATGGTCACGGGAATGTCCGTTGAAGAATGCGGTGAAGAAGAAAAGGAGGTGTCACGCGCTGACCGACCGGCCTTCGCGGTTGAACAGGTGCAGCACCGACGGATCGAGCTCCACGGCCACGTCATCGCCGGCCTGTAACGGCGTGCGCTCGTTCTGGCGTGCGATGAGCGGCACGCCGCCCACGTCGACGTGAATGAGCGTGTCGGCACCCAGCGCCTCGATGAGCTCGACGCGGCCCTGCACCTCGCTCACCGGTGCGCCCTGCTTCGGATGCACGCGCAGGCCTTCGGGGCGCACGCCCAGGAAGCCGTCGGTGGGCAGCCTCCCGCCGGTAGCGGCCGAGAAGCTGGGAATCGCATTCGCCGCCACCATGTTCATCGACGGCATGCCGATGAACTGCGCGACGAACTGGTTGGCCGGACGGTCGTACAGCTCCAGCGGCGTGCCGACCTGTTCGATGAGTCCGTCCCTGAGCACCACCACGCGGTCGGCCAGCGTCATGGCTTCGACCTGGTCGTGCGTCACGTAGATGGTGGTTGCGCCGAGCGCGCGGTGCAGCTTGTGGATCTCGACGCGCGTGTTGCCGCGCAGCGCCGCATCGAGGTTCGACAGCGGCTCGTCGAACAGGAACACCTTGGGCGCGCGCACGATGGCGCGGCCGATGGCCACGCGCTGGCGCTGGCCGCCCGACAGGTCCTTCGGCGTACGGTCGAGGTACTGCGTGAGGTTGAGCGTCTTGGCCGCATATTCGACCTTGGTCTTGATCTCGCTCTTGCCCACGCCCGCGAGCTTGAGCGCGAAGGACATGTTGTCGTACACGCTCATGTGCGGATAGAGCGCGTAGCTCTGGAACACCATCGCCAGGTCGCGCTTGCCCGAGGGTGTCCAGGTGATGTCCTTGCCGTCGAGCAGCAGGTTGCCGCTGGTGATGGGCTCGAGCCCCGCGATCAACCGCAGCAGCGTCGACTTGCCGCAGCCCGAGGGCCCCACGAAGACGATGAACTCGCCCTTCTGGATTTCGAGATCGACGCCCTTGATGATGTTGACTTCACCAAAGCTCTTCTTGATGTCTTTGAGTTGCAGGTAGGCCATGAGATGTCTCCCTTTCTTTACTTGACGGCGCCGAAGGTCAGGCCTTGCACCAGTTGCTTCTGGCTGAACCAGCCGAACACGACGATGGGCGCAATGGCCATCAGCGAGGCCGCCGACAACTTGGCCCAGAACAGGCCTTCAGGGCTGGAGTACGAGGCGATCAGCGTGGCCAGCGTGCCGGCCTTGGCGGAGGTGAGGTTGAGCGCCCAGAAGGCCTCGTTCCAGCTCAGCACCAGGCACAGCAGGCCGGTCGATGCGAGGCCGCCCACCGACAGCGGCATCACGACGTGGCGGAACTCGGTCCACAGGCTCGCGCCGTCCATGCGCGCGGCTTCGAGGATCTCGTTCGGAATGTCCTTGTAGGCGCTGTAGAGCATCCACACCATGATCGGCAGGTTCGACAGCGTGAACACGATGGTCAGCGCGGTGAGCGAGTCCAGCATGCCGGCGGTCTGCGCGATCACGTAGATCGGTACCAGCGCGCCCACGGCCGGCATCATCTTGGTGGAGAGCATCCACATCAGGATGTCGCGCGTCTTCTTCGTGCGGAAGAAGGCCATCGAGTACGCGGCCGGCGCCGCGATCAGCAGGCCGAGGATGGTCGAGCCCAGGCTGGTGATGAGCGAATTGCGCGCATACAGCAGGTAGTCGCTGCGGCGCTGCACCTCGCCGAAGTTGTCGAGCGTGGGCTCAAAGACGAAGAGCGGCGGCACGTGAATGGCCTGCAGCTCCGTCTTGAAGGCCGTGAGGAACAGCCAGCCGAGCGGGAAGAACAGCAGCAGCGCGACGGCCCACGCACCCACGGTGCGCAGCAGTTGCGGCAGGAAGTTGCTGGGAGCTTGTTGTTGTTGCATGGCGTGCCGCTCCTCAGTCCAGGTTCTTGCCGATGATGCGGATCAGGAACACGGCCACGATGTTGGCCAGCACCACCGCGAACAGCGCGCCCGCCGAGGCCACGCCCACGTCGAAGTTCATGAGCGACTGCTTGAAGATCATGTAGGTCATGTTCGTGCTCTCGTTGCCCGGGCCGCCGTTGGTGGTGATGGCGATCTCGGCGAACACGCTGAGCAGGAAGATCATCTCGATCATGATCACCACCGCCATCGGGCGGCCGAGGTGCGGAATGGTGAGATAGAAGAAGCGCTGCACCGCGCTCGCGCCGTCCATGCGCGCGGCCTCCATCTGCTCGCGGTCCAGCGACTGCAGCGAGGTGATGAAGATCAGGCAGGCGAACGGCAGCCACTGCCAGGCCACCATGATGATCACCGACAACAGCGGCACGTCGGTGAGCCAGTCGACCGGCTGGGCGCCGAAGGCGCGCCACACGTCGGCCAGCACGCCGTAGATGGGGTTCATCATCATGTGCTTCCACAGCAGCGCATTGACCGCGGGCATGACGAAGAACGGCGAGATCAGCAGCACCCGCACGATGCCGCGCCCCGGGAAGGGCTCGTTCACCAGCAGCGCGAGCAGCACGCCCAGCACCACCGTGATGACGATCACGCTGCCGATCAGCAGCAGCGTGTTCCACGTGGCCGGCCAGAAGTCGGGGTCGGTGACGAAGTAGTGAAAGTTCTCGATGCCCGCGAAGGTGTGCTCGCCCGGCTGCATGAGGTTGTAGTTCACCAGCGAGAAGTACAGCGTCATCACGAGCGGCACGATCATCCAGGCGAAGAGCGTGAGCACGGCGGGCGCCATGAGGGCGCGGGGCAGGAGTCGTTTCATGAGGTATCCCTTCTTGTGGTCCCTGGCTCCTTCCCCCGCTGGGGGAAGGTGGGGATGGGGGCTGCCCGATCAGGCGCGGCGAAGATTGATGCGCCGCGTGCCCCCACCCCGGCCCTCCCCCAGCGGGGGAGGGAGAAAGAAAGCCCGGGTTACTTGTAGTACCCAGCCTTCTTCATCTCCCGCTCGGCCGCCGTCTGCGAGGTCTTCAGCGCCTGGTCCACCGTGACCTTGCCCGACAGCGCCGCGCTCATCTGCTGGCCCACCGCCACGCCGATGGCCTGGAACTCGGGAATGGCCGCGTACTGCACACCGACGTACGGCGACTTGGGCAGCGTGCTGTCGGTGAGGTTCGCGCTGTCGATGGCCTTCTTCTCCGCTTCGGCGAACTTGGCCACCTTCTGGAACTCGGGGTTCGCATAGGTCGACTTGCGCGTGCCGGTCGGCACCGAGGCCCAGCCGGTTTCCTTGGCCACGAGGTTGACGTAGTCCTTGGAGGTCGCCCACTTGATGAACTTCTGCGCCGCCTCGTCCTTGGTCGAGCTGGCCGGAATGGCGAGGTTCCACGACCACAGCCAGTTGGCACCCTTCGGCGTGGTGGCGGTCGGCGCCTGCGCGAAGGCCACCTTGTCGGCCACCTTCGACTGCTTCGGGTCGCTGATGAACGAGGCGGCGATGGTCGCGTCGACCCACGCGGCGCATTTGCCTTCGTTGAACAGCGCGAGGTTCTCGTTGAAGCTGTTGGCCGAGGCGCCCGGGGGGCCGTCCTTCTTCATCATGTCGACGTAGAAGGTGATGGCGTCCTTCCAGGGCTTGGTGTCGATCTGCGGCTTCCATTGCATGTCGAACCACTGACCGCCGTTGGTGTTCACCAGCGTGGTCAGGAAGGCCATGTTGTCGCCCCAGCCGGGTTTGCCGCGCAGGCACATGCCGTACACGCCGGCCTTCGGGTCGTTGACCTTGTCGGCGAACTCCTTCACCTGCGCCCAGGTCGGTTGCTCGGGGAACTTGATGCCCGCCTTGTCGGCCAGGTCCTTGCGGTACATGAGCATCGAGCTCTCGCCGTAGAAGGGCGCGGCGTACAGCTTGCCGTCGTTCGACAGGCCGTTGCGGATGGCGGGCAGCAGGTCGTCCACGTCATAGGCCGCGTCGGTGGCGATGGGCTTGAGCCAGCCCTTCTTCGACCAGATCGGGGTCTCGTACAGGCCGATGGTCATCACGTCGAACTGGCCGCCCTTGGTGGCGATGTCGGTGGTCACGCGCTGGCGCAGCGTGCCTTCTTCCAGCGTGACCCACTTGAGCTTGATGTCGGGGTTGGCTTTTTCGAAGAAGGGGGTGAGCTTCTGCATCTCGATCATGTGGCCGTTGTTCACGGTCGCGATCACGAGTTCGGTGGCGGCCTGGGACAGCGCGCCCGTGCCGATGAGTGCGAGGACGAGGCCCGCTTTCAGAAAACGCTTCATGTTGTCTCCTAGAGGTGAGCGACGCCCTCTTGTCTGTCGGGTCGCCGTGGTCGGATTCTGGAGAAACGCGCTTGCGGTTTTGGTACTTCGGCAGTTGATACCAGTACTCTCATGCACCAGTCGGCTAGTGAATTCCCTAGTTAACGCAAGACAGCATGTAAATCGGCAACCCAAAGGCTTCAGCCGCCGCCCAGCAACTGGCGCCGGAACTGGGCGGCGGCCGGCGAAAGCGCGCGGTCCTCGCGGGTGATGAGGCAAATCGGCGGCACGCGCACCGGCAGCTCCACCGGCACGGTGCGAAGCACGCCCAGCCGGGCGTAGTGGCTGGCCTGCGAGGCAGGCATCACCGCCGCCATGTCTGAGCTTTCCAGCAAGGCGGTGATGGCAATGGGCGATGCCGTTTCGATGATGTCGAGCCGGGCCTGGATGCCCGCCTCGCGCATCGCCGCCTCGAAGCGCCCGCGCTGCGGCGAGCCCGGCGGCTGCAGCACCCAGGACCAGTTCGCCATCTCGGCCAGCGTGACCGTGGGGCGCTCGAACACCGGGTGCGCGATGCGCACCACCACCTGCGACTCGCCCAGCAGCGGCACGCTCGCGTACTTCGCCTCGTCGTGGCGGTCGGTGAGCCGGCCCAGCACGAGGTCGACATCGCCCTGCTCCAGCTGCGCCTGGATCACGTCGCTGGTCTCGACCACCACCGACACGGCCACCTGCGGATGGCGGCGGTGGTACTCCACCAGCGCCGGCGCCAGCAGCTCGGGCACGGCGCCCGGTACGCTGCCCACGCGCAAGGCGCCGCTCAGGCCCGAGCGCAGCGCCAGCATCTCCTCGCGCGCAGTGCCGAAGTCGCTGAGCACGCGGCGGGCATAGCGGATCAGGATCTCGCCGTAAGGCGTGGGCTCCATGCCGCGCGCCAGCCGCTCGAAGAGCTTTTCGCCGAGCGAGTCTTCGAGCTGCTGCAGCAGCTTGGTGGCCGCGGGCTGGCTGATGTTCATGGCCTCGGCCGCGCGGCCGAGATGGCGGTGGGCATCGAGCCGGGCCAGCAGCAGCAACTGGCGCGGCCGCACGTGGAGCATCAGCGAGGCATCGGTCGAACCGGAGTTCATGCACAAAAGTATATGAAGCTTCGGGCTTTTTCGATTGGATCGGGATGGCGAAGCTCCGTACGCTCGGTCCCCACAACAAGCAGGAGACGACCCGATGAAGCTTTCCTCCCTGGCCCGCGCGGCAGGCCTGGCCGCCGCGCTGCTGGTCGCGGCGTCGGCCGGCGCCCAGTCCGCCTACCCCGACAAGCCCCTGCGCATCATGGTGGGCGCCTCGCCCGGCGGCGGCACCGACATCCTCGCGCGCGTGCTGGCCGACAAGCTGTCGCCAGCGCTCAAGCAGCCCGTGGTGGTCGAGAACCGGCCCGGCGCTTCCAACACCATCGCCGGCGAACTCACGGCCCGCGCGCCGGCCGATGGCGCCACGCTGCTGCTGGCCACCAACACGGCGCAGGCAGTGGCGCCGCACATCCTCAAGCTCAAGTACGACCCGCTGAAAGACCTGCAGCCCGTGGGCCTGGTGGCCGTGATGCCCAACGTGCTGGTGGTGTCCGCGAACTCGCCGTACAGGTCGGTGAGAGACCTGGTGACGGCGATGGCGGCGAAACCCGGCGGCTTCAAGTACGCGTCGTCCGGCATCGGCAGCACTCAGCACGTCGGCGGCGAGGCCTTCAACCTGGCCACCGGCATGAAGTCGATCCACGTGCCCTACAAGGGCAGCTCGCAGGCGCATGTCGACATCATCTCGGGCGAGGTCGACATGATGTTCGACAGCACCTCCTCGGCCATGGGCCAGATCAGGGCCGGCAAGTTCCGCGCGCTGGCCGTGAGCGCGCCGCAGCGCTCGCCCGAGCTGCCCGACGTGCCCACGCTGGCCGAGCAGGGCATCAAGGGCGCCGACGTGTCCACCTGGTACGGCCTCTACGTGACGGCCGGCACACCCCGCCCCGCGGTCGAGCGGCTGAGCGCCGAACTCGTGCGCACGCTGAAGTTGGCCGATGTGCAGAGCCGCATCAAGGCGCTGGGCGGCGAGCCCGGAACACTGACCGGCGAGCCCTTCGCGGCGATGAACAGGCAGGAGTTCGACCACTACGGCCAGCTCGTGCGCGACGCCAACATCAAGGCCGAGTGAGCCGGCCCTTGTTACCCTTTTCCTTCAACCGCATCCAACCGACACCATGCCCACCCCACCCAAGACGCCGAGCGTGATCTCCGCCAAACCCCGCATCGCCGTGCTGCTCGGCGACCCCGGCGGCGTCGGCCCCGAAATGGCCGTGAAGCTGCTGGCGCGCCAGCGCAACCTGGACGCCGCGCGCGTGCTGCTGATCGCCGATCCGGTGGTGCTGGCCGCCGGCGAGCGGGTGGCAGGCCTGAAGCTGGCCCCGCTGCAGGTCGAGAGCCTCGACGAACTGCATTTCGAGGACGGCCGGCCCAGCCTGCTCGCGCGCGACTGGATGGAGGGACAGGAGCCGGTGCCCGGCGAGTCGAACGAACAGTCCGGCCGGGCTTCGTTCGAGGCGCTGGAACTGGCCACGCTGGCGGTGCGCCGCGGGCAGGCCGAGGGAATTCTCTTCGCGCCGCTCAACAAGCATTCGCTGCGCCTGGGCGGCCTCGTGCACGAGGACGAGCTGCGCTACATGCAGGAGCGCTTCGCGGTGACGGGCTTCGTCTGCGAGTTCAACCTCACCGGTTCGCTGTGGACCTCGCGCGTGACCTCGCACATTCCGCTGAAGGACGTGGCGAGCCACATCACGGTGCAGGGCGTGAGGGACGCGGTGAAGATCATCGCCGCCGCGCTGCGCCGCGCGGGCGTGGCGCATCCGCGCATCGCGGTGACGGGGCTCAACCCGCACGCGGGCGACGGCGGCTCCATCGGCATGGAGGAAATCGAGATCATCGCGCCCGCCGTCGAGCGGCTGCGCGCCGAGGGCTTCGACGCACGCGGCCCGTTCTCGCCGGACACGGTGTTCATCGGCGCGCGCCGCGGCGACGTGGATGCGGTGGTGTCGATGTACCACGACCAGGGCCAGATCGCGATGAAGCTCATGGGCTTCGAGCAGGGCGTGACGCTGCATGGCGGCCTGCCGGTGCCGGTGGCCACGTCGGCCAGCGGCAGTGCATTCGACATCGCCGGCCGGGGCATCGCGAACATCGAGGGGCTGCAGCAGGCCTTCGACCTGTGCGTGCGCATGGCGAGCGGCCAGGAAAAAGGGCCGCTTTCGCGGCCCTGACGATGCGGCGCTGCATGCGCCGTTGCAAGGCTCAGGCGCTCGCCGGCTCGCCGTGCGGGTTGGCCTCGGGCTGGGAGGGCTGCACGTAGAAATAGATCAGCACGAGGTTGACGATCGGGATGAGCATCAACAACTGGAGCCAGCCGCTCTTGCCGATGTCGTGCAGGCGGCGCGCGCCCACGGCCAGCGCGGGCAGCAGGAAACCCAGCGCCGCAATGACATACACGAACTGATGAATGAGGCTCGCGACGATGAGCACGATGACCTCGGCCAGCACAAACCACCAATATTCCGAGCGCGATGCGCGCCCGTTGAAATCGGCGTATTTGCTGAAACAAGTCTTGACCGCTGTTTGAAAATCCATTGATCGACTCCTCTTGATGGGTCCCAGGGAAATTTCCCCGGACCGATCATATCGATGCATCTTCCAACGGCAAACTCGGCCATTCGTACGCAAACAAACGGCTTATTTCAAGAAGCCGCCCAACGAATCCGGGTCCGGATTCTTCAGTTTCCCAGCCGCTTCAACAGCCCCGCCGTCGAGGCATCGAGCCCCGCGACGTCGCCCGAGGCCAGGCGCGGTTCGATGTCGCGCGCGAGCACCTTGCCCAGCTCCACGCCCCACTGGTCGAAGCTGTTGATGCCCCACAGCGCGCCGCTGGTGAACACGCGGTGTTCGTACATCGCGAGGAAGGCGCCCAGCGATTCGGGCGTGAGCTTCTCGAACACGAAGAAGGTGCTTGGACGGTTGCCCGGGAAGTTCTTGTGGCCGCCCTGGTCGAGCTTGCCGACCATCAGCGCCTGCGCCTGCGCGAGCGCGTTGGCCAGCAGCTTGGGGTGGTGGCCTTCGAGGTCGTGCGCCGCGTCGCGCACCGCCACGAACTCGAGCGGGATCACGTCCGTGCCCTGGTGCAGCATCTGGAAGTAGGCATGCTGGCCGTTGGTGCCCGGCTCGCCCCACAGCACCGGCGAGGTGCCGAAGGCCACGGGCTTGCCGCTGGCATCGACCTGCTTGCCGTTGCTTTCCATCTCGAGCTGCTGCAGGTAGGCCGGCACGCGCTTGAGCGCGCTGTGGTACGGCGCGATGCTGCGGCTCGTGAACTTGTGGAAGTTGCGATACCAGACGTCGAGGAGGCCCAGCCGCACCGGCAGGTTGTGCTCCAGCGGCGCGGTGCGGAAGTGCTCGTCCATCGCGTGCGCGCCCGCCAGCAGGCGGCGGAAACCGTCGGCGCCGATGGCCAGTGCGATCGGCAGGCCGATGGCCGACCACAGCGAATAGCGCCCGCCCACCCAGTCCCAGAAGCCGAAGGTGGTGTCGATGCCGAACTTCTTCGCCGCTTCCACGTTGGTGGTGAGCGCCGCGAAGTGGCCCGCGATGTCGGTGCCGCCCGACTGCTCGTACCAGCGCCTGGCCGACTGCGCGTTGGTCATCGTCTCGGCCGTGGTGAAGGTCTTCGAGGCAATGAGGAACAACGTGTGCTCGGGCGCAAGGCCCTGCAGCACGCCGGCCAGCTCGTGGCCGTCGACGTTCGAGACGAAGTGGAATCGCTTGCCCGGCGCGGCGAACTCGGCCAGCGCCAGCACCGCCATCTGCGGGCCGAGATCGGAGCCGCCGATGCCGATGTTGACCACGTCCGTGATCGTGTGGTCGCCGCGCACCTTCTCTGCATAGGCCAGCATCGCGTCGAGCGTGGCGTGCACCTCACGCAGCTCGTTCGCGGTCTTCGGCCCGGTCGGCGCATCGGCCGGCGCGCGCAGCAGCGTGTGCAGCACGGCACGGTCTTCGGTGTTGTTGATGTGCTCGCCCGCGAACATGGCGTCACGGTGCGCCTCGAGGCCGCATTCGCGGGCCAGCGCGAGCAGCAGCTCCTCGGTGCGTGCGTCGATCAGGTTCTTCGACAGGTCGGCGAAGACATACGGCGCCTCCTGGCTGAAACGCGCAAAGCGGTTCGCGTCGTCCACGAAGGCGTGGCGCACGTCGAACTGGCGGCCCGCCGTTTCGAAGCTGGACTGAAGTTGCGCCCAGGCCGGCGCATGGTCGCAGCGAAGGGTCATGGCCATGTTTACTTGCCGCTTTCCTGCATGAGTTTTTCGAGCTTCACCGCATCGGCTGCGAAGGCGCGGATGCCTTCCGCGAGTTTCTCGGTGGCCATGGCGTCTTCATTCAGCGCAAAGCGGAAACCCGCCTCGTCGTAGCTGACCTTGGCGATGTCGCCCCCGGACGCGGCCTTGGCGTCGAGCGCGTGCTGCAGCGGTTCGTTGCTGGCGGCCAGCTCGGCCAACAGCTCGGGGCTGATGGTCAGCAGGTCGCAACCAGCCAGCGCCTGGATCTGCCCCACGTTGCGGAAGCTCGCGCCCATCACCTCGGTCTTGATGCCGTGCTGCTTGTAATAGTTGAAGATTTCCCGCACCGACTTGACGCCCGGGTCGTTGGCGCCGGCACTGGCCGCTTCGTCCCACTTGGCGCCGGCCGACTTCTTGTACCAGTCGTAGATGCGGCCCACGAAGGGCGAGATGAGCTGCACGCCGGCCGCGCCGCAAGCCACGGCCTGCGCGAACGAGAACAGCAGCGTGAGGTTGGTGCGGATGCCCTTCTTCTCGAGTTCGCGCGCCGCCTCGATGCCTTCCCAGGTGGAGGCCACCTTGATCAGCAGGCGCTTTTCGGTGTCGATGCCTTCGGCCTTGTAGAGCGCCACGATGCGCTCGCCGCGCGCGACGGTCGCGGCCGTGTCGAAGGACAGGCGAGCGTCGACCTCGGTCGACACGCGGCCCGGGATGATCGAGAGGATCTCGCCGCCGAAGCGCACCAGCAGGCGATCGATGACCTCATCGAGCGGCTTGCCGGCGTGCTTCTTCACGGTTTCATCGAGCAGCGGCCGGTACTCGGGCTTCTGCACGGCCTTGAGGATGAGCGACGGATTGGTGGTCGCGTCCTGCGGCCTGGAAACGCTGAGTTGCTTGAAGTCACCGGTGTCGGCGACGACGGTGGTCCACTGGCGGAGGGCATCGAGTTGGTTCATGAAATGATTATCCAGTGCGGGTTGTGACAAGTCCTGCACGCAGTTGCGCGTGGGCCGATGTTTTCATGCGCACCGTAGCACGGCTTTTCCGGCGCTCTATCAGCCTGTTGCGTACAGGGTTGTCAGCCGCCCTGCCCTACACCGGCTGTGGTCCGCGGCTGACGGCATCGGCCGCCCGCCCGGGGCTACGCTGCGCTCCACGCCGAAATTTTCAGCCAGGAGCCCCCCATGTCCCATCGCCAACGCGGCCCCGCGCCTCCCGACGGCCTGCCCTTCGACGATCGCCGCACCAGCGCGGCGATCGGCACCATGGCCACCGCTTTCGTCATGGGCGGCGCCGCGGCCTGGCTGGCCCTCCAAGCCTCGCGCACCGCGCGTGTGCAACCGGCCGGCCCAGCCGACGGCGCACCGCTGATGCGCGCCCCGCTGCAGGTGGTGGCACCGGTCGACCTGCGGCGCTATGCCGGCATCTGGCACGAGCAGGCGCGCCTGCCGAACCGCTTCCAGAAAGCCTGCGCTGGCCCCGTGACCGCCGAGTACACACTCCAGCCCGACGGCACCGTGCAGGTCGTGAACCGCTGCGCGCGCGCGGACGGCAATTTCGACCAGGCGACCGGCACCGCGCGCGTGGTGCCCGTGGCAGGCCAGCCCGGCGCGGGCCGACTCCAAGTGCGCTTTGCGCCCGCCTGGCTCGGCTGGCTGCCCATGGTCTGGGGCGACTACTGGATCCTGAAGCTCGACCGCAACTACGAGGTGTCGCTCGTCGGCACGCCCGACCGCGAGTACCTCTGGGTGCTGTCGCGCGCGCCGCGCCTGGACGACGCGGTTCTGAAGGCGGAGCTGGACTACGCCGGCAGCCTGGGGTTCGACACCGACAAGGTGGTGCTGACGGGCAGGTAGCGCTGCAGCTGCGACGGCAGCATGGCCGGCGCGGTGCAGTGGATGGCCTGCCAGCCGAAGGCGCGCGCGGCCTCTACGTTGGCGGCGGAGTCGTCGATGAACACGGTCTGTTCCGGATCGAGTGCGTAGCGCATCGCCAGCACCTCGTAGATCTCGCGCTCGGGCTTGAGGAACTTCACGTCGCCCGAGAACACGCCGCCGTCGAAGCGCTGCATGAACGCATGCCGGCGCTCGATGGCGCGGGCGTACGACGCAGGCATGTTCGACAGGTAGTACAGGCGCAGCGGCTGGCCGGCCTCACGGTGCGCGACCAGCTGTTCGAGCATGTCGACCGTGACGCCGATCGGCTCCAGCCGCTCGCCCAGTCCTTCGAGCATGGTGCGAAGCGGCTCGGCCGGCAGCGAGAGCCGGGCCGACATGCGGGCGATGGCATCGTCCAGCGTGCGGGTGCCGCAGTCGAAACCCGTCCAGTCGTCGTGATGGAATAGTGCCCGGCCGAGTGCCGCGGCGGCCGTCTCAGTGGGTGCGTGCTGCGCGAGATGGGCCTGTACCAGCCGGGTGGGCTCCCATGCGAACAGCACGGCGCCCAGGTCGAAAACCACGTTCATGGCGCCATTGTTTCATGCACCGGGCACCACGCTCACGCCGTGGGCTCCCAGCGACAGCGTGGCCTGCGCGCCCGCCGCCAGCGGACGGGACAGGTCGCTCGACACCACGAAGACCGGCCCCAGGGTGGTGTCGAAGCCGTATTCGTAGAAGCTGCCGAGGTACGCCGCCTTGCGCAGCGTGGCCGGCAGGCCGTTGCCCGCGTCCGCGGCGCCGATCTGCCAGGCTTCGGGACGCACCGCGACCTTCACCGTGCCGGGTGCCACCGCATGGCGCGGCTGCAGGCGCAGCGGGCCGAGCGCCACGCTGCCGTCGGCGTGCGCCGTGGCGGGAAACACCATCGCCTCGCCCATGAACCCGGCGACGAACTCGCTCTCGGGCCGCCCGTAGAGCTGCTCGGGCGTGCCGCGCTGGGCGATCACGCCGTGGTCCATCACGATGATCTGGTCGCTGACGGCCAGCGCCTCGCTCTGGTCGTGCGTGACGTAGGCCACGGTCAGCTTCAAGCGCTGCTGCAGCGCGCGGATTTCCTCGCGCATCTCGCGGCGCAGGCGGGCGTCGAGGTTGGAGAGCGGCTCGTCGAAAAGCAGCACCGCCGGCTCCAGCACCAGCGCGCGCGCCAGCGCCACGCGCTGCTGCTGGCCGCCCGAGAGTTCGCTGGGCAGGCGCTCGTCGAAGCCGACCAGGCCCACGCCGCGCAACGCCTCGCGTGCCCGTGCGGTGGCCTCGTCCTTCTTCACGCCGCTCATCCGAAGGCCGTAACCCACGTTCTCGATCACGTTCATGTGCGGGAACAACGCGTAGCTCTGGAACATCATGCTCACGTTGCGCTCGGCCGGTCCCAGCGTGGTGACGTCGCGCCCGCCCATGAAGATCGAACCCGAGGTTGGCGATTCGAGCCCCGCGATCATGCGCAGCGTGGTCGTCTTGCCGCAGCCCGAGGGGCCAAGGATGGTGGTGAGCGTGCCGACCGGCACCTCGAAGCTGATGCCCTTGACGGCCAGCGGCGCGTTCTTGTCCGCGCCGTAGCGCTTGGTGACGTTGCGGAGTTCGATGCCGTTCATGCCAGGCCTTCCATTTTGTGATGTCCCTGATGCTGCGGCGTGGCCCCTCGCCGTCCCAGCTTGCGCTCTCCCACCACAAACTGCACCAGCGCAATCGCCAGCGACATCAGGATCATCAGCACCGTGCAGTACGCCAGCGCGATGCCGTAGTCGCCGTTGCCGACGCGGCCAATGATGTAGGTGGTGGCCAGCTCGTTCTCGGCCGTGACCAGGAAGATCACCGCGCTCACCGTCGTCATCGCGCGCACGAAGCTGTAGACCAGCGCGGCCAACAGCGCCGGCTTCAGCAACGGCAGCACCACCTTGAAGAGCGTCTGCGAGGTCGAGGCGCGCAGCATCAGCGAGGCTTCGTCGAGCGAGCGGTCGAGCTGCTTGAAGGCCGCCGTGCCCGCCCGCACACCCACTGGCAAATTGCGAAACATGAAGCACAGCACGATGATGAGCCCCGTGCCCGTGAGCTCGAATGGCGGCACGTTGAAGGCCAGGATGTAGCTCACGCCCAGCACCGTCCCCGGAATGGCGAAGGCCAGCAGCGCGCCGAACTCGAACAGCCCCTGTCCCCTGAACTCGTTGCGCGCCAGCAGCCACGCGATCAGCAAGCCGAGCGCTGCAGTGATCGGCGCCGAGATGCCCGCGAGCTTGAGCGTGGTGATCAGCGAGTTCCACGCCGTACCCGCCCACACCAGCCCGAACTGTCCCCATTCGAGCGAGAACGCATTCCTGAAGTGGTTCAGCGTGAAGCTGTAGTCGCGCCCCCAGGTCTGCACGAAGCCGCCCGCGAAGGCGAACAGGTAGACCACCGCAGTGAACGCGATCCACGGCAGCGCGATGCACTGGATGGTGCGGCGCACGCCGTCGGGCAGTGCCATCGCGATGCCGGCGTCGCCCTTGCCGCTCACGGTGGTGTAGTTCTGCTTGCCGAGCACGCCGCGCTGCAGCGCGAACACGCCGAGCGCGAAGATCGTCAGCACCCAGGCCAGCGACGCGGCACGTCCCTGGTCGTATTGCGCGCCGACGATGGCGAAGAAGATGTCGGTCGACAGCACCGAGAACTGCCCGCCCACCACCACAGGGTTGCCGAAGTCGGCGATGCTCTCGATGAAGCCGACAAGGAAGGCATTGGCCAGCCCCGGCTTGAGCAGCGGCAGCGTGATGGTGAAGAAGGTGCGGCGCCGGTCGGCGCGCAGCATCTGCGCGGCTTCTTCCAGGCTGGGCGCGATGCCCTGCACCACGCCGCGCATGATCATGAAGGCGATGGGCGTGAACGCGAACAGCTGCGCCACCAGCACGCCCGGCATGCCGTAGAACCAGCGCGTGGGCTCGATGCCGAACACGTTCTCCAGCACCTGGTTGACGATGCCCGCGCGGCCGAACAGCAGGATCAGGCCGAGGCCCACCACGAACGGCGGCGTGATGATCGGCAGCAGCGCCAGCACCCGCAGCGCGCCCTGCCCGCGCTTGCTGCCGCGCTCGGCCATCAGCGCCATCAGCGTGCCGAGGAAGGTCGTGCCTGCCGCGGTGAGCAGGGCCAGCACCAGCGTGTTCCACGCCACGCCGCAGCGCACGCCGCCGGAAAAGCACCCCAGCCCCCAGATGCGTTCGGTGAACACGCGCGCAACAAACGCGGCGATCGACCACTGCCCGTCTTCGTTGAAAAACGCGCCCGACAGCGCCTTGCTCACCGGGTAGGCGATGAACAGCGCCATCAGCACGCCGCAGCCGATGACCGCGGCCGCCACGAACAGATCGCCCTTGAAAAGGCCGAGGCGCGCGATACCGAAGGCGGCCAGCAGCACGAGCGCAGTGAGCGCCACGAAGCCGCCTGCGCCGATGCCGAACTGGTTGGTGGCCAGTTCGCCGAACTGCGCATTGAGCGCCGCGAAGCTCCAGCCCCGCGCGCCGATCGCGAAGCCTGTCACGGCCAGCCCGATGGCGCCGATCGCGCCACCCGCGAGCAGCCAGCGCCCCTGGCTGCGGCCGGCAGGCAGCCACGCACCTACCGCGCACATCAGCAGCCCCGCAAGGCCGATGAAGAGCCAGCTGCGGCCCTGCCTGGCGGCCTGTATCAGGCCGTTGGCACCCTCCGCCTGGCCGAACACCTGCGGAACGGCTTCGTACCAGGTCGCGTCCTGGATCGCATACCAGGGCAGCAGCAGGTAGGCCGCAAGGCCCAGCGCAACCCATGCCCAGATCCAGCGCTGCGAGCGCCGGGCCGCGGCCAGGGACGCCGGATTGACCGGCGCGCCGGTGTCGATCAAATGCGCGGCCACTCAGCGCGGCAGCGAATTGACGTCTTTTTCCCAGCGCGCGATCAGGCGCCGGCGCTCGGTGCTCGCGCCGTACTTGGCGTAGTCGTAGTTGATGAACTTGATCTTCTTGAAGTCCGGGATGCGCGGGTCGAGCTTGGCGTTCACGTTGCTCGGCAGCTGGAACTGCTTGTTGGCGGCGCCGAGCTCCTGCGCGGCGGGCGTCAGCGCCCATTCGTAGAACTTCTTGGCCGCCTCGAGGTTGCGCGCGCCCTTGACGATGCTCATGGAGCCGATCTCGGCGCCGGTGCCGTCGCTCGGCGTGATGGTCTCGACCGGGAAGCCCTGCATCTTCTCGCCGGGGCCGTCATGCACGAAGCTGATGGAAATCGCGGTTTCGCCGCGCGCCACCGCCTTGATCGGGCCGGTGCCCGAGCGGGTGTACTGGCCGACATTCTTATGCAGCGCCTTCAGGTAGTCGAAGGCCTTGTCCTCGCCCATCAGCTGCACCAGCGTGGCGATCATGGTGTAGGCCGTGCCGCTGGAGGCCGGGTTGGCCACCTGGATGTCGCCCTTGTACTCGGGCTTGAGCAGGTCGGCCCAGGTCTTGGGCACCGGCAGCTTCTTCTTGGCGAGCAGCTCGGGGTTGTAGCCGAAGCCCAGCGGGCCCGAGTAGATGCCCACGGTCTTGTAGCCCGACTGCCTGGCCTGCTGCTGCGCCCAGGGATGCAGCTGCGCCAGCGTCGGCGACTTGTATTCGAGCGTGAGGCCCTGCTCGGCCGCCTGCAGGTGCGGGTCGCCGGTGCCGCCGAACCAGACGTCGGTCTTGGGGTTGTCCTTCTCCGCGATCAGCTGGGCCAGCGCCTCGCCGGAGCCCTTGAGCGCCATGTTGATGCGCACGCCGGTGGTGCGCGCATAGACGGTGGAGATCACGCTGCACCACTCGGCCTGGACCGAACAGATCACGTTGACGGTCTGCGCCGACGCGGCGGCCGACAACCCGAGCAGCGCGGCTGCGGTAAAAAGCTTCTTCATTGGAATTTTCTCCGCCTCATGCATAAAAAAAGGCCTTGCGGCCACAGGTCAGCGTAGCTTTAGTACAGGTCGGGCGAATCGGTACAAGTACCATCGCAAGTGGCCCTCTCGGCGACCCAAGACCTGCTCGGCATTCAGACAAAGGAAAGTTTTTCATGAGCTTCGATCTCGTTCTGTTCGGCGGCACTGGCGATCTCGCTTGGCGCAAGCTCATGCCCGCGTTGTTCCAGGCATTCCGGCACGGCAGCCTGCCGCAAGACGGGCGCATCGTCGGCGTGGCGCGGGACGACCTGTCGGACGACCAGTACCGCGAACTGATCCAGTCGCGCTTCAGCGCGGTCGAGGGCGCCAAGCGGCCCTCTCCCGAGGAGTTCGAGAAGTTCGCGTCGATGCTGCACTTCCTGCGCATGGACCTGTCCAAGCCCGACGACTACGCGCGGCTGGCAGACCTGCTCAAGCAGCGCGACGCGAAGACGATCGTGATGTACGTCGCCACGGCGCCCGCGCTCTTCACGCAGGTGGTCGAGCAGATCGCCGCGGCCGGCCTCAACGGGCCGAGGACGCGCATCGTGCTCGAAAAGCCGCTGGGCCATGACCTCGCCTCCAACCGCGCGATCAACGCCGCGGTCGGCAAGGTGCTCGAGGAGAAGCAGGTCTTTCGCATCGACCACTACCTCGGCAAGCCATCGGTGCAGAACCTGTTCGCGATGCGTTTCGGCAATGCGCTGTTCGAGCCCATCTGGCGCCGGGAGCACATCGCCAATATCCAGATCACCATGGCCGAGGACCTGGGCGTGGAAAAGCGCGGCGCCTTCTACGACCAGACCGGCGCGCTGCGCGACATGGTGCAGAACCACGCGCTGCAGCTGCTGTGCGCGATCGGCATGGAGCCGCCGATCAACTCGCACGCC
>Ga0209051_1001081_pt1 | contig 25280 bp, 19 predicted proteins | sample AraplaCvi_mMS_r2_2_FD_184286 | JGI IMG/M metagenome (GOLD analysis project Ga0209051, IMG submission 184286) | Arabidopsis root microbial communities from North Carolina, USA - plate scrape MF_Cvi_mMS_r2 (SPAdes) (version 2) | ecosystem: Host-associated > Plants > Roots > Endosphere | place...
CAGCGACATCCTCGTGACCGAGTCGAAGGAGCAGATCGTGCAGATGAGCAACGGCTGCGTCTGCTGCACCATCCGCGAAGACCTGCGCGAGGCGCTGCAGCTGCTGGCCGCCAAGAAGCGCCAGGGGCTGCTGGACTTCGACCGCGTGGTGATCGAGACCACCGGCCTGGCCGATCCCGGCCCGGTGGCGCAGACCTTCTTCATGGACGACGAGATCGCCGAGAGCTACCTGCTCGACTCCATCCTCACGCTGGTCGATGCCAAGCATGCACCGCAGCAGCTCAACGACCGCCAGGAAGCGCGCCGCCAGGTGGGCTTTGCCGACCAGATCTTCATCAGCAAGAGCGAGCTGGTGTCGGCCGAGGAGACCGATGCGCTCATTCATCGCCTGAAGCACATGAACCCGCGCGCGCCGCAGCAGAAGGCGCACTTCGGCGATGTGCCTTTGAAAGACATCTTCGACCTGCGCGGCTTCAACCTGAACGCCAAGCTGGACATCGACCCCGACTTCCTCAAGGAAGAAGACGATCACCACGACCATGACCACGCGCATGGCGAGGCATGCGACCACCCCTCGCACAAGCACGAAGGCGGCCACGGCCACCATCACCACACCGACGACGACGTCAAGAGCTTCGTCTACAAGGCCGACCGCGCCTTCGACCCGGCCAAGCTGGAAGACTTCCTGGGCGCGATCGTCAATATCTACGGCCCGCGCATGCTGCGCTACAAGGGCGTGCTGAACATGAAGGGCACCGAGCGCAAGGTGATCTTCCAGGGAGTGCACCAGCTGATGGGCAGCGACCTGGGGCCCGAGTGGGGCAAGGACGAGGCGCGCCAGAGCCGCATGGTGTTCATCGGCATCGAGCTGCCGCGCGAAATTCTCGAGCAGGGCCTGGAGCAGTGCCTGGTCTGACCTAGGCTAACCCCCAGGCTTCGCGCACTTCGTGTCGCTGCGCCAACCCCCTTGCAGGGGGCAACACCAGCGGCCGGGCAAAGCCCGTTCCGCGGTGTTCCCCGACCAATCAGGGCTTACTTGCCCGCGCCGCCCATCGCGCCCAGCGGCTTGCCGTTGACCTTCAGGCTGCCCTCGCTGAATTCGACCTGGCCGGTCACGTCGTCGCCGTCGCGCTTCACGAAGCCCATGGCCTCGCCTTGCTCGACCAGGCCCGCCACCATTTCGGGCGGGGGCGTCTGGCCGCTCTCGGCGCCGGTTTCGGCCAGCTTCTCCAGCCATTTCATGGGCAGGCGCACATGGGCCTTGAGTGCGCCGCGCTTCATCATCAGCGCAGTGCCCGGCAGTTGCAGGTCTTCGTCCGTCACGCCGGCCATGCTGGCCGTGTAGCCGAGTTCGGCGCGCTTGCCGTCGATCTCGACCAGCATCCTGTCGAGGCCGGCCTCGGGGGCGTACTTGGCCATGGCCTTGAGGTCGGGCGCGAGCTGCTCGGCCAGCGCCTGCATCGCGGCCTGGGAGGCCTTGCTGCCACCCTTGCCGCAGCCGTTGACGGCGCCGGACTGCATCCAGGCGTCGGCCAGCTTCTTGTAGCCGGCGGCATGGATGCGGCGCGCGCTGCTGGCCAGCTCGAACTTGTCGATCTTCGTCTCGCCGATCTTGCCGGTGCCCTTGAGCGTGCCGCTCGAGGTGTAGAGGCCGTCCTTGATGCTCGCCTCGCCCAGCAGGTCGAGGCCCTGGAGCACGACGGTCGGCAGCGCCTTCGGTGTTTCGGCCGCGGCCGCGCCGTCAGCGGCTGCCTTCTTCTTGATGGCGAATTCGAGGGTGTCGAGCCGGCCTTCGCTCTTGCCGGTGGCAAGGAACCAGCCGGCGCTGCTGTCCATGTCGGCCTTGGCGGTGAGCTTGCCCATCTTCATGGTGACGCCGCTGCGCGCGTCGCTGAAGTCCAGGCCGGGCACGGTGAGGTCGTAGCGCGCCTGGGTGCGTGCGGCGTTCACTTCCACGCGGGCCTGCGCGCCTTGCCAGTCGAGCCGGCCCTTGCCTTCCTCGGCCAGCTTGACGGGCGCGACGGTCAGGTCGGTCGTGACGGCGCCGCTGAAGCCGACCTTGGTGTGCGCGCTCAGGGGCTTTGCCTTGCCGAAGAACTTCTCGACATTGGCCTGCACCTTGGGGTCGAGCACCAGCTCGCTGTCGATGGTGGCCGCCGCCAGCGTGCCGCCGGCCAGCGGGCCGTGGTGGATGGTGTCGCGGATGGTGAGGCGCAACTGCTTCGGCGGCTTGATGCCGGCGTCTTCCTCGTCGTCTTCCTCCGCTTCGTCGCCCTCGGCGGGCTTGCTGGCGACGGCCGCGGCGGCGTCGGGCGCGCAGCCGATTTCCAACGTCACGGTGCTGACGGCGCCGAGGAAGCCGCGTTCGTACTTGCGCTCGGCCACGCGCACCAGCGCGGTCTGCTTCGGCAGCTCGTCGAATGCGGTGTCGTAACGCGACTTGATCTGCGTACCGGCCCACCAGGTGCTGCCGCCGTAGGCGACGGCGATGGCCGCGGCCAGGACTCCCAAAACTGCTTTCTTATTCAAGGCTTGCTTTCTTTTTGCGAATGATCGGATAGGCCCGGTCGCCATATGGACAAAGGCTCGGGCCCCGCGCTGCCCCCTCAGGCAGCGCCGGGCGATGCTAACGGAGTTGGCCGGCACGCCAGGACATCGCCCACGCCTGTGAGTTCTCTATACAATCGCGCGCCTGTTCCGGCAGCCATGTCCAGTTCCCATGGGCAAGATGTGACTTCCGGCACGGGGCGCCATACGTTACTGGGGGGCTTTCGGGGGTATAACCCCGGGGTTCGTCACTGGCGAGCACCCCGACAACGGGGAGCCTGCGTGGCCTGAAAGCTGCAAGGGGTTCCCATGGGAGGAGACACCCAGTGAAAGCGCGTTCCAGTTCGTCCAAGGAGCCAGTCACCGTGAAGAAACCCGCCGCCAAGGCCACGCCAGCACCCAAGCCCGCCGCAAAGAAGGCGCCGGCTGCGAAGCAGGCTGTACCTGCGGCCAAGAAGGTTTCTGCCACCGCACATGGCCCTGTCGCGAAGGAGAAAAGCGCGCCGTCCAAAAAGCCCGCAGCACCACCGGCCAAGGCCGCGACCGCTGCGACCAAGAAGTCCGCCAAGCCTGCAACTGCCGCCACCAGGACCGCAGGCGCCGGCTCATCGTCATCCAAACCCGTCGGCCGCCCTGCTGCCGCTCCTTCTGCTCCCTCGATCCCCATGAAAAAAACGGCTGCCGCCTCCACTTCCGCCCCGGCGACACCCTCGATGCCCGCTCAAACCGCCACGCCCGCACCCGCCGCGCGTGGTGGCCGTGTGTCCCGGCTGTCGCAACTGACCGTGCCCTCGATGCCGCAATCCGTGGCATCGACCGCCGCCAAGTCCAGCTTCTCGCAGGCGCCTTCCAACGCGTTGGTGCCGCCACCGCCACTGGCCGTGAAGAAAGACCCGAAGCTGGCCAACAACTGGAAGACCAAGACGCCCGCCGAGCTGAGCGATGCCGAAGTCATCGCCATGCCCGACGACGAGTACATGAACGAAAAGCAGATGGCGTTCTTCCGCCTGAAGCTCGAAGAACTCAAGCGCGGCATCCTCGAGAACGCCGGCGAGACCACCGAGCACCTGCGTGAAGACACGGTGGTCGTGCCCGACCCGGCCGACCGCGCCACCATCGAGGAAGAACACGCTCTCGAGCTGCGCACGCGCGACCGCGAACGCAAGCTGCTGAAGAAGATCGAGCAGTCGATCCAGCGCATCGACGCCGGCGACTACGGCTACTGCGACGAGACCGGCGAGCCCATCGGCGTGGGCCGCCTGTTGGCCCGCCCGACCGCGACGCTGTCGCTCGAAGCGCAGCAGCGCCGCGAGCTCAAGCAGAAGATGTTCGGGGATTGACACAGGGTCAAGGTAGATAGAAACCAGCGTCTTCGATAGCCTTCGCCGAATGCCAAAGGAAGAATCGGGCCGCCTTTTTTCAAAGGTGGCCAAGTTTGTCCGCAATCCCCTGAAGGATTGGTCGGAGCTGGATGCCCCTGCCGCAGCCTCGACCTCGGACTCCTCGCTGCCCGCTCAGACCTACAGCCGCGAGATGCTGAAGGAGATGATCGAGCGGCGCCAGCGCAACGATTTCGTGCGCCGGCGCGAGTTCGACATGCTGCGCAAGCTGCGCCAGCGCGAGGCCGCGGCCCATGCCTTCGAGGCGACGGTCACGCCGTCCTCGTTCAACCTCAACAGTTCCTCCGAGGGATCGGACGGCCGCGCACTCACGCTCAAGAAGATCGACGAGATCGAGCAGCAGATGTCGCAGCAGTGGTGGAAAGGGCGGGGCCCGAACGGCGAAACGCTGGTCAACCCGCCACCCGACGCCGGGGCCGAGACGCTGCCGCCGGTGCACACCGACGAGCTGCTGGCCGAGCCTGCCGGGCACTTGCCTGTCCCCGCGGCCGCAGAGGCCGGTAGCAGCCCGGCCGCGGCCGCCGGCGGCGTGCCGCTGATGTCGTCGCGCCTCGCGCACGACGGCGCACTGGAAGAGGCGGTGATCCGCTTCGCGCACGGCGACGACACCGGCGCCGAAGCCATCCTGCTGCAGGCCCTGGCCTCCGAGAGCGCGCCGGCCACCGAGGACGGCCACGACAACCCCGCCGCCGAACGCGACGACAGCCGCTGGCGTGCCCTGTTCGATCTGTACCGCGCGACGGGCGATGCCGCCAAGTTCGCGGCCGCCCGCATGCGCTACGCGCAACGCATGCGGCGCATGGGCCCTGACTGGGTGTCGCTCGAAGAATTGGCCCGCAGCGTCAAGGCCGTGACCGCCAGCGAAGAGGCCGCCGAGGCGGCTGCCGAAGGCGGTGCCGCCCATGCCGATTGGACTTGCCCCGCGCGCCTGGCGCGCGAAGGCCTCATGGAGCTCACCCGTGCGCTCTCGAAGGCGGGCGCGGTGTGGACGCTCGACTGGCGCGGGCTGCACGCCATCGAGCCCGAGGCGGCCGCGCCGCTGCGCGTGCTGTTCGCCCACTGGGCCGGTTCGCCGGTCCAGCTGCGCTTCATGGGCACGGCGCAACTGCTGGCCGTGCTGTCCGAGGCTGCGCCCAACAACGAGCGCGGCACCGACGATGTCTGGTGGCAACTGCACCTCGCGGCGCTGCGCATGATGCACCTGCCCGACGACTTCGAGCTGGTCGCGCTCAACTACTGCATCACCTACGAGGTGTCGCCGCCCGCCTGGCAGGACCCGTGCGGCGAATGCACCACGCTGGCCGCGCCGCCCGCGAGTCGGTCCAACTCGGTCTGGTCGCTGCTATCGGTCGGTGGCGATTCCGAAAGCTTCCCGTCCACCGACACCGGTTTTGCCGCGCTGGCGGGCGACCTGCGGGGCGAGTCGCTGTCGAACTGGCAGCGGCTGGACAACGACCTGCGCCACACCACGGCGCCCGTCATATCCTGTGCGGCGCTGCTGCGCATGGACCTGGCCGCCGCCGGCACGCTACTGAGCTGGGTGCGTGCGCGCGATGCCAACGGCGAACGCGTGCAGTTCGTCGACGCGCATCGGCTCATCGCCGCGCTGTTCAATCTGGTAGGCATTGCCGATCACGCCACGGTGGCGGTTAGAAAAAACTAAACCGGTACCGCTTCTCGGCGGTTGCATTGCCGCCGCGCACCCCCAGATGGCTGCGATGGAACAGTTTCACGGCACCACCATCGTGAGCGTGCGCCGCAAGACCCCCCAAGGCGACCAGGTCGCCATCGGCGGGGACGGGCAGGTCACTCTCGGCAACATCGTCATCAAGGGCACGGCGCGCAAGGTGCGACGGCTCTATCACGGCAAGGTGCTCGCAGGCTTCGCCGGCGCCACGGCCGACGCCTTCACGCTCTTCGAGCGTTTCGAGGCCAAGCTCGAAAAGCACCAGGGGCATCTGACCCGGGCTGCCGTCGAGCTCACCAAGGACTGGCGCACCGACCGCGTGCTGCGCAAGCTAGAAGCCATGCTCGCCGTGGCCGACGCGACCACCTCGCTCATCATTACCGGCAATGGCGATGTGCTGGAGCCCGAAGACGGCGTGATCGCCATCGGTTCGGGCGGCGCGTATGCCCAGTCGGCGGCCAAGGCGCTGATCGAGAACACCGAACTCTCGGCCGAGCAGATCGTGCGTAAATCGCTGGCGATCGCCGGAGAAATCTGCATTTACACGAACATGAACCACACGGTGGAAGCGCTCTGACCATGTCCATGACCCCCCAGGAAATCGTCTCCGAGCTCGACAACCACATCGTCGGCCAGCCGGCCGCCAAGCGCGCGGTGGCCATCGCCCTGCGCAACCGCTGGCGCCGCCAGCAGGTCGACGACAAGCTGCGCCACGAGATCACGCCGAAGAACATTCTCATGATCGGCCCCACGGGCGTGGGCAAGACCGAAATTGCACGCCGCCTCGCTCGCCTGGCCGACGCGCCCTTCATCAAGGTCGAGGCCACCAAGTTCACCGAGGTGGGCTACGTCGGCAAGGACGTCGATTCGATCGTCCGCGACCTCGCCGAGATCGCGGTCAAGCAGACGCGCGAATCCGAGAGCATCAAGGTGCGCGCGCGTGCCGAAGACGCCGCTGAAGAACGCATCCTCGACGTGCTGCTGCCTCCGGCGCGCGGCGCAGACGGCACAACGCCTGCGCTGGACGGCCCCAATCCCACGCGCCAGGCGTTCCGCAAGAAGCTGCGCGAGCATCAGCTCGATGACAAGGAAATCGAGCTCGACCTCGCCGAGGCCCGCGCCCCGCTTGAAATCATGGGCCCGGCCGGCATGGAGGAAATGACCGAGCAGCTGCGCGGCATGTTCGGCCAGCTCGGCGGCGGCAAGCGCAAGACGCGCAAGCTCAAGATCGCAGAGGCGATGCGCCTGCTGATCGACGAAGAGGCAGCCAAGCTGGTCAACGAGGACGAGATCCGCGCGCAGGCCATCACCAACGCAGAACAGAACGGCATCGTCTTCATCGACGAGATCGACAAGGTCGCCACGCGCAGCGAAGCCCAGGGTTCCGACGTGTCGCGCCAGGGCGTGCAGCGCGACCTGCTGCCGCTGGTGGAAGGCACGGCCGTCACCACCAAGTACGGTGTGGTGCGTACCGACCACATGCTGTTCATCGCGAGCGGCGCGTTCCACCTGAGCAAGCCGAGCGACCTGATTCCCGAGCTGCAGGGGCGCTTTCCGATCCGCGTCGAGCTGCAGTCGCTCTCCGTGTCGGACTTCGAAAGCATCCTCACGCAGACCCGCGCTTCGCTCGTGAAGCAGTACCAGGCGCTGCTCGCCACCGAGGGCGTGACGCTCGAATTCACGCCCGAAGGCGTGAACCGGCTGGCCGCCATCGCCTTCGAGGTGAACGAGCGCACGGAGAACATCGGCGCGCGCCGCCTGTCGACCGTGATGGAGCGCCTGCTGGATGAGGTAAGCTTCGACGCGACCCGCCTCGAAGGGCAATCGATCCGCATCGATGCAGCCTATGTCGACGAGCGCCTCGCGGCACTAAGTCACGACGAAGACCTTTCGCGCTTCATCCTCTGAAGCCGCTTCTCCTCCCCCTGTAACGGGGGAATCCTTCACGCATCACTTTCACTGCGTGGGCTAAGTACTTCATTCTCAACGAAATTCGCCGATTCCGAGGATTTGGAATCGGCGCTAAGTCGTTGATTCCATTACAAAAAATAGCCCAAACGGCCAGTTGCTTCTGAAGTGTTTCCTGCTACAGTGCAAAAAAGTGCAGTTAAGTGGGAAAAAGTGCGGGTAGTGCCTCTTTCAGGTGCTGCAGCACTCCCAAAACAGGGGTTTCGTGGTCGTGTTTCAAGGCGCTTCATCGCTCAGTCTGGATGTCAAGGGGCGGCTCTCCGTGCCGACCCGGCACCGTGACGTCCTGAGCGCGACGGCAGGCGGCCAGCTCACGATCACCAAGCATCCGCACGGATGCCTGATGGTGTTCCCCCGTCCCGAATGGGAAAAATTCCGTGAGCGCATCGCTGCGCTGCCGATGTCGGCGCAGTGGTGGAAGCGCGTCTTCCTGGGCAACGCCATGGACGTCGAGATGGACGGCACCGGCCGCATCCTGGTGTCGCCCGAACTGCGCGCGGCCACCGGCATCGCGCGCGACACGCTGCTGCTGGGCATGGGCAACCACTTCGAACTCTGGGACAAGGCCACCTACGAGGCCAAGGAGGCCGAGGCCACCCAGGGCGAGATGCCGGATGTGTTTCAGGACTTCGCGTTCTGAGGGCTCACGTGAACACCGCATGGACCCATACGACCGTCTTGCTGAACGAGGCGGTGGAAGCCGTTCTTTCCGGCAGCACGGCGGCAACCGGCACCTACGTGGACGCCACTTTCGGTCGGGGAGGGCATGCGCGTGCAATTCTCTCCAGGCTGGCGCCGGAGGGCAGGCTGATCGCATTCGACAAGGATGCAGAAGCAGTGGCCGAAGCAGCGCGCATCTCCGATGCGCGTTTTTCCATCCGCCATCAGGGATTCCGCTCGCTGGGCGAATTGCCCGATGCGAGCGTCGACGGCTTGCTGATGGACCTGGGCGTGAGTTCGCCGCAGATCGACAACCCGGTGCGCGGTTTCAGTTTCCGTTTCGACGGCCCGCTCGACATGCGCATGGACACCACGCGCGGCGAGAGCGTGGCCGAATGGCTGGCAACGGCCGAACTTCCACAAATTGCAGAGGTGATCCGTGACTATGGCGAAGAACGGTTTGCTGTTCAGATTGCAAAGGCGATTGTTGCTCGCAGACAAGAACGGGGCGCAATTTCAACCACCACCGAACTGGCCGAGCTCGTGGCTGGCACGGTCAAAACCCGCGAGCAGGGCCAGAACCCTGCAACGCGCACATTTCAGGCTTTTCGGATTTTCATCAACGCCGAGCTTGAAGAGCTGCAACAGGCGCTAGAAGCCAGCCTGTCCGTGCTCAAGCCCCAGGGACGGCTCGCGGTGATCAGCTTCCATTCGCTGGAAGACCGCATCGTGAAGCAGTTCATCGCCAAGCACTCGAAGGAGGTCTACGACCGCCGCGCGCCGTTTGCCGCCCCGAAGGTCATGAAACTGCGCGCCCTGGAGCGCATCAAGCCCTCCGACGCCGAGGTCAGAGGCAATCCGCGTTCGCGCAGCGCCATTCTTCGCGTCGCCGAGCGCACCGAGGCGCCCTGACATGGCGCGCATCAACCTGCTCCTGCTGATGGCCGTCATTGCGACGGCGCTGTACCTCGTGCACACGCAGTACCTCTCGCGCCAGCTCTATACCGAGCTCGATCGCGTGCAGCAGGATGCCCGCCGCCTGGAAACCGACCGCGACCGCCTGCAGGTCGAGAAGCGCGCACAGGCCACGCCGCTGCGCGTCGAGAAGCTCGCCAAGGAGCAGCTGCAGATGCGCACCACCTCGCCGGCGATCACGCAGTACGTGCGTCCGGACGGCACGGTGATCCCGGCCGTTGCGCCGGTGGCGCCTGCGCCTGCCGCCATGACCAAACCGGCAGCAAAGCCAGCGGCCAAGCCGGCCGCCGCAGCGAGGGCCGCACGATGAGCCGGGGCAACCGCAGCGTGCGCTACACCACCAGCCCCTTGCTCGCGAGCAAGACGCCGGTGTGGCGCAGCAAGTTCATCGTTGCCGGCATCGCGCTCGGCTTCGTCATGCTGGCGGGCCGGGCGGCCTACGTGCAGGTGCTCAACAACAGCTTCTTCCAGCGGCAGGGCGAAGTGCGTTTCGCGCGTACGCTCGAACTGCCGGCCAACCGCGGCCGCATCCTCGACCGCAACGGGCTCATCCTCGCCTCCAGCGTGGTGGCGCCGAGCATCTGGGCCATTCCGGAAGACATCGAGCGCGATGACCCGGAGGTGCGCGCCAAGCTCAAGCAGGTCGCCAAGCTGCTCGAGATGCCGCAGAAGGACTTCGACAAGAAGCTCGAGGACGAGGACAAGACCTTCGTCTGGATCAAGCGCCAGGTCGACGAGCCCATCGCCAAGCAGATCGCGGCCCTGAACCTCAAGGGCATCTACCAGCGCAAGGAATACAAGCGCCAGTACCCCGAGGGCGAGGCCGCTGCGCACGTGGTGGGCTTCACCAACGTGGAAGACAACGGCCAGGAAGGCATCGAGCTGGCGTTCAACAAGGAGCTGGCCGGCAAGGCCGGTTCGCGCCGCGTCATCAAGGACCGCCTCGGCCGCGTGGTCGAGGGCGTGGGCGAGACCGTGCCGCCGCTGGACGGCAAGGACATCCAGCTCAGCGTCGACAGCAAGGTGCAGTTCTTCGCCTACCAGAAGCTGCGCGACGCCGTCACGGCACGCAAGGCCAAGGCCGGCAGCGTGGTGGTGCTCGACTCCGTCACCGGCGAAGTGCTGGCGCTGGCCAACTACCCGAGCTACGTGCCGGACAAGCGCCAGAACCTGACCGGCGAGCAGCTGCGCAACCGCGCGCTCACCGACACCTTCGAGCCCGGTTCGACCATGAAGCCGATCACGGTGGGCATGGCGCTGGAAGCCGGCCGGGTGAAGCCCTCGACGCTGATCGAAACCAGCCCCGGCCGCTTCCAGCTCGGCGGCTTCACCATCAGCGACACCCACAACTACGGCACGCTGACGGTCGAGGGCGTGATCCAGAAGTCGAGCAACGTCGGCGCGCTCAAGATCGCCCAGAAGATGACCCCGCACGAGATGTGGGACACCTATACCGCGCTCGGCTACGGCCAGAAGCCGCAGATCCAGTTCCCGGGCGCCGTGACGGGCCGGCTGCGCCCGTGGAAGACCTGGAAGCCGGTCGAGCAGGCGACCATGGCCTATGGCTACGGCCTGTCGGCGTCGCTGTTCCAGATGGCGCATTCGTACACCTCGTTCGCGCACGACGGCTCCATCATTCCGGTGACCATCCTGAAGAATTCCGAGGCGCCGGTCGGCGTGCGCGTGTTCTCGCCGTCGAATGCGCTGGCGGTGCGCAAGATGCTGCAGATGGCCGCCGGCCCCGGCGGCACCGGCACGCGCGCGCAGACGGTCGGCTATTCGGTCGGCGGCAAGTCGGGCACGGCCCACAAGCAGGTCGGCAAGGGCTATGCGAGCAACAAGTACCGGGCCTGGTTCACCGGCATGGCGCCTATCGAGAAGCCCCGCATCATCGTTGCCGTGATGATCGACGAACCGAGCGACGGCCAGTATTTCGGCGGCGTCGCCGCGGCCCCCGTGTTCAGCGAAGTCGTGCAGCAAACCCTGCGCATGATGAACGTACCGCCCGATCTGGCGGTCAAACCGCTTGTGATGACGCAGGGCGTCGACGAGAGTTTCTGAACATGCTGACCTTCACTTCCCCCCAACTGGCCGCGGCCTGGCTCAAGGAGCGTGCGCCGCAGGCCGCGATGCATGCCGACAGCCGTGCCATAGGCGCGGGCGACATCTTCGTCGCGTGGCCGGGCGCCGCGACCGACGGGCGCAAGCACGTAGCGGCCGCGCTGGCGCAGGGCGCGGCGATCTGCCTGGTGGAGCACGAGGGCGTGGAGGCCTTCGGCTTCGAGGGTGACGAACGCATCGTGAGCTACCCCGGTTTGAAGGCCGCCACCGGCCCGATCGCCTCGGCCTTCTACGACAACCCCTCGGCCCTGCTCGACGTGCTGGCCGTGACTGGCACCAACGGCAAGACCTCCACCGCATGGTGGCTGGCCGAATCGCTTTCCACGCTGAGCGCGGCGGGTGGCGTGCGCGCGATGAACCCTGACGGCACCGTGCAGCGCGATGCGCCGTCGCCCTGCGCGGTGATGGGCACGCTGGGCATCGGCGTGCCGCCCGAGCTGACCTACACCGGCCTGACCACGCCCGACCCGGTGATGATGCAGCGCGAGCTGCGTTCGCTGGTCGAGCGCGGCTTCGGCGCCTGCGCCATCGAGGCCTCGTCCATCGGCATCGCCGAACGCCGGCTCGACGGCGCGCAGATCGCCGTGGCCGTGTTCACCAACTTCACGCAGGACCACCTCGACTACCACGGCAGCATGGACGCCTACTGGCAGGCCAAGGCCGAGCTGTTCCGCTGGCCTGGCCTGCGCGCAGCGGTGATCAACATCGACGACACGCACGGCGCCAGCCTGTGCGCGAACCTGATCGACGCCGGCATCGGCGCGCTCGACGTCTGGACCGTCTCGGCCGGCGGCAAGCCGGCCCGCCTCATGGCGCGCGACATCGGCTACGACGCGCAGGGCCTGCAGTTCTCGGTGGCCGAGCACGGCACCACCGCGGTGGAGCGGCTCTCCACCGGCCTCATCGGCCAGTACAACGTGGCCAACCTGCTCGGCGTGCTCGGTACCCTGCGCGCGCTCGGCCTCACGCTGGCCCAGGCCGTGGCCGCCTGCGCCAACCTCACGAGCGTGCCGGGCCGCATGGACCGCGCGGGCACCGGCGAAGGTGCACCGCTGGCGGTGGTCGACTACGCCCACACACCCGACGCGCTCGACAAGGCCCTGATCGGCCTGCGCCCGTTGGCGAAGCAGCGCGGCGGTGCGCTCTGGTGCCTGTTCGGCTGCGGCGGCGACCGCGACCCGATCAAGCGCCCGATGATGGCCGCCGTTGCCGAGCGCCAGGCCGACCGCGTGATCGTCACCAGCGACAACCCGCGCAGCGAGAAGCCCGACGCGATCATCAGCCAGGTGCTGCGCGGCTTCTCGCGCCCCGAGGCTGCGCAGGTGCAGCCCGACCGCGGCATCGCCATCGCCGACGCGATCGCGCAGGCCGCGCCGCAGGACGTCGTGCTGATCGCCGGCAAGGGCCACGAGGCCTGGCAGGAAATTGCCGGCCAGCGCATCGACTTTTCAGACAAGGCCCACGTGCTGCAGGCACTGGCGAAGCGGGGTGCCCCGGCATGACCGACACGACGCCGCTCAATATCACGCTGGCCCAGGTGCAGCAATGGATTCCGGGTTCGCACCTGGTGGGTGACGCCTCGACCGTCATCGCGCGCGTGCACACCGACACGCGCACGCTCGCGCGGGGCGACCTGTTCGTTGCGCTCAAGGGCGAGCGCTTCGACGCCAACGACTTCCTCGCCGACGCGAAGAAGCAGGGCGCCGTGGCCGCCATCGCGCACCGCGGCCTTGAAGCCGCCGGCCTCGCCGGCCTCGAAGTGCCCGACACGCTGGCCGCGCTGGGCGCACTCGGCGCGGGCTGGCGCGCGCAGTTCGAGCTGCCGCTGATCGCCGTCACCGGCAGCAATGGCAAGACCACCGTCACGCAGATGATCGCGGCCGTGCTGTTCGCCACGCGCGGGGAACGTGCCTTGGCCACAGCCGGCAACTTCAACAACGAGATCGGCGTGCCGCTCACGCTGCTGCGCCTGCGCGCGCAGCACCAGCTCGCGGTGCTCGAGCTGGGCATGAACCATCCGGGCGAGATTGCGAGGCTGGCCGCCGTTTCGCGCCCGACCATCGCGCTCGTCAACAACGCGCAGCGCGAGCACCAGGAATTCATGGCCACCGTCGAGGCGGTCGCCGTCGAGAACGGCGCCGTGTTCGCGGTGCTGCCCGACGACGGCACCGCCGTGTTCCCCCATGGCGACACCTTCACCTCGCTGTGGACCGACATGGCGCATGCCACCGGCACCCGCCGCTGCATGACTTTCGGCGAGTCCGAAGACGCCGACATCTCGCTCGACAGCGCCGAATGGAAGCAGGGTGCCTGGGCCGTGCGCATCCGCACGCCGCTCGGCGCCTTCGACGCGCGCCTGCACATCGCGGGCCGGCACAACGTGGTCAATGCGCTGGCGGCCACCGCCTGCGCGCTTGCGGCCGGCGTGTCGCTCGAGACCATTGCCGAAGGCCTGTCGGCCTTCGAGCCGGTCAAGGGCCGCTCGCGCGCCAGCGAGATCGTGCTGGCCGGCGGCCATGCGCTGACGCTGGTCGACGACAGCTACAACGCGAATCCCGATTCCGTGATCGCAGCCATCGACGTGCTCGCCGCCCTTCCGGGCCCGCGCCTGCTGGTGCTCGGCGACATGGGCGAGGTGGGCGACCGCTCGCCCGAGTTCCATGCTGAAGTCGGCGCGTGGGCGCGCCAGCGCGGCATCGAGTCCGTCTACACGCTGGGTGCGGCGACGGTGCACACCGCCACCGCTTTCCAGGACGGCGGCGAGGGCCGCGACGGACGCCATTTCGACGAGTTCGACGCGCTCGGCGCGGCCGTGCTCGCGCGCCTGCCGCAGGTCGGCAGCGTGCTTGTGAAGGGATCGCGCTTCATGAAGATGGAGCGCGTGGTGAAAGCCATCGAGGCACAACAACAAAAGGAGGCCGGTCATGACGCATGAGCCGCGCGAAACGACATGCTGATGACCCTGGCCCAATGGCTGCAGACGCTCTCGCCCGAATTCGGGTTCCTGCGCGTCTTCCAGTACCTCACCTTCCGCGCGCTGATGGCCGCGCTGACCGCGCTCGTGGTCGGCCTCGTGGCCGGCCCGTACGTGATCCGCCGACTCGCCGCGCTCAAGATCGGCCAGCCCGTGCGCGGCTACGGCATGGAAACGCACCTGACCAAGAGCGGCACGCCCACCATGGGCGGCGTGCTCGTGCTGTTCGCCATCGCCTTCGCCACGCTGCTGTGGTTCGACATCTCGAACCGCTTCGTGTGGATCGTGCTGTGGGTCACCATGGGTTTCGGTGCCATCGGCTGGGTCGACGACTGGCGCAAGGTGGTGCGCAAGGACCCGGAAGGCATGCGCTCGCGCGAGAAGTATTTCTGGCAGTCGTTGGTCGGCCTGCTCGCGGGCTTCTACCTGCTGTTCAGCATCTCCGAAAGCTCCAACTGGCGCGTGCTCGAGCTGTTCTTCGCCTGGGTGCGCTCGGGCTTCGATCTCGACTTTCCGCCCAAGATCAACCTGCTGGTGCCTTTCTTCAAGGAAGTGAGCTACCCGCTCGGGGGCATCGGCTTCGTGATCCTCACCTACCTCGTGATCGTGGGCGCGAGCAATGCGGTGAACCTGACCGACGGCCTCGATGGGCTGGCGATCATGCCGGTGGTGATGGTGGGCTCGGCGCTGGGCGTGTTCGCCTACGTCACGGGCAGCGCGGTGTATTCCAAGTACCTGCTGTTCCCCAACATCCCCGGCTCGGGCGAGCTGCTGGTGTTCTGCTCGGCCATGGCCGGCGCGGGGCTTGCGTTCCTCTGGTTCAACACGCACCCGGCGCAGGTGTTCATGGGCGACGTGGGCGCGCTGGCGCTCGGCGGCGCGCTGGGCACCATCGCGGTCATCGTGCGCCAGGAGATCGTGTTCTTCATCATGGGCGGCATCTTCGTGGTCGAGGCGATCTCGGTGATGGCGCAGGTGATGTACTTCAAGTACACCAAGAAGCGCTTCGGCGAAGGCCGCCGCGTGCTCAAGATGGCGCCGCTGCACCATCACTTCGAGAAGAGCGGCTGGCGCGAGACGCAGGTCGTGGTGCGCTTCTGGATCATCACGATGCTGCTGTGCCTCGTGGGCCTTTCGACGTTGAAGCTGCGGTGACAGGAACATGCGTCATCTGAAAGACCTCCCCGTCCTCGTCCTCGGCCTCGGTGCGTCCGGGCTGGCGATGACGCGCTGGTGCGCGCGCCACGGTGCCGTCGTGACCGTGGCCGACACGCGCGAAGCGCCGTCGCTGCTGGCGACGCTGCGGGCGGAACTGCCCGGGGTGGGCTTTGTCGGCGGGCCGTTCTCGGCCGCGCTGGTCGAGGGCACGCCAATTCGCGCCGTGTACCGCTCGCCGGGCCTGTCGCCCGAAACCATCGCGCCGGTGGCCGATGCGGCGCGAGCCATGGGCCTGCCGGTCGGTGGCGAACTGGACCTGTTCGCGCGCGCGCTGCTGGATCTGCGCACGGTCGAGGTGCCAACGGTGGAAGCCGGGCCGGAGCCTGAACCCGAAGCCGCCACCGAAGTGGAAGCACCGGCCGAACCGGCCGCGGAAGCGCCTGTTGAAGCTGCCGAGCCCGAAGCTCAGGCGCAGCTGGCGCTGGAGGAGCCTGCGCCGGCTGAAGAAGCGGTCGAACCCCCGGCGCCGGCCGAAGCTGCTGAACCTGTCGAAGCGCAGCCCGAATCGACCGTCCCCGCGATGGCCGAAGCGATGCCGCGCGACCCGTCGATGAGCGTTGCCGCGCCGATGCCGCCGGAAGCTTCGGAGGCCGCATCCGCCGCACCCGCCGATGCCATCGCAACGACGGAAGCCGTCGAGGCCGAGCCTGAGCAGACCGACGGCGCAGTGCAAACGGCACCGGAAGCGACGGATGCGCCCAAGGCTGCTCCCGCTACCGTTTCCCGCCTCCCGACCACAGGCAAGCCCTACGTCCCCACCGCCGCCAGGGAGGCCGCCGAGTTCGTCGCCAAGATCGCCGAAATCTCCGCCACCAACCCGGCCTCCGCCGCGGTGGAGGAAGAGTCGCCCCAGCTCGAACTGGCGCCCCCCGTCGAGCCCGAAGCGCCCAAGGGCTACACGCCCGCGGTGCTCGCCATCACCGGCACCAACGGCAAGACCACCGTGACCTCGCTCACCGGCCAGCTGGTCGAACGCGCGGGCAAGACCGTGGCCGTGGCCGGCAACATCGGCCCGACGCTGCTCGATACGCTGTCCGCGCACATCGATGCCGGCACACTCCCCGATGTGTGGGTGCTCGAACTGTCGAGCTTCCAGCTCGACGGCGTGCAGGGCTTCGAGCCGACCGCTGCGACGGTGCTCAATCTCACGCAGGACCATCTCGACTGGCACGGCGACATGAAGGCTTATGCCGCAGCCAAGGCGCGTATCTTCGGTGCACGGGGCTTGATGATCCTGAACCGTGACGACGACGGCGTGATGGCCATGCTGCCCGCACCCGTCAGGGTCAAGCTGCAGCGCCCGCAGATCCGCACGCACGTCACCTTCGGCAGCGCGATGCCGCTGCGCCCGGGCGACTACGGCATCGAGCGCGTCAACGGCATGGCCTGGCTGGTGCGTGCGCTGGAAGCCGACGAAACGCAGAAGCGCAAGCGCGGCGCCGTTGTCGAGGAAGAAATCTTCCTGCAGCGACTGATGCCTGCCGATGCGCTGCGCATCCGCGGCCGCCACAACGCCATGAACGCGCTGGCCGCACTCGCGCTGGCCAGCGCTGCCGACTGCCCGCTGGGCCCGATGCTCTACGGCCTGCGCGAATACCGCGGCGAGCCGCATCGCGTGGAACCCATCGCCATCGTGGACGAGGTCGAGTACTTCGACGACAGCAAGGGCACCAACGTAGGCGCCACCGTGGCCGCGCTGACCGGTCTCGGCGAAGAGCGCCGCGTGGTCGTGATCCTCGGCGGCGAAGGCAAGGGGCAGGACTTCGAGCCGCTGGCCGAACCGGTGCGCCGGTACGCGCGCGCCGTGGTGCTCATCGGCCGCGACGCGCCGCTCATCGAAGCCGCGCTGGCACAGACCGGCGTTTCGCTGCTGCAGGCCGGCTCGATGGACGAGGCCGTGAAGCTCGCATCCGCGCGCGCCAACCCCGGCGATGCCGTGCTGCTGTCACCGGCCTGTGCGAGCTTCGACATGTTCAAGGATTACGCGCACCGCGCCGAGGTGTTCCGCGAGGCCGTGCAGGCCTTCGAGGACAGCCCGCGCGGCATGGGCGATTCGACGGAGGACACGGTTTGAACTCTGCCGCCTCAGGCGCCACGCCCAACGCATCCACCGGCCGCTTCGGCGGCTGGTTCAGGCGCGCCCGCAGCGGGATCGACTCGCTGCCCGTGCACCTGCCCGTGCGGCTGGGCGGCGCCGGCGTCGCGCAAACAAAAGCCACGCCGATGCGCGTGCTGGGTTTCGACCAGGCGCTGGTCTGGGTCACGGTCGCACTGCTGATGTGGGGCCTGGTCATGGTGTATTCGGCCTCCATCGCGCTGCCCGACAACCCGCGCTTTGCGCGCGCCGGCTACAGCGCCTCGTATTTCCTCACGCGGCATGCGGCCTCGGTGATCTTCGCGTTCATCACCGCGCTGCTGGCCTTCCAGATCCCCATGAAGACCTGGGAGCTCGCCGCGCCATGGCTCTTCGTGGCTTCGTTGCTGCTGCTGGTGGCCGTGCTCATTCCGCACATCGGCATCAACGTGAACGGCGCGCGCCGCTGGCTGCCGATGGGCTTCATGCGCTTCCAGCCCTCGGAGCTCGCCAAGCTCGCGATGGTGCTCTACGCCGCCAGCTACATGGTGCGCAAGATGGAGATCAAGGAGCGCTTCTTCCGCGCCGTGCTGCCGATGGGCATCGCGGTGGTGGTGGTCGGTATGCTGGTGATGGCCGAGCCCGACATGGGCGCCTTCATGGTGATCGCGGTGATCGCCATGGGCATCCTGTTCCTGGGCGGCGTGAACGCGCGCATGTTCTTCGTGATCGCCGCGCTGGTGGTGGTGGCCTTCGGCACCATCGTCGCGACCAGCCCGTGGCGCCGCGAACGAATCTTTGCCTACCTTGATCCGTGGAGCGAGGAGCACGCGCTCGGCAAGGGCTACCAGCTGTCGCACTCGCTGATCGCCATCGGGCGCGGCGAGATCTTCGGCGTGGGCCTGGGCGGCAGCGTCGAGAAGCTGCACTGGCTGCCCGAGGCGCACACCGACTTCCTGCTGGCCGTGATCGGCGAGGAATTCGGCCTGGTCGGCGTGCTGCTGATCATCGGCCTGTTCCTCTGGCTCACGCGCCGCATCATGCACATCGGCCGCCAGGCGATCGCGCTCGACCGCGTGTTCTCGGGCCTCGTCGCACAGGGCGTGGGCGTGTGGCTCGGCTTCCAGACCTTCATCAACATGGGCGTGAACCTCGGTGCGCTGCCGACCAAGGGCCTGACGCTGCCGCTGATGAGCTTCGGCGGCTCGGCCATCCTGATGAACCTGGTGGCGCTGGCCGTGGTGCTGCGCATCGATTACGAGAACCGCGTGCTGATGCGGGGAGGCCGCGTATGACCGGCCGTACCGCACTCGTCATGGCCGGCGGCACCGGTGGCCACATCTTCCCCGGACTCGCGGTGGCCGAGGCCCTGCGCGAGCGCGGCTGGCAGGTGCACTGGCTGGGCGCACCCGGCAGCATGGAAGAAAAGCTCGTGCCGCCGCGCGGCTTCGCCTTCGAGCCGGTGCAGTTCGGCGGCGTGCGCGGCAAGGGCCCGCTCACGCTGTTCCTGCTGCCGCTGAAGCTGCTGCGCGCCTTCTGGCAAAGCCTGCGCGTGGTGCGCCGCGTGAAGCCCGACGTGCTGGTGGGCCTGGGTGGCTACATCACCTTTCCGGGCGGCATGATGGGCGTGCTGCTCAACAAGCCGCTGGTGCTGCACGAGCAGAACTCGGTCGCCGGCCTTGCCAACAAGGTGTTGGCAGGCGTCGCCGATCGTGTGTTCACGGCCTTCCCGAATGTGCTGAAGAAGGCGCAGTGGGTGGGCAACCCGCTGCGCGCGGCCTTCACTTCGCAGCCCGATCCGGCCGCGCGCTTCGCGGGCCGCACCGGGCCGCTCAAGCTACTGGTGGTGGGCGGCAGCCTCGGGGCGCGCGGCCTCAACACCGTGGTGCCGCAGGCGCTGGCCCGCATCGAGCCGGCGACGCGCCCGCAGGTGCTGCACCAGAGCGGCGCCAAGCAGATCGACGAGCTGCGCGCCAACTACACGGCGGCCGGCGTCGAAGGCGAGCTCACGCCCTTCATCGAAGACACCGCGCAGGCATATGCCGACGCCGACATCATCGTCGCGCGCGCCGGTGCCAGCACCGTCACAGAAATCGCGGCCGTCGGCGCAGCAGCGCTGTTCGTGCCTTTCCCCTCGGCGGTCGACGACCACCAGACCACCAACGCGCGCTTCCTCGTGGACGCGGGCGGCGGGTGGCTCGTGCAGCAGGCCGACCTCACTCCTGAATTGCTGGCTGATTTGCTACAGAAAACCGGGCGCGACGCGCTGATAGAGAAGGCCGCCAAGGCCAAGACCATGCAGAAGATTGAGGCTGTGGAAGCCGTCGTCCAGGCCTGCGAGGAGCTTGCCAAATGAAGCACGCGATCCACCACATTCATTTCGTCGGCATCGGCGGTTCCGGCATGAGCGGCATTGCCGAAGTGCTGCTGAACCTGGGCTACAGGATCACCGGCTCCGACCTGTCCGACAGCGCCACGCTGCGCCGGCTCGCGGGCCTGGGCATCGGCACCTTCGTGGGCCACGCCGCCGCGCACATCGACGGCGCGGACGCGGTCGTCACTTCCACCGCGGTGCAGTCGGACAACCCCGAAGTGCTGGCCGCGCGCGAGAAGCGCATTCCGGTCGTGCCGCGCGCGCTGATGCTGGCCGAGCTGATGCGGCTGAAACAGGGCATCGCCATTGCCGGCACGCATGGCAAGACCACCACCACCAGCCTGGTGGCAAGCGTGCTCGACGCCGCCGGGCTCGACCCGACCTTCGTGATCGGCGGGCGCCTGAACAGCGCCGGCGCCAACGCGCAGCTCGGCAGCGGCGACTACATCGTGGTCGAGGCCGACGAGTCGGACGCGTCGTTCCTGAACCTGCTGCCCGTGATGGCGGTGGTCACGAACATCGATGCCGACCATATGGAGACCTACGGGCACGACTTCGCGAAGCTCAAGAAGGCCTTTGTCGATTTCCTGCACCGCATGCCCTTCTACGGCGTGGCCATCCTGTGCACCGACGATCCGGCGGTGCGCGAGATCGTGGCCGACGTGACCTGCCCGGTCACCAGCTACGGCTTCGGCGAGGACGCCCAGGTGCGCGCCGTCGACGTGCGCGCGGTCGGCGGCCAGATGCATTTCACCGCGCAGCGCCGCAATGGCGTGACGCTGCCGGACCTGCCCATCGTGCTGAACCTGCCGGGCGAGCACAACGTGCGCAACGCGCTGTCGGTGATCGCGGTGGCGGTGGAGCTCGGCATTCCCGACGAGGCCGTGCAGCGCGGCCTTGCGGGCTTCAAGGGCGTGGGCCGCCGCTTCCAGAGCTACGGCGACGTGTCGGTACAAGGGGGCCATGCAGCCGGCACCTTCACCGTCATCGACGACTACGGCCACCACCCGGTCGAGATGGCGGCCACCATCGCGGCCGCGCGCGGCGCGTTTCCGGGCCGCCGGCTGGTGCTGGCCTTCCAGCCGCACCGCTACACCCGCACGCGCGACTGCTTCGAGGATTTCGTGAAGGTCATCGGCACCGCCGACTCCGTGCTGCTCGGCGAGGTCTATGCCGCGGGCGAGGCACCCATCGTGGCGGCCGACGGGCGCACGCTGGCGCGCGCGCTGCGCGTGGCCGGCAAGGTCGAGCCGGTGTTCGTCGACGACATCGCGGCCATGCCGCAGGCCATTCTCGACAACGCCCGCCCGGGCGACGTGGTGCTCTCCATGGGCGCCGGCTCCATCGGCGCGGTGCCGGGCAAGGTCGTCGAACTCGGCGCGGCTGTGGCTGCGGCACCCTCAACATCGGAGCGCGGTTCGCGCAAAGGGAGGGCCTCATGAGCCTTCAGAATCCCCAACTCTTCGGCAAGGTTGCCGTGCTGTTCGGCGGCAGTTCCGCCGAACGCGAAATCTCCTTGATGTCGGGCACCGGCGTGCTCGAAGCCCTGCGGTCACGCGGTGTCGACGCGCACGCCTTCGACCCTTCGCAGCGCGAGCTGGCCGATCTCAAGCGCGAAGGCTTCGCGCGCTGCTTCGTCGCGCTGCATGGCCGCCATGGCGAGGACGGCACCGTGCAGGGCGCGCTCGAACTGCTCGGCATTCCCTACACGGGTTCGGGCGTGATGGCATCGAGCGTGGCCATGGACAAGGTCATGACCAAGCGCATCTGGCAGGCCGACGGCCTGCCCACACCCAAGTACGTGCGCCTGGCCTTCGACCAGCAAAGCCGCGAACAGGTCATGGTGGTGCCCGACGTGCTCGGCCTGCCGCTGATCGTGAAGCCACCGCGCGAGGGCTCGTCCATCGGCGTAACCAAGGTCGAGGGCTACTCCCAGATGCAGGACGCGGTCACGCTGTCCGCGAAATACGACGCCGATGTGCTCTGCGAGGAATTCATCGAGGGCGAGGAAGTGACCTGCGCCGTGCTCGGCCAGGGACTCGATGCGCGCGCGCTGCCGGTGGTGCGCATCGCCGCGCCCGAGGGCGCCTACGACTACCAGAACAAGTACTTCACCGACGACGTGAAGTACCAATGCCCGAGCGGCCTTCCCGAGGCCGAGGAGCACGAGATCCAGCGCATCACGCTGGCCGCGTACCACACGCTCGGCTGCCGCGGCTGGGGCCGCGCCGACGTGATGATCCGCGCCAGCGACCGCAAGCCTTTCCTGCTGGAGATGAACACCTCGCCCGGCATGACCAGCCATTCGCTGGTGCCGATGTCGGCCCGAGCCGCGGGCATCGCGTACGAAGAACTGTGCCTGCGTGTGCTGGCCTCCGCTTCGCTGGATGCAAAGGGAGGCGCGTAGTAGCCATGGCCGACAGCATTCCTGCGCCCTTCGACGTCAAGCTCATGAACATCGTCGCGAACATTGCCTTCGCGATGGTGGCGCTCATGCTGCTGGCGGCGGGCGCGTGGTGGGTGCTTCGGCAGCCGTTCTTCCCGCTCGCCGGGATCAAGGTGGACGGCGAGGTCACGCACAACAACGCGGTCACGCTGCGCGCCAACGTGGCACCGCAGCTGTCGGGCAACTTCTTCACCATCGACCTGGCGCGCGCGCGCTCCGCCTTCGAGTCCGTGCCGTGGGTGCGCAGTGCGGTGGTGCGGCGCGAGTTTCCGAACAAGCTGCGTGTGACGCTGACCGAGCAGGTGCCGGTGGCCAACTGGGGCGACGAGGCGGGCTCGAAGCTGATCAACGGTTTCGGCGACGTGTTCGAGGCCAACGTGGCCGAGGTCGACGACAACCTGCCGCGCCTCGATGGCCCGATCGAACAGGCGGGCCAGGTGCTGGGCATGTACCGCGTGCTGCAGCCGCAGTTCCAGCCCTACGACCTGGCCGTCGACGAGCTCACGCTGTCGAGCCGGGGCAGCTGGAAGGTGGTGCTGGACAGCGGCGCCGAGATTGAGCTCGGCCGCGGCCAGAGCGAGGAGGTGACGGCTCGCCTGCAGCGGTTCCTGAAGACCGTGACCCAGGTCGCGGGCCAGTACCGCCGCACGATGGCCGACGTCGAGGGCGCCGATCTGCGCCACAACGACGCGTATGCACTGAGGCTGCGCGGCGTCACCACGGTCTCGCCAGAGGCCCCAAGAAAAATCAAGTAGCGAATACCGAGAAATCGAGGACATATCAATGCCCAAAGAATACAAAGACCTGGTCGTAGGACTCGACATCGGCACCGCCAAGGTGATGGTGGTGGTGGCCGAGGTGCTGCCCGGTGGCGAGCTCAAGCTGGCCGGCCTCGGCATTGCGCCGAGCAATGGGCTCAAGCGCGGCGTGGTGGTGAACATCGACGCCACCGTGCAGAGCATCCAGCAGGCGTTGAAAGAGGCCGAGCTGATGGCCGACTGCAAGATCAGCCGCGTCTACACCGGCATCACCGGCAGCCACATCCGCGGCATCAATTCCAGCGGCATGGTGGCGGTGAAGGACAAGGAAGTGACGCCCGCCGACGTGGCCCGCGTGGTGGAGACGGCGCGCGCCATCAACATCTCGAGCGACCAGCGCCTGCTGCTGGTGGAGCCGCAGGAGTTCGTGATCGACGGCCAGGACGTGAAGGAGCCGATCGGCATGAGCGGCATGCGGCTCGAAGCCAAGGTGCACATCGTGACCGGCGCGCAGAGCGCGGCCGAGAACATCATCAAGTGCGTGCGCCGCTGCGGCCTCGAGGTCGACCAGCTGATGCTGAACCCGCTGGCCTCGAGCCAGGCGGTGCTGACGGAAGATGAACGCGAACTGGGCGTGGTGCTGGTCGATATCGGCGCGGGCACGACCGACGTGGCGATCTTCACCAACGGCGCGATCCGCCACACGGCCGTGATCCCGATCGCGGGCGACCTCATCACGAGCGACATCGCGATGGCGCTGCGCACGCCGACGAAGGACGCGGAAGACATCAAGGTCGAGAACGGCTATGCCAAGCAGCTGCTGGCCGACCCCGACACGCAGGTGGAAGTGCCGGGCCTCGGCGACCGCGGCCCGCGCATGCTGAGCAAGCAGGCGCTGGCCGGCGTGATCGAGCCGCGCATCGAAGAGATCTTCTCGCTCGTGCAGCAGGTGGTGCGCGAGTCGGGCTATGAGGAAGTGTTGTCGTCGGGCGTGGTGCTCACGGGGGGCAGCGCGGTGATGCCGGGCATGGTCGAGCTTGGGGAGGACATCTTCCTGAAGCCCGTGCGGCGCGGCATTCCGAAGTACTCGAGCGCGTTGTCCGACATGGTCGCGCAGCCTCGTGCGGCGACAGTCATGGGTCTTCTCGAAGAAGCTCGCTTCGCGCGCATGCGCGGCTTCAAGGTCGCGCAGAAGAACGGGTCGGTAAAGACCGCGTTCGGGCGCTTCAAGGACTTCATCGTGGGGAACTTCTGACCATGATCCATTCCCCACTCTGGCTCGCGCGTGGCAGCCCTCCATTGCATTTCAACGAGCGATGGCGGCGCACAGGTCCACCATCGTGACGGTCTCATCGTTGATCCCGTCACGGCACAAGAAAAATTCATAGATACACAACGGCAACTGCAAGATTCAAGGAGTTAAAAAATGACCATCGAAATGATCGAAGTCGAAGAGTTCAACCAGGGCACGCAGATCAAGGTGATCGGTGTCGGCGGTGGCGGCGGCAACGCGGTCGCCCACATGATGGAACGCGGCGTGCAGGGCGTTCAGTTCGTCTGCGCGAACACCGATGCGCAGGCACTGCAGCGCAGCAACGCGCACAAGATCATCCAGCTGGGCACCAGCGGCCTGGGCGCCGGCAGCAAGCCCGACAAGGGCCGTGAAGCGGCCGAGCTCGCGGTGGACGACATCCGCACCGCCATCGACGGCGCGCACATGCTGTTCATCACGGCCGGCATGGGCGGCGGCACCGGCACCGGCGCCGCTCCCGTGATCGCGCGCGTCGCGAAGGAAATGGGCATCCTCACCGTGGGTGTGGTGACCAAGCCCTTCGACTGGGAGGGCGGCCGGCGCATGACCAACGCCGACGCCGGTCTGGCCGAACTCGAAGCCAACGTCGACTCGCTGATCGTGGTGCTCAACGAGAAGCTGCTCGACGTGCTGGGCGAGGACATCACCCAGGACGAAGCCTTCGCGCACGCCAACGACGTGCTGAAGAACGCCGTGGGCGGCATCTCGGAAATCATCAACGAGTACGGCGGCGTGAACGTCGACTTCGAAGACGTGCGCACCGTGA
>Ga0209051_1001082_pt1 | contig 25262 bp, 19 predicted proteins | sample AraplaCvi_mMS_r2_2_FD_184286 | JGI IMG/M metagenome (GOLD analysis project Ga0209051, IMG submission 184286) | Arabidopsis root microbial communities from North Carolina, USA - plate scrape MF_Cvi_mMS_r2 (SPAdes) (version 2) | ecosystem: Host-associated > Plants > Roots > Endosphere | place...
CGGCATTGGCGGATGCGGCGGCGAACAAGGCACCGGCGGCAACGAGACCCGCGGCAGCCAGCTTGAACATGGATCGGGGAAAAGTCATTTCTTTCACTCCTGAGGACGAAAAAAGCCTCTGATGCACCACCAACGCCCGGGCTCACGGCACGGCGCACATCGCTACGGTGAAGAACGTTCCCAAATGTCACGCGTGGTGGCGAGGGGCCGATGTCTATACTTGCGCCCGTCACGCCGCGAGACGGCGTGATCGGGTTTAGCAGCTCGAAGAAGCTCTTGGAAGCAAGCTCCTGGAGATCGTTCATGGCTAAATCCGCTCGCGCGCCCTCGCGCCCTCTTCTTCAACACGACCCTGAATCGCTCGCACTGCAAGCAGGCGATGACATCGCGAGCATTCGCGACGTGCACTGCGCGTACGCGTGCCTCGAGAAGCTCATCGTCGCCCGGCATGTGAGCGACTGCGAAGAGGTCTATCCGACACGCTCCGAACTCGGCGCGCTGGTCCGCCTCGTCAACGAGGACCTGCTTCGGCGTATCGAAGCGGCGGAAGGCACCATCGGCATGCTGCGCGAGAGTTGCGCGGCCTGAGGGCCGCTGGGCCGTGCAAGCAAGCCGGCAGGGCCCATAACTGAAAAGCCCCTGATTCAATCAAGAATCAGGGGCTTGGAAGTGTGGCTGGGGCGGAATCGAAAAATTCCGCGCAACCCGCGCCAGCACTTGCTTTCGCTCTTTTTTCCTGTTCTGTGGGCACACCTTTGGGTACACCAAACTGAACCTTGGCTCGACGGTCAAAAGATGGCATCGAACCACCGGCCAGCCATCGAGCCCGCCGACATTATGGCAGCCACAACATCGGTCCGCGCAGCACCCCACCCGACTGCGCCACAAGAGCCCTATTGCTCCGCCCCATACAAATCGCCCCTGAGGACGAGCTCTGCCCCGCTGATGCTCAACGCACCCGTGTCGCCGACTTCCACGTAGCTGTTGCGTGAGCATCCAATGGTACCCAACGGGCAGCTCAGCTCGATCACCGCGCATCCTCCTCCGCTGCATTTGCAGAAAACCTGTGTGATCGAGACTCACCTCGGCGCAGCCACCGAGCACGGGGGCGCAACATCCAAGCAAAGTTGCGCTACCTCACTCGCTGCAGCACACGGGTCTTTGCGCGCCAAGCCTCACGTTCCCTATCAAAGGATCACGCAGCAAATGGACATCGTCAACCTGTTCTCCCTCAAAGGACGCACTGCCCTAGTGACCGGTAGCTCACGAGGGATCGGCCGCATGATCGCGCATGCCTACCTTGTTATCGCTCGAGCAGTCGCTGGTCGCCGTCCAGGAGCGCGATCTCGCGCTCGACGCGGTAGATGGCCCCCGACCCGGGTCACCGCCTGGGCCGCCACAGCGCTCTTGCCACCGTCGCGCAGCAGTTCATCGAACTTCCTCCTCGCGTGGCCGAGACACCCTGTCGCCAAGCGCCGGGGCACCGAGCGCACCACCTGATCGTACGCAGCGTATTCGTCCCGGAGCAGCGTACCCACCCATGGCGGGCGCTCGTGCTCGCCGGCGCGTCACGCTGAGCACCCAGCGCCAGGCCCGTGTCGACGACACGATCGACGTTGGTGTTGATCGGATCGGGCCGCCAGCAGTCGGGCTGGTGCGGGCCAGGTCGCGCGATTGGCCGCGCTGCAGGGGGAGTGCGCGCACCGAGTCCGAGCGGGCGTCGCGCGGACGCGGGCGCCAGCTGCGCGAGCCGCCGTCGTCGCGCCCTGTATCGCCGACGCCGCCCGTCGTATCGAATCCGCTGCCCACATCCGCCTCCGCCGAGGGCAGAGACGCCAGGGAATCGAACTGCATACGGCTCTTCAGGCGCTGGACGCCCCAGTCCGGGGAGACTGCAGCGACGACGCGATCGAATACTGTGGCGCGCATGTATCAGGCCCTCGGACGAAGTTGATGCACGCGACGCCCGCCACGGGCCGCGCCTTCGAGCTTGGTGATCTTTGCGCGCAGGTCCGTAATAGCCGCGCGCACCTGTTCCAGTTCGGCCCGGCGGTTGCGACGCGCCGTGGACCCTTGGCCAACCGTGTATTCCTGCGATTCGAGGATTCGTGCCTCTGCCGCGAGATAGCTGTCCGCCTTCGACTTCCGGCAGCAGGAAACTCTCGGGTCCGGTGCCGCTGCCGCTGCGCTGGTCCTTTACGACGAGCCGAGCCTTCAGGTTCTCAGCGGTGGCGACCTCAATGCGTCGCGTTGAGCGTGTACGCCACCGGATTCGTGAAGTCGCGGCGCATCTCCTCGATCACGGCGGACTGCGCCCGCTTCACGCTCTTCGTGAGTGCCGCCGCTGCAACGTAAGGAAGGACGCGCGCGTGCATTTCCCCGATGTCGCTTATCGCGTCGGCCATTGATGGGCCCGTGCGACGGATGCTCAGCATGGTGCGAGGCAAGAAAAAGGCCCCGGAACCTGACGGTCGCGGGGCTCAATTTCACAGGGAGGCTGGAGGAGAAACCTTCAGGCGGATTGTTGAGACCTACCTGAATTGGTATGAATTCTGGGCCAAAGTGTCACCTGCTGGCGAGCGCTCTTTCACCTTCAGAGGTAACAAATTTGATGTTGACACGGGATATTGAGGCACTATTGGCGCCTTATATGCGCGCGCAGAATTGTCGGGCGCTCGATTTCGAGTCGGGCGCAATTCACACGCCCACCAGCGCTAAGACTGCAAACAAAAGGTGTCTTTCTTTAATTGCGAGGAGTAACCATGCCTTCCGGGAAACTGTTCCGTCAAGAAGCGCGCGCCGCCGATCGTCAACAACGGAAGTGGGCGAATCGCTTGGAGAGAGACTTTCGACGCAGGCAACCGCCATTGGTGGTTCCTCAGGCGCATGAAGACCATCTAAATCAGCAAGGTTTCCGAGCAGCCAGGGCGCAACCTGCCGCCCCGCTGAACCCAGCTCAGGTACAACTCCAGCCGGTATTTGTGCCAGCCCCCCCCGTGCCCGTGCCCGTGCAGGCGCAGGTGCCCGTTCCTGTTGCTGTTCCTGTGCCCGTTCCCACGGCGACGCTGCAGCCTCCTATCCTGCCCACGGCTCACTTACCAGCCACACCGCAGCTTCGCATCAATGTAAATGCTGCTGAGTTCGTACCAGCACATGTTAAAGCCCAGAGACTCCACGATGAGGCAGAGTTCATAAAACAGGTTGACTATGTCAATAATCTAATTGCGGAGACAGCCAATTTGGATCAGCGATCGGCCAATCTGAACCTGCGAGCCGTTGAACTGGCATCAAGCGCCGCATCCGAAAAGCAACATTTCGAAAATCTGCGTAAATGGTTTTGGAATTTCGGGAATGTTTGCCAAAACACTAATCTTCAGTTGCGAGCCTGTCTGACCGAAATCAATCGACTTGTCGCGCCGCGTGCGCATGCAGCAGAGGCAATCGTAGACCGGGTACTTTATGAGAATGGCAATTATTGGGATTGGCTGCAATACTTTGACCAGAGCAGCAACCTCATAGTTGACGGTGAAGCTGCAAGAGTTTTCAACAACACCTACCCCCGCTTGCGGCTCACGACAACAGAATTTGTTTTTTATCGGGGACCAGCCTTCGCACTAACCGAATCCCAACTCACGGTTATAAACACCAAGTTGGCAGGCCACTATGTTACGCAGTGGAGAGAAGAGGGCCTCCCTGCCACGAGGCATCCCAATCTTAGAATTCCGCTTCAGGGGCGGGTGTTGATTCCCAAGAAAGTTTTCAATTTTCCATACGAATTGAGTGGCGAGATATTTTGCGATTGGATTGCTGCATCTCAAGATCATGCGCCCAGCATAGCTGACATGGTGACTCTATTTGCATGGGCCATAAAAAATCCGGACCCCGAAATTGCAAAGTGGAATAAGGCAAACCCACAGAGCCCCCTTCTAACTGGCTTCTGGGAAGAAGTCAGAGATAATGGGAATATCAGTTTATCGCACAGGAACATCACGTTCCGGTTTGTTCTCTCACCAAATCGGCGCACTCTTATTACGGCCTATAAGTGAACGCGGATTCTGTCCAGCACATGCGGCGATCTTTTAGTTGCTGCAGTTCTGTGGCCGCATTCTCTTGTATTAAGCATGCTGCCGCGTACACGCGCTTTCGGAATCGACCCAGCACGTCGTAGAAATGCTTGCGCGAGATGTTTAAGGCGCTCGCCGCGCTCTTTATCAGCTTCACCCGATGCACGTGGTATGAGTCGAACACCTACTTGGCCAAGTCGTCGGACTGGCGCGAATAGGCGACATGGAAGGCCGATAGCTCGGCACTGCTGACGCGTTCAGACGCCTGCATGTTGATTTCCATGGAATCCTGACCCGGGTCACTTCGTCCGATCGTAGTCGGGAGCGAGTGCCCAAGCCGCCAGCCGGGAGGCGGGAAGGCCTCCGTCGACATCCGCATCAGCAGTCCGAAGGGCTGTCGTAACCGACACCAGTCACCTCCAGCCGATGAGGTGCACTAAGCACCAATACTGAGTCAATCAGTTTGTGAGGTGTCTGAGTACCCCTCCGGATCATCGATCCAGCGCTGAAGCGCCGCACGCGGCCATCCGCAAGCACGTCCGCCCAAATGCACAGGAGGCGGAAATTTGCCCCCGGCAATCCTGCGATACAAGGTGGCGCGGCTCAGCGCCGTGATGCGTATCACGTCGGGCATGCGGAAGAACTCGGGGCCTGCCACGCTCGAAAGGTCAACATGGCGGTGATGGGCATGGGGTTCGAATTGCATGACAACTCCTTGAAGTTGGGTCGAGCCTTCAAGTAACGGCTTGCGTACCGACGGTGAATTCTGGCTTGAAGACTCCGGACAAAAGCAGAACCGACATCGAAACCAGAGCAGCGCTGCCATCCGGACTCGATCCGGCAATCGCGGCCCAATCCAGCGCCCCTCCATACCCGTCTCCCGCATGGATGTGCGTCGAGCGTGCGACGACTCACGACTTCCGACAACTGACAACTATCACAGGTGGCAAAACCCTAGCCCTCGTCATCAGTGACCACCGCGATCAGACGACAACACCGCCTGAGGCCGCGCTTTTCAAGACGAACCGATTCCGAATTGGTTGGTGAAATCTCGTTATTCAGCACGCATTGCAATAGTACTTAAGAATTCACTAAAGAATTGTTGAGAGTTGCCGATGTTTCATTCGTGAAGTTGTGCGCACGGCGGACACGCGACACCCCCATGTTTAGGCCTTTCGCACCCTGATAATGGGTTTGACGCTTTTTGATACAAACGCGCCACTAGTACTCGAATTTCTCAGGGGGAGTCCAAGGCATGAATCGCCATTTGCACCGCATCGTCTTCAATGCCGCCAGAGGCATGCGGATGGTGGTTCAAGAAAACGCCATGAGCACGGGCAAAGGGGCGAGCAAGGCGACAAAAGCATCCGGCGGTACACGGGTCGGCACCACCGCCCTCGTCCCGATGCTGATCGAAGTAGCGCTGGCGGGAATGCTCGCAGCGCCATCGGCACAAGCCCAGATCGTCGGCGCGCCGAACGTTCCGGGCAACCTCCGTCCGACCGTCCTGATGGCACCCAATGGCGTGCCATTGGTCAACATCCAGACGCCTTCCGCTGCGGGTGTCTCGCGCAACGTCTACGACCAGTTCAATGTCGGCGCGAACGGCGCCATCCTGAACAACAGCCGGGTGAACGTGCAGACCCAAATGGGCGGGTTCGTCCAGGGCAATCCGTTCCTGGCGACGGGGCCGGCGCGCATCATACTCAACGAAGTCAACGGCGGAGCGCCCAGCCAGCTTCGCGGCTATCTGGAAGTCGCCGGCCAACGGGCAGAGATCATCATTGCGAACCCGGCCGGCATCAGTGTCGACGGCGGCGGCTTCATCAATGCGAGCCGGGCCACGCTCACCACGGGCACGCCGCAATTCAACGCCATCGGCGGTCTCGACAGCTTCCTGGTACGCGGCGGCACAGTCACCGTCGATGGTGCGGGCCTTGATGCCAGAACCACCGACTACGCAGCGATTCTGGCGCGTGCCGTACAGCTCAATGCGGCGATCTACGCCACCGACCTCAAGGTGGTGACGGGCGCCAATCAGATCAGCGCAGACCATACGCAGGTCACGCCCACGACAGGCACTGGCGCCGCACCGACCTTCGCACTCGATGTGGCCGCGCTCGGCGGCATGTACGCCGGAAAGATCGTGCTCGTGGGTACAGAGCAAGGCCTGGGTGTACGCAACGCCGGGAACATCGGCGCAAGCGCCGGCAGCCTCATCGTCACCGCCTCCGGCCGCCTGGAGAACACCGGCACGCTCGAAGGCCGAAGCGTGCAGCTTGCCAGCACTGGCAGCGATATCGTGAACCAAGGCACGATCCGCCAGACCAGCATGGTGTCGCTGTCGCTCTCGGCACCGACGATCAGCAACACACAGGGTGGGTGGATCGGCAGCGAGCCGCCGCCTCCGCTGACATCGACTCCGACAGCGGGCAGCAGTGACGGCGGCAACACCCCTGGCGCAGGCACCGCCGCGGGCACGGGATCAAGCGGCTCGACAGGCACTACGACATCGACGGGCGGAACGGCCCCTGGCGGCGCGTCAGCGCCTGCCGCAACGCCGATCGAACCGGGCATCATCAACGGTGCGGGCGCGTTCCGCAACGACGGCGGCAAGCTCTACGCAGGCGGCCAGATCACGCTGCAGACAGCGAACCTGCTGAACAATGGCGGAACCCTGAGCGTGGCGAGTCTGGCAATCAGCCAGCCCACCTTTTCCAACCGGGGCGGGACCATCAATGTGTCCGGGGCCTTCTCGGCCAATCTCGGCATCTTCGACAACTCATCCGGCATCCTGCGCACCGGCAGCCTGGACATCACCACCTCCGGCGACCTGAACAACCAGGACGGCGTGCTGACCAGCGACAGCAATGCTAACCTCACCGTCGGCGGTTCGGCCAACAACCTGCGCGGCAACGTTTCGGCCGCAGGGGCGCTTGCAAGCAGTGTCACTGGAGCCACCGTCAACACGTCCGGCACCCTGGCTTCCAATCAGGGCCTGACGCTCCACACCGGCTCGCTGGAGAACGCGCAGGGCAATATCCAGTCCGCCCAGGCCGGCGTGCAGATCGCGTCGACAGGCGCACTGGTCAATGGCAACGGTGGTTCGATCAAGGCGACCTCCGACCTTGCAGTCCAGGCGGGCACGCTCACGAATGCCGGCACGTTGCGCGGCGCGAATGATCTGAACGTGACCGCCACCGGCACGCTCGTCAACAGCGGCAACATCACGTCAGGCCGCAATACCACCCTGACGGCGGCGGGCATACAGAGCGGCTCGTCAGGCGTGCTCGGTGCAGGTATCCAGAGTGATGGGACGCCGGGCAGCGCCGGCGATCTGCATATCACGTCGACGGGCGCGCTGGCCGCCAACGGCACAAATCTCGCGGCGGGCAGCGCGACCTTCCAAGGTGGCAGCGTCGACCTTTCGTCAAGCAAGACCAGCGGCGCCAGCGTTGCCATCGCCGCCATCCAAGGCGATGTGAATACCAGCAAGGCCGTGATCACCACACCGGGCAAACTGAATCTATCGGCCACAGGTGCAGTATCGAATACTGAAGGCACTCTGGGCTCCAATGGCGGCACCACCGTCGACGCGGCCAGCCTCAGCAACGCCTCCGGAACGATTGTCGCCGTGGCGGGTGATCTGCGGGTCACGACCAACGGCATGACCGACAACACATCGGGCAACCTGCTGGCCTCGGGCGCGCTCGTACTTGCGAACGGCGGTTTGACAAATGCAGACGGCAAGGTCAGTGGCCTCGGCCTGAGTGTCGACACCCACGGTAGAGCCATAGACAACCGGCGCGGCACTCTGATCGCGACGACCACTGTCAACGTGAACTCGGGCGATCTCGACAATGATGCCGGTCTCATCCGGTCCGGCGGGGCAATGGAGATCGACACGCACGGCGGTACTCTGATCAATACCAACTCGACTGGATACGCGAATAACGCAGGTGGCCTCATCAGCGCCGATACGTTGCGTATATCAACGGCCGGAGATGGGGGCGCATTCGGCCGACTGGACAACAGTGCTGGCTTCATTGGCTCGAAGAATGCACTTGCTACCGACACCGGAGAGTTCGTCAATGGCAGGTCCGGACTGGTGCTGAGCCAGTCGAGCCTGGCCATCGACACTCACGGCGCTAGCTATGACAACCGCGGCGGCCAAACAATGGCAGCAGGAGACCTTCAGATCGATGCGGGTCTCGGTGCCGCAAAGAACGCGGGCGGCCTGATCCGTTCGAGTGCCACAACCTCGCTACGCGCGAACGCTCTCGACAACACCGCGACCACTGGGACTGATCAAGGTATCGAGGGGCAGAACGTCACGGTCACAGCTGCGACTGTCAAGAACACGTCGGGTGCCATCCGCGCCGATGTGAACACCACCCTCACAAGCACCGATCTCATCGAGAACGGTACTGGAGGCTTGATCTCCGCGGGCGAAACCGTCGCTGTTGTCGATCCGAATGCAGCAAAGGCTCTGAGCGTATCGAACTCCGGAGGCACGGTGCTCGCCGGCAAGACGCTCACGGTGAGTGCTGGTTCGCTCACCAGCAGCGGCAAATTGCTGTCCCAGGGCGATCTGCGCATCGCTGCAACGCAGAACATCGCACTGGCCTCGGGCAGCGAGACCATCGCTAACCAGAACCTGAGCATTGCCACCGACGGTGACATCTCCAATAGCGGCCGGATCGCTTCCGGCAAGGATCTGTCGCTGTCCGCCGCCAACATCGATAACACCGCGACGGGCGACATCCAAGGTACCACCACCCGCCTGAGTGCCAGTGGCACTGTCGCCAACCGGGGCGTGATCGACGGGATCATGACGCGCATCGACGCTGGCACATTGACCAACATCGGCACCGGCCGCATCTACGGCGACCAGATTTCCATCGGCGCAGGCACGCTCAACAACCTCGCGGAACCGGTCATTGGCACCACCAGAGCCGCAACCATTGCAGCTCGCCAGCGTCTGGACATCGGCGTGGGCACGCTCAACAACAGGGACGGAGCCCTTATCTTCAGCGATGGCAATCTGGCCATTGGCGGCGGCCTCGACGCCCTCGGCCACGCCACCGGCTTGGCCTTGAGCATCAACAACCATGCGGCGACCATCGAGGCGACCGGCAACGTTAGTATCACGACAGCGACACTGAACAACACCAACGGCGGCGTCACCTGGGCCTTGCAGCCGGGCACGCCCCAGAATGTCGTCGAGTACACGCTCCCTGGCAGCAGCACGCGCTACAAGGCCGAAGACGTGCTCATCAGCTTCGGGGGCTTTCAGCCGTTCCCAGACACGGGTTGGTATGGCTGGACAGCCGCGAGTGCAGCCAATCCCCTGACTGCCGGCAGCAATCCCTATGCGCGGTTGCTGGTGCCTTCGCCGGACTACCCGCTGGCTCGGTTCCGAACCTATTACATGCAGAGCCCGGCAAGCAGCCAGGACCGCACCATTCAGGAGTGCACGGTCGGGGAGGACAGCACCTGTAAGGCGGTGCCCGTCGCGGGTGCCTGGTTTTCGCGCACCGACCCGATCTGGGCGACTTTCGGCGTCACGGCGCCCGGCGTCGATCTCCCCATGGATTTCATTGGCCGGAAGTATCCGGACATGACCGTGGGCCAGGCTGGCGTCATGGTCCGCGATGAAACCAACCACGACCAGTGGATCCCCTTCGACCACCCGGTCACCCAGTCCGAGTACGACCAGTGGCAGGACTACCGCCAGGCCCACGCCGCCCTGGACAAGGCCACGCTGAAATTCATCCACACCATCGCCGGGTATGTCGCGCTCACCGGCACCGAGTACGAGCCCGGACGCATGGCGTCGACCTACGACGCCTACGTCTACACCGTCACCACGTCCACACCGGTCCTGCAAAGCTCCGCGCCGGGCAAGATCATCGCGGGCGGCGCGATGAACATCGCGGTGGGCAGCGGTGTCAACGACATGAGCCAGATTCTGGCCGGCGGCGCATTGACAGTCACTGGCGGCACCATCGTCAACAAGGGCCTGACCATCGACGCCCCCACCGTACAGACCGGTACGGTGTCCCACAGCTACGTTGAGGCTCACACTGGCGACGATGTGCGCGTTTACCAGATTGCACCGTACAACCTGACGACCAACTCCACGGTCACGTTGGCAGCGGCACGCCAGGAGGGCAACGTCGCGGTTGCCATTGGCAATCCGAGTAAGGGGGCCTTGTCGGTGGGACAGACCGGAACGGGTCCCCAGGCGGCTGGGGGCGTTGCCGGCAGCGCCATCGTCAACCCGATCATTCAGGTGCCATCGAACAGCGGCCCTGGCAACACGACAGGCACTTCCGGCGCCACGGTCGTGCGCACCAGCGTGCCCAACATCGGGATACCCAGCGCGAGCCTGTTCAGGACGCTGGCCGACCCGTCAAGCCGCTACCTGATCGAAACCGATCCCCGGTTCGCCAACTATCGCAACTGGCTGTCCAGCGACTACCTGCTGAACAACCTCGGCCTCGATCCGAACACGACGCTCAAGCGGCTGGGCGACGGCTTCTACGAGGAACGCCTGATCCGTGAGCAAGTAGCCCAGTTGACCGGCTATCGCTACCTGGATGGGTTCACCAGCGACGATGCCCAGTACACGGCCCTCATGAACGCCGGCGCGGCCTTCGCGCAGCAGTACGGGCTGCGCGTCGGCGTGGCGCTGACGGCTGCCCAGATGGCCCAGCTCACGAGCGACATCGTCTGGCTGGTCGAGCAAACGGTGACCCTGCCCGACGGCAGCACGCAGCGCGTGCTGGTGCCGCAGGTCTATGTGCGTGTGAAGCCGGGAGACATCGACGGTTCCGGGGCGGTGCTCTCGGGCGGCAGCGTGGACATGCGCTTCTCGGGCGACCTGACGAACGCTGGAGGCACGATTGCCGGGCGCCACGTGGTTTCGCTCTCGGCGGACAACATCAACAACCTCGCAGGACGCATCACCGGCGAGGATGTCACGCTGAAGGCGAAGACCGACATCAACATCATCGGCGCCGTGGTCGATGCCAACAAGAGCTTGACTGCTATCGCGGGGCGCGACATCAACGTGGTAACAACCACCCGTGACTCGAAGAGCGACACGGGGCCGCTGGCACGTTCGAGTGCCGACAGCGGCGTGAACCTCAGCGCCACGACGCTGGACCGTGTGGCGGGGCTGTACGTCACGAGCCCGGGCGGCAGTCTCAATGTCGCGGCCGTGCGCGACGCCAACCTGATTGGCGCCGAGCTCAAGAGCGCGGGCAACGCAAGTGTCACGGCGGGACGCGACGTGAATATCGGCACTGTGACGACGGGCCGCAAAGAAGACATGCGCTGGAGCTCCGACAACACGCGCAAGGACGAGACGAGCCAGGAAATCGGGAGCACGATCAGTGGCGCGGGCAATGTGACCATCGATGCCGGACGCAACCTCACGGGCATTGCTGTCACGGTGAACGCAGGAGAGAGGCTCAAGCTCAATGCAGGCGACAAGCTCACCTTGAGCGCGGGCGAGAACTTCGCTTCGGCAACAACGACGGATGCGCAGAAGGATGGCTTGAGCCACTCCAGCTCGAACGCCGACGGCCAGGAAACCTCGCTGGCGCGTTCGACACTTACTGGCAAGGTCATCGAGATGCACAGCGGCGGTGACATGACGCTCAGCGCCATCAAGGCCAACGCGGAAATCATGGGCATCGATGCGGGCGGCAAGCTCAACCTTCTCACGCAGAAGACGACCAGCGCCTTCAGCGGCTCGGAAACCGATGGCGATGGCGCCTGGGTGTCGGCCAAGAGCGGGGGGCACAAAGACGAGACTAGCCAGTACAACCTCTTCAACGTCCAGAACCTGAACATCAAGGCCAATGGCGGAGTGACGGCGCAACTGGGGCAGAACGCCAGTCTTGCCGACCTGGCCAAGCAGCCTGGCATGGCGTGGGTAGGCCAGCTCACTTCTGATCCGGCCCTCGCCAACAGCGTCGAGTGGCAGCGGGTGCAGGAGGAACATAAGAAGTGGGCCCAGAGCCAGACCAGCTTAGGGCCGGTAGCGTCCCTCGTGGTCAGCGTCGTTGTGGGCGTTGCAACAGCCGGAGCCGGGTCCGCCGCCGTGGGAACAGCCGGCACCGCGACGACGACGGGGACCGGTATGGCTGGCACGCTGGGTTTGTCCGCTACGACGACCACCATCGCTTCGGCAGCGATGCAGGCCGGCATCACGGCGCTGGCGAGCCAGGCGACGATCTCCTTCGTCAACAACGACGGCGACCTCGGGAAGGTGTTCGATGAACTGGGCAGCAGCCAGGGGGTCAAGAACATCCTGACGGCGATGATCACCGCTGGCGCCATCCAGGGACTGAGCGTGGGAGGCGTACTGCCCGAAAACCTCGCCACCGCGACGAACGGTTCTGCACGATTCACCGATCAATTGCAGCGCCAACTGGTCGATGGGGCCGCCAGCGCGGTGGTGCGCAGCGCGATCAATGGCACCAGTCTGGAAGACGAACTGCGAACCGGATTGACGAATGCGCTTCTGAACACGGTTGCCGCACAGAGCGCGAATTGGATAGGTCAGAACGGTCCACGAGGCAACGGCTCGCTCAATACGTTCACTGCCGAGGTGGCGCATGCCATCGCAGGATGCGCAGTAGGGGTAGGCAGAGCCGGCAACAGCGATGGCTGTGCTCCGGGCGCGATTGGTGCAGTGATCGGGCATCTGGCAGCCCAGTTCATGAACCCCACCAGCGACCCCAGCCGGACGCTGGAAACCGTGGCGTTCTCGCAGATCATCGGCAGTCTTGCGGCCGCTGTCGCAGGCGGCGACACGCAAGCGATCTACATCGCTGCAGGCGCTGCGGGCAATGCGGTGGACAACAACTGGCTGAGCCAGAAGCGACCCAACTTGCTGACCCTTTCGGAGCAGGAGAAATACGACGCTGCCGTAGCAGCATGCGGCGGGGGCGACAAGGCCGCATGCGACACGCGCAATCAATTGGCACAGATCTCCGCATCACGCGATGCGCCCCTTCGTGATGCGTGTTCTTCCGGTACTGCCTCGCCGGCCTGCCTCACGGAGGTTCAACGTGCCCAAGCAGCCGGAAATCGCGTATTTGTCGATAACCTCGGAAATATCACGGTCAATGGCGTCGCGTTCGCTTCAGCCGGGCCGATTGTTTCGCCCTTCACGACATCTACTGCGGGGCAGATGGCTCAAAGCACTGCTGACGGCCTTATTCTTGAAACTGGAAATCAACTCGCGGCACTAGGAATTGGAACAACCGCATATCTCGGGGGTCGTCTAGTCAATCTTGTTTCGGGGACAAGTAGATCGGCGGGCAGTGCATTGGATACCATCTACTCCAGCACTCGCCCAATGACAGAAGTATTCCCTGAACTTGAGGGCGTTAATTTGTATTACGTGCAAAATGCGGGTCGCGGAGTCAACACCAACTGTGTTTCTTGCGCGAATGCTGCGCAACTTCGATTGACTGGACAAGATTTGAATGCTCTAGCAGGCCCCTCGAATGGATACGGCACATTCTCTGACTTGCTTCCGTCAGCGCCACTGGGCTATGGCGCTCCAACAAGTGTTGCCCAGATCACCGCGGAGATGCTGGAAGCCGGCAGCGGCGCGGTCGGGACTGTTGTAATCAATCAAGGCGTAGGGAACGTAATGCACGTTATTAACGTCACCAATCGAGGTGGTCAAATTTACTACATAGATGCGCAAATGGGAGCAATCGTGAATCTGCAGCCCAATCTTACCGTTCGACTGGGGCGTCCACTATGAACACCAATGATCAAATCTCTTTTGAAAAAGCCCGGCAGTTGGCCAAAAGACAAGCCGAATCAATCTTGCTTGGCTGCATTGAGTCAAACGCAGAGGTTCTCGATGATAAATTCATTGAATACAGCGAGTTTTGGATGTTTTTTAGAAATAGAGAATTGGAATTTTCACCCGAGGCATCGCTCCCCGCTTCCGCCGCTTATGTTGTTAGCAAGACAGGGGAAACAAGAATAGTTGCAGACCTGCTCGGCGACGAAGCAGCCCTAGAAAAACTCACGAGTCAGCTGGCAAATTACTTTCAGAATCAAATAAAGAAACAAAACAACAATTAAGCCAATCGGCTTAAAGGAAGCTCAGCGGGTCTATCGCCGTTATAGCCCGCGGACGCACTTGAGGCCCTTGTTGCTTTGTCGACGTACTACGGAATAGAAAAGAAAATGATCAGGGAGATTCGATTTGCAGTGCGGACCGCTTTCGCACCCGCTCTGTTTGGCCTTTCGCAGCTTGCGCTTGCCCAGCAGTCGCCAAGCACACCGCAACCCTTCGTTGAGCAGCAACGCCAGCAAGAACGTGAACGTGCTCTGCGCGAGCAGAACGAACGCACCGTCGATCAGCGCCCACAGGCCGCTCCGCGACCACCGGTCCAGCGCATCCCCGAATCCGAGTCCCCATGCTTTCGTATCGACCGCGTGCTCTTAGTCGGTGAGCAGTCCGAGTCATTTCAATGGGCCGTTGGCGATCTGTCTGGCCCCGAGGGCAATGATTCGCCTGTCGGTCGCTGCCTCGGTACGGCCGGCGTCAATGTCGTCCTCGCACGTGCACAGCAAGCAGTCATCGCCCGCGGCTTTGTCACCACCCGAGTCCTAGCTGCGCCGCAGGACTTGTCCACCGGCGCGCTGACCCTCTCGCTGGTGCCCGGGCGCATCGCAGCCATTCGGACAACGCCAGATTCTTCGTCCACGCTGCTCGGCAGCTCTGCTTTGGTGACCACGGCCATTCCCGCGCGCCCAGGCGATCTCCTTAACCTGCGCGACATCGAACAAGGCCTAGAAAACCTCAAGCGCGCCCCCACCGCCGAAGCCGACATCCAGATCGAGCCGTCGACCGCCCCCAATGCCAAACCCGGCGACAGCGACCTCGTCGTCAAGTACGCCCAATCCAAGAAGTGGCGCGTAACCCTCAGCCTCGACGACAGCGGCACCGAAGCCACCGGCCGCTACCAGGCCGGCGCTACCCTGTCCCTGGACAACCCCTTCGGCCTGAACGACCTGTTCTACGTCAGCGCCAACCACAACATCAACAATCACGTCTTCAGTGACCCGGCAAAGGGCACCGAAGGCCAGACCGTTCATTACTCGCTGCCGTACGGCTACTGGCTGCTGGGCCTCACGGCCTCCAACAGTCATTACCACCAGAGCGTGGCCGGCCTGAACCAGGACTACGTCTACGCCGGCAAGACCAACAACGCCGAGGTCAAGCTCTCGCGCCTCGTCTACCGCGACCAGAGCCGCAAGACGAGCGTGGCGATCAAGGGCTGGCGCCGCGAATCACGCAACTTCGTGGACGACACCGAAGTCGAAGTGCAGCACCGCGTGGTCGGCGGCTGGGAACTCAGCCTCAACCACAAGGAGTACATCGGCGAGGCGACGCTCGAAGGCACGCTCGCGTACAAGCGCGGCACCGGCGGCTTCGGCTCGCGCACCGCGCCGGAAGAGGAGTTCGGCGAGGGCACGTCGCGCCTGAAGCTGTACACGGCCGATGTCACCCTCAATGCGCCGTTCAAGCTCGGCGAGCAGAAGCTGCGCTACTCCGGCCTGATCCGCGCCCAGTGGAATCGCACGCCGCTGACGCCGCAGGACCGCTTCGCCATCGGCGGGCGCTACACGGTGCGCGGTTTCGACGGCGAGACGAGCTTGATGGGCGAGCGTGGCTGGCTCATCCGCAACGACATCGGATGGGCCGTGGGTCAAAGCGGGGCCGAGCTGTACGTCGGTGCCGACTACGGCCACGTCGGTGGCCGTTCGACGGTCGACCTGCTCGGCCGCAGCCTGGCTGGTGCCGTCATCGGCGTGCGCGGCCAGTGGAGCAAGCTGAGCTACGACTTCTTCGTCGGCGCGCCGATCAGCAAGCCGGAGGGTTACCGCACCGCGAAGGTCACGCTGGGCTTCAATCTCAATGCAAGCTTCTGAACCACGCCGCAACAGATCAACTGCTCAGTATTCGGGGAGAAAACTCATGTTCATGAAGACGCTGGCAGCGCTGATTGCCGCAGCTGCACTGACCGCCTGTGTCGCGCCGACGCAATACCGAGAGGCCGGGGCAGGCGGAAACAACTTCGGCTATGCAAGCAGCAAGTTGTCCGACCAGCTGTATCGGGTGCGCTTCACGGGTTCATCACGCACGCCCTTGCGATGGGCCGATGCGTTCGTGCTCTATCGCACCGCGCAGATCGCGAAAGAGGCTGGCGCGCCAGCTTTCAAGATCGTCGAAGGCTCAGTTGACACCACGGTTCTTGCGGGCGACGATGTCTTTGGGCAGATGAGCCCGTTGGCTGATGTTGAAGTCAGTCGGGTGGCGCTGCATCCGCAGCGCGAAGGCGACCAGATCGTTGCAGCCTATGACCCCCACATGCAGCGAACCGCAGGCGCTGTGCCCGTGTTCCGGGCGCCTGCGCCGCTACCTGCGCCAAGCCAGCCGCCCCTATTCATCTACATGCCATCCAGCGGACCTGGGCCTGCGCAGCCAGTGCGCTCGATACTGGTCGAGTTGCGCTCCGATCTCAAGGACATGGACGGGAAGACGTTTGCCACCGACGATGTCCTTTCCCGGCTGGAGCCGCGCATCAAGCGGACACCGACAACCGCAGACGCGCCGCGCCCCGCAGCCAAGACCTGATTCGGGAGTCCTCCGCACCAACCCATAAGACCCCTCTCGTCTCCGAGACGGCAAATGACTGACTGGATCGAGCGGATTCCTGCTGTGGCGGAATGCGGCAGGGGCGGTGACGGGTTGGCAAAACGCAAGAGAAGTGAGGAAGAACGTGATTGTCGGAATTGACTTGGGCACGACCAACAGCCTGGTCAGCGTGTTTCGCAACGGACAGACCGAACTCATCCCGAATTCGCTGGGCCATTTCCTGACGCCGTCCGCGGTGAGCCTGCTGGACGACGGCAGCATGTTGGTGGGTCTTCCCGCGCGCGAGCGCATGGCAACGGCGCCACGACACACGGTCACGATGTTCAAACGCTGGATGGGCACGGATCACCGGGTTCAATTCGGTCATCGCAGCCTGCGCGCCGAAGAGCTGAGCGCCCTGGTCCTCGGTGCCCTCAAGGCAGACGCCGAGGCTTGGCTCGGCCAGCCAGTCACTGAAGCCGTCATCACGGTCCCGGCCTACTTCAACGATGTGCAGCGCAAGGCCACTCAGGCGGCTGGCCATATTGCCGGCCTCAAGGTGGAACGGCTGCTGAATGAACCCACCGCCGCAGGGCTTGCCTATGGCCTGCAGGAGCGTGCCGACCATTCGACATTCCTCGTCTTTGATCTTGGTGGCGGCACCTTCGACGTCTCTGTGCTGGAGTATTTCGAGGGCGTTGTGGAAGTGCGCGCCAGCGCAGGCGATACCCGATTGGGGGGCGAAGACTTCGTGCAGGTGCTCGTCGACTGGTTCTTGGAGAAGACGCCGGGCCTGACCCGGGGGGACAGGGATGCCATCGAGGTCGATCGCGCGCTCTGGCACGCAGCCGAGCAAGCCAAGCGAGATCTGAGCGACAACGAGACAGCAAACCTGGTCCTGCAACGCGATGACCGTCGACATGTGTTGGAGATCACTCGTACGGAGTATGAAAGCCGTTGCGCTGGTCTTCTTCAGCGATTGCGCCGCCCGCTGGAGCGCGCCCTGATGGATGCCAAGCTCGACCCCGGCGCGCTCAGCGAAGTGGTGCTCGTCGGCGGTGCCAGCCGCATGCCGATGATTCGGCAACTCGTCACCCGATTGTTCTCGCGGCTGCCGTTGCGCACCATCAATCCGGACGAAACCATTGCCCGCGGTGCCGCGATTCAGGCCGCGCTCAAGACCCGCGACGCGGCACTCGATGAGGTGGTCCTGACCGATGTGATGCCCTATTCGCTCGGTATCGTCACGACCGAGGAAGTCGATGGTCGTCGCTACCACGACCGCTTTCACCCCATCATCGAACGAAACAGTCCTGTGCCCCTGTCCCGAGTGCACCCGTTCTCGACGGTGCAGGACCGGCAGGCCACCATCAGGCTCGATGTCCGTCAAGGCGAGTCGCCCCGCGGCTTGGACAACTTGCAGTTGGGGACGCTCGATGTCGCCGTCCCGCCCCGGCCGCGCGGCGAAGTCACCGTGAACGTGCGTTTCACTTACGACGTCAACGGACTGCTGGAAGTCGAAGCGCATGTGCCGGCCACGGGCGTTACGGTCCAGAGCGTGATCCAGCGCAATACCGATGTGATGACAAGCGACCAAATCAAGGTCGCACTCGAAAAGCTTCGGGTGCTCAAGGTCCATCCGCGCGACAAGCAGGAGAACGCATACCTGGTCGAGCGTGCCAAGCGCTTGTACGAGGACCGCCTTGGGAATGCTCGTCAGGACATCGCACGAGTACTCGGCCAATTTGAAGCCGTGCTCGACTCCCAGGACGAACATGTCATCAAGCAGGTACGCGGCGAGTTCAGGTCCTACCTTGACAGCATCGACAAGGGTTTCGTGCTGTGAGCATCTGGCGAACGCTGGGCATTGAGGCGACCGACGATCTCATCTCGATCAAGAAAGCCTATGCCACGCGGCTCAAGTTCACGCGACCCGACGATGATGCCGCAGCCTATCAGGCCCTGCGCAGTGCCTACGAGGGTGCGCAGAGCTATGCCAAGTCGGGCCTGCATACGAAAACAGCAGCGGCGACGCCCGTTACGTACCCTGCGCACAGTGAGCAGGGCTATGCAGGCGGCATTCAGATCCAGGTCGTGAAATGGGCCGAGTTCAAGAAGCACGAAGCTGAGCCCGACGCTCATGAGAACGACTCGGGCGCTATCCGGGATGGATCGATGCGGGATGCCATCGACAGGCAAGACGAGACCACATCCAGCCAACGCCTCCCCGTCGCCGATGACGTACGACAGCAGGACGCAGCGACCACGGAGAGCCTCGACAAGGGCTGGAGTGCGCAAAAGACTCGGGGCGAATCTGCCAGGGAGGAAGAGGCAAGTTCCAAAGAAAGCGACCCAGAGCATGCTGAATCTCGACCTGCTCCAGATCAGGCTGATTTGCCGGTAGATCCGCACGATCTGGTGCAGCGAGTCGCGCAGCAGATCCGCGACAACGGCGAACAGGCATGCATCGAAGCCTGGCCAGCACTACAGCGAGAACTCGATGCATTGCCGTTGTCGCAACGCCCTGAGGCAAGTCGATTGTTCGCGCAACTGGTCATCAGCACGGAGGAAATGCCGATCCTCCTGATGGAGGTGATGGATCGCTACTTCGAATGGGGCAACGATTTCCGCGCTTCGCAGTTGTTGGGGCGACAAGGGGCCATCGCCCTGGAAGAACGGCTGAGCCGCTCGGAACTCTATTTCGCGCGAAGGAATGTGATCCAACAGCGCTACGCACAGGTGGTGGAATTTGGACAGCTGGCTCAGCAGCTGAGCACTGTCCAGCTTTGGGCTCTCGCGCTCTTTGCGCAGAGCGGGCTGAGTCGTCTGTGGTCCGAATTGACATCGAGCCAGCGCCGTGCGCTGGGAGTTCCCGGCATTCAGGACAGTCGATGCAGCATCGCGCTTCACGCCGCAGGTTGGGCGCGCGGTGGACTTGTGTTCTTGTTGTGCTTCATTGGCGAGCAATTGGGCGGGTACGTCGTGTCCTCCTGGATGCGTGAGCTTCTGGCCGTTGGGTTTATTGGCATGGGCGCCTCCGCGGTGGTTTGCGCAGTGGTTCAGTTGAAAGCCGGCTCGATCGTCGACTACCCATCTTCTCCGGCGAACATATGGGACTGGCTTCTGCCGATCGGCATGCTATGCACAACGTGCATCTGCTTGCTGCTGGAGACGATGAGGCTTCCGACGATACCGAGCGACGGCACGATGCAGATGCTGGTTCTGGCTACCAGCCTTCTCCTCTTGATCTGCTTTCGGCCACTCGTCTCCTACCTGTACCGCAAGCCGAGGATCAGGCGTCCCAACACAGGTGCGACGGGAGCAATGCTCGCGATCTTGATCCTGTGTGTCGCGGGCGCCTTTTCGCTGCCTGTTTTTGCTGATCTGCCGTGGACGGCCGCAAGTGCAGGCGCAACTTGGTTTTTCGTGGCGCGCACAGCATATGCCGGCCACGGCCGGCATATTGAAAGGCACTGGCAAGCCCTGCGGGAGGCCGCGCAACGGCGCCAGCTTCTCGGCAACAGCATCGGCTGGCCAGCCATCGCCACAGAACTGATGCGTGTGCTGCGGTTCACCGTGGGCTTTCCCTACCTCCTCATGCAGCTCGCGTCGATACATTCAGCGCCGCTGATCATCGGTGCCGCTGCGGTCTCACTCGTTGCCTTGCCCGTGCAGTACCAGGGATGGCGGATCCCTTTTTCATTGATGGTGACAGGGCTGTTCTTGCTGGTCGACACCTTCTACGGAAGAGCAGCATTCGCGATTTTCGAGTCTGGGCGAAATGAAGCCTGGAGGGGATGGGTCAAGATGGCGGTCATGACGTCGTGGATCGCGTGGCTAGCCGCCTACTGGAAAGCATCGCCACAGATCTTCCAAGTGTTGCACCTGAGGTCGCCTTCCAGTGTGGCGGAACAGCTCATTGTCGGGTCAGTGCTTCTCGTCTTCGTACCGTTGTTGCTCGTAGGCGCGGGCAGCCGCCTAGCGAGGCTATTCAAAAGCAGCGGAGACTAGAGGGCTTGTAAGTCCGGTCAGATGTTTGTTGCACCCGGCATCTCAAGCAAGGACAGCCCTTACGATACGACTGTGCCCAAGGGAACACCCAATCCACCCTCGATGCGCGGCATTTGGCGCATGGACGACCGCTGGGAAGTCACGCTCATACGGCAAGGCCAACGTCATCGCCGCGTCTTCCTGTTCAGCACCCACGGCGGGATCCGCGCTTCGCTCAAGATCGCCAAGCAATGGCGCGATGAGATCGCCGCCGGGAAGCCGCAAACGCCGCGTCACGTGCAGGCAGCCAGGCCGCGGGTGGACTCACCCATTGGCATCGCCGGCGTGACCTGCGTCCGGCGGACGCCGGACGGTCTACCCGCCATGTGGCGAGCGCAGACACGCATCGATGGTCGGAACGTGAGCGAGTCGTTCAGCGTCGGCCGTCATGGCGAGCGGGCATTGGGTCTCGCCGTCGCGGCCCGCGAGAAGCAATTGGAACAAATGAAGCAGTGGCTGCTGTCGCGCGCTGAATGACCCGTGCGCCGGTCCGAAATGGTGCCTCAGCGAAACCGGTGATGTTTGCCAGACGCGCTGAGTACGGCTCGGCAAAAAACTCCGTCGGCGTAGCGCAGGTTCCTGGCTCACCGAGCTGGTGCTCCAGGTGACTTGGCATCAGTACGCTCCTGCGCTCGATTTCGCTCCGCATCCTTCCAGCGCTCCGCCATGCGCTGCTCGTCGGTCTGCACGGCAGGCATGCGCCCAACGAAGCGTTCCACGCGTTCGGCCAATTCGGCCTGCCCCTGCCTTCTCAGCGTATCGGCGGTCGCCTGCCAGTCCGCCGCCACCTCCTGCCGGGTGCGCTGCATCTCATCTCTGCCGGCATCCAGGGTGTCTCGCCTTGTCTGTAGGGCCCGCAGCACGGCCCCGAGCTTGGCTCGCATGAAACTCGAAGTCTTCGGCGGCCGCCGGCCTGCCCGCTCATCTGGTGCCAGCCGCCCGAATGCCCGAAGCGCGCGCAGCCGGTGATGGATGGCGTCCTTCAGCGGCTTGCGGATCTGGCCGCGCACCTGCCGCGGCGTCGCGTTGGCCGCAACGCCCTGCTCCCGCATCAGCGCGGCGAACTGTTCGCGCCATTGGCGCAGTGTTTCCTTGCGAATGTAGAGACGCTTGCCGGGCTCGAACTCGAGCTCGCACTTGACCACGAGGTGCACATGCGGATGTGGCTGGTCGGTGTGCAGCACCATGGCGTAGCGGTACTGCAACGCGAAGTTCTCCCGCGCAAACACGCGTGCCGCCGCGAGCACCTTTTCCGGCGGGGTACCCGGCGGCATCGACAGCACGATGTTGTGGGCGAGCTTCGCGCGGCTGTCCTTCTGGCCCGGGGCCGGCTTGGGCCTGTACTGGCTGCTGCACAGGTCCAGCTGCCAGTCGATGACGATCTCCCTGGGCGCCCCGCGGCCCTGCATGGCAGGTCCCTCATCGGTCTCGAGAGGCACCTTGCCGTGCCGGCTGATGTAGCGCAGGTGCGCCTCGACGCCACCGGTGTCGCGCCCACCACCGGAGACCTTCACCAACACCTCGGGCGTGCGTCCCACCGTGCGCTGGATCTGCGCGATCTCGCCGGACCCGAAGCGCAGCGTGCCACCGGGTCCGCGCCGGCCATAGCTCACGATGTCCAGCGTCATGTCGCGTGCGCCATCGGCGGATTGGCGACCGGCGCGTGCGAGCCGCTGCGTCTGCTCAGGCATGGTCCACCTCGCGGCTGCGGGTCTCCCAGCTGATCAGGTTGCGCTGCACGATGGCGGCCGTCGCCTGGCGCGCCTGCTCGATCTCCCGTCGGGCCAGTGCGAGCGCATCGATGATCTCGGAGGCCTGCGGCTGTGTGAAGGTGTTCGGCAAACCGAACATCCGGAACCGCCGTCCGAGCGCGGCCAGTTGTGCGCAGGTCGCCTTGACCTGGGCGAGTTCGTTCGGCGGAAGCACCACGGGTCCATGCACATGGTTGTGGATCAGCATGGCCAGGTAGCTGCCTGGCTTCATGCCCCGCAACTCAGCCCGTTCAGCAATCAGGGCGCGATCGCCCGCGCGAAGCCGCAGGGTGATGCGATCTTCGGAAAGACGATCTGTGTCCGAAGCGCGCGGGGCATGCGTGGAGGACGACACCGTGGTCGAGGGCGCATTGGTGCGCAGAACTTCGTCGACGAGCCTGGCGAGCAGGCCGGCCTCGGTGAGTTGATGACGTGCCGCGAGCGCAGCAAACCGGGTCCGGGTTTCGGCTGACACCCGGGTCCCAATCACGCTCGATCGAGAGGTCTTGGTCATCGCGACGCCATCGCTGTTAACAATGTCTGACGGCAGTCTATCCTGCCCTCATAGCCGCACAAGGACTCTGCTCCCGAGTTTCAGTGCCGCGCCGCAAGCACAGCTCTGAGCTCACCCGGCATCCAGACGTCCACCCTGCTCATGCGACACATGTCACGCAACCGGTCCACAATCTCCTTGCCCTCTTCGAATAGGAAGGCCGCGATCGCTGATAGCAGTTCGAGGCTCCTTCAATGTTCGGCGTGCCGAACGTGGAACGAAGAGAGGCGACGCATCAAGTGCGTCGCGAATGCGCCAGCAATGCAATCAACTGCGCGTCCGCCTCACTTCGAGGCATCACGACGTCGCCGCAAGCCGTCTACTCGCGCAGCGTGAACACCACCGAGAGGTACGACACCGGCTGGACTTCGATCGCTTCGATGCCGTGCAGCGCCGTGGCATCGAACAGCAGCGAGTCCCCTGGCCTCACCTCGACCACCTTGCCGCCATAGCGGTAGCGAGCCTCCCCGGAAAGGAAGTACAGGAACTTCAAGCCCGGATGCTGGAAGGTCACATAGGGATCGGCTCCCGGCAGCAGCGTCACCAAATAGGGCTCGACGAACAGGTTGCCCGACAGCAGGTGGCCCAGCAGCTCGTAGCGGTAGTCCGCCACCGCGCCGATGCGGTCGACAAGAACACCGCGCCCTGCGCGCACATGGCAGAAGTCCATGCGGTGCGCCTGGTCGCTGAAGAAGCGCGACGTCGGCACATGCAGGCCCTGCGCAAGGCGCTCCAAGGTCTCCACCGAAGGCGAGACCAGCCCGCGCTCAATGCGCGAGAGCATCGAGGAAGAAATCCCCGAGGCCTGCGCCAATCGGCCGGCGGATACATCGGCCGCCATTCGAAGCGACCTCACCTGCGCGCCGATGCGCAACGCGGACAGGCTGCGCACGACAGGTGCAGGCTGTCGTGGCCGCAAACGCGTCACCGAGACTGGCAAGCGCACCGGTCGGGCAGTTGGCAGAGGCGATGCTGTGTGTCTACGCGTCATGCGACAACAAGGTCACCCCTACACACAAGAATCGGGCTGGAGGCGACGCAGAACATAGAGAAATATGTGGAAGATCATCCGTGGTGTGATCGTACACAAGGCGAGAGCATTTTGTCTATGCCAATTGCCTCGCCCAAACACGCGCTCGACCCAGCGCTGTTGGCGCTCGGCACCGCCATCAAAGCGCTGCGCAAAGCACATGGAATCTCGCAAGAAGAGCTTGCGCACCGGAGCCACATCGACCGCTCCTACATGAGCAGCATCGAACGAGGAATGCAAAATCCTGGCGTGATGACAGTTGTACAGATTGCCGCAGGCATTGGCGTATCCGTTGCCGAGTTGGCGGCCAAGGCGCGACTCTAAAAGCTCAAGAGCGCATCCGTTAGGACACTAGGGCGAACGACCTTGGATGTCCGCAATGCAGGGCACATCCAACCGGTCGATGCAGCATATTCGGCAATACGGCAAACGCATGAGATGTGGCAACTTACGGATAAGGCATCCGGCCGCACTTGTCCTCGGGTGAAATCGGAGTTCTCCGCGACATGATAAGTTTCGCCAACCCACCGCATTCCGTCGGGGCCGGCGCGTAATCGAGGAACGCTGGCTCGCAGATTGACTGGAGTGCCGTCATGGCAGAACTTAGCCTTGCGCGTGCTGAATCGCACGCCACCTCGCGCGTAGCCGAAGCCGAACTCGCGCTGCGTTACCTCAAGACACGCCTGCAGGCGCGATTCCCGACCATCAAGTCCTCTCACCTGACCGAGGCCATTGCCTCCGGTTTCGGCTTCAAGACACATGCGGCCCTCCGAGCTTCGGAGTGGCCCATGTCTGGCGTGCTAGTACTCAAGAATTTCGAGCCCACGCCGTTCCACAACCGACTGGTGGATCTCGGATACGAAGTGCAGCCGGACTTCCAGCTAGGCGGGCCTGCTGCGTCGCCGAAACCGCCGGAGCATTATCTGGAGTGGATTCGCGAGCTACGAGAGCTCGAAAACTCCCCCGACCAGAGCTGGCCACGGATCCATGCACTGCGAAAGGCCTGCGCAGGTGAATTGTAAGCCGTCAATTAACCACGCCCTTGTTCAGTGAACGATGAGCTGTGAGGCTACGTGCCCATGTAGAGCAACATGGACATGTAGACATGACAGAGCAGTACGCAGAGTTG
>Ga0209051_1001083_pt1 | contig 25245 bp, 8 predicted proteins | sample AraplaCvi_mMS_r2_2_FD_184286 | JGI IMG/M metagenome (GOLD analysis project Ga0209051, IMG submission 184286) | Arabidopsis root microbial communities from North Carolina, USA - plate scrape MF_Cvi_mMS_r2 (SPAdes) (version 2) | ecosystem: Host-associated > Plants > Roots > Endosphere | place: USA...
GAAGACTTCGTGCTGGGCAACATCAAGGCGCGCCAGCGCATGATCGCGCAGTTCGCGGTGGCCGGCGCGCACGACGGCATCGTCATCGGCACCGACCATGCGGCCGAGGCGCTGATGGGTTTCTTCACCAAGTTCGGCGACGGCGCGGCCGACATCACGCCGCTCACCGGCCTCAACAAGCGCCGCGTGCGCGCGGTGGCGCAGTTGCTGGGCGCGCCCGACGCGCTGGTCCACAAGGTGCCCACCGCCGACCTCGAATCGCTGGTGCCGGGCAAGCCCGACGAGGACGCCTTCGGCGTCACCTACGAGCAGATCGACGACTTCCTCGAAGGCAAGCCGGTGTCGGCCGAGGCGCGGCGGATCATTCTTTCCACGCACCGCAAGAGCGCGCACAAGCGCGCGCTGCCCGTCGAGCCTTTCTGACGACAGCGGCGGTGGCGCGCCCGGTCAGCGCGCGGCCACCCTCACCTTCCAGCGCCCGGCCCCGAGCTCGGCGGCATAGGGCGCGGGAATGCTGGCCTCGAAGCCGTTGTTCCGGATCACGGCGTCGTAGCTGCAGACGGCCCGCTCCCAGGCGTCGTACAGCGTCCAGCGGACCTGCGTGCCGTCGGGCGCCTCGTTCGCGACGTGCATCGAAGGCACGCCGATGTTGGCGCCCACGTGGGCGTAGCGCACATCCACGGTCATCGGCACATGGGACGGAAAGGGCTGGCTGCCGGGCAGGTCGAACCATTCGTCGTGCACGAGCAGGCTGCGCTCCGCGACCTTCCAGACGCGGTGCCGCAGGAAATGCTGGTCGGCGTAGCGCGAGGAGAAGGGCCGGCTGTTGAGGTACGCGCGCATGTCGCTCGCCACGTCCCTGAAGATGCCCGTGCAGGCGCCCCACATGCCCGCGAGCATCAGCTCCGTGTGCGTGTGGTAGTCGCGCATGACGTGGAACCAGCGGTTCGACGCGCACCATGCGCGCACCGCCGCCTGGTCGCGCGTGGACAGCAGCGAGTCGGCATCGCGGAACTGCACGCGGTCCACCTCGGGATCGTCGAGCGCGAGAAAGCGCCACATGGTGCCGGGCAGGACATGGCCGCTGACCGAGCGCACGTCGACCACGAAGGCGCCCGCCTGCCGCAGCCGCTCGCACACCGCCGCCGGCACCGTGTCGTCGACGTAGAAGCGGCACACCCAGCCCGGGAAGAACTCGCGCGCGGCCCGCACGTTGAGCAATGCCGTCTCGCAGTAGCGCGGGTCGCCGCCGAAGAGGCTGTACGCGATCACGTTGCGATGGCGGTTGCGTTCGTCGAAGCATCGCGGCGCGGGCGAATCCACCGTGGCCGCGGCCGGCTCCTGCGCCGCCTCCTGCAGCTTCAGCCGCAGCGAGGCGGTGCCGAACTCGCGCACCTCGTCGTGCCTGCCCAGCTGGCCGGCGGCTTCCGCCAGGCCGTCGCAGACGTTGGCGGTCTTGAGCTCGCCGACGATGCGGCGGTAGAGGTGATAGGCCTGCTGCGGCCGGTCCTGCCGCAACAGGCACAGCGCGACGTCGGCCAGCGGCTGCGGGCTGTGGGTGGCCTGCCAGGCCTGCATCGCGAAATTCCGCGCCTTCGCGTAGTCGCCCTGCGCGAAGGCCACGCGGAACTGCGTGCCGAGCGCGTTCAGGGCCTGCTGCGTGATCGATGGGGCACGGCTTGGAACCTGCGGCTTGTGCTTCTTCTTCGTCATGATCTTCATGGGATTGCGCATACATGCGTCAACGCTCGCGCAGGGCCTCTCGCGCCTTGTTCAGCGGCTTGAGCAGGTAGTCGAGCACCGACTTGCTGCCGGTATGGATGTCCACCGCGGCGATCATCCCGGGCACGATCGGAAAGCTCTTGCCGCTGCCGTTCATCAGGTGGTCCGCGTCGGTGCGGATGTAGACGCGGTAGTAGTACACGTCGCGCTTCACGTCGTCCTGGATGGTGTCGGGCGAAATCGTCGCCACCTTGCCCGGCAGGCCGCCGAAGACGGCGTAGTCGTATGCAGTGACCTTCACCGTCGCGTCCTGCCCCGGGTGGATGAAGGCGACGTCGCGCGGCGAGATGCGCGCCTCCACCAGCAGCTTCTCGTCGAGCGGCACGATCTCCATGAGCTTGCCCCCGGGGGGCAGCACGCCGCCCACGGTGGTCACGGCGATGTCCTTCACGATGCCGCGCACCGGCGAGGCGAAGGTCAGCCGCGTGAGCGAGTCGGAACGCCCGCGCGTCACCGAGCGCTGCGCCTCGATCTCGGCGTTCGCCCTGGCGAGCTCTTCGCGGGCCTTCACGTAGTACTGGCTGCGGATGTCGGCCGCCTTCGTCTCGGCCTCGTTGATCTGGCGCTTCAGGCGCAGCACCTCCACGTCGCTCGCGGCACCGCGCGACACCAGCGGCTCGGTCAGCGCGAGTTCGCGGCGCATCAGCGCCAAGGCCTGCGTCACGCCGGCGAGGCTGCCGGCGAGCTGCTCGCGGCGCGAGCGGTAGAGCGCGGTCTCGGTGCGCACGAGCTCGGTGTCGGACTGCACCTCGGGCGGAAACTCCAGCGGCGTGCCGCCCGCCTCGGCCGCCAGCCGCGCCGACATGGCGAGCGCCGCGCGAACGCGCGAGGCGCTTTCCTGCACGGTCGATTCGGTCTTGGTCCTGTCGAGCTGGGCCAGCACCTGCCCTGCCTCGACGATGTCGCCCTCGCGCACCTTCAGGTCGACCAGGATGCCGCCCTCGAGCGACTGCACCATCTGCTCCTTCGACGACGGCACCACCTTGCCGGTGCCGGTGGACACCTCGTCCAGATCGAAGTGCCAGGCCCATGCCAGCAGCGCGAGCAGCGATGCCGAGACGACCCAGACGATCAGCGAGGCGCGCGGCAGCGGCGGCTCGGGCGGCGAGTAGCTGACTTCGGGAAGCGCCAGCGCCTTCGGGCGCGGGCCGGCTGCGTCCCTTCCGCCCCCTCTCCCCGCTCCGCCCTGCCCGGCCTTCGCTCCCTGGGCCACCTGCCCCCCGGTTGCCGCGCGGTCCACCACGGCCACGCTCGTGGCGCCTTGCGCCCGGCCTGTTGCCTCAGGCGTTGTTGCCATGGGAAAGCTCTCCAAGAATGCGGTCCTTCGGTCCGTCCATCACGACGCGGCCGTCGTCGATCACGACGATGCGGTCCACCCACTGCAGCACCGGCATGCGGTGCGTGGCCACCACCAGCGTGCGCGACGCCATCCAGGCGCCCACCGACTCGATCGCCTGCCGTTCGGTGAGCTCGTCGAAATGCGCGGTCGGCTCGTCCAGCAGCACGATGGAGGGCTGGCGTATCAGCGTGCGCGCGAGCAGCAGCGCCTGCCGCTGCCCTCCCGAGAGCCCGAGGCCGCCCTCGTGGATCAACTCGGCCAGGCCCTCGGTGCGCGACTGCACGAAAGGCAAGGCGCCGGCCATGGCGATGGCCTCCAGCACCTGCTCGTCGGTGGCCAGCGGCATGCCCATGGTGACGTTCTCGCGGATGGAGCCGTGGAAGAGCCGCGCGTTCTGCGTGAGCAGGCCCACGTCGCGGCGCAGGTCGGCCGGGTCGATCAGCGAGATGTCGAGGGAATCGAGCGCCACGTGGCCGCGCTGCGGCGCGTGCAGGCCCGCGATCAGCTGCAGCAGCGTGGACTTGCCCGCGCCCATGCGGCCGAGCAGCGCGACCTTCTCGCCGGGCTGTATCTGCAGCTGCGCGGCCGCGAACGCCGGGCTGCGATCGTCCTTGCCGTAGCGGAACTCGACGCCCGCGAGGTTGTAGCGCCCCTGCAGCGCCGGCACGTGCACCAGCCGCGCGCGCTCGGGCTGGTCCACCGGGCGCTGCATCAGCTGATCGAGCCCGGCGCGCGCCACCTTCGCCTGCTGCCAGCGCGCGAACACGCCCGACAGCTGCGCGAGCGGCGCGATCATGCGCGAGGCCAGGATCGACGAGCCCACCAGCGCGCCGGTGGTCATGTCGCCCCGCATCACGAGATAGCAGCCCGCCAGCAGCACCACCGCGTACACGATGGTCTGCACCTCCTGGGTCCAGGTCATCAGCAGGCTCGTGAGAAAGCGCTGGCGCATGCTGACGCCGGCCGAGACGTCGTTCGCGTGGTTCCACTGGTTCTGGAAGCGCGGCTCGGCGCGCATGAGCTTGATGTCCTCGATGCCCTCGACGGCCTCGACCAGCAGCGCGTTGCGAAGCGCCGATTCGCGCATGCCCTCGTTGGCCAGCCGCGCGAGCGGCTTCTGGATCAGCAGGCCCGGAATCACCAGGAGCGGCACCGCCGCGAGGGCCACCAGCGCGAGCGGGCCCGCCACCAGCCACAGCACGACCAGGAAGAGCACGAAGAACGGCAGGTCGGCCACCGCGCCGATGGTGGTGGAGGTGAGCAGCTCGCGCACCTGCTCCACCTCGCGGACCTGCGCGATGAAGGAACCGGTGGACCTGGAGCGCGCGTCGGTGCGCACCCGCAGCGCGTGGCCGAAGACCAGGTCGGACACCTTGAGGTCGGCCCGCTTGCCGATCACGTCGGAGATGTGCGTGCGCGACATGCGCAGCAGGAACTCGAAGGCCACGGCGAGCATGACGCCGCCGAACAGCACCCACAGCGTGGGTTCCGACTGCGCCGGCACCACGCGGTCGTAGATCTGCATCGAGAAGATGGTCGACGCCAGCGCCAGCACGTTGGCGAAGATCGAGGCCAGCACGATGTCGCCGTAGCGGCGCCAGTCGCGCAGGGCGATGGACCAGAACCAGTCGCGGCGGTAGGGCCTGATGTAGTCGTCCACGCGCGCGTCGGGCACCGCGGTGTTGGGCCGCAGGATGGCCGTCCGCTTCGCGCACCGGCAGACCTCGTCGACCGGCAGCGCGGTTTCCAGCCCCTGGTCGCCGCTGAGCAGCACGCCCAGCATGCCCGCGCCGTCGGTCGTGCGCACCACGCCGACTTCGCCGTTGTCGAACTCCACCACCAGCGGCAGCCGCCACGGGTCGAGCTGCGAGGCCGAGAAGGCATCGAGCCGCAGCGCGAGGCCGAGCTGGCGCGCCATGTGGTCGAGCAGCGTGTCCAGCGGCGCGCCGCGCTCCCAGGCCAGCGAGACGCGCACGCTCTCCTGCGAGGCGCCGATGCCGTAGTGGCGTGCGACGTGGAGCATGGCGTCGAGCCAGGCCGTGTACTGCGAAGGCAGATTCATGGAAGCAGTTCCATTCCCTGTACGGTGGTGTTGTCGAGGCCGTAGAAGGCGCGGGCCTGGCCGGTGGCGCCGATGTAGCCGATGCGGCTTTCCCAGAGGTCGTGAGCCACGGCCTCCTGGTCGGCGGCGGCCTGGTGGATCTCCTGCTCGGCGTTGAGCAGGTCGAGGATGGAGCGCGTGCCCAGCGTGTACTGCTCGCGATAGAGATCGCGCGCCTCGCCGATGCTGCGGCGGCGCTCGGCCAGCACGCCCAGGCGGGCCTGCGCGCCGATGGCCTGCTCGCGGAAGCTGCGCGCCTGGTCGCCCGCGTTCAGGCGGGCCGCCTCGATGCGCATGCGCGCGGCCTCCTCCGCCGCGGTGGCGGAGCGCACCTGGGCATCGAGCGCGCCGCCCTGGTAGATCGCGCTGCTGAGGTTGAACATCACCGTGTGGCTGGAGCCGTTGCGCTCCAGCGTGCCGGGGTTCACGCCGCCCATCGCCTTGTTGGCGGAAAGATCGAGGCTGAGGGTGGGATAGCGCTGCGCCTTCGCGATGTCGAGCTGCGCGGCGGCAACGCGGCGGTCGGCCTCGGCGGCGAGCACGTCGGGCAGCAACGCTGTGTCCGGCGGCGGCTGGTCGATGCGCAGTTCAGCGGCGAGCTGCTGCGGCAGCGGCGCCACCAGCGGAGGCACGGGCCCGCCCAGCAGCGTGGCCAGGCGCTCGCGCGACTGGGCGAGCTGCGACTTCACCTGCAGGAGATTGGCGCGCGCACCCTCGACGCGCGACCCGGCCTGCAGCGGGTCGGCCTGGGTGCTGAGGCCCGAACTGGCGCGCAGCCGCGCGGTTTCGAGGACCTTCTCGACGGCCCTGACCTGCTCCTGCGCGATCGCGGCGAGCGACTGGTAGCGGTGCACCCTGACCACCGCATCGGCGGTCTGCTGCGCGATGGCATCGATCTGCCGGAGCACGATCGCCTGCTGCCGCCGCACCTGCGCCTCCGACTGGTCGACCGCACCGTCGACCTTGCCGAAGTCGTAGAGCATCTGCGAGAGCGACGCCGTGGCCAGCACGCCGTTGCGGCGTCTTCCACCAGCTCCGGCACCGGAGCCGGAGCCGCCGCCGTTGGCGCCCGCGCCCACGCTCATGCGCACCTGCGGGTAGTACCCGGCACGCGCCACCTCGACGCCGCCCGATTGCTGCGCCAGCGTGGCGATGGCGTCGGAGATGGCCGGGTGGCGCGCGACCGCGCGGCGCACGGCCTCGACCAGTTCCAGCGGCGTCGCGTCTTCCGCGGCCGCCTCGGCCGCCTCGGCCGCGGACCGCACCATGGGAGCCGCGCGGGCGGCACCGAGCTCGCGGGCCAGCGCGCTAGGCGCAAGCCGCCGCGAGGGCTTCAGTTCGACGGATTCATCCTGCGCAGCCGCGGGCAGGCCGGCAAGAGCCAGCCATGCGGCCGCACAGAGCCTTGTTCGTGGTGTCACGCGACTCGCTCCTCGCGCGAAGCAGGCCTGCCGGCGGCGCCGAGTTCGAGCATCCGCTCGATGTAGGCCGCGACACGCTTGCGGCTGGAAGCCGGCAGGCTCGCCAGTTCGGCCGCCGCCGCCTCGCGCGGCACCACGCCCAGCGGCGCGGCCACGAAGAGCCAGTTGAGGGCGTGGAAGATTCCCTGCCATCCGTGGATGGCGTAGTTCTGCAGGTCGATGGGGCGAGGCGTGCGGCGCTGGAAGCACTGCCTGAGCTCGGCATAGCCGGGCGGCCGGGGCAGGTCCGCAAGGTCGCGCCAGAAGGCGCTGTCGCGCCGGGGCCCCTCGTAGTGCATGCGCAGGAAGTCGCGGATGCCCGACCAGCACCGCGCGTTGGCATCGTTGAAACCCTCGATCACGCGCCCGGGCACCACGCCGCCCCCGGCAGTGACGATGCGCTCGAAATTGCGCAGCTGCTCCAGCATCTGGCCGAGGGCACTCGCCTCCAGGGGCTCCACGAAGCCCGAGGCCAGGCCGAGCGCCATGACGTTGCCGACCCACACCTGCTCGAAGTGGCCGGGCTCGAACTTCAGGGCGCGCATCGGCTCGACGCCGGGGCCCACGCGGCGATGGATCTCGTAGATGACCTGCGCCTCGTCGGCATGGGCGCTGCTGAAGGCATAGCCCCCGCCGACGCGCTCGACCAGCGGCATCTGCCACATCCAGCCCGAGGGCATCGCGATCGCGCGCGTGACCAGCGAGGGGTTGGGCTGCGGATGCGGCATGCGGAAAGGCACGACGCTGTCGAGCAGCAGGTGCTCCGAGAAAGAACGCCAGCGCACGCCGAGCTTCCCCCCGATGCCCAGCCGCGCGAACCCGGAGGCGTCGATCAGCAGGCCGAGCGCGAGGGGCTCCTCCACGCCCTCGAGCCGCACCGCGCGCGCCATGCCCTGCTCGTCGCACACCAGTTCGTCCACGCGGGCCTGCTGGTGCACCACGCCGCGCGAGATGGCCACGCGGCGCAGGTAGTCCGCCAGCTTGTGGCTGTCGAAATGGAAGGAGGCCGAAAGGCCCGAACTTGCCCCGAGGCGAAGCATCGCAAGCGCCTCGCGCTGCGAGGCATTCCCGGCGATGGCGGCGAAGCCCGGCACATATCGGTGAAGCTCGATGCCCTCGTGCACCATGCCCGAGAGCAGTGGATGGAAGCCCGCCTCCATCCAATCGGTCTCCTGCAGGCCGGGCCGGCCGAAGAGGTGGTAGTAGCGGTCGTCCTCGGCGCCGGTGCGCCAGCCTTCGTAGGAAACGCCCAGCTTGAAGGCCGCGCCGGTCTCCTGCACGAATTCGGTGAGGTCGATGCCGTTGCGGCGCAGCGCGTCGAGCAGGTTGAGCAGCCCGCCCTCGCCCAGGCCCGCGATGCCGATGGCGGGCGATTCGATCACCCGCACCTCGGTCGAGGGCGCGAACATGCGCCGCAGCGCCAGCGCGGCGAACCAGCCCGAGGTTCCGCCGCCGACGACGACGGCGCGAGAGATGTTGCGAAGATTCAGCATATGGTTGTTTGATGGGCCGCACGCGGCGAGGGGGAGCGCCCTGGGGCGCTCCTCCCGCTGCCCGCGCCGGCCTCGCTTCAGATGACAGTGATCCCCTGCTGGATCCAGATGTCTCCCAGCGTGTTCGCCGGCACCAGGTTGCTGTTGTGGTAGATGCTGTAGTTCACCCCGCCAACGCTCGTGCTTCCGCTCACGCTCCAGCTGTCGCTTCCGTGGAGCAGCTGCACGGTGTCGCCGGAATCGCCGGTCACGCGCAGGTGCCCTTGCCCCGTACCGCTGCCGTTGCCGCTTCCGAAGCTGCTCTGCTGGCTCAGGACGTCGGTGAGCCGCAGCTTCAGCGTGTTGCCCGTGTTGGCGGCACCGGTGCCCAGGTCGAAGTTCTCGAAGCCCTGCACCTTCAGGCCCAGCTGCGACAGGTCGAGCGTGAGGTTCGATGCGTCGGCCACCAGGGTGTCGATGCCCAGGCCGCCGTCCACGCGCACCACTCCTGCGATCTCGGTGATGTGGATGGCATCGTTCCCCGCGCCGCCATAGGCGCTGTCTCCGGCGCCGATACCGGTGATGACGTCGTTGCCCGCGCCGCCGGAGATCCTGTCCCTGCCAGCTGTTGCCGCGATGACGTCGTCGCCCACCGTCAGCGGGTTCGTGAAGTTGAACGCGCTGGCATAGACCACGTCGAGATAGCCGTTCGAGGTCAACCCCGAAGACTTGTAGGGAGAGCCGAGCGCCAGGTCGGCCTGGCCGTCGCCGTTCAGGTCGGACAGCGCCACGTTCACGCCGAGCATCGAACCGGAATTGATGTTGCCGTTCTGCTCGTAGGTGACGCTCGAGCTGTTCGCCGACCTGTCGCCCCAATAGGCGGCCGCAACGCTCACCGGGCCGGAATGGCCGCCCTGCTGGCCGTACACGATGTAGACGGCACCGTTATTGATCATGCCCTGCACGTCGGCAAGCGGCGCGCCGATGGCGATGTCGTCGATGCCGTCGCCATTGAAGTCGCCCACCGAGGTGCCGTTGCCGAACATCGCATCCGCCGTGCTGTCCGACGCCGTGATGACGAAGCCATCGGACGGCGAGAAGTTGGCGAGGTTGACGTCCGACTTCGCGCCGCCGGCCTTGCCGTAGACCACGTAGACACGCCCCGGTCCCTTCTGGTCACCCGCATTCGGCCCGTATTGCGGCGAGCCGATGATCAGGTCCGCAATGCCGTCGCCGTTCACGTCGCCCGAGGAGGTCGGCATGCCGGTGTTCGACAGGTAGCCGTAGGGTTCCGGATCGAGGTAGGTACCGAGGAACTGGTCAACTTGCTCACCATACACGCGGAAGCCGTTGGCGATGTTCGTGTAGTCGGTCTGCAGGCTGTAGTCCTGCGCGAAGTTGCCGCCCTTGCCGTAGATCACCTGGATCGCACCGGCGTCGCCGTATCCGGTCAACGGATTCCTCGCGTTGTAGAGGCTGTACGCGAAATCCGAATAGCCATCGCCGTTGATGTCGCCGATGTTCATCACGTTGAGCGGATAGCCGTTCGTGCTGTCGTTGTAGATCACGCTGTGCGGCCGATAGCTTTCCGTGGACGAGGAACTGTCCGAGACATAGCTCGACGGGTACGTGGAACCGAAGCCGACGTAGTAGTTGGCCCACTCGGCGGAGCCCGCCGCCCCGGCGTGCCCGTAGATGATGGCCGTACCCGCCCTGCTGGTGCCCTGGTTCCAGTCCTGCATGACGATGTCGGCATAGCCGTCGCCGTTGACGTCGACGAGCGCGCCGCCGGCTCCGAACCAGGTCGAGCCCGCGCGCTGCACGATGGCGACGCCGTCGCTGTTGCCTCCCGACGAAATGATCGTGCGGACATCCACGTTCACTGGCGTGGAACCGGCGTTCGTGGAAGACCTCCCGAAGATGACCCAGTCGCTGTTCAGGTTGTCGTCGTAGACGATCACGTCGGAATAGCCGTCGCCATTGACGTCGCCGTAGCCCTGCACGGCGGTCAGGATGTTCGAGTCGGAGATGTTCCCCGACGTGTAGATCTTCAGGCCGTCGGTACCGGGCAGGTATGCAACGTCGCTCAGGTCGGGCAGCCCCTGCTTGCTGCCGTAGAGAATGGTCACGCTCCATTTGTTCGCGGAGCGGGACGCGGACGAGCCGTGCGGCGCCACGACCGCGAAGTCGTTGTAGCCGTCTCCGTTGAAGTCGCCGATGGCCTGCACGTCATAGCCGAAGTTGTCATTGCTGACGCTGCCGGAGATCTTGCTGGTGCCGCCGCCCACGGTCACCGTTGCCGGTGTCGAGCGGTTGCCGCTGTAGTCCTGCGCCGCGGCCGTGACGATCGCGCCGACGTTCACCGGCGCGGCCGAGGCGTCGATGCTCCAGCTGCCGTCCGCCGTGACGGTGGCCGTGAAGGGAAGCACGTAGTCGGCCACGCCGTCGGCGTTGCGGTCGACGCTGAGCGTCACGGTGATCGGCCTGGCCGCCGTGGGAGACACCGCCGGCGCGTCGGCGTCGGAAGTCGTTCCCGAGAAGCGCTTGCCGTCGGACTTGTCGATGCTGACCGTGGGTGGCGTCGTGTCGGCGGTCTGCGTGCTCCTGCTCGACGAATTGCCGGCCAGGTCGTAGGCGACGGCGGAAACCACCGTGTTGGCCGCGATGGAAGACGTCGGCGTCCAGCTCCAGTTGCCGCTGGCATCCGCGACGACGCTCGCTTCGACGGAACCGTTGTTGCCCACGTCGATGGCGACGAGCGCACCCGCCTCCGCCGTGCCGGCCACCAGCGCACTGCTGACGCGCTGCAGGTCGAGCCCGGGGCTGGTGCGGTCCACCGTCACTTCGATGCCGTTGGCTGCCGCGGTGCTGTTGCCGGCGGCATCGGTCAGGCTTGCGCGGAAGAGGTACTTGCCGTCGGGCAGGTTGCTCTGCGCCGCGGTCGTCGATCTCCAGCTCTGTCCGCCGTCGGTGGACACCTCGTAGCTTGCGGTGGACGCATCGGCGCCGGTCAGCACCAGGTCGAAGGTGTTGTCGTTGCCGTTGCGGTCGGAGGACTGGTTGGCCGCGAGCGTGCCGGCCGCCGGGAAGCTGTCCGAGTAGTTGCCGAGGCCCAGGGTCGCCACCGGTGGCGCCACGGTGTCGACCGCGAAGGCCAGCGCTGTCGATTGCGGGCCTTCGTTGCCGGCCGCGTCGATGTTGCTGGTGGTCAGGCTGTGCGCGCCTTCGGCCAGTTGCCTGCCGGCATCGGGCCTGAAGCTCCACTTGCCCTCGCCATCGGCCGTCGCGGTGCCGATCAGCGTGCCGTTGTCGTAGATGCGCACGGTGCCGTTGGGCTCCGCGCCCGAGCCCTTGAGCACCGGGCGGGGGTCGTTGGTCGTGCCGCCCGAGACGATGGGTCCCTTGACCGGATCGACGTCGTCCATGGCGCTCTCGACGGAAGGCGCCGCGGCGGGTGCGGTCCGGTCGATGGCGAGCGAGAAGGCCGCGGAAACCGGCCCTTCGTTGCCCGCGGCATCGACGACGACGGCGGTGTAGCTGTAGCTGCCGCCATCCGCCAGGCCCGAGTCCTGGAAGCTCCAGGTGGTGGCGCCGGTCATGGTGGCGGAGCCGACACGCGTGGCGTTCCGGTAGATCGCCACCGCTTCGCCCGCTGCGAGTGAGGCGCCCAGCGTGCCGTTGAGCCTCGGCGTCGTGTCGTTGGTCGTGCTGCCCGAGGCGAAGTCGCCCTGCCGCGGGTCCTGGTCGTCCGTGAAGCTGCTGATTGCCACGGCCTGCCTGGGCGCGGTGAGGTCGAGCGAGATCGCATAGGCGGCGCTCCTGGCGCCCTCGTTGCCGCCCGAGTTGACGACACGGGCGGTGTAGCTGTAGGTCATGCCGTCGGCGAGGCCGGAGTCCCGGAAGGTCCATGTCGTGCCGGCCACGGTGGCCGTGCCGACCACCTTGTCGTCGCGCAGCACCTGGACCACGTCGCCGGAACCCAGGGCGGTGGAGATCGAGCCCCTGAGCGTTGGCCTGGTTTCGTTGGTCGTTCCGCCGTCGGCCACGTTGCCTATCACCGGCTCGGTGTGGTCATTCACGCCCAGCATCTGCACCGTCTGCGCGACGCCCGAGGTGTTGACGGTGAAGCGCAGGCTGTTCGAGGCCGCGCTGGCATTGCCCGCGGCGTCCATGACCTTCGCCTCGTAGGTGTAGGTCGTGCCGCTCGAGAGGCTCGCGTCCTCGAAGGTCCATGCCGTGCCGGACACCTTCGCGATGCCGGCGTCCACGCCGTTGCGGAACACGTGCAGCTGCTCGGTGCCGTTCAGCGCCACTGAGAGCGTGCCTTCCAGCGTGGGCGTGTCGTCGTTGGTGGTGCCGTCGCCCGGGATGTCGCCCGAGACCGGATCGACGTTGTCGACGGCGCGCACCAGCCTCACCGTCTGCGTCGGCGCGGAGGTGTCGATGCGGATGGCATGGGCGTTCGACTCGGCCCCCACGTTGGAGGCCGCATCCTGCACGCGGGCGGTGTAGACGTAGGCGGCGCCGTTGGCGAGGCCGCTGTCGGCATAGGTCCAGTGCGTCGCGTCCGTCATGGTCGCGAAGCCGATCTCCTTGCCGTCGCGCAGCACGGCGACCTTCTCGCCCGCCTGCAGCGCGGCCGAGATGGTGCCCGAGACCTGCGGCGCGGTGTCGTTGGTGTAGCCGTCGTGCACAACGGAACCCTGCTGCGGATCGACGTCGTCGGTCACGGCAGTGATGGTGGTCGTGGTGGGCGGGCCGGAGAGCTGCAGCGTGATGACGTAGGGCGACGACAGCGCGCCGCCATTGCCCGCGGCGTCCTCGACGCGCACGGTGTAGCTGTAGCGCGCGGCATTGGCGAGGCCGCTGGTGTCGGTGTACGACCAGCTCGTGCCCGAGATGGTCGCGGTGCCGACCTTGACGTTGTCGCGATAGACCGCGACGAACTCGTTGCCGGCCAGGCTGGCCGTGATCGTGCCCCTGAGCTCCGGCTGCGAGTCGTTGGTGGTGCCGCCGTTGGCGACGTCGCCCTGCACGGGCTCGACGTTGTCGAACACGGTCGAGATCGTGGCCTTCTGTGCCGGCACCGAGGTGTCGACGGTGACGGCGTAGCTGCCCGAGATGGCGCCCCGGTTGCCGCTGGCGTCCTCGACGCGCGCGGTGTACGTGTAGGTACGTCCGTCGCCCAGGCCGGCGTCGTCGAAGGTCCAGTGCCTGGAGTCGGTCATCTTCGCGGTGCCGATGACGGCGCCGTCGCGCAGCACCACGACCGTCTCGCCCGCCTGCAGCGGCGCCGAGACGGTGCCGGCCACCTGCGGCGCGGCGTCGTCGGTGAAGCCGCCGTCGGCCACCGTTCCCTGCAGCGCGCCCTGGTCGTCGTTGACCGACACGATGGCCGTCGATTGCGTCGGCGCGACAGTGTCGACCGTGAATGCCAGAGCGGCGGACCGCGGGCCTTCGTTGCCGGCCGCGTCGATGCTGCTCGCCGCAAGGCTGTGGGAGCCGTCGGCGAGCTCCTTGCCGGCTTCCGGCGTGAAGCTCCACTTGCCCGCGCCGTCCGCCGTCGTGCTGCCGATCAGCGTGCCGCTGTCGTAGATCCTGACGATGCCGTTGGCCTCGGCACCGGAGCCCTTCAGCTCGGGCCGTGCATCGTTGATCGTGCCGCCCGGCACGACGGAACCGGTGACCGGTGCGACGTCGTCGATGGCGCTGTCGATGGAAGGCGCCGCCGCGGGTGCGACCGTGTCCACCGTGAAGGCGATCGGCGCCGAGCGCGGGCCCTCGTTGCCGGCCGCATCGACGCTGCTTGCCGCGAGGCTGTGCGCACCTTCGGCCAGCGCCTTGCCGGCCGCGGGCGTGAAGCTCCACTTGCCGGCGGCGTCGGCCACCACGCTGGCGATCAGCGTGCCGTTGTCGTAGACGTTGACCGTGCCGTTGGCCTCGGCCCCCGCGCCCTTCAGTTCGGCGCGCGCGTCGTTGGTGGCGCCGCCCGGCGCGATGGAGCCCGTGACCGGCTCGATGTCGTCGAAGGCGCCCTCGATGGACGGCGCCGCCGTGGGCGCACGCTGGTCGATGCCGAGCGTGAAGGCCGCCGAGGCGCCGCCGCGGTTGCCCGCGGCGTCTTCGACGAGCGCGACATAGCTGTAGCTGTTGCCGTCGGCGAGGCCGGTGTCCTGGAAGCTCCAGGCGGAGCCGCCGGTCATGGTGGCGGCGCCAAGGCGCACGCCGTCGCGATAGACCACCACCGAGTCGCCCGGGTTGAGCGTTCCCGCGAAGGTGCCGTTGAGCAGCGGCGCGGTGTCGTTGGTCGAGCTGCCCGATGCGAAGGTGCCCGTGAGGGGAGCCTGGTCGTCGGTGAAGCTGACGATCTGCAGCGACAGCGACGGCGCGCCCGTGACCACGGAAAGCGAGAAGTCCGCCGAAGCCGTGCCCTTGTTGCCAGCCGCGTCGGCGATCACGGCCTTGTAGGTGTGCGAGCTGCCGCTGGCCAGCGTCGGCAGCGCGAAGGTCCATTCGGAGCCGTTCACGGCGGCCGTGCCCAGCAGCGCGCTGCCTTCGAACACCTGCACGACGTCGCCGGCCTTCAGGCCCGCGACCGTGCCCTTGAGCACCGGCGTGGTGTCGTTCGTGCTCGTGCCGCTGCCGTAGTCGCCGACGTTGGGCGCAACGTCGTCGGCATAGGCGGTGATGGCGACGGCGTTGTCGGCCGTGGGTCCGCTGTTGTCGACGATCACGACCTGCGAGCTCGGCTGCGTCGCGTTGCCGGCCGCATCCACCACGCGCGCCAGGAAGGTGTGGCTGCCGTCGGGCAGCGAGGCGGCCGTGTTGTCGAACTGGTAGTTGCTGCCGCCCACGGGCGTGGCGTTGTTCCAGCTCCTGCCGTTGTCCAGCGAGACCTGCACGGTGGCGCCCTGCTCCAGCGCGGAGTCGAGCGTGATCGTCGCGACCAGGGTGCGGTCGCTGGTGACGAAGTCGCTCGCGCTGGTGCCGGTGTCGGTGCTGATAGCGCCCAGGGTGGCGTTGGACGTGGGCGCCGTGACGTCCACGTTGACCGTGAAGGAGCCCGAGTGCGCGCTCTCGTTGCCCACCGGATCGGTGGCGGTAGTGGTGAGGCGGTGCGCGCCCTCGGCCAGCGGCGTGGTCGGCGTGAAGCTCCAGCTGCCGTCGGCCCTCACCGTCGCGGAGCCCAGGTAGCTGCCGTTGTCGTAGACCTTGATGAGGTCGCCGGCCGTGGCGCCGCTGCCGGCGAGCGTGGGCGTGGTGTCGTCGGAGGAGGCGCCGTTGGCGAGCGCGCCCTGCACGAGGCCCACGTCGTCGCCGACGCCGGAGATCTTCGGCACCTCCGGAGCGGTCGTGTCGATGGTCAGCTCGATGGCGGCATCGCCCTTCCTGCCGGCGGCGTTCACCGCCGTGGCGGTGTAGCTGTGCTTGCCTTGGCCCTGCGCGGGAAGCGTGAGGCGCCAGCTGCCGCCGGCGTCCGCCGTCGTCGAGCCGAGGGCTGTCGAGCCTTCGCTGACGGTGACGAGCGCGCCGGCGGTGGCCTTGCCCACGAGCGTGGGGGTCGTGTCGTCGGTGCTCGCGCCGGGAGCGAGGTTGCCCTTGACGCTGCCCTGGTCGTCGGCCACCTGGTCGATGCTGACCACGATGTCGGTGATGTCGACCGTGAACTCCAGCGCCGCGCTGGCGGCGCTGGCGTTGCCCGCCGCATCGGTGATCGTGTGGGTGATGCGGTGCGAGCCGCCGGTCAGCGGCGTGCTGGGCGTGATGCTCCAGGCGCCGTCGGTGGCCACCGTGATGCTGCCGATGAGGGCGCTGCCGTCGTACAGGCGGATGGTGTCGCCGGCCTTCACGCCGCTGCCGCTGAAGGTGGGCGTGGTGTCGTCGGTCACGCCGCCGGCCGCGATCGCGCCCTGCGCCGGCCCCTGGTCGTCCATGGCCGTGACGACCGCCGGCGTGGCGGGTGCCGTGGTGTCGAGTTCGATGAGGTAGATGCCGGTGCGCGGGCTGGACTGGCCCGCGCCGTCGACCGCCTCGGCCGTCAGGCTCTTGGTGCCGTCGCCGCCCAGGGGGCTGGTGGTGACGCTCCAGCTGCCGTCCGAGGCCACGCTGGTGGAGCCCACGGCCACGCCGTCGGCGTAGACGGTGACCACCGTGCCGACCGTTCCGGTGCCGCGCAGAGTGGGCGTCGTGTCGTCGGTGCTCGCTTTGGAGGCCACGTTGCCGATGACGCTGCCCCTGTCGTCGATCACGCCGATGATCGCCGGCGCCGCGGGCGGATCGCCCACGAGCGTGAAGGTCGACGCGGGAGTGGCCGCGCCGATGTTGCCGGCCGCATCGACGGGACGCGCGACCAGGCTGTGCGCGCCCAGCGCGAGCGGCAGCGCGGGCGTGAAGCGCCAGGTGCCGTCGGCGTTGACGGCCGTGCTGCCGATGAGCGTGCCGTTGTCGTAGACGTTGATGGCCGACACCTGCGCCGCGTCGGCCGTGCCGGTGTATTCCGGCTTGCTGTCGTCGGTCTTCGCATCGGCGGCGAGGGTTCCCTGTACCGGGCCGACGTCGTCGAGCACCCGGATCCGGGACGCATCGAGCGCCGACGGAGGCGTGGTGTCCACGGTGAGGCGGAAGTCGTTCGCGCGCGGGCTCTCGTTGCCTGCCGCGTCGGTGAGCGTGTAGCTGATGCTGTGCTCACCCTCGCCCAGCGGGAATGTCGGCGTCAGCGTGCCGGCGTTCGGGTCGTAGGTGGCGGCGACCTTGACGCCATCGATGTACAGCGTCGGCGTCAGCCCCGCCGCCGCGGAGGCGATGCGGAATCCGGGCGTGGTGTCGTCGGTGAAGGAGGCGGCGCTCGCCTGGTCCTGCACCGCGCCGGTGTTGTCGGCGTAGCCCGACACGGCGGCCGGCCGCGCCGGAGGCGTGGTATCGACCGTGACGACGAAGGGAGCCGAATGCCCGCTCTGGTTGCCCACCGGATCGGTGGCCGTGACGGTGAGCTTGTGCTCGCCCTCGGACAGCGCCGCGGTCGGATAGGCGGTGGTGAAGCTCCACCGGCCGTCGGACTGCACCGTGGTGCTGCCGATGGCGCTGCCGTTGTCATGGATGGTGACGATGTCGCCCGGCGTCGCGCCGCTTCCGCTGAGCGTGGGCCGCGCGTCGTCGGTCGCGGCCGCGCTGGAAAGCGCGCCCTGCAGCGCGCCGACGTCGTCCGCCACCTCGGCGATGGCCGGCACTGCCGGCGGCGTGGTGTCGATGGTGAGCGTGAAGGTGGTCTCGCTGCTGTTGCCGGCCGCGTTCACTGCCGTGGCCTTGTAGCTGTGCGCGCCCTCTGCCTGCGTGGGCAGCACGAGGCTCCAGTTGCCGCCGGCATCCGCCGTGGCGGAAGCCAGGACGGCCGAGCCTTCCTTGATGGTCACCACCGCACCCGCCGACGCCGTGCCCTCGACGGCCGGCGTGGTGTCGTCGGTGAAGCCGGCGGGGCGCGTCTTGAGCTGATGCGCCGTTTCTCCCGCCTTGGTGACGGTGACAGCCACGGCTGCGATGTCGACCGCGAAGACCAGCGGCGCGCTGGCGGCGCTGGTGTTGCCCGCCGCGTCGGTGATGGTGTGCGTGATGCTGTGAGAGCCCTGGCCCAGGCCGGTGGGCGTGAACTCCCAGCTGCCGTTGGCCTGGACCGCCGTGCTGCCGACAAGCGTGGAGCCGTCGTACACCTTGACGATCTCGCCCGGCACCGCGCCGCTGCCGGCGAGTACCGGCGTGCTGTCGTCGGTGGAGCCGCCGTTGACGATAGCGCCCTGCACCGGGCCGAAGTTGTCCATGGCGGAAACGGTGGCCGGCGTGGCCGGTGCCGTGGTGTCCAGCACCGCACTGTCGGTCACCGAGGGCTTGGAGGCGTTGCCTGCGAGGTCCCGGCTGGTCGCGCTGACGCTGATGGACGCGCCTTCGGCCGGGTTGGGGAACGACACGTCGACGAAGCCCCTGGCGACGTCCGCCGGGGTCAGGCTCACGTCGGCATCGTGGGTGCCGTCGCTGATGCTGATCGTGTCGCCTTCTGCGGCGCCGGAGACGAGGGTGACCCGCACGGTCACGTCGGAGCCCTTCTCCCTGGCGCTGATGAAGCCGTCGTTGTTGGCGTCGTTGAGGACCGCGACCGCGATGGCGGGCGCCACGCTGTCGACCGTGGCCGTTGCGGGCTGGCTGGTGTTGCCGGCCGCGTCGGTGGCAACCACGCGCAGCCGGGTGCCGTTGACCGCGGGTACCGTGGGCGTGATGCTGTAGGCGCCGTTGCCGCCGGCGGTCACGCTGCCGATGAGGTTGCCCGCGTCGTCCCGCACGGTGACCAGCGCGCCTGCTTCCGCCGTGCCGGCGATCGTGTTGCCGGAGGTCGGCTTGACCGTGGGTGCATCGGGCGCCTTGCTGTCGACCGTGGCGGTGGCGGACGGGCTGGTGTTGCCGGCGGCGTCGGTGGCGGTGAGCTTGAGCACCGCGTCGTGCGCCGGGGCTGTCGCCGGCCTGATCGTGTAGTTGCCGCCGGCATCGGCCGTTGCGCTGCCGAGGCTGCTGCCGGTGCCGTCCCTGACGGTGACGAGGGAGCCGACCTCGGCCGTGCCGGTGATCACGCTGCCGTTCGTGGGGTTGACGGCGGGCGCAGCCGGAGGCGCGCTGTCCACCGCAGCCGTGGTTTCGGGGCTGGCGTTGCCGGCCGCGTCGGTTGCGGTCACGCGCAGCACCGTGCCGTTGGGCAGGGTGGCCGCGGGCTTGATGCTGTAGGCGCCGCTGCCGTCGGCGGTGGTGCTGCCGATGAGGTTGCCCGCGTCGTCCCTGACCGCGACGACCGAGCCGGCCTCGGCCGTGCCCGTGACGAGGCCGCCCTGCGTCGGATCGACCTTCGGTGCCGAAGGCAGCACGCGATCGACCTGCGTCCTGGCTTCGGGGCTGACGTTGCCGGCGGCATCGGTGGCAACGGCGCGCAGCACGGTGCCGTGCGCCGGAACGGTCGCGGGCTTGATGCTGTAGGCGCCATTTGGCGCCGCTATCGCGCTGCCGATGAGCTTGTCCGACTCGTCGGTGATCCTGACCACGGCGCCTGCCTCGGCCGTGCCGGTGACAAGGTTGCCGTTGCTCGGGGCGATGGTGGGCGCGGGCGGCGGCACGCTGTCGACCGTGGCCGTGGCTTCGGGGCTCTCGTTGCCGGCGGCGTTCGTCGCCACCACGTGCAGCACCGTGCCGTGCGACGGCGTGGCGGCCGGCACGATGCTGTAGTCGCCCCGCGAATCGGCGGTGGCGCTGCCGATCAGCTTGCCCGCGTCGTCCTTCACGGTGACCACCGAGCCGGCTTCCGCCGTGCCGGTGATCGGGCTGCCGTCGGTCGGATTGACCGTGGGCGGCAGCAGCGCCGTGCGGTCGACCGTGGCCCGCGCTTCGGGGCTGGTGTTGCCGGCGGCATCGGTGGCGGTGACGTGCAGCACCGTGCCGTGCGCGGGAGGCGTTGCCGGCGTGATGCTGTACGTGCCATTGGATTCGGCGGCAGTGCTGCCGACGAGATTGCCCGCGTCGTCCTTGACCGTGACGATCGAGCCGGCCTCGGCCTTGCCCACGATGCGGCTGCCGTTGGTCGGGCTGACCGTGGGCGCGTCGGGCACGACGCCGTCCACCGTGCTTCGCGCCTCCGGACCGGCATTGCCGGCGGCGTCGGTGGCGAAGGCGCGCAGCACCGTGCCGTCCGCCAGGACGGCGTTGGGCTTGATGCTGTAGGCGCCGTTCGCCGCGGCCGTGGTGCTGCCGATGAGATTGCCGGCGCCATCGCGTAGCGTGATGACCGAGTCGGATTCGGCAGTGCCGGAGATCAGCTTGCCGTTGCTCGGATCGATCGATGGTTCCGGCGGCGGCACGCTGTCGACGGTGGCCGTAGCGCCCGGGCTGGTGTTGCCGGCGGCATCGGTGGCGGTCACGCGCAGCACCGTTCCGTTCTGCGGCGCGGTGGCGGGCTTGATGACGTAGGCGCCGCCGGTGTCGGCGGTCGCGCTGCCGATGAGCTTGCCGCTGTCGTCCTTGACGGTGACGACGGCGCCGGCCTCGGCCTTGCCGGAGATCGTGCTGCCGTTGGTCGGCTTGACCGTGGGCGCGTCGGGCGCCCGGCTGTCGACCGTGGTCCGCGCGGGCTGGCTCGTGTTGCCGGCGGCATCGGTAGCGGTCACGCTCAGCTGGGTGTCGTGTGCAGCGGGCGTGGCCGGCTTGATCTCGAACTTGCCGCCCGCATCGGCGGTCGTGCTGCCGATCAGGTTGCCGGCGCCGTCCTTGATGGTGACCAGCGCGCCGGGCTCGGTGGTACCCGTGATCGAGGCGCCGGCCGTCGGATCGACCTTCGGCACGGCGGGCAGTTCGCTGTCGACCGTGGTCCTGGCCTCGGGGCCGGTGTTGCCGGCCGCGTCGGTCGCGACGGCGCGCAGCACCGTGTCGTGCGACGGGACGGTCGTGGGCCTGATGCTGTAGCGGCCGCCGGTGTCGGCCGCCGCGCTTCCGACGAGATTGCCGGCGCCGTCGCGGACGGTGACGATGGAGCCGAGCTCGGCGGAGCCCGTGATCAGGCTGCCGTTGGTCGCGTGGATGACCGGCATGGCAGGCGGCGAGCTGTCGATCGTGGCCGTGCCGGGCGCGCTGGCATTGCCCGCCGGATCGGTGGCCACCGCGGTGATCACGGTGCCGTTCGCCGCGGGCGTTGCCACGGCGATGCTGAACTTGCCGCCCGAATCGGCGGTCGTGCTGCCGATGAGCTTTCCGCTGTCGTCCCTGACCGTGACCACGGAGCCGGCTTCGGCCGTGCCGGCAATCGACCTGCCGTCGGTCGGATTGATCACCGGCGCGGCCGGTGCGGCGCCGTCGATCGTGGCCCGGGCCGGCTGGCTCGCATTGCCGGCGGAATCGGTGGCAACGACGCTGACCTGCGTGCCGTCCGCCAGCGGCGCGTCGGGAACGATGCTGAACTTGCCGCCGGCATCGGCGGTGGCACTGCCGATCCGCTTGCCGGCTCCATCGCTGACGGTGACGAGCGAGCCGGGTTCGGCGCTGCCGCTTATCGAGCGGCCGGCACTCGGATCGACGACGGGCGCGGAGGGCGGCCCGCCATCGACCGTGGTCCGGGTCTCGGGCCCGGTGTTGCCGGCGGCGTCGGTGGCGGCAACGCGCAGCACCGTGCCATCGGCCAGGGGCGTCTTCGGCACGAGGCTGTAGGCACCGCCGGAATTGGCGGTCGCCCTGCCGACGGCCGCGCCCTTGTCATCGACGACCGTGACCACCGAGCCGGGCTCAGCGGTGCCAGTGACCGCGTTGCCGTTCGTCGGATCGACCTTGGGCGCAGCGGGCGGGATCCGGTCGATGGTGGCGGTGGCGGGCTGGCTGGCATTGCCCGCGGGGTCGGTCGCCACGACGCTGATCGTCGCGCCGTCCGCCGGAGGGGTGGCCGGGGCAACGCTGTATTCGCCGCTGGTGCCGGCGGTTGCGCTGCCGATCACCTTGCCCGTGCTGTCCTTGACGGTGACCAGGGCACCAGGCTCGGCGGTGCCCGTGACGAGGCTGCCGTTCGTCGGGTTGACCGTGGGCCGCGCCGGAGCCGTGCTGTCGACGGCGGTGGTGGCGGGCGTGCTCGCATTGCCGACGGAATCGACGGCCACGACATTGATCACGGTGCGGTCGGCCAGCGGCGCCGCCGGCGCGATGCGGTAGACGCCGTCCTGGCCCGCGGTCGCGCTGCCGATCACGTTGCCGCTTTCGTCGGTGGCGGCGACCACCGAGCCGGGCTCGGCGGTGCCGGTGATGAAGATGCCGGCGGTGGGATCGATCTTGGGCACGCCGGGCGGCATGCTGTCGACGGTCGTCCGGGCCTCGGGGCTCACGTTGCCTGCCTGGTCCACAGCGACGACTCGAATCTCGGTGCCGTGCGATGGCGGCGTCGCCGGCACGACCACATAGCTGCCGTCGGGTGCGACGGTTGCGCTGCCGATTTCCTTGCCGGTGTTGTCGGTCACCCTGACGGTGGTGCCCGGCTCCGCCGTGCCGGTGATCGACCTGGCATTGGAGGGGTTGACCGTGGGCCTGCCCGGAGGCGAAGAATCGTCAGGGGACGCGAGCTGTACGAGCGACATCGCCGTACTACCGCCGCCACCGCCTCCACCGCCGCCACCGCCAGCGAGGCCGGCAGCGGCAAGTCCGCCGCCCACCAGCCAGGGCAGCACGCCGAAATTGAAGTCCTGCTGCATCAGCAAGGGCTCGATCGAGTCGATGCCCGAATAGCTGACGGCCATGTCGCCCTGCCCCGCCCCGAACTCGGCCAGCCACAGGCCGCCCTTTTCGTCGTCGGCCAGGACGAGGTCGTTCCTGTTGCCTTCGAACGACACGAAGAACTCGCGAACGGTGATGACCTCGCCGGAGACGGCGGTGATGACCAGGTCGTTGCCGACCCGGCGCACCCCCTTGATCTGCTCCCTGGAGAGGCCGAGGCGGATGACAGACGCCTCCTTGAGGACGATCTCGCTTTCCGAGACCTGATTGGCGCCACCGCCACGCTTGCTTATAACTTTCAACGAAATCATTTTTTTACTCCCTGAATCCTTGATCACACGAAAAAACTAGCCGCTCACGCCATAAGTCGAGAAGAAGAAAAAGATAAGAAGGAAAAGAAGATGCCCGAGGCATCTCCCGATTCGATTGCATCGGCCGGGCGCATTCATCTGGCCCGGCAATGCGGAATTTCAGCCGATGGAGAGGCCCACCGTATGGAGCTTGTACCCCTGGCCGAATATGGCCCTGAGCATCCGTCCATTTGCCGGCTCTATGTTCAGCTTCCGGCGAATCTTGAAGATGCAGACGTCCAGTGCGCGGGAGCGCAAATCGACGGAATCGCGCCACAGGTGGGTATAGAGCCGCTCGCGGCTCAGCAGGCAGTCCCGGTTGCGGAACAATTCGAGAGCCAGGTCGAATTCACGCGGCTGCAGGCGCAATTCCCGCCCCTGGTGGAAAACCTTGCGCTCGCCGATGAGGAAGCGGTAGTCGCGATAGACCAGCAATTCGTTTCTCGGCATGCCGTGCGCGGCAAACGAGGTGCGATTCAGCAGGCATTGCACCTTCAACCGGATTTCCTGCAGGTCGAAGGGATGAAGAACGAAATCGAAATTCCTTTCGCCGGGAAATTCGCTGTCGATGCGCTGCAATGCGTCGGTGCTGTCGGAGTCGACCGCGAACAGCACGGGCGCATCAGTCAATCCGCGGATCGCCTGCACCCAGCGTGCGCTGGCGTCGGCGGGCAGGGGCAGCAGGACCAGCCCGCTGCCCTGTCCCGCCTGCAGGGCGTTGACGAAATCACTCAATAGATCGAAAGCCGCGGGGGACGGCTCACGCGCCGGCGGCAGGCCGATGACCTGACGTGCATCCAGGTAGGAGCCCTGGGCGCGAGACTCTGGCGAAATCATTCCAAACTCTCCGTTCAACAATGGATGTCACGGAGAAATGCCTTTGCCGCATTCCGCCATGACCTTTCGGGGAGCGGAATGTATCGGCTCGTAATCGGATCCGACAATGCCGATAACTGACCATTCATGACGGTCGCTGGCAAGCCTGCAAGCTTAAAAAATGCAAACCTTTGTCTCACACGACTCAGGAATGCGCACTTTCAAGCCTGAGCCCTGAAAAGATGCCTGGCTGCCGCCTGAACCCGCACTTGTTAATGACGAAAACTGTCAATAAATGCGAAGTTAGGGAAATGAAAACGTTTTCGTTCGAGCACGGAAAAGTTCACGCTTTTGGGACGGGCACGCTGAATACGGCCGGGCCCGCGGAATCCTGATTCCGATACGCCATCTGCAACGGCAAGGTCAGCCGGAAGACCGTGCCCTCTTCGTCGCTGGACACCAGCGCGACGTCGCCGCCGTGCTGGCGGGCGATGGTGCGCGAGATGTGCAGGCCGAGCCCCGAGCCGGGAACCTGCGCGGAGGTGACGCCCCTGAAGTAGCGCTCGAAGAGGCTGCCCCGCTCGGACTCCGGAATCGGCTTCCCCCCGTTCGAGACGGTCACGTGGAAGAGACCCGTGCCAGCCTCGCAGCGGACCTCGACTGCGGAATCCGCGGGCGAGTATTTCAGGGCGTTCTGGATCAGGTTCCGGATCGCCATCTCGACCCTTTCCTGAACGCCCCAGCACGTCGCCCGGCCGATGCTCGCCCTCGCCTCGATGCGTACCCGGGCGTTCTCCTCGGGCAGTCCGATGCTGCAGAGGTTTTCGACCACGTCCCGCAGGTCGAAGCTGCCGGACGCGGGCGCCGAGCCGACCTCCAGCGCGTCGTCGAGCAGGATGTTCTCGATGAGCGCGGTGAGGCGGCGGGTGGCCTTGCGGATCTTGTCCATGCCGCGCTTCACACGGTCTTCCTGCCCGGACGGCGAAAGCTCCAGCGCCTGCGCCACCGCATCGACGATGGCCAGCGGCGTGCGGAACTCGTGCGAGACGACGGCCACGAATTCGCGCTGGCGCACCCTGTCTTCGAGCGCCTGCTTGGCGACCTTCATCGAATCGAATGCCAGCTTGCGATCGGCCCGCCACTTCAGCTCGGCCTGCCTGGAGCGGCTGGCAACCGCGAAGTTCAGCAGCAGCAGATTCGCGAGCTGCGCCAGCGGAATCCAGGACTCCAGGATGAACGGCTGCGCGATGTGCACGACGTCCAGCAGCACCAGCAGGAAGAAAAGCCACGACAGGTTCACCGCGGAGAAGACGAGCGCCGCAAGAAGGTATTGGAAGGCCCGGTGGCGCACTATCAGCCAGAAGAAGAACCCGACATTGAAGAGGCCGACGACGATCTCGAGATACGCCGCCACGCGAATCGCGCCGTCGGCGCCCCACATCGAAAGCACCGCCATCACCGCGAAGGCCGCGGCCGACGCGTTCATGAACCGCACCGCCCAGGCCGAGTACTGCCGATAGTTGAAGAACCGGCGCGCGAACACCGCGGCCATCGACATCAGGACGCATGAGGACACGTCGACGAAACGGTCGGCCATGAGCGGCTGCTCGGGGAAGAACAGCGAGCTCGCGTAGCCCTGCATGGCGACGACCGC
>Ga0209051_1001084_pt1 | contig 25237 bp, 26 predicted proteins | sample AraplaCvi_mMS_r2_2_FD_184286 | JGI IMG/M metagenome (GOLD analysis project Ga0209051, IMG submission 184286) | Arabidopsis root microbial communities from North Carolina, USA - plate scrape MF_Cvi_mMS_r2 (SPAdes) (version 2) | ecosystem: Host-associated > Plants > Roots > Endosphere | place...
TGACCTTGCCGCCGAGCTTGCTGGCAGCCACCGCCTGGTTGGCGCTCTTGCCCCCGGGGTTCACCGCGAACCCGTTGCCATGGACCGTCTCGCCGGGGTTGGGGAGGCGGTCCGTGTAGATGGTGAGGTCGGCGTTGAGGGAGCCGACGACGACGAGCCGCGCCTTGGGCGCGGTGCTGCCGGTGCTCATGCGGCCACCTTCCCGGCGTCGGCCACTTCTGCGTCCACCGGCTTGGGGATCAGCAGCGAAGCGGCAAACGCGGCGAACGTGATCGCGAGGCCCACCACCACAACGGTCAGGTACGACGCCTTGGCGTCATTCAGGGAGGCCGTTGCGACGAGGACGGCGGGAAGGACCAGGAAGCTCAACCCGGCACCGAGGTTGAACGCGCCGGCGTTCATGCCCGGGAGGAAGCCGGGGTTGCCCTGCGGCGAAAGGACCACGCCGAGTCCGTTCAGCATGATGTTGACGGTGCCGGCGTACATGATGCCCAGCAGGGCCGTGCCCAGGATCATCATGGGCAGGTTGTTGAGGCCGAAGAACGCAATGATGGCCAGTGCCACGAGGCTGCCGACCAGGCCGATGCGCAGGACCTTGGTGTAGCCCAGAATCGGTGCGAGGCGGCCACTGATCGGGCCGAAGATCCAACCGAGCAGCGCGTACGGCGTCAAGATGATCAACGACATCTCCGTGGGGCCGACGCCGAAGCCCGGATCGGCAGCTTGGACGTAGGCCGGGACGATGCCGTTGATGACCGCGAAGATACCGGTCATGGTGAGGGTGGTGGTCAGCAGTGGTGCCCACGTGGAGCGCTGGCGCAGGTGCACGGTTTCCACCATGGGCTGCTTGGCGCGCTTCTCGACAGTCCAGAACGCAAAGAACGCGACAGCTGCAATCACCGTCAGGCTGATGGCCAGGGTCAACGTGCCGGAATCGAAGGCGGTGGCCAGTTTGGAGCCTTCGTTCAGTGCCGTCAGCAGTGCGCCCACGGCGATCACGATGAAGAAGACGCCCAGCCAGTCCATGGTGGTGCCGGCGGCGGGCTTGCTCTCGCCGGCCAGGACGGCGATAAGGACCGTGGCCACCACGGCGAGGGCCACCATGAGCCAGAAGATGCTGCGGAAGCCGAAGTTCTCAGCGAAGTAGCCTCCGACAAAAGAGTCGACGCCGGCCACGCCGCCGTTGACGGCCGTGATGAGGCCCATGAGCGTGCCGTACTTGCGCGGGTTGCTGACGGCGGAGCGAAGCATGATCAGGCACAGCGGGACGGTCGGTCCGCTGACGCCCTGGATGATGCGGCCCACGAAGAGCCACGTCACGTCAGGGGCCATCGCGGCGATGACGGATCCGACGGCCATGAGGAGCATCATGCCCACCAGGATCTTCTTGCGGCCAACGATGTCGCTCAGGCGCGGAAGGAAGAGCGAGAACAGGGCGGCAGCGGTGAAGAACCAGGTCTGGGACAGGCCGATGGTGGCTTGATCCGTGTTGAGTTCGTTGCCCATGGTGACCAGGGCAGGGCTGAGCATGGAGGCGTTGAGCTGGAAGGCCACGCAGGCTGCCAGCAGGGCAACCATGAGCGCGGTGACGGTGCCGCGCGCGGACTTTGTTTCGGTGAGCGTGGACATTAGTTGGACTCTCCTGCCAGGACCGTTTCGGCAACCGCGGTGGCGTCAGCGCCGCCGTCGTGCGTTGGTTCGCCGATCCGTTGGATCGCATCGGTGACCAGGTCCCAGAACTTCTTGTGGTCGAGGTCAACAGCCACCGAGGTGTGGCAGTCCTCCGGCGCGGGCGCGCGGAAGTCGGCCACGGTCATGCCGAGGGTGAGCTTGCCCTGGAGTTCGATGTCCACGGGCACCTTGCGGGTGGTCATGACGCTGGGATCGATGACGTAGGCCACGGCGCACGGATCGTGGACCTGCGGGAAGTCGAAGCCCTGGGCGTCCTTGTAGGTCTTCTTGAAGAATTCCATGAGTTCCAGGACGAACTTGGCCGGCTTGGTGCCGATGGCCGCGATGTTGTTGACCACCTCGTCCGTGGCCAGTGCCTGGTGCGTGAGGTCGAGGCCGACCATCACCACGGGCCACTTTTCGTTGAAGACGATGTGTGCGGCCTCGGGGTCGATGATGATGTTGAACTCGGCCACCGCGCTCCAGTTGCCCACGTGGTAGCCGCCGCCCATGAGGACAACTTCCTTCACACGCTCCACGATGCGCGGTTCCTTGCGCGCGGCCATCGCGATGTTGGTGAGTCCGGCGGTGGGAACCAGGGTGACGGTGCCCGGCTCGTGCGCCATCACGGTTTCAATGATGAGGTCGACGGCGTGGCGCGGGTCGAGCTCGATGGAGGACTCGGGCTGCTCCGGGCCGTCCATGCCGGAGTCGCCGTGGATGCTGGGGGCCGTTTCGATGGTACGGACCAAGGGGCGGTCGCAGCCGGCGGCGAACGGAACTCCGGTGATGCCTGCGATGGTGGCTACCGAGAGGGCGTTGCGGGTGACTTTCTCAAGGGTCTGGTTGCCCACCACAGTGGTCACAGCGAGCAATTCGATGTCCGGGTTGCCGTGCGCCAGCAGCAGTGCCACTGCGTCGTCATGGCCGGGGTCGCAGTCAAGAATGATCTTCTTGCGTGTGTTGGGGTCCACGTTTGTCTCCACGTCATTGGGGCCTGCCGGGAACTTGCCCGGGAGGGCGATAAGCATTCAGGGCGATTCTGGCATCCGACCGGCCCGAACGTCAAACGCTTAACGTAGAGTGCGTCAAGCGCTTGATGCCTTGGCGCAGGTCAGAGCAGCGGAACAACGCTACGATCGATGCATGGAATCCCTGGATCGGCGCAGCAGCCGTGCTCATCGCACGCCCAGGGTGACGGCTGCCATGGTGGCCGCCCGGGCCGGTGTTTCCACAGCCACGGTCTCCCTGGTGGCCAACGGCAAAACCCAGGGCCGGGTATCCGACGACAACATCTCCCGCGTCCGCACCGCGATCGCCGAACTGGGCTACGTGGTGGACAGTATCGGCAGCTCGCTGGCCCGCGGAGTCAGCTCCATCGTCATCCTGGTCACCCCTGACGTGTCCAACCCGTTCTTCGCCAACGTGATCGCCGGAGTGCGGGAATCCTTGGGTGCGGAGTACCAGCTGCTCCTCTCAGTGACCGACGCCGGCGAATCGCCGCAGGCTTCCGACGTGCGTAAGTTGTTGGCCCTCCGCCCGGCGGGGTTGCTGGTAGGTGCCCCGAGCGCAGAGTTCCTGGAAGACCTTTCCGCAGCCGGTCCACTGGTGCTGCTGGACGCTCCCGGGCTGGAGTCGTACGCGCCGTCCGTGAACCTCGACGTCGCCCAAGGAGCCCGCGAACTGGCCCGGCACCTGGCTGCATCCGGACACACCCGTGCCGCCTACGTCGACGGCATCACCGGAACCGCGACGTTCCAGCTGCGCCGTGAAGCCTTCCTGGAAGAAGCCGCTGCCTGCGGGCTGGTGGTCGACGCCGGGCATGTCATCAGTACAGCGATCGACGTCGGTGCTGCCGCCGCTGCTTTCGCCGACGCCTGGCCCGCGTGGGAGCGCGAGGGGGTGACCGCCGTCGTCTGCGGTACGGATACCCATGCCTACGGCGTACTGCAGGAAGCGCGGGTGGAGGGCATCGCCATCCCAGGAAAGCTGGCCGTGGCGGGCTTCGATGACCTGCCCTACTCAGCCACCAGCAATCCCGGCCTCACCACTGTTCACCTGCCCGCGAGACCGCTGGGCCGCAGAGCCGGGGAGCAGCTCCGCGGGCTGATGGAGGGTGTGGCTCTCAAGGAGCCGCATGTGACCCTGGAGAGCTCCCTGGTGGTGCGCGGATCTACGGCGTAGAACCGGTCTACATAGCTCCGGCCGGCTATCGCTTCAACGGGCGGAGCTTTTCCTCTGTGACAGGCAGCGAAACTGTGAAGTAGATCTGCGGAGCGGTCATGTCGCCCCAGTCGTCCTTCTTCACCCGAACTGCGGAGGGCGTGACCTCCGCGATCCGCACGCGCAGCCAGCCGCCGTCGTCCAGCCGTAATTCATGGGGGTCGGCCAGGTACCGCAGGCCGAGGTCATTGAGCGTTTCCTCGGCGGTGAACCAATCCACAACGTCCGTGCGCGGGCGTCCCAGCATGTCGATGGCGACGAATCCCTCATCCACGGGCTTCATCCACCCCACATGCTCGCCGTCATCCGCACGCCGGTGCTCGATCCAGTCAGCTTCCATGCCTCCGACCGTAGCATTCGGCCATGACGTACCGGGGTTAGTGAATGACCGCCAGCAGGATGCCGACCAGCACAAACAGGCAACCGAACACGCGGTTGAGGACCTTTTGGCCCTTCTGGTCATGGGTAAAGCGTTGGAATGAACGTGCTGCCAAGGCGAAGAAGAACCACATGACAATGATGTCGATGGCGAGGACTGTTGCGGTCAGCACTACATATTGCTGTACCAGGGGCTGGTCCGGCCTGATGAACTGCGGCATGAAGGCCAGGAAGAACACGATTGCCTTCGGGTTCAGCAGGTTGACCCAGACACCCCGCTGGAACATGGACAGCGCGGGCTCGTTCTTCTTGTCATCGACCTGCTCTTTGTCCAAGTCAGGCTTGCGCAGGAACTGGCGGATGCCAAGGTAGACCAGGTACGCGGCGCCAGCGTATCGGATGACGTTGAAGATGACCGGCGAATTGGAAACCAGGACACCCACACCGAGAGCGACGATCAGGATGTGGATGATCAACGCCACCTGTTGGCCGAGGATGCCCCAGATGGAGCGTCGGAAGCCTGAGTTCAGCGAGTTGCTCATGGTGAAGATCGCGCCGGCGCCGGGAGTGAAACTGATGAGGGTGCCGGCGCCTACCAGGGCCAGCCAAAGTGAAAACTGCACCATCTCAGCTTATGCGGGGGCGGCGGGTGCCCGGGACGCGTACCGCCACGACCACCTTTGCCGGACTTGTGACAGTGGCCGCCAACCTGGGGCTGGCGGCCACTGCTCCCGCTTAGGGGATGTTGTGCCAGAACCAGCGGGCAACATCAACGGCTAGCCGGATGATGTTGACCACGAGGTTCCAGGCGCCCCATGATTCCTCGCGTTTCCGTTTGGACTTCATACCGGGCACCTCCTCCCGAGGGAACAGGACGCGGCCACACCATGGGAGCTACAAGCGTTGCGCCCATGGTGTCGGGGGCCATAGACTCAAGAGGTGATGTTTGAGGTTCTATGGCCCTCCAACCGCACCAAATGAGCGCACCGCGCCGAACAGGGACCCGATTGCCGTCGGGTCCATTGTTCTTTAACGGCACCACAGGACTTCTTCCTGGTCCTCCAACCCTAAGGGAACGGAGGCTTCTTTCCCTCGAGGGGTTTTAAGCTGTGGATCGCTACCCTGCTGCTTTGTTAAGAAGGCTCAGGCCGGGTGCCCGGGACGCGTACCGCCACGACCCACTTTCACGCCGCGGGCCCCCGAATGCACCCGATATAGGTTGATTTCGGGGTCGGCGGAGCCGAAAGAGGGTCGTGAAGCTACAGCCAAGTCCGCACCCAATGAGGCAGACTGATCCCGTGAGCGGAACTCCTTGGGTGCTGCACGTTGACCTCGACCAATTCATTGCGGCGGTCGAGGTATTGAGGCGGCCCGAGCTTGCCGGTAAGCCGATCATCGTGGGCGGCCGCGGAGACCCCACGGAACGGGCTGTGGTGTCCACGGCGTCCTACGAAGCAAGGGCGTTCGGCGTGGGGTCCGGCATGCCGCTGCGCATAGCAGCACGGAAAGTGCCGGACGCCATCATCCTGCCCGTCGACCAAGAGGCCTACCTCGCAGCTTCCGAAACCGTGATGGCTACCCTTCGCGAACAACCGGGCGCCACAGTCCAGGTCCTTGGCTGGGATGAAGCCTTCGTCGGCATAGAGACCGAGGACCCGGTGGCGTACGCGAAGCAGATTCAGGCAGCCGTCCTCGAAAACACCCAACTCCACTGCAGCGTGGGCATTGGTGACACGCTCGTCCGTGCAAAGAACGCGACGGATTTCGGCAAACCCGCGGGAATCTTTCGCCTGACAAAGGACAACTGGCTGGAGGTCATGGGGGAGAAACCCACCATCGGGTTGTGGGGAGTCGGTCCCAAGATCTCCAAGCGCTTGGCTACCCATGGCATCACCACGGTCAAGGAACTCGCCGCCGCAGACCCGCAGGAACTGGTTCCGGAGTTCGGCCCCAAAATGGGCCCGTGGTACGCACAGCTGGGCCGCGGCGAGGGCGCCACGGAAGTGGACGACACCCCCTGGATTGCAAGAGCGCACGGCCGCGAAACCACATTTCAGCAGGACCTGACGGAACCCGATCAGATCGAAAACGCCCTCAAGGAACTGACTGCCCGCGTTCTTGAAGATGTCGCCGCGGAAGGCCGGCCTGTCGTCGGGCTGACCCTCAAAGTCCGGTACAAACCCTTCTTCACCAAGACCTACGCCAGGAAAATCCCCGAGACCTACGACCGCGACGAAGTCCTCGCCCAAGCTCTGGACCTCACAGCCAAGATCGAGCCCGAGCGTCCCATCCGACTCCTTGGACTACGGGCGGAAATGGCCATGCCGGAGGAAGCGCGGAAAGGCCACACGCCAACACGCAGCGGTTGGTGAACCGGCGTCGCGCGTCGGACCGGCGTCGCACCAACGCACGACGCCGGCCTGCCGCCGGCCAACGCGGGTGGCGACATGTTGGGCGCCCCAGTGTCTCGTTTCAGCCACGGCCTGTCGGACTTGAAAGTTAAGATTCGATAAAGTTTTCTATATTTCGCGTCACGATTCGAAAGTTTACGTTTCAAGAGCAACTACATATCTTGGCATCCAGCGCGTAAAAAACGTCAAAACTATCGATGCAAACCGTTGATCCCTCCGCCCTTTAGTATTACTCTCTAGATGGGGATCCCGTAATGGGAATGGAGAGATAATGCAAATGGCATCATCAAAAATGAAAACCGTTATACTTCCCGCTTTAGGGTGCTTGCTCGGTTCTTCCTTCATGTTATTGTCGCCAGTAGCCCAAGCATCCTGGAATTATCGCTATTTCTCCGGAGAGAGCTTTGCCAATAGCTACTGGTCCAGTGCAGTCGGAACGGATTCTGGCGGCCGTGTTTATGCAGGCATGGGAGCCGCTGGATATGGCTTCAGCAACTATGAGTATTCGGCAAGCTACGACGGCATTACCGGTTACTGGCTCTCTGCGGCATCGGGTGATGCTGGTAGTTGGACCAATAACTGGTCATCGAAAAACTACAGCGCATTCCAAGAATGCTGGTGGAGCTCGAATTATTCCAACCCAGGGCAGCCGGTGATGTACTGCGATCAATTCCGAGACTGACCGCGAAGATAGCTTTTGAGGAGAGAACTATGAAAAGAGTATCTAAGTTGCTTTCGTTAGCTTGCCTCCCACTGGCAGGGATAGCCATCGGTGTATCACCAGCTATGGCTCAGCCAGTCACAACTCTTGATGTGTCGGCGCTGGTCCCCGCGTTGGCTTTACCTCAGGGTTTGCAGGACCTGGAAATCGAAAAGTCGCTACCGGCGCAGGCTGCCGTTGATGCTGCCAGTGTTCGTCTTCTTGGCGAGGATGTCAACGCCAAATATTCTGTTGCGCAGGCCGGGGATGGTAAACAAATTTGCATAATCGTCCAACTTCGCGATACTGGATCAGTAGGAGGTTCTTCCTGCACTACGAAAGAGCAGTTTGCTCTTGCGGGGGTAAGGGTTGGTTTGCAGGAAAACGGCGGACATGCCGTCGTTACGTACCTCTTGCCGGCAGATGTGGATGCTACGCCCGTGAAGATCACCTCCGGTTTGGTTGGAAAGTATGTGAACAATCTCGTAGTTCAGTCGGAAGGTTCCAACGGGTCCGCGCCTGTTGAGCTAAATCGACTTCATAGCGACGTCAAATTCAATTTCACGAATTTGCCCTTGGCTTTGAAGTAGCGGTTTAAGTGTCACACTCAAAACTCATAGCAGTGGTGATGCCAATCGGCTCAGTGCTGGTGGTGCTGGTGGCCGGTTATCTCGCTCTTCAAACGGAGGGCATGCTCAATGGATACTTGTTCGATCTCTCCGGCACACCGACCACCTCAATTGCCAAACGGTTTCCGTGGGAACTTCAGGTCGCTACCGTGCTGGTGTGCTTCGCTGCCTCTGTTGGCTATCGAAGACTTGCGCTTGTCAGAGACCTGAAAATACTCGTATTCGGCACTCTGGTATTGGCGTCGATTCTGTCGCTGCTGTTTTATGAAACCATCCATTCGACAAGGACAAGTCTCTTGGCCATGGCATTTGTCGATGGGGGCATTTCCCCACTGATATTGGGGTTTATCGCGGTCGTCGCAGCGGACACGATTTACAGCAAGCGAGGCCTGGAACTGGACGCGGTATAGGGCGGACCGGCGTCGCACCAACGCACGACGCCGGCCTGCCGCCTACCAGCGCGGGTGAATCGCTTCGCGGAAGTAACGGTCGTAGATATCCCGAACCCCATCGCCGAGACCCGCACCGACAACCTTCATCTCTCCGGCTTCCGCGTTGGCAGCAGCCTGCTGGGCGGAGCGGGCTCCCGGAATCACTGACGTGACGCCGTCCTGGGCTACGACCCAGGCGAGGGCCGCTTGCGGGGTGGTGACGCCGTCGGGAACCAGTGCGCTGAACTCCTGCGCGGCCTTGACGCCGGTGGCGAAGTCGACGCCGGAGAACGTTTCGCCGACATCGAACGAGGACCCATCCCGGTTGTAGTTCCGGTGGTCGTTGGCGGGGAACTCCGTTTCGGGCGTGTACTTTCCGGAGAGCAGGCCGGAGGCGAGCGGTACGCGGGCGATGATGCCGACGCCGGCTTCCTTGGCTGCGGGCAGGACCTCGTCGAGGGGCTTCAGGCGGAACGCGTTGAGGATGATCTGCACGGAGGCAGTGTTTCCGCGTTTGATGGCTTCGAGGGCCTCGTCCGTCCGCTCCACGCTGACGCCGTAGTTGCGGATGGCACCCTCACTGACCAAGGTATCCAGGGCGTCGTACACTTCATCGTTGCTGTAAACAGAGGTGGGCGGGCAGTGCAACTGGACGAGGTCCAGGGTGTCCTGTTGCAGGTTATGGCGCGAACGGTCGGTCCATTCGCGGAAGTTCTTGAGGGTGTAATTTTCGGGGACCTGATCCACCCTGCGCCCCATTTTGGTGGCTACGGTGACATTCAGTTCCGGGTGGGCACTGAGGAAGCGTCCAATGAACTGCTCGCTGCGCCCATCGCCGTAGACGTCCGCGGTGTCGAAGAACATGACGCCATGCTCCACTGAGGCTTCCAGCACGGCAAAGGCGTCCGCTTCAGTGACGGAACCCCAGTCGGCTCCGAGTTGCCATGTTCCCAGCCCGACGGTTGAAACGGATCGGCCGGTCCTGCCAAGTATACGCTGTTCCATGGTTCCGACTATATGGGGTCAGGGCCCGGTGGAGTCCAGCTTTGCGGCTTTGCCCAGCAGGTATCGCCGCTCCTGCAGGCTGCGGGTTTTCCTTGCTGCGTCCAGAAACGCTGCGCGGGCCTCGGGAAAGGAGCCAGCCATCTCGTGCAGATGTGCCCTGACCGCGTCCAGGCGGTGTGACCGACCGAGTGCATCATCCAAGCCGGCGAGCAACTCCAAACCGGCGGCCGGCCCGTTCACCATCGCCACCGCAACCGCACGGTTCAGCGTCACGACGGGGCTGGGAGCCACGGCCTCCAGTACCGTGTAGAGGGCCAGGATCTGAGGCCAGTCGGTTTGGTCATGGGAGGACGCTTCGGAGTGCACAGCAGCAATCGCCGCCTGCAGTTGGTACGGCCCGGCGGCGCGCCGTCCCAGCACTGAAGACAACAACGCAATGCCCTCATCGATCTGCCCGCGGTTCCACAGGCTCCGGTCCTGCTCAGCCAGCGGAACCGGTGTTCCATCGGCCATGGCACGTGCCGGGCGACGGGAATTGGTCAGCAGCATAAGCGCCAGCAGCCCGGTCGCCTCAGGCTCCGACGGCACAGCGGCCACCAGCAACCGGGTCAGCCGGATGGCTTCCGTGGTGAGGTCCTCGCGCTGCAGCGACGAACCCGAACTCGCTGCGTAGCCTTCGTTGAAGATCAAGTACAGGACGTGAAGTACGACGCCGAGCCTCGCCTTCCGCTCGGCAGGCGGCGGCATGCTGAACGTGGCTCCCGCCTTTTGGATCCCCTGTTTCGCGCGGCTGATGCGTTGTCCCATGGTCGCCTCGGGGACCAGGAAAGCCGAGGCGATTTCCGCCGTCGTGAGTCCTCCAACTGCCCGCAGGGTAAGGGCGAGTTGCGAGGGTGCCGACAAGGCGGGGTGGCAGCAAAGGAACATGAGGGTAAGGGTGTCGTCTGCTTCCGGAGCTGGCTGGTAGGAGTGATCGGCGTCCATGGCCGACACACGTTCTTCGCGGGCACGCCGGGCGCTTTCGCTCCGCCACATATCCACAAGCCTTCGGTTTGCGACGGCCGTCAGCCAGGCCTTCGGATCACGTGGCATGTCATGGGGCCACTGAAGTGCGGCCTCCAGCAGGGCTTCCTGGACGGCGTCTTCGCATGCATCGAACTGGCCGTTCCTGCGTGCCAGCACGCCGAGGACCTGCGGCGCGAGGGTGCGCAGCAGGTCCTCGATGTGCATGCCCCGGTCAGAGTCCAGCTAGACCTCCGGTGGTCCGTCCGGGATGGCACGAAGCTCCACGACCTGCGCGTATTTCACGATGCTGGAGCAGATCTCCACGGCGCGTTCCTCGCTGGCAACATCAACCACCCAGTAGCCCACCAAGGACTCCTTGGCCTCGGCGTAGGGTCCGTCGGTGGTGATCACGCCATCCGGGGTTTGTTTGACGAGCTTGGCGGTGCTGCCGTCGGCCAGGCCCGCGTTGAAGACGAGTTCGCCGGATTCGGTCAGGTCCTTGTCGATCTGGATCATGAAGCCGATCATTTCCCGGATCCATTCCGGATCGGCGGTCTCCATCATGCCCTCGGCCGATCCGAACATCATGATCATGTATTTCATCTCAAACTCCTTTGACGTGGCGCCCTGTGTGGGCGCTTCACCCATGGGTCGGAACAGCGGCGGACTTTTCTACATGGTTCCCAAAACTTTCTAGGCCCGGGCGATGACCTCTCCGTTGGGAATGAGGAAAAAGCCGTCTTCGGTAGCGCCCCAGCGGTGCCATCCGGCTGCGATCCGGGCGAGGTCGGCCTCGTTTGCGAAGCCGTACTCCAAGGCCTGCTCGGCGAAAGCGGAGTGCAGTACCCGTTCACTCCACACCCGGGATTGCCAGGCGCGCTGTTGGGCCGTGGCGTAGAGCCAGTTGCTGCTGGTGGGCGCCACCTGTGTGAAACCTGCCTGCTGCGCCCACGAGACCAGGCGTCGGCCGGCGTCGGGTTCTGCTCCGTTGCGGCGCGCGATCTTCTGGTAGAGCTCCATCCAGTGATCAAGTTCAGGGACTTCCGGGTACCAGCTCATGCCATGGAAATCGGCGTCCCGCACGGCAACGATAGCGCCGGGCTTGGCCACCCGGCGCATCTCGCGCAGCGCGGCGACGGGGTCGGTGAGGTGCTGGAGGACCTGGTGGGCGTGGACGAGGTCGAAGGATTCGTCTTCGAAGTCGAGATCGTAGATGTTGCCCGTCTGGAAGGTCACGTTGTCCACGCCGCGCTCGGCGGCGAGTGCGGTTGCCTGCGCCACAATATCGGCAGACCGGTCCAGGCCTATTACTTGCCCGGGCGCAACCAGCCCCGCGAAATCGCACGTTATGCTGCCAGGTCCGCAGCCGACGTCGAGGACCGATATCCCGGTGGTGAGATGCGGGATGACAAACGCGGCCGAATTTTCGACCGTCCGTGAGGCGTGGGCCCGGACAACCGACTCGTGGTGTCCGTGGGTATAGACATCTTCAGGCTGCTGCGCGTTCATAGGGAAACGCTACAACCACGCATGCCGGTTTTGGCGGAACGGCCTGAACTGCCGCTACTTCGGTTCCGGTTGCGTGGCCTGTTGGCGGGCTTCGACGGTTGCCTCCACCATGTCGGTCATGAAGCGCTGGACCAGCTCCAGTTCTTCGGTGCTGTACGCGGCCATCGCCTTGCCCATCCGGATGGCGAGCGGCATGAACATGGCGCTGCCGTCGCGGTACGCCTTGGGTGTCATGTGGAGCTGGACCTGGCGGCGGTCTGTTCCCAGGCGTTCACGGACAACATGTCCGGAGGCGTGCAGGCGATCGATCAAGGCGGTGGTGGCGGGGGAGCTGAGCCGGAGTTCGGCACGGAGCACGCCGGGTGTAACCACCTTGCCTGCCGCGGAGTGGCGCATGATGACGGCCAGCGCATTCATGTCGGTCCGGTGCATGTCGTTCTGCCCGCCGGCTGCGTCCACGTAATGGTTGGCCTCCAGGGTGAAGTCCTGGAGGATCCGCACCAGTTCCTGTGGCGCCGCGGTTTGGGAATCCGCTCCTGGGCGTGCGTCGGGGCGCGGGACTGATGAGTCCGACATGTCCGCCCTCCTGCCAGCGTCGTCTCGTGTTTGCTGCCTTCCGGATATTACTCCTCGCAGTCCCCGAATCCGGCATTCCTTTCCTTGAGGCCTTGGAATAGTTCCATCATAGAGATAATCTATGGTGGAATAAAGACCCGCACGGCATCCCCACAGAAGAAGGACTCATGAACCCGAAGAAAGTACCGTTCTGGCTACGCTGGCTGGTGCCCGTGGTGCTGGTCATCACCTGGCTGGGCATTGCAGGAGTCGGCGGCCCTACCTTCGGGCGTTTGGACGAGGTCTCATCGAACGACCAGGCTTCCTTCCTCCCGGCAGGGGCCGAAGCTACCGAAGCCGGCGACTGGCAGGCCAAGTTCCGCGACTCCGAAGAGATCCCCGCGGTGGTCATCGTCGAAAACGATGCAGCGTTCACCCCGGCCCAACTGGGCGAAGCAGCCAAACTGAAAACCGACATCGAGGCACTCAAGCTGGGGAGCGCCGTCGTCGGGCCTATTCCGTCCGAAGACGGAAAAGCCGTCCAGTACATCGTTCCGATCGCTTCCACCGATGAAATACGGGACGTGGTGAAGGAACTGCGCGACGTCGTGCAGCCGGGCGCCCCTGATGGCATGAAGGCCTTCGTTACAGGCCCTGCGGGATTGACCGCTGACCTGGTCAACGCATTCGGCGGCATTGACGGCATCCTGCTGTTGGTCGCTTTGGGTGCCGTGTTCGTGATCCTGCTTCTGGTCTACCGCTCGGTGGTGCTCCCGCTGGCAGTACTCTTCACCTCGGTGTTCGCCCTGTGCGCCGCAATACTGCTGGTCTTCGCCATGGCCAAGATGGGCTGGATCCAGCTCAACGGGCAAAGCCAGGGCATCCTGTCCATCCTGGTGATCGGCGCGGCCACCGACTACGCGCTGCTGTTCGTGGCCCGCTTCCGTGAGGCCCTGACCCACACCAGCAACCGGACGCAGGCAGTCCTGACAGCTTGGAAGGCGTCCTTCGAGCCGATCCTCGCCTCGGGTGCCACAGTGATCATCGCCCTGCTCTGCCTGCTCTTCTCAGACCTGAATTCCAACAAGGCACTCGGTCCCGTGGCGGCGGCAGGCATTCTCTGCTCATTGTTCGCCGCGCTCACGCTCCTGCCCGCCTTGATGGCGCTGCTGGGCCGCGCCGCCTTCTGGCCCTTCCGCCCCAAGCTCCTGCCCGACGACGAACGCGAACCTGAGATTGTCACCGGACTTGAGGGGCAAAAGGGTTTGTGGCGCGCCACGGGCCGTCTGGTTTCACGGCGTCCCCGCGTTGTCTGGGTGGCGTCGGTGTTGCTGCTCCTGGTCGCTGCCACAGGTGTGTTGCAGCTGAAGGCAAACGGTGTGCCGCAGACGGACGTCATTTTGGCCAAGTCCGACGCCGTCGACGGCCAGGAAGCTTTGGCGCGCCATTTCGACGCCGGCAGCGGCAGCCCCGCCGTCGTCGTCGCCTCGCAAGGTTCCGCGCAGCAGGTCCTGGACAAGGTCAAAGCAGCCAACGGAGTTGGTGACGCCTACCTTTTGGCCGAAGGAAACGTCCCCATTACCGGAGCGCCGGGAACTCCTTCCGATCCCGCCGTCCGCGACGGCCGGGTCCTCATCAACGCCACCCTGGACTCAGCGGCGGACTCCATCGAAGCCGAAAACGCCGTGAAAGAACTGCGGTCATCAGTACGCGAGGTTGACTCCGGGGCATTGGTGGGCGGGGTGACAGCCACAGCGCTGGACACCAACACCACTGCCCAGCGCGACCTCGTGGTCATCATTCCGATCGTCCTGGTGGTCATCCTCTTCATCCTGATGCTCCTCCTGCGCTCCGTGGTAGCACCTGTGCTGCTGGTGCTCTCCGTAGTGCTCTCCTACGGTGCCGCGATGGGTGTCTCGGCATGGGTGTTCAACGGGTTCTTCGGATTCTCCGGAGCCGATGCCACCGTGCCGCTGTTCGGCTTCGTGTTCCTTGTTGCCTTGGGTGTGGACTACAACATCTTCCTGATGAGCCGGGTCCGCGAAGAGTCGTTGAAGCACGGAACCCGCCCAGGCATCCTCCGCGGCTTGGGCGTTACTGGCGGGGTCATCACTTCCGCCGGTGTGGTTCTGGCAGCTACGTTCGCGGCTTTGGGCGTCATCCCCATCATGTTCCTGGTGCAGCTGGCATTCATCGTGGCCTTCGGCGTGCTGCTGGATACCGTGCTGGTCCGCTCGCTGCTGGTCCCCGCGCTCGCCTATGACATCGGCAGCAGGATCTGGTGGCCGGGCAAGCTGGCCCGTGAATCTTCGGCACCTTCGGCCGGGACCCGTGAAGAGGAAGAAGCGCCGGTGGGGAGGTAGTTACACCTGCCGCGACCGGCGCTCAATCAGGACGGTGTCACGCCACTGACCGGCGCGGGGACCTCCAGGCATGCGGGCGATGCGCTCCCGGCGTCCGACAACGACGAAGCCTTCGGCTGTGTGGAGCCGAAGGCTGGCTTCGTTCTCGGGGAACACGCTGGCTTGGATGGTCCAGATGCCGGCACTCTCCGTGGAGGCGACCAGTGCCCGGAGGAGGTTCTTCCCAATGCCCAAGCCCCTGGCTTCCCGGGCAACGTAGATGGAATGCTCCACGACGCCGGCGTAAGCGGCCCGGGACGACACCGCCGAAACCGCGGCCCAGCCCAGCACCGCGCCGTCCACGTCAGCAACCAGCCGGTGTTCCTTCAAACGCGAAGCGTCGAATTGCTCCCATTCCGGAGCGTTGGCTTCGAAGGTGGCGTGCCCGGACTCGATTCCGGCTGTGAAGATCTCCCTCACTCCAGGCCAATCCTGTCCCGTCATCGGACGTATAACTAGCCGTGCGCCGTCGCTGGAGTGTGCGCCGGCGGTGACCGGGAAAGTCACAGGCTTTCCAGGAGGCTGCTGGTCCGTTCCATTGCGCCGGGGACCATGGAGTAATAAGCCCAGGTGCCGCGCTTCTCGCGGTGGAGGAGGCCCGCATCCACGAGGATTCTAAGGTGGTGGGACACTGTGGGCTGGCCGAGGCTCAGGGGCCCGGTGAGGTCGCAAACGCAGGCTTCGCCTCCTTCCGAACCCTTGACGATGGACAAAAGGCGCAGGCGGTTGGGGTCCGCAAGGGCTTTGAATACCGATGCCCGGAGTTGAGCCTCGTATTCGTCGATGGGCGACGGCCCCGACGGCTCGCAGCACTCTTCCGCTTCTACTTGTGTCAACTCAAGAACAGGCCCGGACTTCATACACCCATGGTGCCATACATTGACAAGCATCGATATAGCCGGACATACTCAATATCGAAGTTCATCAATGTTCTGCCCCGTCGATAGCGGGCATCGAGATCAGGAGCCACGTGAGCACCCCGACGAAAACCGCAGCCCGTCAGGTTAACCAGGGCGCCGCCGTCGTGGGAAAGCTTTCGGCCGTTGACCGTTTCCTCCCCCTCTGGATAATCGCCGCCATGGTCCTGGGTTTGCTTCTGGGCGGTCTCATTCCGGGGCTGAATACTGCCCTGGAGGGCGTGAAGATCGGCGAAGTCTCGTTGCCTATCGCCCTGGGCCTGCTGGTGATGATGTACCCGGTTCTCGCCAAAGTCCGCTACGACCAGGCACACCGGGTGCTGGCCGACCACAAGTTGATGGTCACCTCGCTGGTGATCAACTGGGTTCTGGCCCCTGCCTTCATGTTTGCGCTGGCGTGGTTGTTCATCCCCGATCTGCCGGAATACCGGACAGGCTTGATCATTGTGGGTTTGGCACGCTGCATCGCCATGGTGATGATCTGGAACGACCTCGCGTGCGGAGACCGTGAATCCGCGGCCGTTCTTGTCTTCATCAACTCAGTCTTCCAAGTGGTCGCATTCGGGGGCCTTGGCTGGTTCTACCTCCAGTGGCTGCCCTCCCTTCTTGGTCTTCCCACCACCGCTGCCGATTTCTCCTTCTGGGCCATCACGCTCTCAGTTCTCGTCTTCCTTGGTATCCCGCTGCTCGCCGGCTTCCTCACCCGGGTCATTGGCGAGAAGGCCAAAGGACGCATCTGGTACGAGGACGTCCTCTTGCCCAGGATTGGTCCGTGGGCGCTCTACGGCCTCCTTTTCACCATCACACTTCTGTTCGCGCTCCAGGGCGGCACCATCATGTCCCGGCCGATGGATGTTCTCCGCATTGCTTTGCCGTTGCTGGTCTACTTCTTGGTGGTGTTCGGCGCCGGGATGCTGACAGGCCGCCTGCTGAATCTCGGCTACGCCAAAACCACCACCCTCGCTTTCACGGCCGCCGGCAACAACTTCGAACTCGCCATCGCTGTAGCGATCGGAACCTTTGGCGTAACCTCGGGCCAAGCCCTCGCCGGCGTCGTCGGGCCCTTGATTGAAGTACCCGTCCTTGTTGCACTTGTGTATGTAGCCCTCTGGGCGCGCGAGCGCTATTTTCCTTCCACCACCATCGCTGCCTGACCTTCGAGGAAACCATGACCACCGAAAACGCCAAGAAGCCTTCAGTCCTGTTCGTCTGCGTCCATAACGCGGGACGCTCCCAGATGGCCGCAGCATTCCTCACGACGCTCTCCGACGGAGCCATCGAAGTCCGCTCCGCCGGTTCGCAGCCCGCAGACAAAGTCAACCCTGCTGCCGTCGAAGCCATGTCTGAACTTGGCATCGATATGTCCGCCGAGATACCAAAGGTCCTCACCACGGAGGCGGTTAAGGAGTCCGACGTCGTCATCACCATGGGATGCGGCGACGAGTGCCCGTATTTTCCAGGCAAGCGCTACGAGGACTGGGTTTTGGAAGACCCCGCAGGCCAAGGCCTGGACGCAGTCCGCCCGATCCGCGACGAAATCAAGACACGTATCGAGGACCTGATTGCCTCATTGATCCCTGCAGCCAAGTAAACCCCGAGAAACAGGAGAGACACCCGTGAGCAACGAACAATTGATCATCATCGGGTCCGGCCCCGCGGGGTACACGGCCGCCATTTATGCCGCCCGGGCAGGTCTGAACCCCCTGGTCCTGGCAGGTTCAGTCACGGCCGGCGGCGCCCTGATGAACACCACCGAAGTGGAGAACTTCCCCGGTTTCCCGGCAGGCATCCAAGGTCCCGAGCTCATGGACGGTCTCCAGGAACAGGCCGAAAAGTTCGGCGCCCGCATAGTGTTCGACGACGTCACGGAAGTTGAACTCAAAGGTCACCTCAAGCGGGTGGTCACCGGGGCGGGTGAGACCCACGAGGCTCCGGCCGTCATCCTCGCCACCGGTTCCGCGTACAAGGAGCTGGGCCTCCCGGAGGAGAAGAAGCTCAGCGGGCACGGTGTGTCCTGGTGTGCCACCTGTGACGGCTTCTTCTTCCGCGAACAGGACATCATCGTGGTTGGTGGCGGGGACTCAGCCATGGAGGAGGCCACGTTCCTCACACGCTTCGGCAAGTCCGTGACAGTGGTGGTCCGGAAGGGTGAGTTGCGGGCGTCCCGCATCATGGCCCAGCGCGCCAAGGACAATCCGAAAATCACGTTCGCCTGGAACTCGGCCATCACCAAGATCCACGGCGACAGCAAAGTAACTGGCGTGACCCTCACGGACACCCGTACCGGCGAAACCCGGGAGCAGGGAGCTACAGGCATCTTCGTTGCCATTGGCCACCTGCCGCGCACCGAGCTCGTCGCGGGCCAGGTGGACCTCGACGAGGAGGGCTACATCAAGGTGGAGTCGCCCACCACGCTGACCAACTTGTCGGGTGTCTTCGCATGCGGCGACGCGGTGGATCACCGCTATCGGCAAGCCATCACAGCGGCCGGCACGGGCTGCGCGGCTGCCTTGGACGCCGAACGGTACCTGGCCGCCCTGGATGATGCGGACAGCATCGCAACAGCACTGGTCGAAGAGCCAACCCACTTCTGAGCAATACCAATGGAGGTATGAGTCACTCATGGTTGAAAACCTTCCCGTCGCCGTAATCGGTGCGGGTCCCGTCGGATTGGCTGCAGCAGCCCACCTGCTCGAGCGCGGCCTGGACCCGCTGATCTTCGAAGCCGGAGCAACGGCAGGAGCGGCCATTGAACAATGGCGCCACATCCGGTTGTTCTCGCCATGGCGATTCAACCTCGACGCCGCGGCCGTACGCCTGCTTGAACCCACGGGTTGGGAGTCACCGCGGCTGACTGCGCTTCCCTACGGCGGCGAACTCATCGACAACTACCTTGCCCCGTTGTCCGCCATCCCGGCGATCGCTTCCCGACTCCGGACGGGAGCCCGGGTTCTCGCCGTCACCCGTAGCGGCCTGGACAAGACCCAAGGGCGCAACCGCGACACGACCCCCTTTGTTGTGCGCGTTCTAGATACCGCGGGGGAGGTACGCGACTACGCCGTTTCGGCGGTCATCGATGCCTCAGGCACATGGTCAAGGCGTAACCCGCTGGGGATGTCGGGCCTGCCTGCCATCGGTGAGGACCGCGCCTCTGACAGGATCTCATCATCCCTTCCCGACGTCTCAGGGCGGGACCGGCATTCCTTCGCTGGACGCCGGGTCCTGGTGGTCGGTGCGGGGCACTCCGCGGCGAATACTTTGATCAACCTTGCGGAACTGGCCAAGGAAGAACCGGGGACACGTATTCTTTGGGCTGTCCGGGGAGCCTCGGCAGAGAAAGCCTACGGTGGCGGAGATGCCGATGGACTGCCCGCGCGCGGACAACTTGGCTCCCGTCTTCGCCGCTTGGTCGACGCCGGAACGATAGAACTCCACATGGGCTTTGGCATCAGCTCGCTGACCGATGCCGAGCACGGCGTGACCGTAAAGTCCGGCGACGGACGCGACCTGGTGGCAGACGTCGTCGTGCCTTGTACTGGATTCCGCCCGGACCTGGATATGCTCCGTGAGCTGCGCCTGGACCTGGACCCGGCTGTTGAGGCGGCTACCGAACTGGGGCCGCTCATCGATCCCGAGTTCCATTCCTGCGGCACTGTTCCGCCGCACGGCGCCAAGGTTCTTTCGCACCCGGAGAAGGACTTCTACATTGTGGGCATGAAGTCCTACGGCCGTGCTCCCACATTCCTGTTGGCTACCGGCTACGAGCAGGTCCGCTCGGTGGCAGCGGCGCTGGCAGGGGATCGAGTGGCGGCTGACGCCGTGCACTTGGAACTACCGGAAACCGGCGTGTGTTCGTCCGATGCCGGCACCAGTTGTGACGTTCCTGCTGTTGCCGCTGCATCTGCGGAGGATGATTCCAACAGTTGCTGCTCCGCTCCGGAGCCGGTGCTCATCGGCATTCCGACCGGGCTGGCCCACGGTCGTTCCGGAGCCTAGCCGCTGCGGCCATCAACCGGGTCAGGCGCTGACCGTGTTCCGTTCCCTGTAGGCATCTGCTGCGTAGACGCCGAGGACGCGCACTTCCGTGGTGAAGAACTCCAATTCCTCCAGTGCACGGCGCAGGCGGGCGTCCTCGGGGTGGCCTTCGACGTCGGACAGGAACATGGTTGCCGCGAACTCGTCGCCCACCATATAGCTTTCCAAACGGGTCATGTTGAGGCCGTTGGTCGCGAATCCACCCAGTGCCTTGTAGAGGGCTGAGGGAACGTTGCGTACCCGGAAGACGAAGCTGGTGATTGCGGGACCGGGGAGTTCTTCCTTGGTGGGAAGTTCGCGTTCCCGGGCCAGGACAACAAAGCGGGTGGTGTTGCTTGGGTTGTCTTCGACGCCGGAGGCAAGCACGTCCAGTCCGTACAGTTTGGCGGCAAGCGGCGGAGCCAGCGACAGTTTGCGCGGATCATTCCACTCGCTGACTTCGCGGGCTGATCCCGCTGTGTCCCCGGCAATGACAGGCTTGAGCCCGGCTTCGCGGATAATCCTGCGGCACTGACCCAGCGCATGGATGTGGCTGTGGACCTCGGTGGCGTCCTCAATGGTGCTGCCTGGGATTCCCATCAGGTCAAAGTGGATCGGCAGGAAGTACTCGCCGACGATCTGGAGTTTCGACTGGGGGAGCAGCACGTGGATGTCGGCCACTCGTCCAGCGATGGAGTTCTCGATGGGGATCATGGCCAGATCGACGTCTCCATTGGAGACCAGTTCAAACGCGTCCTCAAAGCTGGCGCATGGGACGCTTTCAAGCTCGGGGAACATTTCCTTACATGCGAGATCCGAATTGGCTCCGGGCTCGCCTTGGTACGCAATCTTTTGGGCCATGCTGCTCATGGTTGCACGGTGAGCGTCCGGCGACCCAACCGCGTCCAACCTGTGACTGGACAAGCGGGGGCGAGGAACAGCTTTCGTGGCCTGTAGGGTTCGACAGGTGAACTTCCACGCCTTTGAGCGCTTCGTAGCCCGGCAGCCGGTTCCTGATGATTCCAGCGGCATTGTCCACGCGGAAGAGCAGAACAGCGACTATGAATCCGGAGTTGCGTTGATCGCCGGACAGCAGTGGCGCATACGGACTGCGCGGATCACGCCGACGAAACCGGGTGCTTTTGTGGCGGTGTGGAAGCGGGACGTCAGTGGTTCAACCCGCCCGTTCACCGCGGCGGAGTCGTTGTCAGGCCTGCTCGTCTTCGTGGAGGACGGTGAGCGTTTCGGAGTATTCCGGTTCACCCCTGAACAGTTGATCTCACTGGGCTATGTCAGTTCCGGCCCGAGTCAGGGCAAACGCGGCTTCCGGGTCTATCCACCGTGGTGCACTGAACTGAATCCCCAGGCGCTGCGCACCCAGCGCGGGCAGGCCGCTGCGTTCGTCGAGCTACCGTCGACATGCGCAGCGGGGCCTGCCCCGGCCGGTGGAGTCAGCCGTTGATGATCTGGGGCACTCCCAGGGCCTTGAGGCCTTCGGCGCCGAATTCCAGGCCGTAGCCGGACTGCTTCGCACCACCGAACGGGATGCGTGGGTCTACGGCGCCGTGCTTGTTGATCCATACAGTGCCGGCCTGGATCCGTGAGGCGACTTCCCGGGCGGCACCCAAGTCGGATGACCAGACGGAGGCGCCCAGTCCGACGTCGAGCGCGTTCGCCTTGGCGACGGCCTCGTCAACGGTGCTGTACTTGATGATCGGCAGCGCGGGGCCGAACTGTTCTTCAGCCACCAGCGGGTTGTCGTTATCGATGTCCGCCACCAGGGTGGTCGGGTAGAAGTTGCCGGGCTGGTCGGCGTCGGGGTTGCCGCCGATCAACACGCGCGCACCGGAATCGCGGGCGGCTTCCACCAGTCGGGCCACGATGTCGTACTGCTGCCGGTTCTGCAGCGGGCCCAGAACGTTGTTCTCATCCAGACCGTTGCCCATCGGCATGGCAGCAGCAACAGCTGCAAGCTCTGAGCAGACGGCTTCGTACTGGGACTCGTGCACGTACAGGCGCTTCAGGGCGGCGCAGGTCTGGCCGGTGTTGATGAACGCCCCCCAGAACAGGCCTTCAGCGATGGCCTTGGGGTCGGAGTCCGGCAGGACGATACCGGCGTCGTTGCCGCCGAGTTCCAGCGTGAGCCGCTTGACGGTATCGGCCGACGAACGGATGATCGCCTTGCCCGTGGCGGTGGAGCCGGTGAACATGACCTTGCCGATGGCGTCGTGCGAGGCCAGCGCTTCGCCGACGTCGCGGCCGCCGGAGACCACGGACAGCAGTCCTTCAGGCAGTTCCTGGTTGATGATGGACGCCAGCGCCAGCACGGACAGCGGAGTGTATTCGGAGGGCTTGACCACCACGGCATTGCCCATGCGCAGGGCCGGGGCGATCTGCCACACGGTGATCATCATGGGCCAGTTCCACGGGCCAATGGCACCCACGACGCCGATGGGACGGTAGTGCAGCTCGGCGCGGGTCTCGCCGTCGTCCACTACTGTCTCGGGATCCAGCGGCGTCGCGGCCGTGGCGCGCAGCCACGCGGCGCAGGCACCGACTTCGAAGCGGGCGTTCGGGCCGTTGAGCGGCTTGCCTTGCTCGCGGGAGAGCAGCTGGGCGAGTTCTTCAGCGGAACGCTCGACGGCGTCGGCTGCCTTCATGAGCGCAGCTGACCTGGCGTCGTGGCCCAAGGCAGCCCATGCAGGTTGGGCGGCAGCGGCGGCATCAACCGCATGCTGGAGGTCCTCGACGGTGTGAACGGGCGCATCGCCGACAGCCTCGCCCGTCGCAGGGTCGAAAATGGTGCGGCGGTCTTGGCCGGGGGCCGGGGTAATCGAGGCCAGCAGGGCGTCGTAAGTCTCCATTGGTACTCCGCTCGGGTAGTAAGTCTTGGCGGCCAGTGAGGCACGCGGCGATGTTTCCAGTGTGGTTGGCATCACGCGACGCGGCCTTGTCTTTGCACGAACAGCCCTTGACGGGAAGTGAACGCTTTGCCCGTGCTGCCGAGTGGCTGATAATCGTGCTTGTGACTCTTGCTTCCCTCGCAGCCTTCGCCGGTCTCTGCCTGGTCCTGTCCGCAACGCCCGGCCCGGACACCTTCCTTGTCCTGCGCATCGCGTTGAACAGGCCCAGCGCAGGCATTGCCGCAGCGGCTGGATCCGCCATGGGCGCGATTGCCTGGGCTGCCTTGGTGGGCGTGGGTTTTGCCGCCATCCTGGAGCAGTCGGCGGAACTGTTCCGCTGGGTCAAGATCGCCGGCGGCTTGTACTTGCTGTATCTGGGGGTGTCGTCGTTCATCAAGTCGCGGAAGGCCGCCAAATCAGCTGCCGCCGGGGAGGGTGCCAACGAGCCACTCCCGTACAGTCGTCTCTCGGCTTTGGGCGCCGGAGCCTTGTCGACGCTCCTCAATCCGAAGGTTGGCCTCTTCTACTTGGCGGTAGTTCCCCAGTTCATCCCGCATGGCGGCGACACCATGGGCACGTCGCTCATTTTGGGCGTGGTGGTGGCCGTCATCGCCTTCGCGTATCTCTCGATGATCGCCGTGGTGGCGTTCAAGGCGATGCGGTGGCTCAAGCGGCCCAAGGTGAGCACCGTCGTCGAGCGTGTCAGCAGCGGCGTGATCGCCGGGCTGGGAGTCGGCGTGGTGGCGTCGGGCGCCACGAGCTAGCGGCGCCGCCTGCTGCCTACGCGGCAAGCAGCGCCAGGTAATTGTCCAACTGCCCCTCAAGGTCCTGCGAGAAGTGTTCGTCCGGCGATAACGCCGCCACGATCTGCGCGCCCAGCATCATGTTCAGCAGGTGATCGGCGACGGCGGCGTCCCCGATGGGGGTGGCGATCCCACCGGCCGCCCGGGCTGCTGCACAGTGGGCCGTGATGGTGGTGTGCCACTGGCTCATGGACTCGCTGTGGAGGGCGGCCATGTCGGCGTCGTTGAGTGCCTTCTGCCAAAACGGGATGACGATGCGGGCTTCGTTGACGCGTTCCTCGTCCAGGGGCAGGACTTCGGCGCAGAATGCGCGGAGGGCCGCCACCCCTGAGAGTCCCTCGGTCATGGTGGCGATGCGCTGGTTGGTGCGGTTGAAAACGTGTCCGAAAGCGGATGTCAGCAGCAGGTCCTTGGTGGGGAAGTAGGGCTTGAGGGCGCCGTTGGCGAAGCCTGCTTCCTCTGCTATTTCCCGCATGGTGGCGCCTTCCATGCCGAGCCTTGCGATGATCCGCCATGTTGCATCCACCAGTTCGAGGCGTCGTTGATCGTGGTCCACAATCTTTGGCACTGGCTGGGCTCCCGGAAAAATAATTGGCGGAAAGGTCTTGTGACCCATCTTACGTTTTGGTTATTCTCTACACCTATAGAAAATAAATCCCGACCCATCATAGGTCCCGGACAAGAGGCAGCCATGACGCCCACAGCAACTGAGACAGCCACCCAGTACCGCCTGGCCACGGGTGCCGAGATCTTCGAGGTCCAGGCAATCCTGCGGGCCGCCGGACACCTCGGTTCCGAAAAGCGGATCGCCTATCTGGGACTGGTGGATCCTTCCCGTGGGCAGGCAGAGGCAGACCGCCGGTTCCGCGTGTTCATCCACGACATCTCCGGCGGAGCACCCACGGACGTCCTGGTTTCGGTGACCCGCGGCGAAATCCTCATTGCCAAGGAACTGGACACCAAGGTCTCCGGCGAACTTCCCGTGCTGGAAGAAGAGTTCGAGGTGGTTGAAACGCTTCTCGCCACAGATGAGCGCTGGCTGGCAGCCCTTGCCACCCGCGACCTGGACGTGGAAAAGGTTCGCGTCGCGCCGTTGTCTGCCGGCGTCTTTGAATACGACGACGAACGCGGCCGCCGCATCCTCCGCGGCCTGGCCTTCGTACAGGACTTCCCCGAGGACAGCGCCTGGGCGCACCCTGTCGATGGGCTGGTTGCGTACGTCGATGTCGTGAACAAGGAGGTCACCCAGGTCATCGATCTGGGCGTCATGCCGATCCCGGCAGAACACGGAAACTACACGGATCCTGAACTGACAGGCCCGCTGAGGGAAACGCAGAAACCCATCAGCATCACCCAGCCCGAAGGCCCGAGCTTCACGGTCACCGGCGGCAACCATGTCGAGTGGGAAAAGTGGAGCGTGGACGTCGGCTTCGATGTCCGCGAAGGAGTGGTCCTCCACAACCTTGCCTTCCAGGACGGCGAGAAGAAGCGCCCCATCATCAATCGCGCTTCCATCGCCGAGATGGTGGTTCCCTACGGTGACCCTTCGCCCGTACGGTCGTGGCAGAACTACTTCGACACCGGCGAATACCTGGTGGGCCAGTACGCCAACTCGCTGGAACTTGGCTGCGACTGCCTGGGTGACATTACCTATCTCAGCCCGGTCATCAGTGACGCCTTC
>Ga0209051_1001086_pt1 | contig 25222 bp, 16 predicted proteins | sample AraplaCvi_mMS_r2_2_FD_184286 | JGI IMG/M metagenome (GOLD analysis project Ga0209051, IMG submission 184286) | Arabidopsis root microbial communities from North Carolina, USA - plate scrape MF_Cvi_mMS_r2 (SPAdes) (version 2) | ecosystem: Host-associated > Plants > Roots > Endosphere | place...
TCTCGAACACGCGGTCGATCGCCATCACGAAGCGGCCCGTGTCCTGCTCCGGCCGGAACATGCGCGAGCACATCATCGGGGAGAGCGTCAGCGCCACGACGCCGGACACCGTGACCGCCCCGGCGAGCGTGAACGCGAACTCGGTGAACAGCGCGCCCGTGAGGCCGCCCTGGAAGCCGATCGGCAGGTACACGGCCACGAGCACGACCGTCATCGCGACGATCGGAGCCCCCAGCTCGCGCGCGGCGAGCAGGGCGGCCTGCATCGGTGACTGGTGGCGCTCCTTCATGTGCCGGTCGACGTTCTCGACGACGATGATGGCGTCGTCGACCACCAGGCCGATCGCCAGCACCAGCGCGAGCAGCGTGAGCAGGTTGATCGAGTAGCCGAGCAGCAGCATCACGAAGAACGTGCCGACCAGCGACAGCGGCATCGCGATCAGCGGGACGATCACCGCCCGGAACGTGCCGAGGAACAGGTAGATCACGACCGTGACGATCAGCAGCGCCTCGACGAGCGTCTTGACGACCTCGACGATCGACGTGTTGATGAACTCGGTGGAGTCGTAGACGATCTCGCCCGTCACGCCGCTGGGAAGCTGCGAGCGCAGGTCGGGGAAGGCGTCGCGCACGCGCTTGGCGACGTCGAGGATGTTGGCCTGCGGCGCCACCTTGATGCCGATGAACACCGAGCGGACGCCGCTGAACGCGACGTTGAAGTCGTAGTTCTCCGAGCCGAGCGTGACGTTGGCCACGTCCTCGAGGCGCACGATCGAGTCGCCGCTCTGCTTGACGACGAGCTGGCGGAACTCCTCGAGCGTGTGCAGGTCGGTGCCCGCGGTGAGCGGCACGGTGACCATCTGGCCCTTCGACTGGCCCAGGCCCGCGAGGTAGTTGTTGGTCGCGAGCGCGGCGCTCACCTCCGTCGCGGTCAGGCCGCGCGCGGCCATCTTGTCGGCGTCGAGCCACGCCCGCAGCGCGAACAGGCGCGCGCCGAGCAGCTCGGCGGTCTGCACGCCCTCGATCGAGTCGAGCTTGGGCTTGACGACGCGGGCGAGGAAGTCGGTCACGTTGTTCGTGGGCAGCGAGTCGCTGTAGAAGCCCATGTACATCGCGTCCGTGGTCTGGCCCACGGCCACCGTCAGCACCGGCTCCTGCGCCTGCGGCGGAAGCTGGTTCTTGACGGAGTTGACCTGCGTGTTGATCTCGGTGAGCGCGCGGTTCGAGTCGTAGTTCAGGCGCAGCGTCGCCGTGATCGTGGACACGCCGCTGGTGCTGGACGACGACAGGTAGTCGATGCCCTGCGCCTGCGCGATCGCGCCCTCGAGCGGCTGCGTGATGAAGCCGGCGATGGTCTGCGCGTCGGCGCCGTAGTACGCCGTCGAGATGGTGACGACGGCGTTCTGCGTGCGCGGGTACTGGTTGACCGGCAGGCCGAACAACGAACGCAGGCCCAGGACGACGATGAGCAGGCTCACCACCATCGCGAGCACGGGTCGCTTGATGAAGACGTCGGTGAATTTCATGCCTTGGCCTCGATGCTTCCTTGAAGGCTCACTGTTCCTGCGGGTGCGGGTTCTGGCTGAAGGCGGGCTGCACCGAGTTGTCGATGGCGACCGGCGTGCCGTTCTTCAGCTTGACCTGGCCGCTGGTGACGACGGTCTGGCCTTCCTTCAGGCCCGAGAGGACGGCGACCTGGTCGCCGCGCGTGTCGCCCGTCGTGACGAACGCCTGCTGCACCACGAGCTGGTCGCCGCCGGAGGCCGCCGGCGCCGGCGCGGGCGCCGCGCCGGAAGCCGCGCTCGCCGCGCGCGCGTGCTCCGCGGCCGTCATCACGATGAAGACGGTCGAGCCGTAGGGGTTGTAGGTGATCGCGGTCTGCGGCAGCGTCAGGTAGTGCTTCTTGTCGCCGACCTCGACGGCCGCATTGGCGAACATGCCGGGAAGGAGCTGGCGCTTCGGGTTCTGGAACGTGGCCTCGACGACGACGTTGCGCGTCGCCGGGTCCACCTTCGGGCTGATCGCCGTCAGCCGGCCCGGGAAGTTCGTGCCGGGCACCGCGTCGGTGCTGGCGTTCACGACCTGGCCGATCGAGAGGCCGTTCACCTGCTTCTGCGGCAGCGAGAAATCGATGTAGATCGGGTCGATGGTCTGCAGCGTGACGATCTTGTCGCCCGGGTTCAGGTACTGGCCCGGGTTGACTGTGGTGATGCCCACCTTGCCCGCGAACGGCGCGCGGATCGTCTTCTTCGCGATCAGGGCCTGCTGCTGCGCGACGAGGGCGCGCTTGCTCTTGAGATCCGCGGCATCGGCGTCGACCTGCGCCTGCGCGATGGCCTGTGCCTCGAACTGGGCCTGGTCGCGCTTGAGCGTCGTGGCCGCGAGCTCCGCCGAGGCGAGCAGCGACTGGAGCTGCGCGCGATCGGTGTCGTCGTTCAACTGCACGAGCACCTCGCCCTTCTTCACGTCCTGGCCGGACTTGAAGTGGATCTCGCGCACGAGGCCCGCGATCTCGGTGGTGACGTCGACGCCGCGCACCGCGGTCACCGTGCCCACCGCCGCGAGCTGCGGCTGCCACTCGAGCGCCTGCACCTTGACCGCGGTGACCACCTGGGGCCCGGGCTTCGGCGAGGCGGCCATGAGCGCCTTGATGTGCATGAAGAAGCCACCGGCCAGGATCGCCACCAGGACGATCACTCCGGCAATCATGATCAGCATTCGCTTGGCCATGGTCTCAACTCTCCGTATTCGTTGTCGTGCCCGATGCGCACCGCACTTCGCGGGCGCGTCGACGCAGGGTCTCTCGTTCGTGGATCAGTTCGTGGTCGCGCCGCCCGCCGGCGCCGACGCGGCGCCTGCGTTCGCGACGACCGAGATGTCGGCATGCTCGCCCGCGTTCCACCAGCCGCCGCCCAGCGCCTGGAACAACGCCGCGGTGTCGGCCAGGCGCGCGGCCTGCGCCTGCGCCAGCGTCACCTTGGTCTGCAGCCAGGAGCGCTGCGCCTCCAGCGCGGCGAGCGAGCTCACGGCGCCGAGGCGGAACTGGCGATCGATCAGGTCGACCGAATCGCGCGCGAACAGCTCCGCGCGCGCGGTGGTCTCCAGGCCCTCGGCGTCGATCTCGAGGGCACGCAGCGCGTCGGCGACGCCGGTGAAGGCCACCAGCACCGTCTGGCGATACTGCCATTGCGCCTGGTCGAAGGCGGCGATCGCCCCGCGCTTGTTCGCCTGCAGCGCGCCGCCGTTGAAGATCGGCTGCAGGATGCCGCCCGCGAGCGTCCAGCCGGTCGTGCCCGTGGAGAAGAGCTTGTCCAGGTGGAAGCTCTCGCGATTGACCGATCCCGACAAGGTGATCTGTGGATAGAGCGCCGCGGTGGCCACGCCGACGCGCGCGCTCGCCTCGTGGAGCAGCGCCTCGGCCGCGCGGATGTCGGGCCGCTGCTGCACGAGCTGCGAGGGCACGCTCACCGGCACGGTCTCGGGCAACTGCAGGGTGGCCAGGTCGAAGGTGGGCAGGCCAGCCTCGCCGGGCAGGCGCCCCACCAGCAGCGAGAGCTGGTGGCGCGTCAGCGCGAGGTTGCGCTCCAGCGGCGGGATCACGGCCTCGGCCTGCGCGATCTGTGTCTGCTGCAGCAGGATCGCGCCGCGCGCCACGGCGCCGAGCTCGACCTGCTTGCTCAGGATGTCCAGCGTCTTGCGCGCCGCCGCCACGACATCGCGCGTGGCGTCGAGCTGCGCGCGCAGCGAGGCCTCCTGGATCGCCGTCGCGACCACGTTGGAGGTGAGGCTCACGTAGGCCGCCTCGACCTGGTAGCGCTGGTAGTCCACGGCCGATTGCAACGCCTCGAGCTCGCGCCGGTTGCCGCCGAACACGTCGAGCGTGTAGCTGACGTTGGCCGAAACGTTGAACACGTTGTAGACGCTGCCCGCGGGCACGCCCCCCGTGTCGATCGCCGTCTTCTGGCGCGTGGCCCCGAACTGCGCGTTCACGCTCGGGTACTGCGTCGCGCCCGACTGCGCGTTGTAGCTCTCCTGCGCCGCGCGCAGGGCGGCCTGCGCGGAGGCGAGCGTCGGGCTGTGCGCGAGCGCCTCGCGGATCAGCGCATCGAGCGCCGGCGAGCGGAAGACCTGCCACCACAGCGCGGGGATGTCCTGGCCGTTGGCGAAGTGCTGCGACGCGCCGGCGGCCACGGGCGCGCTCGCCGTCTGCGCCGGCACCGGCGTGTCGGTGTAGGGATGCGTCTCGTCGGCGACCGTCGGGGGCGCCGGCGCATGGAAATCGGGCCCGACCGCACAGGCGGCGAGCGCCAGGGCGACGCTCGTCGCCAGTAACGCAACCCGCCAGGGCGGGCGGCGGCTCGTCCTCTTCTTCATTCCTGCTCCTCGGTTCTTCGCACCTTCTGTAGCGCGTGGCGCGTGGGCACGAGCCTGCAATCGCCGCCCGCTTCGGGCCGCGTCGCATGGTATGTCAGTTGTCGCCCGAGGCCTGCTGCGGTGGCCTGCACCCCCCTTCGGGCAACGCGCATTCTGGAGCAATTGCAAGTGATGTGACCGAAAGCCTTTCGGAGCGGGCAACCATTGTCGAGCGTTCAGCCGAGTTTCCGGATTTGTGAACAAAGACGAGCGGCCGCGGCTTCATGTGACAGGGGCGCGGGACGCGGCCGTGGAGGGGCCGCTCTCGACGCGACGGCGCCGGACGAGAAATCCGTCACGCGACGGCGACGCGTGGCGCACTGACAATCCAGGGTTTTCCCGTAGCTCGCTTTCGTTCCCCTTGCCCGCCATGACCCGCCCGACCTCCCCCCTCCTCCTTGCCCTGGCCACCGCCGCCACCCTTCTTCTCGCACCGGGCGTGCGCGCCGCCGAGACGATCGTCGGGGCGGGCTCTTCCGCCGCGGCGCCGGTCTACAAGGCCTGGGCGAGCGAGTACGCCCGCAGCGAAGGCGCCACGCTGCAATACGACGCGGTCGGCTCGGGCATGGGCATGGCCCGCATCGAGAAGCGCGAGGTCGACTTCGGCGCGTCGGACGTCATCTCCGCTGTCGCCGACCTGAAGAAGAACGACCTCGTGATGTTCCCGACCGTGATCACCGGCATCGTGCCGGTGGTCAACGTCGCCCATCTCGCGCCCAACGCGCTGCGGCTCACCGGCGAGGTGCTCGCCCGCATCTATCTCGGCCAGGTCACGCAATGGGACGCGCCGGAGATCGCCGCGCTCAACCCCGGGCTGAAGCTGCCCTCGCGGCCGATCCGTCTCGTCGCGCGCGCCGACGGCTCGGGGACGACGTACCACTTCAGCGACTACCTGAGCCGCGTCAGCCCCGCGTGGAAGGAGAAGGTCGGCGTCTCGAGCCGCGTCGACTGGATCCCCGGCACGCTGGCCGTCAAGGGCAGCGCGGAGGTGGCCAAGGCGGTGAAGGCCACCGCGGACTCGATCGGCTACATCGACTACAACTACGCCTCCGACGACGGCCTCGCCGCGGTCTCGATGAAGAACACGGCGGGGCAGTTCGTCACCGCGAGCGTCGAGGGCTTCCGCGAGGCGACGATGCACAGCGCGTGGTACACGGCGGGCGACTTCTCGACGGAGCTCAACGCGCTGCCGGGCGCGAAGACGTGGCCGATCACGATGGGTACCTACGTCGCGGTGCCGCGCGTCTCGCTGGTGGCCGACCGCACGGAGCGCACGCTGCGCTTCCTGACCTGGTCGTACATGCATGGCGATGCCCTGGCGCGCCAGGCGAAGTTCGTGCCGCTGCCCGCGAAGGTGCAGGCCAGCGCCTACCGCGAGATCGCGCAGGTCACGAGCAGCAGCGGCGAACTGCTGGGGGCGAAGTTGATGGCGGACCTGTTGAACTGAGGGAGACGAGGGGTCGGGTCTTCGACCTGACCCCTGCATTCCGCTCGCGGCCCAAGTCGAATGCCGGGGTCAGGTCGGAGACCTGACCCCGCTTCCGGTCCGCTACCAGAAGACGGCCGCGCGCGCGAAGCGCTCGAGCGCCTTGCGCCCATCGTGCGCGGTGTCGGCGAGCTGGCCGCAGAACCAGCCCGCGCCGAACCACGCGCGCGGGTCGTGCCCGGCGGCGTCCGCGTAGCGCCGCGCCGCCACCGCGCGGTCGATGTGGCGGCCCAGCGCATCCTGCGCGGGCTCCAGCGAGTTGAGCCAGACCTCGACGCGCCGGGCCTTGTACAGCGGCGCGGCAAACTGCGCGAGGTAGCGCAGTCGCTTCAGGCGCCGACGCAGCCGGTGCTGCTCATCGATCGTCAGCGATTCGAAGCGCTCCGCATCCTGCGTGACCTGGCGATGCAGGCGCGCCAGCCGATCCTGCAGGAAGCCGACGGCCTCGCCGCCGTGGTCCGCATCCGGCGTGGGCCCGTCGTCGGCCGCGTCGTCGGCGGGCGCCTCGGCGGGAGCGGGCGCAGGGGCGTGCGCATAGGCGAGAAGCTGCAGCAGCGCCGCCTGGAAGGGCGCCGCGTGGACCTTCGTCCGCAGCGTCTTGCGCAGTTCCTCGTCGCCGTCGAAGGGGTCGGCGAGCGGGGCGCCCGCGCGTTCGAGCTCGGGGGCGAGCTCGTTGCGGAGCACGTACCGGTCGCGCGACTCGCCGGCGACGTCGAAGACCGCATCGAACGGAGCCTGCCACCGCGGATCCAGCCCGCCAGCGAAGCGCTCGAGCTCGCGCACGACCGTCCGCAGCCGGCGCATGCCCACGCGCATCTGGTGCACGTGCTCCGGGTCCTCGCTGCCGGCCGCGATCTCCGCAGCATTGGGCAGGATCTGCGAGAGGCTGGCGGCGACCATCGCGCGCAGCATCCGGTCGCCATCCATGCGGCGCGTGAGCACCGGGGGCTCGGCCTTCACCGGGTCCACGTAGGCGTGCCCCTCCCCGAGCATCGCGCCGCGCTGCGCCTTGGGCACGGGGTCGAGCCACAGGCCGTGCCGCGCCTGCCAGTCGTGGGCCATCGCGTAGAGGCCTCCCGTCTCGCCGCCCTTGTATTCGAGCTCGAGCTCGAGCAACGGCCGCACGCGCTCGCCCGCGACGATCGTCCCCTCGTCGAGCGCCCACTCGACGTTCGCCCCGTGCGTGTGCAGCAGCCGCCGGCAGCGGTCGACCTCCGTCCGGTAGACCTCGACGAGGGGCGGATGCCCGTTCGCCTTCAGCAGCTTCGCGAGCCGGGTGCCGGCCTCGGTGCCCGCGTGGCGGCCGGGATCGGGCGGCTGTTGCCCGCCATCGTCCGCGGCGGCGAGCTCGACGTTCTCCTCCAGCCGCTCGAGCGAATGCGCGGTGCCGGCCTTCAGCGTCTGCACCCAGGTGCCGTTCTCGCTGCGCAGGCGCAACGCCATCCCGTGCCGTCCGAGGAGGTGGTCGGCGGTGTCGAAGTAGCGCGCATGAAGCTTCATGCGCTCGAGCGCGCGGTGGCCGACGGCCTTGAGCAGGCCCGGTCGACCACCGGGGGGCACCTGGAACTTGAGTTCGAGCTCGCTCATCCGGCGTTCCTTCCGTGCTGCGCGCGGACTTTAGCAGCCGCGCCGCACGTGCCGGCTCGGGGCCGACCCGCGTGACATGCGCGGCCCGCTCGCGCGAGCCGCCCGCCTTCTCAAGGTGCGCCGACCAGCCCGTCGATGGCGCCCGCGCCCTGGCTCATCGGCTCGGGGTTGTCGGTGGGGTTGTGGGTCTCGCCGCGAGCTCGGTCATCGCGCACGGTGCGCGGACGTTCAGCCGATGGAACGGGCTGGCGCGGGTCCGAGCCCGCGTCCGCGCGATCCTCGCGCCTCGAATCCCCGGAGGCGGCACGCTCGCCCGGGCCGTCGTCGCCCCGCGAGTCCTCGGCATCCGCCGGGGCTTCGCCGGCGGCGGGGTCGGTGCGGGCATCCGGATCGGCGCCCGCGATCTGCGCGCTGGACATCTGCTCTTCGGGCTCGTTCGGGTCGATCTCGCCCATGCGCCCGGCGCCGCCGTAGTTGGGGATCGCGTTGGGGTCGAACTCCTTCTTCCTGCTCATGGTGCTTGCTCCGGTGGGATGGGCGCGATGCGCCCGCCGTGGACGACGGGCGCGCGCCGACCCGTGAGCGGGCAACCCGCATTCCCGCGCGCCGGAAACCCGGCGCGCGGGCCGGCGCGGCCGCCGTCGAGGCGAGCCGCGTCCGGCCTGCTCGTCACAGGCTGTTCGTGACCCGCGTCAGCGAGTCGGCAGTGCGCGAGTTGAGCAGGTAGAGGTCGAGCGTCGCGGGATCCTGCGTCGAGTACGGCGTGATGGCCTGCAGGAACAGCGTGTTGCTCATGCCGCGGTACGTGGCCGTGGCCAGGCTCGTGGCCGTGCTCGTCGGGAACTGCCCCAGCGACGCGACCACCGTGTTGGTCGCGGTGTCGATCGAGTAGAGCGTGCCCCCGGACAGGCCATCCTCGATGAAGGTGGAGCCGCCCCCCGGCCCCGTCACGGTCACCGGCGACAGGTTCTGCACCTGGAAGATGGTGACGAACGGAGTGCGCTGGGTCGCCGTGTCGCTGACCGCGAACGCCTCGGCCTCGCCGCCGCCCATGAACATCGAGTTGGGCAGGTCGGTCGCGAGCGGGGCGCCGTCCATGCCGCGGATGCCCGAGGTCGTGTTCGTGCGCATCACCGTCGTGCCGCTGACGGTCGTGAACCAGCTCGTGAAGTACAGGGTGTCGGCCGTCGCCGTGAACCGGCCGTCGTTGGACGCGGAAGCGTCCGCCAGCAGCACCGGGGCGCCGCCCGCGGCCGGCCAGGCCGTGATCGAATAGGAGACGTCGACCGTGCCCACCACGAGCGCCGAGCCGTCCACCGCGAACTCCATCTGCCGCACGGTGCCCGTCTGGGTCGCGAGGACGGTCGGGCCCGCCGAGCCGTCGGCCGGCATCGAGTAGATCGCCGACGACGCCGGGTTGTTGCCCGAGGCGGGCACGTTGACCGCGAAGTACAGGGTCGTCGGCGAGGCCGCCGCCACGAGGTGGTCGTTCGTCGCCGTCCACCCCGGGATCGAGAACAGCGACGCCGAGGTCGTGCCGCTCGCGTAGTTGACGTAGACGATGTTGCCGTCGACCACGAACAGGCGGCCGGTGGGGAAGCCTGTCACCAGCCCGACCGGCAGCGCGGAGGCCACGTTGATCGACGCCGGGAACATGCCCACCGTGACCGGGTTGGCGAGGTTGGCGTCGGTCATGACCAGGTTCAGGCCGCTCTTCGCGATGAAGCCGGTGATGGCCCCCGTCGAGTCGTAGACCGTCGCCGCGGGCATGGCCGCGCCGACGCCCGGCGCGGTGGTGGCGGACATGCCGGTCTTGACGACGTGGACCACGTCGTCGGCCGTGCCGCAGAGGGTGTCGGTGCCCGGCAGCCGGTAGGCATAGGTGGAGTTGGACGGGCTCGAGAAGTCGGCGGCGAAGAAGACGCCGGCATAGTCGTACGTGCTGCCGCCGGCGATGGTACCCGTGGACGAGCACAGGTCGTCGATGGTCGCGGTGGCTTCGGTCGACAACTGCGCCTGCGCCGGGGCGATGTCGTTCGAGGTCGTGAGGTCGACGCCATAGACGTGGCCGTCGCCGCCCTTGTAGACCACGACGCCCGCGGCCTGGCCCAGGTCGACGTTGGTCATCGGATCCATGGTGCCGCGCTGCATCTGGCGCTTGCCGTTGTAGGTGCCGACGTCAGGGCCCGAGAGTCCGCCTCCCGCCGAGTCGGACCAGGCCGCGATCGGGCCGGTCGAGGTCACGAAGCTGGTCTGGGTGGGAGGCGGTGGCGGGGGAGTCACGCTGCCGCTGTCGTCGCCGCCGCAGCCGGACAGGAGCGCGGAGATGGCGGCCCCGATGGCCGCTCCGGATGAGAGTCGCTTGTTCATGGTGTTACCTCCATGTGGGGTTGGCGATTTGGAACGTGTGGCCGCCCTTCTCGCCTGCGCCTCCCGCGGGCTGTTGTGCGGTGATCGATCATGGAATCCGATCGCACGCGACCGGTGTCCGTGGCACGCGCATCCACGCGTCGGCCCGCCGCCCGCCGCCCTGTCGTCCGCGGCCGCGATTGCGCGCACTTTGCAAAGTGGAAACGACGCCGACATCCACGAAGCGGAGGCTCTTCCGCCCGTCGGGCACGAGACTCAACCGGAGCGGGATCTCGACCGTTCCCCGCTCGTCGGCACGCTCCGCGGCGCCCCGAGGCGGGCGCGCCTTGAGTGTTTCGTCATTTCCGATAAAGTGGAAGGATGAAGGAAGTCGAGGTCATCGGCGCCCTGGCCGCGCTCGCGCATCCGGTGCGGCTGAAGGTCTTCCGCGCGCTGGTCGTCTCGGGCCCGCAGGGCCTGACGCCGGGCGTGATGCAGGACGGCCTCGGCGTGCCGGCCGCCACGCTCTCCTTCCACCTGAAGGAGCTCGCGGCCTCCCGGCTGGTGTCGCACGAGCGCGCGAGCCGCAACCTCGTCTACCGCGCCGAGATGGCACAGATCAACGACGTGCTCGGCTACCTCAGCCAGAACTGCGGCGGCGCGGAATCCGCGCGGCCGGCGGACGGCCCGGATCCCGCGCGCGCATCGGCTGCGGCCCCTCGCCGCTGACGCAGGCGCAGGCGCATCCGAAAAGAAGCATCGGCGACGAGGAGCGATCCTCGCCGCCGATGCATGTCGGGGGCATGGCCGCCGCCCGCGCGGGGCGGCGGAAAGCCGGGGGCGTCAGAAGGCGCCGAAGCCGTTGGGCGTGCCGAGACCGGTCGGACCGTCGTAGCCGACCTTGCCCGTGCAGAAGTACGTGCCGCCGCAGCTACCGTTGCTGCCGCTGGTCACGTCGAACAGTTCGGCCACGTCGTTGTACGGGTCGCTGCCGTAGTTGACGAAGCCGCCGTTCACCGCGTAGATGCCGGCGATCAGGGGCGCTGCCACGCTCGTGCCACCGAAGACCATCCACCGGGAGCCGGTCGACGAGGGGCCGTAGACCGCGACGCCCGTGGACGGGTTGGAGACTGCCGAGACGTCCGCCACCATGCGGCGCGGGCAGCTCGGGTCCGTCTGCCACGCCGGCTTGCCGTACACCGCGCTGCAGCCGCTGCCGGCGCCGCTCCACACCGTCTCCGACCAGCCGCGCGCGTTGCTGTTGCGGGTGAGGGTCGTGCCGCCGACGGCGATCACGTGCGGAGAGGAAGACGGGAACTGCGCGCCGCCGTTGATGAAGCCGCTGTCGCCCGAGCTGGCCGTGACGGCGATGCCCAGGTGGTCGTAGCTCGCCTCGAACGACTGCGTGCCGCTCTCGCCGCCGCCGTAGCTGTTGCTGACGGCGATCACGTTGGCGAGGTGGGCGGCGGTGTTCGCCGCGGTGGCCAGGTTGGCGAAGCTGTTGCTGTTGCCTTCCACCAGCACGATGTTGCAGTTCGGGCACATGGCGCTGGCCATGTCGAGATCGAGCGCGGCTTCCTGGTTCCAGCCGAGGTTGGAGCCCACGAAGTTGTGGCCGCCGTTCTGGTCGACCTGCTTGAAGCAGCCGTTCTTCTTCGTGCAGGGCGGCAGGCCGAATGTCTTGCGGTAGACCTTCAGGTCGGCGGCGGCCGTGGGGTAGTGGAACGCGTCCACGATCGCGATCGTGTGCGCGGAGCTGCCTCCACTCGTGATCTTGTAGGCGTCCTTCAGGTCCGCGGGACCGTAGCCGCTGGGCAGGGCGAACGTCTTGGCGTTGCCGGCGTCGTCGATGACGACCCACGAATGGCAGGCCGCGTAGCCCGGCGCCGGCGTCCCGCCGCAGACCCGCGCGGCTTTCACCGGGGGCGCGGCGGCGGCATCCGCCTCGTCTTGCGCGAAGGCTCCGCCGCTGAGCGCGCCGGTTGCCAACAGCGCGATCCATAGCTTCATCGATGCACGTCTGATCATGCGGTCTCTCCTGAGGAAAAAACGGGCCAGCGATGAAGCGTGGGCGCCCGGGAGACGAACGTCAACCCGATTCCTAGGGAGAAAGACCCGCAATGAACCCCGATCGGGTTAGACCCGAGCGGGTATACCATGCAGGGTATGCAAGCTTCGCTTCAGGTTAGCACGAAATCCGCCGCCGTGAGCGCGGTGCCCGCCGTGATCGTGGCGATGAGCGTCTGCGCTGCCGCGCCCGAGCCGTCGGCATCGTAGAAGATCTGGCCCGTGCTGGCGTTGTAGATGACGCGGTCGCTCGCGTCGCCCGCCTTCGTGCCGGCATGGAACGCGGCCGCCGCGAGGCCACCGGCGGCACCGACGGCCGTGAAGATGCCGTTCTCGAGCTGGATCGTGTCGTCGATCACCGAGAAATCGACGATCCTGTCGACGTTGGCCGTCGCGCTGGCGGCCGCGTCGAGGCGGAAGATGTCCTTGCCCGTGCCGCCCGTCAGGGTGTCGTTGCCGGCACCGCCAACGAGCGTGTCGTTGCCCGCGCCACCGTTGATCGCGTCGTTGCCGGCGCCGCCATCGAGGATGTTGGCGGAGGCGTTGCCGAGGATCGTGTTGGCCAGCGCGTTGCCGGTGCCGTGCACGGCGGTGCCCGCGAGCGTGAGTTGCTCGACCTGCAGGTTGCCCGTCTTGTTCAGCGACCAGTCCACCGAGCTGATCACTCGATCGATCGTGCTCGAGGCGAGGCCGGCCTCGTTGACGATGTCCGCGAGGCTGTCGACGCTGTAGACGTCGTTGCCGTCGCCGCCGATCAGGGTGTCGCTGCCCGCGCCGCCGGTGAGCGTGTCGTTGCCCGCGCCGCCGGTGAGCGTGTCGTTGCCGGCGCCGCCATCGAGCACGTTGTTGGCCGCGTTGCCGGTGATCGTGTTCGCGAGCGTGTTGCCGGTGCCGTTGATCGCGGCGCTGCCGGTGAGCACGAGCTTCTCGACATTCGCGGCCAGGGTGAGGCTGACTCCAGCCTGAACGAGATCGGTGCCCTCGCCGGCCAGTTCCACGACCGTGTCCGCGGTGCTGTCGACGACATAGATGTCGTCGCCCAGCCCACCGACCAGGCGATCGGCTCCCGTGCCCCCATTGAGTGAATCGTTGCCCGCGCCCGCATTGAGCGTGTCGTTGCCGGCGGCGCTCGCGAGCACGTTCGCGGCAGCATTGCCCGTGATCACGTTGGCAAGGTCGTTGCCTGTGCCGTTGATTGCCGCGCTGCCGGTGAGCGTCAGGTTCTCGACGTTCGCGGCGAGCGTCAGACTGAAGCCAGCCTGAACGGTATCGGTGCCCTCGCCGGCAAGTTCGACGACGGTGTCCGCGGTGCTGTCGACCACGTAGATGTCGTCGCCCAGGTTGCCGCACATGCGGTCCGTCCCGACGCCGCCGACGAGCGTGTCGTTGCCCGCGCCGCCATTGAGCGTGTCGTTGCCGGCGGCGCCCGTGAGCACGTTCGCGGCCGCATTGCCCGTGATCACGTTCGCAAGATCGTTGCCCGTGCCGTTGATCGCCGCGCTGCCCGTGAGCGTCAGGTTCTCGACGTTCGCGGCGAGCGTCAGGCCGAAGCCGGCCTGGATGGTGTCGGTGCCTTCGCCGGCAAGTTCGACGACCGTGTCGGCGGTGCTGTCGATCACATAGATGTCGTCGCCCTGATTGCCGGACATGCGGTCCGCACCAGCGCCGCCGATGAGCGTGTCGTTGCCCGCGCCGCCATTGAGCGTGTCGTTGCCGGCGGCGCCGGAGAGCACGTTGTTGGCGGCATTGCCGGTGATCGTGTTCGCGAGGTCGTTGCCGGTGCCGTTGATCGCCGCGCTGCCGGAGAGTGTGAGCCTCTCGACGTTCGCGGCCAGCGTCAGGCTGACGCCAGCCTGAATGGTGTCGGTGCCTTCGCCGGCCACCTCGACGACCGTGTCCGCAGTGCCGTCAACGAAGTAGGTGTCGTCGCCCTGTCCGCCGGCCATGCGGTCGGCGCCGGAGCCGCCATCGAGTGTGTCAGCGTGGTTGCTCGGGCCGCCGAACAGGTAGTCGTCGCCCGCGCCGCCATAGAGCGAGTCACGCCCCGAGCCTCCCTGGATCTCGTCGGAGCCCGCCGTGCCGCTGAGAATGTCGTCGACGGGACTGCCCAACACGAGGTTGGCGGTGGTGGTGTAGGTCTGCGAAGCGTAGAGGGTGTAGCTGCCCGTCGCAGCCGCAACCTGGCTCGCCAGGGTCACCAACATGCTGCCCGATTCCTCGGCGACGAACGATCCGTAGCCGAGTCCGCCGGTGATCGCGCCCCCGAGACTGCCGTAGTACTCGCCCTGGAGGTCGACATTCAGGTCGATGCCCGTCGACGAATATTCGAAGAAGTAGCGCTGACCCGCCACGGTGTCCATCCGGAACGCATCGGCATCGCCTGCGAAATCGATTCGACCGGAGACGATTCCACGACCGAGCAACAGCGGCGCCGATTCGAATGTCGCGCCGAAGTCGTCCGGCAGGCCCATCACGTCGTATTGGACGCCGTAGCCGCCGAAGCTTCCACCCGATTGCACCGAGACGTAGTAGGCCCCCGACGCCGCCGCGGTGAAGGTGGCCGGCGCCGTGTTGAACGACTGCGCCACCTGGTAGAAGTCGGGGGAGTACACGTTGAGATAGGCAAAGTCGTTGCCCGGCGCATAAGGCGAGGGGACGCCTTGCACAAAGAACGTGTAGGTCTGACCAGCTTCGAGGTAGACCTTGTAGGCATCGCCATCGCCTGCGTCGGAGTTGATGCCGAGCGCCGGGTTGCCTTCGGTCAGGAAGCCGCTGGTGTACGGGTTGTCCGAGAAATCTTCAAATGCTTCGGTCGAGCTCATTGCGGCGTCCTGTTCAATCAAGGTCAATATCGATTATCGGATTCGCGACGTCGCGCGACAGCGTTCTTTCGATGCGGCCGGCCAGCCTCGTGCAGAAGTGCCGAGCACAAATTGCGATGTAATGCGTACGGTATTGGCAGTGGTTTGGTGGTCACTGCCAATCGAGCAATGCGTCTCAATGCTCACGAAATGCACGCCTGAAATAGCCCGCCACCGGATCGACCAGGAAGCCGATTGGCGTGCGCTCCGCGGTCCGGATGTAGACCTCTGCGCCCATGCCGGGCCTCATCGGCGCCTGCGCCATCGCGCCGTCGGTGGACGCCGGCGGCCCGGCCCGCAGTCGCGCGCGCAGGAACGAGGCGCCGCTGCGCTCGTCGGTCAGCGCGTCGGCCGACACCTCGACCACCGTCGCCTGCCAGAGTCGCTCGTAGCGCGTTGCGGCACCGAGCAGCTTCACTTCCGCAGGCGTGCCCTCGCGCACCTCGGCCGCCACCTCGAGCGGCAGGCGCACCTCGACCTCCAGCGGCGCGTCGGCCGGCACGATATCGACGATCGGCTCGCGCGGCCCCAGCGCCGACCCCGGAGTGTTGACCCTCAGGTTGACCAGGCGACCGGATTCGGGCGCCGTCACCGTCTGCCGGCTGCGATCGTCGGTGCTGGCGCGCAGGCGCTCCTCGGCATCGGCGATGCGCGCGCCGACCTCGCGCAGTTCCTCGCTGGCCTGCTGCACGAGGCCATCGCGAAGACCGCGCACGTGGGCCTCCAGCGCGCCGAGGTGCTGCCGCGCCTGGGCCAGGTCGGCCTCGTTGGCGAGGCTGCGCGACTCGTAGTCGTTGACACCGCGCTGCAGCGCCATCACGCGCGTGCGGTTCACGTACTGCTCCTGCTCCAGGCGCTGGTTCAGCGCAAGCTCCTCGCGCTGAAGCGCCAGGGCGCGCGCCACGTTGTCGCGCTCCTTGAGGCGGATCTCGATCTCGGTGCGCGTGTCCGCGGTCTGGCGCTGTTCGCCCTCGACCTGGGCCTTCAGGTTGTTCAGGCGCGCGCGGAAGGAGGCCTGCTCCTTGGTGCGCTGCTCGGAGAAGCGCCGGACGTCGGCGAACTCCGCCTGCAGGTCCGCCGGTGGATTCCACGCTTCGCGTCCCTCGACTTCCGCCTCCAGCCGCGACTGGCGCAGGCGATCCGCGGCGAGTTGCGCGCGCAGCAGGTCGACGGAGGCATCGACGCGCACGTCCTCGAGCTCGACGAGGACGTCGCCACGCTGCACGGCCTGCCCCTCGTGGACGAGGATGCGCGCGACCGTCCCGCCGTCGCGGTGGGTCACCGTTCGGCGATTGGCCTCGACTTTGACGACGCCTTGCGCCACCACGCCGCCGGAGATCGGCGCGAGGCCCGCCCACAGGGCGAACACGAGCGCCCAGCCGCCGACGATCCACAGGCCGCGCCGGCCCAACCTGCGCAGGTGCCCGTCCAGGGACAGCTCGGACGGCGCCGCGCGCCCGATGATCGCGTCCGTCGTCATGCGCTCACCTCGCACGCCGCCGATTCCTCGGTGGCCGTCGCACGGTCCGGAAGCCGGGATGCGGAGTCGGGGGCCGGCGCCGCCGTCTTCGCCTCGCGCAGCACCGCGGTGCGCTCGATCGCGCCGTCACGCAGCATCAGGACGCGATCGGCCACCGACAGCAGGTGCCTGCGCTGAGTCACCGCCACGACCGTCGCGCCGCGCTCGCGCACGCGAACGAGCGCGGCGGCGAGCGCTTCCTCGCCCTCCGCGTCGAGGCTGGCGTCGGGTTCGTCGAGCACGACCAGCGCCGGGTCGCCATACAAGGCCCGGGCGAGGGCGACGCGCTGCCGCTGGCCGCCTGAGAGCAGGCGCCCGCCTTCGCCCACAGGCGTGTCGTAGCCCTGCGGGAAGCGGAGGATCAGTTCGTGCGCGCCGGCGGCCCGGGCCGCCGCGACGACCGCGTCGGGATCGGCGTCGCCGAAGCGCGTGATGTTCTCGGCGATCGTGCCGGCGAGCAGTTCGACGTCCTGTGGCAGGTAGCCCAGCGCGGCGCCGAGCCGTCGCGGGTCGTGATGGCGCATGTCGGCGCCATCGATGCGGACCGTGCCGCCCGTGGGGCCGAGCACGCCCACCAGGAGGCGCGCGAGGGTCGTCTTGCCGGCGCCGCTGCCGCCGACCACGGCCACGATCTCGCCGCGCGGAACGCTGAAGCTCGTGGGACGCAGCAGCACGCGCCCGTTGTCCGCGGCGTAGGCGAGCCCTTCGACATCGAGCTTGCCCGTCGGCGCCGGCAGGGTCGTCGTGACCGTGCCCACGACCGTCCGATCCAGCAGAGCCTGCAGGCGCCCATGCGCCAGGCGAGCCTCGGCCAACGCCTGCCAGCCGGCGATCAGTTGCTCCACCGGCGCGAGGGCCCGGCCCAGGATGAGCGTGGTGGCGATCATCACGCCCGGCGTCGCGCCTTCGCGGATGACGAGCCAGGCGCCGGCGCTGAGCATCAGCACCTGCACCCCCTGGCGCGCGACGCGCGAGACGGCAGCGAGCCGGCCGCCGCGCGCGGAGGCCGCGAGCGTGGCGTCCTGGACCGCCATCGTCCGGGCCGCCCAGCGCTGCGTCACGGCGTCGCTCATCCCCAGGGCCGTCACGACTTCGGCGTTGTGCAGGCAGCGGTCCGCCCAGCGCGCCGCCGCGCGCGATCCCTCCTGGATCGGGCCCAACCCGTCGCGCATCCATCGGTGGTTGGCCCAGGTCAAGGCCAGCAGGCCCCCCGCCGCACCGGCGGCCAGCAGGCCCAGGCGCACGTCGAACAGGCCGATGATCAGCAGGTACACGAGGGCCCACGGGGCGTCGAACAGGGCCACGACGCCCTGCCCCGACAGGAAGCCGCGCAGGGTGGCGAGATCCTTCAGCCCGTCGGACTCGCCCGCGGTGGACCGCCGGGCGTGCGCGACGATCAGGCCCGACAACAGGCCGGGCCCGAAGCGCCGCTCGAGCGCCATGCCGAGCAGCGTGAGGATGCGCGAGCGGGCCAGGTCGAGCGCGCCGAACACGGCCAGGCTCACCGCCGCCAGCAGGAGGAGCATCACCAGGGTCTCGACGCTGCGGGTCACCAGCACGCGGTCGTAGACCTGCATCATGAACAGCGACGGCGTGAGCAGCGCGAGGTTGATGGCCAGGCTCAGCCCCATCGCCCACACGAGGTGGGGATGGACGAAGGCACGCAGGCTCGCCCCGGCCGAGCCGGAACTCACGCTGGGACGGTCATGGGAATTCATCGAGGGCGGCCGTGGTCTCACCCTCTCATTGTCAACCTAACTGTACGCGCATAATTAGCGCATAAGGGCACCGAAACGTGGCCTGTTGTCCCGCTGGTGGGCGGAGACCTTCTCAGTTCTTGAGCCGGTAGCCCGTCCGGAAGATCCACGCGATGACGCCCAGCGAGATCGCCAGGAAGGCCGCGGTCACGACCAGGCTCACCGCGATGCTGACGTCGCCGGCGCCGTAGAAGCTCCAGCGGAAGCCGCTGACGAGGTAGACCACCGGGTTGAACAGCGCGACCGACTGCCAGAACGGAGGCAGCATGTCGATCGAATAGAAGCTGCCGCCGAGGAAGGTGAGCGGCGTGACGATCAGCAGCGGGATGACCTGCAGCTTCTCGAAGCCGTCGGCCCAGATGCCGATGATGAAGCCCACCAGGCTGAAGGTGACCGCCGTCAGCACCAGGAAGAGCAGCATCACGAAGGGATGCGCCACCTGCAGCGGCACGAACAGGCCGGCCGTGGCGAGGATGATCAGCCCGAGCAGGATGGACTTCGACGCCGCCGCGCCGACGTAGGCGACGACGACTTCCAGCGGCGACACCGGCGCGGACAGCAGCTCGTAGATCGTCCCCGTGAAGCGCGGGAAGTAGATCCCGAACGAGGCGTTCGAGATGCTCTGCGTCAGCAGCGACAGCATGATCAGCCCGGGCACGATGAAGGCGCCGTAGCTGACGCCGCCGACCTGCGGGATGCGCGTCCCGATCGCCGCGCCGAACACGATGAAGTAAAGCGAGGTGGAGATGACCGGCGAGATGATGCTCTGCATCAGGGTGCGCCAGGTGCGGGCCATCTCGAAGCGGTAGATGGCGCGCACCGCATGGACGTTGACGATCATCGCTCCTCCACGAGACTGACGAAGATGTCCTCGAGCGAGGACTCGGACGTGCGCAGGTCCTTGAACGCCACGCCGGCGTCGTTGACGTGGCGCAGGAAGTCGACGATGCCGTGGCCGCCCTCGCCCGCCTCGCCGCGCGTGTCGTAGGTGTAGGTCAGGGCGTGGCCGCCTTCGCCGAGCGCCAGCTCGTAGCCGGCCAGCGCCGGGGGCACGGCGGCGAGCGGGGCGTCGAGCTGCAGGGTGACCTGCTTCTTCCCGAGCTTGCGCATCAGCTCGTCCTTGGCTTCGACCAGCACCAGCTCGCCGCGATTGATGACGCCGATGCGGTCGGCCATCTCCTCGGCCTCCTCGATGTAGTGCGTCGTGAGGATGATGGTGACGCCCGTCTCGCGCATGCCGCGCACCATCTCCCACATCTCGCGCCGGAGCTCGACGTCGACGCCCGCCGTGGGCTCGTCGAGGAAGAGGATCTTGGGCTCGTGCGACAGCGCCTTCGCGATCATCAGCCGGCGTTTCATGCCGCCCGAGAGCGTGCGGATGCGGTTGTCCTTCTTGTCCCACAGCGAGAGCGCCTTCAGCGTCTTCTCGATGTGCGCCGGATCGGGCCGCATGCCGAACAGGCCGCGGCTGAACGAGACCGTGTCCCACACGGTCTCGAAGGCATCGGTCGTCAGCTCCTGCGGCACGAGGCCGATGAGGGAGCGCGCGGCGCGGTAGTCGCGCACGATGTCGTGGCCGCCCACCGTCACGCTGCCTGAGCTCGCATTGACGATGCCGCAGACGATGCTGATGAGCGTCGTCTTGCCCGCGCCATTGGGCCCGAGCAGCGCGAGGATCTCGCCGCGCTCGATCTCGAGGTCGACGTGCTTGAGCGCCTGGAAGCCCGACGCGTAGGTCTTCGACAGGTCGCGGAGGGTGAGGATGGACGGCATGGCGCGCGAGCATAACGTGCCATGCCGCGATGCGCAGGGGTCGGGTCTTCGGACCTGACCCCGCATTCGACGCGCTGCCGCGTCAATGCGGGGGTCAGGCCTGAAGGCCAGACCCCGAATGCTCCGCCGACGGGCGCGGCGGCGCCTGCGCCTCGCGCCGCTGCAGGTCGGCCGCGATGCCGGCTTCCACGAGGGCGATCACGTCGAGCGCCTCCTCGGCCGGCACGGGGTTCGGCCCCTCGCCGCGGATCGCGGCCGCCAGCGCGGCGTAGTAGCGCGGGTAGTCGCCCGGATCGAGCGCCTGCGCGCGCTCGACGAGCGTGCCGGCGTCATCTCGCAGGACGAGGCGTGCGGGCGCCGCCTCGATGCCCCAGCGCGCCGCCGCGGCCCCGGTGGGACGCGCGCCGGCCTTGAGCGCATCCTCCTGCGGATCGAGGCCTTCCTTGACGAAGCTGCCGCGCGTGCCGTGCACCGCGAACCGCGGCGCCGGCACGGCGACGAGCGTTCCGGCGCGCAGGGTGACGCGCAATCCCTCGTAGCGCAGGCGGGCGCAGAACCAGTCGTCCGCCAGCGCGCCCTCGCGCAGGGCCGCGCGGTCGAGGGCGATGGCCAGCGGCCAGCCGAAGAGGCGCACCGCCTGGTCCAGCAGGTGCGGGCCGAGGTCGTACCACAGGCCGCTGCCGGCATCGCGGCCTTCGCGCCAGCGCGCGCGCACCTCGGGCCGGAAGCGGTCGAAGCCCGAGGCCATCTCCACGACGCGCCCGAGCGCGCCCTCGCGCACGAGCCGCTCCAGGGTGAGGAAATCGCCGTCCCAGCGGCGGTTGTGGAAGACCGAGAGCACCCGCCCACCCTCGCGCGCGAGGCGCACGAGCTCCTCGCCCTGCGCGAGCGTCACGGTGAAGGGCTTGTCGACCACGACGTGCCGCCCGGCGAGCAGCGCGGCGCGCGCGAGCGGGTGATGCGTGTCGTTGGGCGTGGGGATGACGACCAGGTCGATGTCCGCGGAGGCGATCAGCTCGAGCGGATCCGCGTGCACGCGCAGCGCCGGGCGCTCCGCCCGGACCTTGGCGGCATCGCTGCTCGAGACGGCCACCAGCTCGAGGCCGGGAGCGGCCGCTAGCAGTGGCGCATGGAAGGTGCGGCTCGCGTATCCGTAGCCGATGAGGCCGACGCGGATCATCGCCCGGAGAAGGGTCTTCTTCAGCGCTTGGGCGCCACCAGCGCGAAGTGCGCGCCCTGCGGATCGATGGCGTTGATGATCCACTGGCCGCCGGGCACTTCCATCGGGCCGTTGATCACCTGGCCGCCCTTTTCCTTCACGCGCGCCGCCGCGGCGTCGATGGCGTCGACGTTGATGTAGTAGGTCCAGGCAGGCACCGGCACCTCGGGCATCTTCGTCATGATGCCGCCCGCCTGCTCGCCGGCGACCAGGAAGATCTGGTAGATGCCGTTCGGCCCCATGTCCATGCCTTCGCCCTTGGCCCAGCCGAACTGGGCGGCGTAGAAGTCGAAGGCGGTCTTGCCGTCGCCCGCCTGCAGCTCGTGCCAGCCGACCGTGCCGGGCGTGCCGGGTGCGGGAGCGTTCGGGGGCGGATCGCCCGCGCCCTTGAACAGCGCGATCACGGCGCCCTGCGGATCGGTGACGATCGAGAAGCGGCCGATGCCCGGGATGTCGGACGGCGGCACGAAGGTCTTGCCGCCCGCCTCGGCGAAGTGCCGGGCCGTCGAATCGACGTCGTTCACCGCGACGTAGCCGGTCCAGTGCGGCGGCGCGCCCGCGGCGGAGGCCTCGGCCGGCAGCTTCATCACGCCGGCCACCTGCGAAGCCTGGTCGCCCTTGCCGACCAGCAGCAGGGTGTAGGGCTCGGGCATGCCCGCGTCACGGGCGCCATAGCCGACGACGTGCCCGTAGAAGGCCTCGGCGGCCTTCACGTCGGTCGTCATCAACTCGTACCAGACGAACTTTCCTTGCGGAGTAGCAGCCATCACGAATCTCCTCGTGAGAAATCGGTGCGCCGGCCGAATGGCCGGATCGGGGCGTGGATTATGGCGCCGGGCTCGTGACAGCGCGAGGTGTCCGCCCGCGTTCGCGAGCGGGGTTTACAAGCGCGGCGCGAAAGCGTCGATTTACGCCCGTTCGGCGCCCCGGCAATGGGCTGCGCCTCGGGGAAACTGTTCCGACATCGCCGGCTTTGCAACGCCTCGCGTCCCGTCACGCCGCCGTCATCCGCAGCCCGGACACTCGCGCCCGCCTTCATTCCAGATCCAAAGGAAAACTCGATGAGACGGGACCTCACCCCACGTCTTTCCGCGGTCGCTCGCGGCGCCATCGCGCTGCTGGCCGGCTCCGCCCTCCTGCCGGCCTTCGCCTCCACCTCCGGCGTCGTCATCAGCCAGGTCTACGGCGGCAACGGCGCCGTCTACGATTCCGACTACGTCGAGCTCTTCAACGCGAGCAAGGATCCGGTGTCGATCACCGGCTGGTCCGTGCAGTACGCGAGCGCGACGGGCACGGGCACCTTCGCGAGCAACGGCCCCACCGCGCTGAACGGCACGCTGCAGCCGGGCCAGTACTGGCTCGTGAAGCTGGCCACCTCCGCCACGGGGGCCCCGCTGCCCGCGCCCGACGCCACCGGCACGACCAACATCTCGTCTTCCGCCGGCAAGCTGATCGTCGCCACCACCAGCACCGGCCTCGCGTGCAACGGCGGCTCCACGCCCTGCTCGGCCGACCAGCTCGCGCAGATCGTCGATCTCGTCGGCTACGGCAGCGCCAACTTCTTCGAGGGCACGCCCGCGCCGGCCCTCACCTCCACGACGGCCCTGTTCCGCGGCACCCACGGCTGCGACGACACCAACGTCAACGGCACCGACTTCAGCGTCGGCGCGCCGGCGCCGCGCAACTCGGCCACCGAGCCGGCCGTCTGCGACGGCGGCGGCGGGGGCGGCGCCACGCCCGCGGCCATCTACGAGATCCAGGGCAGCGGCGCGAAGAGCCCGCTCGTCGGGGTGCTCGTCGCCACGCAGGGCGTCGTCACGCGCGTGGACAACAACGGCTTCTTCATGCAGGACCAGGCGGGCGACAACGACCCATCCACGTCCGACGGCATCTTCGTCTTCACCGGCAGCGCGCCCACGGTGCAGGCCGGTCAGCTCGTCTCGCTGACCGGCACGGTGGCCGAGTTCAACACCGGCGCGGCCTCGAACACCGACACGGCCGCCCACACCGTCACCGAGCTCACGGGCGTCGGCAACCTCCAGCTCCTGGGCAACGGCACCATCGCGCCCATCGTCGTCGCGATGCCGCTCGAGTCCGAGGACGCGATGGAGAAGTACGAGGGCATGCTCGTCACGCTGCAAGGCCCCTTCACCGTGCAGCAGAACTACTTCCTCGGCCGCTACGGCGAGCTGACGCTGGCCACCGGCGGCCGCCTGCAGACGCCCACCAACGCCCTGCGCCCCGGCGCCGAGGCGCAGGCGATGAACGCCGACAACATCCGCCGCACGATCCTGCTGGACGACGGCACGACGGTCCAGAACCCGAACCCGACGCCTTACCTCGCCGCCGACAACACGGTGCGCGCGGGCGACACCACGCCGGAACTCACGGGCGTCGTCGACTACGGGCTCACCACCTCGTCGAACCTCGACCCGGGCGCGTACAAGATCCAGCCCACCGCCACGCCCACCTTCGCGCGCGACAACCCGCGCACCACCGGCGTGGGCAAGATCAAGGGCGCCAATGTGCGCGTGGCCAGCGCGAACGTACTGAACTTCTTCACGACGCTGAACGACGGCACCAACACCTGCCCGCCCAGCAACACCGCCTCCGACTGCCGCGGCGCGAACAGCCCCGAGGAATTCGAGCGCCAGCGCACGAAGATCGTCGAGGAGCTCGTGGGCCTCGATGCCGACGCCGTCGCCCTGATGGAGCTGCAGAACAACGGCAACGTCGCGATCCAGAACCTGGTCGACGCCCTCAACGCGCGCCTGGGCACCCCGGCCTTCGCCGTCGTCTCCGATCCGCCGGGCGGCGCGGGCACCGATGCGATCAAGGTCGGGATCATCTACGACACGACCCGGCTCAAGCTGATCGGCGCCATGAGCGACACGGCCGCGATCAACAACCGCGCCCCGGTCGCCGCGACCTTCAAGGTGCTCAACAACGCCGTGAAGTTCACGCTGGTCGCCAACCACCTCAAGTCCAAGGGCTGCGACGGCGCGACCGGCGCCGACCAGGACCAGGGCGACCTGCAGGGCTGCTGGAACGCGCGCCGCGTGCAGCAGGCCGACGAACTGCGCAGCTTCGTCGCCAGCGTGAACGCGGCCACGGGCGTGAGCGACACGCTCCTCGTGGGCGACTTCAACGCCTACGCGCAGGAAGACCCGGTCTTCGACCTCGTCTCCAACGGCTGGGTCGACCAGATCGGCCGCTACAACTCGTTCGGCTACTCCTACGTGTTCAACGGCACGTCGGGCCGCCTCGACCACGCGTTCGCGAGCGCCTCGCTCTCGCCGAAGGTGATGGGCGCGGTGGAGTGGCACAACAACGCCGACGAGCCCTCGATGCTGGACTACAACCTGGAGTTCAAGCAGCCCGCCTGCCCCACCTGCGAGCCCGACTACTACACGCCCACGCCCTACCGCGCCTCGGATCACGATCCCATCGTGCTCGGCCTGAAGATGAAGAAGAAGCTCCAGCTCGAGACCCGCGGCGACGCGCTCACGGGCTCCGCCGGAGACGACGAGATCGAGGTCACGGGCGCCCGCACGATCACGGGCGGCGGCGGCCGCGACAGCTTCGTGTTCGCCTCGCTGCGCGACGCGGGTGGCACCATCACCGACTTCACGCCGGGCGACGACGACCTGGATCTGCACGCCCTGCTCGCCAGCCTCGGCGCCTCTTCCCGGACGGCGCTCGCCCGCGGCGTGGTTCACCTTCAGGCGGCCGGCAACGACACGGTGATCGAGGTCAACCCCACCGGCGCGCCCGGGGCGGCCCGGCCGCTCGTGCGCCTTTCGAACGTCACGCCGGATCGCATCGACGCACGGCGCGATCTGGGCCTCGGCCACGCGAAGCACTGACCAGGCCACCAGCGGGGGGTCGGGTCTTCAGGCCTGACCCCTGTTCGCATCGCCTGCAAATTCGGGATGGGGCCCTGAAAACTTGACGTCCTGTCTCCCGGGCGACACCGCGCTTGTCCACAAGCTTTGGGGACAACTCTGTGGAAAGCCGGGGGACTGGTTCACCCGGCCCAGCAAAGGCGCGGCTTGCCGTTGGATTGCAAGACAAAAGGGCAGATTCGAGCAATCCGCATGCCCGGAAATTCCTGCTCGCGAATCCCGCCGCCGGCGTCGTCGACCCCGACGCTCCGGCGCCGAGGCTCACTCCACCTTTCGGAAAGTCAGGT
>Ga0209051_1001092_pt1 | contig 25041 bp, 24 predicted proteins | sample AraplaCvi_mMS_r2_2_FD_184286 | JGI IMG/M metagenome (GOLD analysis project Ga0209051, IMG submission 184286) | Arabidopsis root microbial communities from North Carolina, USA - plate scrape MF_Cvi_mMS_r2 (SPAdes) (version 2) | ecosystem: Host-associated > Plants > Roots > Endosphere | place...
CCCTTGGTGGCGCAGACGCCCATCAGCACAGTGGTGAGCACCGCCAGCGCGGCGCAGAGCGCTGGCCCATGAGAGGACGGCGGCAGCAGGACGGCGCTGGTCGCCGCGAGCACCGCGTACGCCCCGTACACCAGCCAGCCCTGCCACGTGGTGGCGGGGCCCCAGCCCCAGCCGTAGCGGCGGGCCTTGAACCAGAGGACTCGTTCGGTCATGGGCTTCTCCCTGTGGGGCCGGGCGCCACGCGCCGGCCCGGGAGAAAAAGCATAGGCCGCGCGTCGAGGCCATGCAAGCGCGCGGCCGGCGCCGTGCGCCGGATCGCCCTCAACTCGCCTTGCGGCGCTTCTGCCAGGCGAGCAGCTCGCCCACGATGCCCTTGCGGAACGCGACCACGCACAGCACGAAGATCACGCCGATGATCACGCCCGTCCAGGCGCCCGCGCGGTCGGACAGGTAGTTCTGCAGGCCGACGACGATGAAGGCGCCGACGACCGGGCCGGCGAAGGTGCCGAGGCCGCCCAGCAGCGTCATCAGGATGACCTCGCCCGACTGCTCCCAGCGCACGTCCTGCAGCGTGGCGAGGTGCAGCACCAGCGTCTTCAGTGCGCCGCCCAGCCCCGCGAGCGCGGCGGAGATCACGAAGGCGAGCAGCTTGTAGCGGTCGACGTTGTAGCCGAGCGAGACCGCGCGCGGCTCGTTCTCGCGGATCGCCTTCAGCACCTGGCCGTAGGGCGAGTGCACGACGCGCAGCGCGAACAGGAACACGGCGACGAAGATGACGAGCACGAAGAAGTACAGCGCCAGGTCGCTCTCGAGCGAGAGCACGCCGAACAGCCGGCCGCGCTCGATGCCCTGGATGCCGTCCTCGCCGCCGGTGAACGGCGCCTGCAGGAAGAAGAAGAACAGCATCTGCGCGAGCGCGAGCGTGATCATCGCGAAATAGATGCCCTGGCGGCGGATCGCGATCAGGCCGACGACGAGGCCCGCGGCGGCGGCCGCGAGCACGCCGGCGACGAGCGCGAGTTCGGGCGTCCAGTGCTGCGCGTGCACCAGCCAGGCCGTCACGTAGGCCGCGCCGCCGAAGAAGGCCGCGTGGCCGAAGGACAGCAGGCCCGTGTAGCCGAGCAGCAGGTTGAAGGCGATCGCGAAGATCGCGAAGCACAGGGCCTGGGCGATGAAGAGCGGGTAGATGCCCAGGAAGGGCGCGAGCACGAGGATCGCGAGGACCACGATCCAGGCCAGCTTGCCCGTGCGGTCGGTGCCGGTGCCGAGCCAGTTCATCATTTCTCCTTCCCGAACAGGCCGGCGGGGCGGATCATGAGCACCACGGCCATGATCACGAACACGACGATGTTGGAAGCCTCGGGGTAGAACACCCGCGTCAGGCCTTCGAGCAGGCCCAGCACGAGGCCGGTGACGATGGAGCCGATGATGGAGCCCATTCCGCCGATCACCACCACCGCGAACACGACGATGATGAGGTTGCTGCCCATCAGCGGCGTGACCTGGATGACGGGCGCGGCGAGCACGCCCGCCAGCCCCGCCAGCGCGGCGCCGGCGGCGTAGGTGAGCGTCACCATCAGCGGCACGTTGACGCCGAAGGCCTGCACCAGCGTGGGGTTCTCGGTGCCGGCGCGCAGCAGCGCGCCGAGCTGCGTGCGCTCGATCAGGAACCAGGTGCCCAGGCACACCACCAGCGAGACGCCCACCACCCAGCCGCGGTAGTTGGGCAGGATCATGAAGCCGAGGTTGGTCGCGCCCGAGAGCTGCTCGGGCGCCGAGTAGGACTGGCCGGACGAGCCGTAGTACTGCAGGAACACGCCCTGGAAGATCAGCGCGAGGCCGAAGGTGAGCAGCAGCCCGTACAGCGGGTCGAGCTTGTACAGGCGCTTGAGCAGCAGCCGCTCGATGACGACGCCGAGCGCGCCGACCGCCAGCGGGCCGATCAGCAGCGCCCACCAGTAGCCGACGTTCCAGCGGTCCATGACGAACCACGCGACGTAGGCGCCGATCATGTAGAGCGCGCCGTGCGCGAAGTTCACCACGCCCAGCAGGCCGAAGATGACGGCCAGGCCCAGGCTCAGCATCGCGTAGAACGAGCCGTTGACCAGGCCCAGCATCAGCTGGCCGAACAGGGCCTGGATCGGGACGCCGAAGATCTCGGTCATCGTGGTACCACTCCGGGTTTCTTATGTGCGACGGGCCGGCGCGAGGACGCGACGGCCCGATCCTTCAGGGGGAAGCGAGCGCGACGGCGCGTGCCGTCACGCCGTCACTTCCAGGCGGCGCACTTGGTCTCCGCCTTCGTCGTCCAGGCGGCTTCGCCCTGGATGGTCTCGACCACGTTGTAGTAGTCCCAGGGCTCCTTCGAGGTCTCGGGCGTCTTCACCTGCATCAGGTACATGTCGTGGATCATGCTGCCGTCGGCGCGGATCCAGCCGTCCTTGGCGAAGATGTCGTTGACCTTGGAGGACTTCATCTTGGCCAGCACCTTGTCGGTGTCGTCCGTGCCGGTGGCCTTGACCGCCAGCAGGTAGTTGTAGGCGGCGGAGTAGTCGCCGGCCTGCAGCGAGCCGGGCATCTTCTTCATCACGTCGAAGTACTTGCGGCCCCAGGCGCGCGTCTCGGGCGTCTTGTTCCAGTACCAGCTGTCGGTCAGGTACATGCCCTGCGTGGTCTTCAGGCCGAGCGAGTGCACGTCCTGGATGAACATCAGCAGGCCGGCGAGCTTCATCGACTTGGTGATGCCGAACTCGTTGGCCGCCTTGATCGCGTTGATCGTGTCGCCGCCGGCGTTGGCCAGGCCGAGGATCTGGGCCTTGCTGGCCTGGGCCTGCAGCAGGAAGGACGAGAAGTCGCTCGCCGAAAGCGGGTGCTTGACGACGCCCAGCACCTTGCCGCCGTTGGCCTCGACGACCCGGGCGGTGTCGGACTCGAGCGCCTGGCCGAACGCGTAGTCGGCCTGCAGGAAGTACCAGGTCTTGCCGCCGGCCTTGGTCACCGCGCTGCCGGTGCCCTTGGCCAGCGCCGTGGTGTCGTAGGCCCAGTGGATGGTGGTGGGCGAGCACTGCTCGTTGGTCAGCGCCGAGGTGCCGCCGCCCACCGAGATCATGATCTTGTGCTTCTCGGCCGCCACCTTGGCCATGGCCAGGTTGGTGCCCGAGTTGGTGCCGGCGACCAGCATGTCGACGCCCGCGGTGTCGAACCACTCGCGCGCCTTGGCGGCGGCGACGTCGGGCTTGTTCTGGTGGTCGGCGGTGACGATCTCGACCTTCTTGCCGGCGATGGTGCCGCCGGCGTCGGCGATCGCCATCTTGATCGCCTCGATGCCGCCCTGGCCGTCGATGTCGGCGTAGACGCCCGAGAGGTCGGTGATGAAGCCGATGCGGATCACGTCGCCCGAGATCTGGGCGTGGGCCGTGCCGGCCAGGCCGACGGCGGCCAGGCAGGCGAGGGCGACGGTCTTGAGCAGGGGTTTGAAGGACATGGGTGTCTCCAGTCGTTGGAAGTCTGTCGTGGGAGAAGTCAGCCGGAAGTGATCCGGGAAGCGCGGGTTCCCCGCGCCGATCCGGGCTCCCCCCCGGGGGCCCGCGGCGGGAGCAGCGAGGGGGCCGTCATACGCCAAGATACTCGTGCAGCTTGTCGATGCGGGAAGGCAGCTCGGCCTGCGTGAAGCGCTGGATCACCTGGCCGTGCTCCATCACGAGGAAGCGGTCGGCCAGCGGTGCGGCGAAGCGGAAGTTCTGCTCCACCATGACGATGGTGTAGCCCTGCTTGCGCAGCGCGATCACCATCTCGGCGAGCTTCTGGACGATGACGGGCGCGAGGCCTTCGGAGATCTCGTCGAGCAGCAGCAGCCGCGCGCCGGTGCGCAGGATGCGCGCGACGGCCAGCATCTGCTGCTCGCCGCCCGACAGCCGCGTGCCCTGGCTCGCCTTGCGCTCGACCAGGTTGGGGAACATCGCGTAGATCTGCTCGATGGGCATGCCGCCCTGCGTGAGCACGGGCGGCAGCAGGAGGTTCTCCTCGCAGCTGAGGCTGGAGAAGATGCCGCGTTCCTCGGGGCAGTAGCCGAGCCCGAGGCGCGCGACCTTGTGCGTGGGCAGGCCGATGGTCTCGACGCCCTTGACCTTGATCGAGCCCTTGCGGGCGCCGGTCAGGCCCATGATGGCGCGCATCGTCGTGGTGCGTCCGGCGCCGTTGCGGCCCAGCAGCGTGACGACCTCGCCCTCGTCGACGTGCAGGTCGACGCCGTGCAGGACGTGGGACTCGCCGTACCAGGCGTTGAGCCCCTTGATTTCCAGGAAAGGCGTGGCCATGCGTTGTCTCAGGTCGTCGTCGTTTCAGTGGGCACCGACGAGTTCGGTACTGGCGCTGCCCATGTAGGCCTCGATCACCGCGGGATTCCTCGACACCTCGGCATACGGCCCCTCGGCGAGCAGCGCGCCGCGCTGCAGGACGGTGATGGTGTCGGCGATGCTCGAGACGACGCTCATGTTGTGCTCGACCATCAGCACGGTGCGGTTGGCCGCGACCTTCTTGATCAGCTGCCGGATGCGGTCGACGTCCTCGATGCCCATGCCCTGCGTCGGCTCGTCGAGCAGCATCAGCGTGGGCGCCATCGCGAGCGTGGTGGCGATCTCGAGCGCGCGCTTGCGGCCGTAGCTGAGCTCGACCGCCGGCAGGTGCGCGAAGGCGTGCAGGTCGACCTCGGCGAGCAGTTCCATCGCGCGACCGTCGAGCTTCGAGAGCGAGCGTTCGGGCCGCCAGAAATGGAACGAGGTGCCGAGGCTGCGCTGCAGCGCGACGCGCACGTTCTCGAGCACGCTCATGTGTTGGAAGACGGCGGAGATCTGGAACGAGCGGATGACGCCGCGGCGCGCGATGGCGGCCGGCGCCTCGCGGGTGATGTCGTGGCCGTCGAACGTGATGGTGCCCGCGGTGGGCTGCAGGAACTTGGTGAGCAGGTTGAAGCAGGTGGTCTTGCCGGCGCCGTTGGGGCCGATCAGCGCGTGGATGCTGCCGCGGCGCACGCGCAGGTTCACCTTGTTGACGGCGACGAAGCCCTTGAATTCCTTGGTCAGGTCGCGGGTCTCGAGGATGAATCCACTGCTCATCCGGCGAGTGTAGAGGCTGGTCCGCGTCAGGAGACAGTTCGCAAAACTACGTCCGGGACAACCCGGGGGGGAACGTGGCGCGGGGCGTACGGCCGCGTCGGCGTCGTGCCGGTGTCCGGCGCGGCGCGGGGCGACCCGCCAACGCCCGGCGTGCGTGCGATCATTGCGCATTGAGATGACGTACACGGTGGCCGTTCGCAGCCTCTGCGAATTCACGGCGAAGCAGGGCGACCTCGACCTGCGGTTCACGCCCTCGGCCACCGCGCTGGAGGGCATGGCCGGCCACGCCCAGGTCGCCGCCCGCCGCGGCGAGGACTACGTCGCCGAACTGAGCCTGCGCGGCGAGCACGCCGGGCTGGTCGTGCGCGGGCGCGCCGACGGCTACGACCCGGGCGCCAACCGCCTCGACGAGGTCAAGACCTACCGCGGCGACCTGTCGGCGATGCCCGCCAACCGGCGCGCGCTGCACTGGGCCCAGGCGAAGGTCTACGGCGCGCTGCTGTGCGCCGAGCGCGGGCTCGCCGCGCTCGACGTCGCGCTGGTCTACTACGACGTCGCCTCCACGGACGAGACCCTGCTCGTCGAGCACTGCAGCGCCGCCGCGCTGCACGCGTTCTACGTCGACCAGTGCGAACGCTTCCTCGCCTGGGCGCAGCAGGAGTCGGCGCACCGCGCCGCGCGCGACGCCGCGCTCGCCGCGCTGCCCTTCCCGCACGCCGCCTTCCGCGCCGGCCAGCGCCGGCTCGCCGAGAGCGTCTACCGAGCCGCGATCTCCGGGCGCACGCTGCTCGCGCAGGCGCCCACGGGCATCGGCAAGACGGTGGGCACGCTGTATCCGCAGCTGAAGGCGATGCCCGGCCAGAAGCTGGACAAGCTGTTCTTCCTGGCCGCCAAGACGCCGGGGCGCGCGCTCGCCACCGAGGCGCTGCGCACGATCGCCGGCGCGCCCGCGGCGCCGCTGCGCGTGCTCGAGCTGCAGGCACGCGACAAGGCCTGCGAACACCCCGACAAGGCGTGCCACGGCGAGTCCTGCCCGCTGGCGCGCGGCTTCTACGACCGCCTGCCCGCGGCCCGCGCCGCCGCGGTCGAGGCGGGCGCGCTCGACCGCGGCGCGCTGCGGACCGTCGCGTTGGCGCACGAGGTCTGCCCCTACTACCTGGCGCAGGAGATGGTGCGCTGGGCCGACGTGGTCGTGGGCGACTACAACTACTGGTTCGACACCAGCGCGATGCTGCACGGCATGAGCGTGGCCGAGGACTGGCGCGTGGCGCTGCTGGTCGACGAGGCGCACAACCTCGTGCCGCGCGCCCGCGAGATGTATTCGGCCACGCTCGCGCGCGCCGCGCTCGACGCCGTGCGCCCGCACGCGCCGCCGGCCGTGCGGCCCGCGCTGCGCCGGCTCGCGCGCGCCTGGAACGCCATCGCCGACCGCCAGCGCGAGGCCTACGCCGCCTACGACGACCTGCCGGCCGGCCTCGCGACCGCGCTGCAGGACGTCAACGCGGCGATCGGCGACCACCAGGCCGCGCACCCCGCGGACGTCGCGCCCGAGCTGCTCTCGTTCTACTTCGAGACGCTGCACTTCGCGCGCCTGGCCGACAGCTTCGACAAGCACTCGCTCTTCGACGTCACGATACCGACGACCCGGCTCGCTGCGCTCCCCGTCCCCGTGGGGCCCGGGCCGGCGGCCGCGCGCTCGCCGGCCGAAGGCGACTCGCAGCGCGAGATCACGCTGTGCATCCGCAACCTCGTGCCGGCCCCCTTCCTGCGCCCGCGCTTCCTCGACGCGCGCACCGCGACGCTGTTCTCGGCGACGCTCACGCCGAGGGAGTTCCACGCCGACCTCCTGGGCCTGCCGCCGGACGTGGCGTGGGTCGACATCGAGTCGCCCTTCGACGCGGCGCAGCTGCGCGTGCAGGTGCAGCCGCTGTCGACGCGCTACGCGCACCGGCCCGCCTCGCTCGCGCCCATCGTCGAACTGATGGCGCGGCAGTACGCCGCCGCGCCCGGCAACTACCTGGCGTTCTTCTCCAGCTTCGACTACCTCGGCCAGGTCGAGGCGCTGTTCCGCGACCGCCATCCCGAGGTCCCCGCCTGGGCCCAGGCGCGCCGCATGGACGAGCTCGCCCGCGCGGCCTTCCTCGAGCGCTTCCGGCCCGGCGGCCGCGGCATCGGCTTCGCGGTCCTGGGCGGCGCCTTCGCGGAGGCGGTCGACCTGCCGGGCGACCGCCTCATCGGCGCCTTCATCGCGACGCTCGGCCTGCCGCAGGTCAATCCGGTGAACGAGCAGATGAAGGCGCGGCTCGAGACGCTGTTCGGTGCCGGCCACGACTACGCCTACCTGTACCCCGGCCTGCAGAAGGTGGTGCAGGCCGCGGGGCGCGTGATCCGCACGACGAGCGACGAGGGCGTCGTGATGCTGATCGACGACCGCTTCCGTCGGCCCGAGGTGCGCCGGCTGCTGCCGGCCTGGTGGCGCGTCGGCGGGGCTTCCTGAACGGCGGCTGACGTCGCGTCCGAGCGCCATGGAGGGCTATCCACGATGCCCGCGGCCGCGCCACCTTGTAATCTCGGGGGTTGCACAAGACGAAGAGCTGGAGCGACGGATGGTCACGAGGATGGGGTTGAAGGGGTCTGGCCGTACGGGGGCGATCATGGTCGCGGCGCTCGTGACCTTGGCCGGCGAGGCCCGGGCGAGCGGCGATCCGGCCAAGGGATTCTCGGTCGGCTTCTTCGCCGGCCGCGGCGTCACCAACGACCTGCGCAACCTGCCCTACGACATCCCCGCCGGCACCCTCGACTGGGTCGACTCCTACGTGGGCGAGGGCATCGTGCGCTACGCGCTCAAGACGCCTCGCTGGATGCCCGGCTCCGCCCCCAACGCCTGGATCCCGCTCACGCAGAGCGTGGAGTTCGGCGTCTACGGCTACCGCGGCTTCAAGCGCAACGCGGCCTTCTCGCTGGACTGGCGGCCCGCGGTCAACTTCCTCGACCTCGGCCAGTTCTCGTTCGACTTCGCCTACGGCCTCGGCATCTGGCGCAGCCTGGGCACGCCCTGGTACAACCACCCGAGCCACCCCGAGTACGACCATCGGTACAAGACCCTGCTGCACATGACGCCCGAGTTCGTCGTCCGCGCGAAGAACCTGCCAGGCTGGTCGCTGGGCTTTCGCGACAGCCACGTCTCCGGCGTCTACGGCCTGATCGCGCCGTCCACCCTCGGCACCAACCACCTCGGCATCACGCTGATGAAGTCGTTCTGACGATGGGCCGCCGGCTGCCGTCCCTCGCCATCGCCCTGGCCTGCCTCGCGCCGGTCGTCGCGCACGCCACGGCCATCGAGTACAAGACCGCCGGCGACTGCGACGGCTTCCCGGCGGTGCCGCTCGCCACCGCGCCGGGCCTGTGCGTGGGCCTGGTCGCACGGCACCTGGGCTTCGTGCGCGGGGTCGCGGCGATCGGGCGCGACGTCTACGTGGTCGACATGGGCGGCTGGGGCAGCCGCAAGGGCCGGCTGCTGCGCCTGCCCGAGGGCGGGCGCGGCGCGCCGCAGGTGCTGCTGCACGACCTCTTCCAGCCCAACGCGGTGGTCGCCGGACCGCACGCCACGCTCTACCTGGGCGTCACCGGCCAGGTGTTGCAGCTCGATCCGGACGCCAAGGATCCGGCCGCGAGCGTGCGCGTCGTGGTCGACCACCTGCCCACGACCGGTCGCCATCCGATGCCCGCGCTGGCCGTCGCGCCCGACGGCGCGCTGTTCGTCAACGTCGGCTCCGAGACCGACAACTGCCGCGGCGCCGACAACGCGGCGCCCGACCCCACGGCGGCCTGCCCCGAGACGCAGCAGAGGCCGCCGCGCGGCAGCGTCCTGCGCTTCGCGCCGCGCGAGACGGCCTGGGATGTCCGCGAGCAGGCGCCCTACGCACTGGGCCTGCGCAACAGCATGGCGATGGCGGTGCTGCCCGGCGGCCGCCTGGCGGTGGCGGCCAATGCCCGCGACGCCATCCAGCGCGCCGATCCCAAGCTCGCCGACGCGGAGCTGCCGCACGAGCCGATGGCGGTGCTCGAGCCCGGCGCGGACTACGGCTGGCCGTACTGCTACGACCGGCTCGTCCCCAGTCCGGAATACGCCGGCCACGACTGCAAGGGCAAGCGCGCGCCCGACCTGCTGCTGCCCGCGCACGCCGCGCCGCTCGGCATGCTGGCGTACCAGGGCGAGCGGCTGCCGGGCCTCGCCGGCAAGCTCGTGCTCGGCTACCACGGCTACCGGGCGAGCGGGCACCGCATCGTCGCGGTCGCGCTCGACGGCGGCAAGCCGGCGGGCACGCCCACGGAGCTGGTCGGCGGCTGGGAGGCCGACGCGGAGTCGCACCCCAAGGGGGCGCCGACGGGGCTGGTCGAGCTGGCGGACGGCAGCGTGCTGATCACGGAAGACCACAACGGCACGCTGCTGCGCTTGGCGCGCGCGGCAAAGTAAGGGGACTGGCCTCCGGCCTGTCCCCGTGTCCATCGAGGCCGCCGGGCGGGAACAGGCCGCAGGCCGGTCCCCGGCCGTCAGGCCGCCCAGTCGATCTCCACGAGCGCGATCGCGTTCGGCGGCAGCGCGAGCACGACGTCCGCCGTCGCCCCGTCGCCCGCCACGCCGATGGGCTCGCCCGCCAGCGCCGACGCTGCCTGCAGCGCGTCGACCTGGCGCGGCAGCGGGTAGTCGGGCGACCCCATCGCGTGCCAGGCGGCGCGCGGATTGGCGTGGGACTCGTCGATGCGGGTCACCGTGGCGGCGCGTGGGCGCCGGCCCGCGAGGCCGGACAGGCGCACGGCCACGCGCTCGGCGCGGATCTCGTGGCGCGGCATCGCGACGTTGGACACCAGCACCGCGCTCGAGCGCGCGTCCTCGCCGCCGCCGACCCAGGCCGCGACGGTGGGATGCGCACCCGCCACCGTCCATGCGCGGGAGCCCAGGCGCGCGACCAGCTCGAAGCCGCGGTAGACCGGCTTGGCGATGTCGTGCAGCGTGAGCAGGCCGAAGCCGCCATGGAAGGGCCTGCTCGGCAGCCAGTTCTCCTCGAAGATGTCCGAGAAGGTCCACCAGCTCGCGGCGTCGACCAGGTCGTCGACGTCGAGCGCGAAGCGGGTCGCGAGCGCGGCGCAGAACGGGCCGTCGTGCATCTCGTCGCGCGAGTTCGAGGTGATGTTCCACTCCGTGTAGTACAGCGGACGCGCGCCGGCCGCGGCGCGGGCCTCGCGGGCGCGGTCGCGCATCACGCTCAGCGGGGCCGCGGCCAGTTGCGAGACGGTGTCGGAGTGCTCGTTGCCGAAGGCGTCGGTCGGGTAGTAGTGCGTGCTGAGGAAGTCGGGCGGGCAGGCGTTGCGCTCGCTCCAGGCGACGAACTCCGGCAGCCAGGCGTTGGCCGCGGTCGCGGGGCCGCCGACCTGCAGCCGCGGCGAGATCGCCTTCACCGGGTTCCAGCTCGCCTGGTACAGATCGAAGTAGGCCGCCTGGCCGCCCGTCCAGAAGGCGCGCAGGTTGGGCTCGTTCCAGACCTCCAGCGGCCAGCGCGCGACCTCGTCCAGGCCGTAGCGCTCGACCCAGTGGCCCACCAGCGTCGAGACCAGGCGCGACCAGTCCTCCATGCGCCGCGGCGGCGTGACGTTGCCGCGGTAGCGGAACACGGTGTCGCCGCCGGACGCGAGCGCTGCCGGCATGAAGGAGAGCTCGACGACGGGCCGCATGCCGATCGAGCGCAGGAAATCGAAGACGCGGTCGATGTTGAGGAAGGAGTAGACGAGCTGGTCGTCCAGCACCAGCACGGTGCCCATGTCGTCGGACAGCAGGCCGTGGAAGCGGACGTGGGCGAAGCCGAGCTCGGCGCGCGCGCGCGCGATCTGGCGCTGCCAGTCGGCGCGCAGCGCGGTCGGCGCATGGCAGCTGCCGACGCAAGTGCGCCAGGGGTGGCGCAGCGGGCGCGCCGGGGTGGCGAGGTCGCAGTCGAAGCGGGCGGTGGCGTCGGCGAGGGCGAAGGCGGGGGCCGGCGTCGGGGCCTCGGCACGGGCGGTGCGGCCGGCGAGGCCGGCCGTCAGTGCCAGCCCGCCGCCGAGCCCGCGCAGCAGGGAGCGTCGTTCCATCGGCCCCATCATGCCTTCGCGGGGCGTGCCGCCGCCTTCGCTCGGGTTTTCCCGGCCCGCGGACGGGTCGACGCATTGGCGACAATTCGCGATTCACCCGCGGCTCACGAGGTCGCCGGGCGCCGCGTCCCCTGACCTGATCGGATCCACTCTTGAACACCATTGCTGCCGACCTGCCGGCCGGCGCCGCTCCCGCGGCCCGCGCCTGGCAACCGAAGGGGCTCGCCGTCATCTTCTTCACGGAGATGTGGGAGCGATTCAGCTACTACGGCATGCGCGCGCTGCTCGTGCTCTACCTCGTCAATGCGCTGGGCTACAAGCGCGAGGACGCGCTGGAGCTCTACGGCATCTACACCGGCCTGGTCTACGTGACGCCGCTGGTGGGCGGCTGGATCGCCGACAAGTGGCTCGGCATGCGCCTGGCCGCGGTCATCGGCGGCACGGTGATGATGCTGGGCCACTTCGCGATGGCGGTGCCGTCGATGCTGCACGTCGCGCTGGGGCTGCTGATCGTGGGGAACGGCTTCTTCAAGCCCAACACGAGCTCCATGGTGGGCGAGCTGTACGACGGCGTCGACGATCCGCGGCGCGACGGGGGCTACACCATCTTCTACATGGGCATCAACCTGGGCGCGACGTTTTCGCCCCTGGTCTGCGGGACGCTCGGCCAGACCGTGGGCTGGCACTGGGGCTTCGCCAGCGCGGGCGTCGGGATGGCCATCGGCCTGACCGTGCTGCTCGCGTTCCAGCGCGTGATCGGGCGTGCCGGCCTGCACCCGGGCCAGCTCGCCGTCGGCTGGAAGGACCTGCCGCGCATCGCGGTCTGGACGATCGCCTGCGTCGCGATCGTCTACGCCGGCCTCGCGGCGGGGCCGCTGTTCTCTTCCCTGCCGACCCTGGCGAAGGTCGTCCTCGCGATCGCCCTCATCGCCGCGGCCCCCCAACTGCCCAAGCTGATCGGCGGCGGCAGGTCGGCTTCGCAGCCGCTCACCGCCGCCGAGTGGCGCCGCATCATCGCCATCTGCATCGTGGTCGTCTTCTCGGTCGTGTTCTGGATGGGCTTCGAACAGGCCGGCGGCTCCATGAACCTGTTCGCGGACAAGCAGACCGTGTGCGAGATCTTTGGCTTCACGTTTCCGTCGAGCTGGTTCCAGAGCGTCAACCCGGCCTTGATCCTGCTGCTCGCGCCCGTCTTCACCATGGTCTGGACGGCGATCAACCGCTCGCGCTTCGCGCTCCCCGACACCGCGAAGCAGGGCCTGGGCATCATCGTGCTGGGACTCGGCTTCGTCATCATGTACGCGGCGCAGACCAGGGCTGACGCGACCGGGCCGGTCGGGCCGCTGTGGCTGTTCGGCGCCTATGCACTGCACACGGTCGGCGAGCTGATGCTCTCGCCCGTCGGCCTCGCGCTCACCTCGCGTTCGGCGCCTGCGCAGATCGCGGCGCTGCTGATGGGCGTCTGGTTGCTGTCGTCCGCCGCCGGAAACTACCTCGCAGGGACGCTGGAGAAGCTGATGAACGGAACCGGCATCCCGCCCTACCTGTTCCTGACGCTCCTCTCGATCGGCGCGGGCGTGCTGCTGCTCGTGCTGACGCCGATCCTGCACCGCATGCTGCGCTCGCGGGACATCTCGACGACGGCCTGAGCCTCTCACCCGTTCAGCCCCCTGCCTTGTCCAGCAGCGTGGCCACGTAGGCCGCCAGGCGTGCCACCGTCTGCCGGCCTCCCTCCACCGCCTTGAAGTTCTCGGCGACGTAGCGCCGCGCCGCCGCGTCCTTGAATTTCGCCCGCATCGCGAGGAAGGTGCCACCGTCGTCCTCCTCGAAGGTGACGACGACGTGGAACTGCGGCGGGCCCTCGCCGTCGCCGTGGTCGTAGACCAGGCGCTCGGGCGGCACGACCTCGACGTAGGTGATCAGGTTGGGCCAGTCCTTGCCGTCGGGCCCGTGCATGACGAAGCGCCAGGCGCCGCCGGGCGCGACGTGCATCTCCGACGTGGTCGTCGAGAAGCCGTCGGGGCCCCACCAGGCGCCGACGTGCTCCGGCGAGGTGAAGGCCTGGAACACCAGCGCGCGCGGCGCGGCGATGCGGCGCGTGGTGAGGATCTCGTCGGGCGCCTCAGGGCTTTGGGGAATCGGGGGCATGCGGGGTCTCCTTGGCTTGCAGGTCGCGCAGGTAGTCCTCCAGCCGGTCGAGGCGCGCGTCCCAGAACTTGCGGTACTCGGACACCCACTGCGCCACCGCGCGCAGCGGCTCGGCCTCGAGCCGGCACGGCCGCCACTGCGCCTGCCGGCCGCGCGCGACCAGGCCGGCGCGCTCGAGGACCTTCAGGTGCTTGGTCACCGCGGGCAGGGTCATGTCGAAGGGCGCGGCCAGCTCGGTGACGCTGGTCTCGCCGCTGGCCAGGCGCGCCAGGATGGCCCGGCGCGTCGGGTCGGCCAGCGCCGCGAAGGTGGCGCTGAGGGGATCGGGGCGTTGCGGCATGAAATTAACCTGTTGGTAAATTAAAGCGGCGATCCCGGCCGCCTGTCAAGCGCGATGGATGAAACCTCGGAGCGTCGAACGGGAATCCATGGATGCATTGACGCTCGCCTGGCCCAGCTCTTAAATTACTCATTGGTTAAATACAGACCCATCCGACAACGGAGACGCCCATGAACCGCCTGCCCGCCGCCCTGTCCGTCCTGCTCGCCGCCGCTGCCCTCGGCGCGCAGGCCACCACCGTCACCTACGCGATCGACCCGATGCACACCTACCCGAGCTTCGAGGCCGACCACATGGGCGGCGTGTCCACCTGGCGCGGCAAGTTCGACAACACCCAGGGCACCGTCACGCTCGACCGCGAGGCCGGCACCGGCACGGTCGACATCCGGATCGACCCGAACAGCATCGACTACGGCCTCGCCGCGATGAACAAGGCGGCCAGGAGCGACGAGCTGCTCGACACCGCCAAGTACCCCCGGGCGGCCTACAAGGGCAAGCTCGAGGGCTTCGCCGACGGCAAGCCGACGCGCGTCGTCGGCACGCTCGAGCTGCACGGCGTGACCAGGCCGGTGACGCTGGACATCCGCAAGTTCAAGTGCATGCCGCACCCGATGCTCAAGCGCGAGCTCTGCGGCGCGGACGCCTACGCGACCATCAACCGCGAGGACTTCGGCATGCCGGCGGGCAAGGACTGGGGCTTCGACATGAAGGTCGACCTGCGCATCCAGATCGAGGCCATCGCCACCCAGTGACACGGGGGATGGGGACTGGCCTGTGGCCCGTCCGTGTTTCCAGCGCGGCACCACGAACACGGGGACAGGCCGGAGGCCAGCCCCCTTCCGCGTCAGGCGCCGGGCCCCTGGTCCGCGCTCGGATCGCGCTCGATCTTGAGCCAGCCCGGCAGGAACAGCTCGCCGCGGTAGCGGTCGTCGTCGTCCTCGGCGGTGGCGGACTGCGGCGATTCCTCGCCGCCCGGCACGACCTGGGACGGCGCGTCGCCCGATGGCGGACGACCGATCTCGGCGGCGGCGCCGCCGCGCTTGACGAGCGGGTTCATGGCATTGGACTCCCGGGGGCCGCCCTCGAAGGGGGCGCACCCGAGTGTGCAGCAAGCACCGGGCCCGCGCGCAATGGTGCGCGCGCGCCATGGGCTTGTCGGGCGCGCCCCGGCCTTCAGTGCAAGAGGGCGATCGGCCGCGCGAACGCGACGAGCAGTCCCACGGCCACCAGCAGCGCGGCCGCGCCGGCGGCGAGCGTGGCGCGGCGCGGCGGCGCGCTCACGGCGGGCGGTGCGTCGTCGTCGCCAGCCGCGTCGTCGTCGGCCAGCGCGAAGGCGCCACCCTCCAGCGCGGCGATCGTGCGCCGCGCCTCGGCCTCGAATCCGGCGGGCACCATCACGCGCACGCCGCCGAGCGCGGCGGTGAGCAGCGTGTCGGTCTGCACCGTGTGGGCGTCGGCCAGCACGGCCGGGATGCCGTCGGCGCAGAGGCGCCCGCGCAGCAGTTCGGCCTCGAACGGATGGAAGCGATGGGCGACCGTGACGATGCCGTCGAAGCGCGGCGGCTCGGCGTCGTCGCGCGGCGCGCTGGCGGCGGTCGGCCAGGGAGCCTGGCCGAGGGAGGCGGACGCGGGCATCATGCGACCGATTCTGAGGCACGCACCGCGCGCCGTCGCCCCCGCGCATTCCCGGGTCAGCCGGCGGGCCAGACCTTGCCCGCGGCGACCAGCGCCGCCCACTCCGCGTCCTCGTAGAAGCGCGAGCGCACGAGGAAGCGCCGGCCGGTGGGCCCCTCGAGCGAGAACATGCCGCCGCGCCCGGGCACCACGTCGATCACGAGCTGCGTGTGGCACCAGTACTCGTACTGGGACTCGCTGATGTAGAAGGGGGCGCCGCCGATCTCGCCGAGCGCCCGATCCCGGTCGCCGACCAGGAACTCGCCGAGCGGGTAGCACATGGGCGCGCTGCCGTCGCAACAGCCGCCGGACTGGTGGAACATCAGCGGGCCATGGCGCTCGCGCAGCTCGGCGATGAGCGCCAGCGCGGCGTCGGTGGCGACGACCTGGCGCACGGTCGCGGCGGTGTCGGACATGGGCGTCCTCCCTGGCAACGAAGAAGCGGGAAGGGGCGCCGCATGCCTTCGCACGCGGCGCCCGGTCAGGACTGCGGATCCGCGATCAGAAGAAGCCGAGCGCCTTGTCGCTGTAGCTCACCAGCAGGTTCTTGGTCTGCTGGTAGTGGTCGAGCATCATCTTGTGCGTCTCGCGCCCGATCCCCGACTGCTTGTAGCCGCCGAAGGCCGCATGCGCGGGATAGGCGTGGTAGCAGTTGGTCCAGACGCGGCCCGCCTGGATGCCGCGGCCCATGCGGAAGGCGGTGTTCATGTCGCGCGACCACACGCCGGCGCCGAGGCCGTACAGCGTGTCGTTGGCGATGGCCAGGGCCTCTTCCTCGTCCTTGAAGGTCGTCACGGACACGACCGGCCCGAAGATCTCCTCCTGGAAGATGCGCATCTTGTTGTGGCCCTTGAAGACGGTCGGCTTGACGTAGTAGCCGCCCTCGAGGTCGTCGCCCAGCACGTTGCGCTCGCCGCCGATGAGGCATTGCGCGCCTTCCTGCTTGCCCAGGTCGAGGTAGCTCAGGATCTTCTCGAGCTGCTCGCTGGAGGCCTGCGCGCCGATCATCGTGGACTTGTCGAGGGGGTTGCCCTGCTTGATCGCGGCCACGCGCTGGACGGCGCGCTCGATGAACCGGTCGTAGATCGATTCCTGGACCAGCACGCGCGACGGGCAGGTGCAGACCTCGCCCTGGTTGAGCGCGAACATCGCGAAGCCTTCGAGGGCCTTGTCGAAGAACGCGTCGTCCTTGGCCAGCACGTCGGCGAAGAAGATGTTGGGCGACTTGCCGCCCAGCTCCAGCGTCACCGGGATGATGTTCTGGCTCGCGTACTGCATGATCAGGCGGCCGGTCGTCGTCTCGCCGGTGAAGGCGATCTTGGCGATGCGGCTGCTCGAGGCGAGGGGCTTGCCGGCCTCGACGCCGAAGCCGTTCACGATGTTGAGCACGCCCGGCGGCAGCAGGTCGCCGATCAGCTCCGCCAGCACGAGGATCGAGACCGGCGTCTGCTCCGCCGGCTTCAGCACGACGCAGTTGCCGGCGGCCAGCGCCGGCGCGAGCTTCCACACCGCCATCAGGATGGGGAAGTTCCAGGGGATGATCTGGCCGACGACGCCCAGCGGCTCGTGGAAGTGGTACGCGTACGTGGTGTCGTCGATCTCGGCGATCGAGCCTTCCTGGCTGCGGATGCAGCCCGCGAAATAGCGGAAGTGGTCGATGGCCAGCGGCAGGTCGGCCGCCAGGGTCTCGCGGATCGGCTTGCCGTTGTCCCAGGTCTCCGCCGTGGCGAGCATCTCGAGGTTCTGCTCCATGCGGTCGGCGATCCGCAGCAGGATGCCCGAGCGCTCGCCGGGCGAGGTCCGGCCCCACTTCGCCTTCGCGGCGTGGGCGGCGTCGAGCGCGCGCTCGACGTCCTCCGCGGTGGAGCGCGGGATCTCGCAGAACACCCGGCCGGTCACCGGGGTCACGTTCTCGAAGTATTCGCCCTTGGCGGGCGCGACCCACTGGCCGCCGATGAAGTTGCCGTAGCGCTTCTTGAATTCGACCGCGTGGCCGAAGCGGCCCGGTTCGAGCATGTCCATGCCTGTCTCCTGAGTGTCCTGGGGAGCCCCTTTCGCCACAGTGCCGCGGGGCGGATCCGGCGCTGCCGGGCAAGTCATCGCGAATCGCGTGCCAGCCCCACGGCCGGGCGGGGAAGCGGGGCGAGGCGCCATGGACCTAGGGTCGTCACGGGGGTCCCGGGCTCCCGGGGTCGTTTCCGTGCAGGCGACGTGTGCCAGGCTGGAACAGCCGTGTTGCAGGATGCGTGTCCCGCGTCCCGTCACGGCCGGAGCGTTCGCGGACATCGCGTATCCTGGCCGGCCCCGATTCCGGAAACGACTGCCGTGCGCCTGCTGGTCGCGCTCCTCGTCCTCGCCGTGCTCGCGTACCTGGGGGCGTGCGTGGCGCTGTACCTGATGCAGCGCTCGCTGCTCTACTTCCCGCAGCCGCGCGCGCTCGGGCTGCAGGCGCTCGACGCGTTCCGGCGCGACGGCGTCCTGCTCCAGCTGACGGTGCGGCCCCGCCCCGGCCCGCGGGCACTGCTCTATTTCGGCGGCAACGGCGAGGACGTGTCGGCCAGCGTCGGGCCGCTGGCCGCGGCCTTCCCCGACCGCGAGCTGGTGCTGCTGCACTACCGCGGCTACGGCGGCAGCGAGGGCGTGCCGGGCGAGGAGGCGATCGCCGGCGACGCGCTCGCGCTGCACGACCGCGTGCACGCCGCCCACCCCGACGTGGTCGTCGTGGGGCGCAGCCTCGGCTCCGGCGTCGCGCTGCGGCTGGCGAGCCAGAGGCCCGTCGAGCGGGTCGTGCTGGTCACGCCCTACGACAGCGTGCTGGCGCTCGCCAGCGCGCGCTTCCCGATGTTCCCGGTGGGGCTGATGCTGCGCGACAAGTTCGAGTCCTGGCGCTACGCGCCGCGCGTGGGCGCGCCGGTGACGCTGGTCGTCGCGGAGCTCGACGAGCTGATCCCCACCGCCAGCAGCGAGCGCCTGCGCGGCCGCTTCGCGCCAGGGCAGGCGCAATGGCGGGTGATCGCCGGCGCAGGGCACAACACCCTCTCCGACGATCCGGCCTACGTCCGGGCCCTGGCGGGCGACTGAAGCCGCCGGCGTGAGCGATGCGGGGGCGCGCCGGAAGGAAGACTCACACCCCCCGCCGCATGCCGGGACTCGACAATCCCGCTCCATGCCCGCCACGCCCGCCGCCCCGGATCCCTCCCGCAACCCCGGCCTGGACACGCTGCGCGCGCTGGCCATCGCGCTGGTCTTCGTCTACCACTACGCCGCATTCGTCAGCGGCCGGCCCACCTTCGGATGGCCCAGCGTCGTCGGCTGGTCGGGCGTCGACCTGTTCTTCGTGCTGAGCGGCTACCTGATCGCCAACCAGCTCTTCGCCGGCATGGTCCGCGGGCGCACGATCTCCGTGCCGGGCTTCATGGCGCGGCGCGCGCTGCGCACGCTGCCCGTGTTCTGGCTCGTGCTCGCGGCCTTCTTCCTGTGGCCGCAGTCCATGGGCGGGCGCACGCCGCCGCCGCTGTGGCGCTTCCTCACCTTCACCCAGAACCTGGGACTGCAGCCGGGCACGGCGTTCTCGCATGCGTGGTCGCTGTGCATCGAGGAGCAGTTCTACGTCGCGCTGCCGCTGGTGCTCGCCGGCGGCGCCTGGCTCGCGCGCGGCAGGCTGCGCCTCGCGCGCCGGCACGGCTGGGCGCTGCTCGGCGGGCTCGTCGCGCTCGGGGTGACGGCGCGCTGCGTGCGCTGGTTCGACGTCGCGCCGTCCGCGGGCGGCGACCCGACGCAGTTCTCCGCGCACATCTACTACGCGACGCTGTGCCGCTTCGACGAACTGTTGCCGGGCGTGGCCGTCGCGATGCTGCGCAACTTCCACCCGGCGGCCTGGGCCCGCGCGATGGCGCATGGCCGCGCGGCGGGGGCGCTGGGCCTCGCCGGCGCGCTCGCGATCCTGTGGCTCGCCTACGCCGAGTCCGAGGACGACGTCTTCGGCTTCTTCATGACCGGCTTCGGCTACACGCTGCTGGCGATGTCGTGGGCGCTGCTCGTGGTGGCCGCCCTGAGTCCGGCGACGCCGCTGCGGCGCGTGCGCGTGCCGGGCGCGGCGTCGCTGGCGCTGTGGTCGTACTCGCTCTATCTCTCGCACAAGCCGCTGGCGCACGTGCTCGAGGTCGCGCTGCAGGGCGCGGGCCTCGGCGAATACGCGCTGGCCGCGGTGATCACCGCGGCCTGCATCGCCCTGGGCGCGCTGCTGCACCACGGCGTCGAGCGGCCCTTCCTGCGCCTGCGCGACCGGCTGGTGCCGTCGAACTTCCGCGCCGTCGCGGCCGCGCCCGCCGCGGCGGCCTTGCCTACCTGATCCGCTCGCCGTCCATCACCCAGTTGCGCTCCCACGGCCCGTCCGGGCCGCCGGCCGGATCGACGAGCGCGAAGTCCTGCGACCAGCGAAAGCGCTCGGGCCCGAGGCGCTCCCACACGTAGCGCGCGCGGATGCGCCGGCCGTCGTCGTCGTCCTCGCCGACGAACTCGCCGATGTCGCCGTGCCAGCCGCCGTGCACGGGGGGCTGCAGGTGGCCGGTCGTCGAGCTGATCCAGTAGATGGCCCAGCGCCGCGTCGCGAGGTCGAGGGTGCGCACGGTCATGCCCTTGCGGCCCCGGCCCTCGAAGGCGATCTCGTCGACCGAGACCTGGCCGTCGAGGTGCGTCCAGGCCTCCATCATGGCGTCGAAGCGGTCCCAGTCCTGGCATTGCGAATGGCGCGCGCGCAGGCATCGGTTGGCGACGCGCCAGCGGCCGACGAGGAAGTCGAAATCGTGGGGCTGGCCGGTGAAGTGGTCGTCCATGGGAGTCTCCTTGGCGAGGGTCAGCGCAGCGCCGACCGGTGGGTGGGCGCGAGGCGCGCGGTGTGCGGCGCGCCGGCGAGGCGCGCGCGGAAGGCCGGGACGTCCAGCACGCCCTCGGCGGCGACGCGTGCCGCGTGGCGCGCCTGCGCGGCGACGCCGGCGAAACGGGTGAACCAGGCGAGGACGGGGCGCTGCTCGTGCACGGGCAGCGCGGGGAAGTTGTTGGCCGCGGGTTCGGTCGCGAACGCGGCCAGCAGCGTCGCATCGGCGTCGCTCCAGGCGGGGCGCACGTGGCGCTCGAAGGCCGCCGCGAGCGCCTCGTCGGGCGGGGCGAGCAGGGGGCAGACCGTGGCGGTCAGCAGCACCTCGCCCGCTGGCGGGGCAGCGTCGACCGCGGCCCGCGGCGGCAGCGCGCCGAAGCCGTCGGCCGGGCCGAGCGGGCGCAGCAGGTGCACGTCGTCGCTGTCGACCATGGTGGCGTTGGCCTCCTCGCGCCAGGCCTGCCAGACGGGGCCGCGGTAGAAGGCGGGCAGGGCGTCGCCGCGCGCCGCCATGTCGGCGAAGCCGCGCAGCCAGACGAAGTGGTCGGGCGCGTCGAGGTCGCGGAAGGTGCCGGGCACGGCCATCCCGAGCGCCTCCTGCGGTTCGACGAAATGGCGCTCGAACAGCGCGACGAGGGTGTCGCGCCGGCCGGGGTGCAGCGTGTAGCGGCGCAGCTCGAGGACGCGGGAAAGGGGCGGGGACATGGCGTGGACTCCGGGACGGGTGAACGACGCCATGGTCGCCGGGTAAACCTGCCAACGCGTGTCATGCAATCCGCGGCAGACTGCGCGACATGCGTGCGAGCCGACTCCTCTCCCTCCTGATGCTGCTGCAGTCGCGCGGCCGCATGAGCGCGGTGGCGCTCGCCGAGGCGCTGGAGGTCTCGGTGCGCACCGTGCACCGCGACATCGACGAGCTCAGCGCCTCGGGCGTGCCCGTCTGGGCCGAGCGCGGGCGCTTCGGTGGCTTCCAGCTGCAGCCGGGCTGGCGCACCCGCGTCGACGGGCTGACCGCCCCCGAGGCGCAGGCGATGTTCCTGGGCGGCCTGCCCGGCCCGGCGGCGGAGCTGGGCCTCGGCGAAGCGATGGCCTCGGCGCAGCTCAAGCTGCTCGCCGCGCTGCCCGAGGGGTGGCGCGAGGACGCGCGCCGCGTCAGCGCACGCTTCCACCTCGATCCGCTCGACTGGTACCGCGGCCCGGCGGCGACCGACCACTTGCCGGTGATCGCCCGGGCGGTGTGGAGCGAGCGCCGGCTGGCGCTGCGCTACGAGAGCTGGAAGGACGTCGTCGAGCGGCGGGTCGACCCGCTCGGCCTCGTGTTGAAGGCGGGCGTGTGGTACCTCGCCGCGCGCGCGGGCGCGAGCGTGCGCACGTACCGCCTCTCCAGCATCCTGGCGCTGGAGATGTCCGACGAGACCTTCGAGCGCCCGGCCGGCTTCGACCTCGCCGACTGGTGGCAGGCGTCCACGCGCCGCTTCGAGCACGAGCTCGCACGCGGCACCGCGGTGCTGCGCGTGTCGCCGGCGGGCATGAAGGCGCTGCAGCGGGACTTCGGCGCCGCGGTCGCCCACGCGGCCGGCGAGAGCGCGGGCAAGCCCGATGCGGCGGGCTGGCGCCGCGTGGAGATCCCGATCGAGTCGGTCGACCACGCGGCGGGCCAGGTGCTGCGCCTGGGGGCGCTGGCGAAGGTGGTGGAGCCCGCGGCGTTGCGCCGTGAGCTGCTGGCGCGGGTCGAGGCGATCGCCGCGCTCTACCGCTGAACGCCGGTCACGGCGTGTTGGTGTTGTGGATCACCGGGTCGTTGGTGATCGGACTGCCGTTCGAGTCGAGCACCGTCGCCGAATACTTGTAGTTGCCGTTGATCCCCTTGGCGTCGTAGATCGCCGCCGTCGTGGCACCCGTCGTCCACGACGCGTACGGGAAGTCCGTGTTCGGGTTCGTGACGACGATCGCCCCGCTGGACGGGAACGTGTAGTTCGGGGTGTTCAACGTGAAGATGACCAGCGTGTTGGCGTGGGTGACGTCGACCGGGTCGGGCGTGCAGACGACCGTGCCGCCGGAGACCGTCACGGAGACGTTCTTCGTGTAGCTGGTTGGGGTGGCGCTCATGGAATGACTCCCTCTCGTCGAGCGGCACGACGTCTCGTCGCTCGCATCCGTCGTGCCAGGCGTGGTTGAAGCGCCGGACATGCGGAGTGCCGGCGTGACGCTTGTCGACCCGTGGCTCGCGCGGCTTGCGTCGCGTCGAACCACCGCCTGGAGGGGAGTGGTCGTCGCGCATGATGCGCGCGCGCGGCGGCCCGTGCAAGCCTGCGCGCGCGGGCCCGCGCGCCGCGCCGGTCAATCGGCCTGGCTGTTGGTGTTGTGGATCACCGGATCCAGCGTGATGCATTGCCCGGTCGCGGTGTCGACGACGGTGATCGTGTACTCGTAGTCGCCGAGCACCTCGCGGTCGTCGAACAGCGCGGCCTGCTGCGGCTTGGTGGTCCACGCCGCGTACGGGAAGTCGGAGTGCGGCGTGTTGACGACGACGGCGCCGTCGGCGGGGAAGTGATAGCCGTCGGTGACCAGCGTGAAGATGATCAGCGTGTCGGGTTGCGTGACCTTCACCGGGTCGGGCTTGACCTGGATGGCGCCGTCGACGACGTTGATGGCGACCTGCTTGACGCAGGTGGGTTGGACGATGTCCTGGCTCATGGGTTCTCCCTCGATGGACCAGGCTCGCCACGCGCTAGGGAGCCTGGCCCGTTATCTGGAGTAGTTCGACCCCTGCGGGGCCGCGGTAGCTCGTGGCCTTCACGCTATCGGCTGCCGCGCGCGCGGCTTGAATGTCGCCCAGCCGCGCCGCGGCGAGGCCCAGCACCGCCATCGTGCGTGGCTCGCGTCGCGGCGCCAGCGGATCCAGGCGGCGGCGTGCGTCCGTCCAGGCGGCGCGCGCCTCGGCCGCGCGACCCGTCGCGGCCAGCAGGTCGCCGTAGGTGATCTCGGTGTCCGCCAGGCCGAACACCTGCTGCGCAGGGACGACATTCCCCTCGGCCTCGAACCGGCGTACGTCCTCGACGAAGGCGGCCAGCCGGGCGCGGGCCCGTTCCTGCTCGCCGGGGGTGCGGGCGGCCAGGGCACGCAGCCGCTCCAGGTTGCCGACGAGGGCGATCCGCACCTCGTACTGCGGGGAGGGGACGGCCAGCAGGCGCGCAACGATCGGCTCCATCGCATCGAGGACCGCACGCGCGCCCGCCGCGTCGGCGCGCGCCAGCATCAGCTGGCACAGCGTGCCGCGTTCGAACGCCAGGGCCTTCTGCCATTCGGCGTTGTCCGGCTCGAATTCGGTCATGCGGACCATCTGGTCGATGACCTTCCGGTAGGCGGCCTCGGCTTCCTCGAACTGGCCGAGGTTCATGTGCATGCGCGCGATCTCGCTGGACGCGAGCGACTGCACGAACTGCACGTCGCGGTTGCTCGCGGCGTCGGGGGCGGTCTGGGCGACCTCGATCTTCTGGCGATCGCTCTCCAGGGCATCCTGGTAGCGCCCCAGGTCTTCCTGGGCACGGACGACCCAGCCGATGGCGTGGGCCGCCTCCACGGCGGCTTCCGGACGCCGGCGGGCGACGGCGACCATGTCGGGCACGGATTCCTCGAACAGCGCGAGCGCCTCCGCCGGGCGTCCGAGATCCAGGATCAGGACGCCGACGGCCTGAGCGGCGGCGCCCTTCTCGAAGCGCCAGTCGAGGTTGTCCGGTGCCATGCGGGAAGCCTTGGCGGTGAGCGCGCGGTAGTTCCGGAAGCTCGCCTCGGCCTCGCGCAGGCGGCCGCGGTCGCGCTGCAACAGCCCGACCCAGTATTCGCTCTGGGAGTGGTCGAAGATCCGGTTCGGGTCGTCCGGGTGGCGGCGCAGCAGCTCGGCCGTCGCCGCGGCGGCCTGGTCGAAGTCCCGCTGCGCTTCCTCGCGCTTGTTGCGCAGGTTCGCCAGGTCGCCCATCATGTGCAGCGCATGCGAGCGGCGGGCGAGCGAGTCGGCGTCGAGGCGGCCCAGGTCCTGTGCGGCGTAGTAGGCGAGCGCCTTCTCGCCGACCGAGTCCAGCGCGTCGAGGCGCCCGACCGGCTGGAGCTTGGCGCGCAGGTCGGTCAGCATGAACTCGATCAGGCCCTCGGCCTGCACGCGCTGCCGTCCGGCCTCGCGGGCCTGCCACAAGGCGACGCCCACGCCCACGCCGAGCGCGACGGCGGCCACCGCGGCGGTCGCGACGCCCGCGCGGTTGCGGCGCGCGAACTTGGCGATGCGGTACAGCCGGGTGTCGGGCCGCGCGGCGATGGGCTCGTGCGCGAGGAAGCGCCGCAGGTCGTCGGCGAGCGCGGCGGCGTTGGCGTAGCGCTCGCCCGGCGCCTTCTTCAGCGCCTTGGCGAGGATGGTGTCGAGGTCGCCGCGCAGCTCGCCCGCGAGCTTGCGCGAGGCGGCGGACCATCTGGCCTGCGGGCCGCCGCGGCGCAGCGCCGCGTCCGACAGGCGCTTGGGTTCGGTCTCGATCACCGCGCGCATGCGGTCCAGCGGTGCCTCGGTGGGCGCCACCGTCGGGTGCGCGCCGCTCAGGAGCATGTACAGCAGCACGCCGAGCGCGTAGACGTCGGTCGCCGTCGTCACTTCGCCGCCCTGCAGCTGCTCCGGCGCCGCGAACTGCGGCGTGAAGGCGTTGCCCGCGAGCGCCGTGAGCTCGGTGGGCATGCCGGCGCCGCTCGCGTCGTCCAGCAGCTTGGCGATGCCGAAG
>Ga0209051_1001094_pt1 | contig 25013 bp, 17 predicted proteins | sample AraplaCvi_mMS_r2_2_FD_184286 | JGI IMG/M metagenome (GOLD analysis project Ga0209051, IMG submission 184286) | Arabidopsis root microbial communities from North Carolina, USA - plate scrape MF_Cvi_mMS_r2 (SPAdes) (version 2) | ecosystem: Host-associated > Plants > Roots > Endosphere | place...
GTGAACAGGGCGCGAATCCCCAAGGGATAGGATGCAGCGGACCGGCCGCGCCCGCGAAGCCGTCGCGCGTCGTCCTGCCGGACGACGCAGTGGTTCGGCGACCTCGTCACCGTGGCCCGGTGGGGCGACACCTGGCTCAACGAGGGCTTCGCCAGCTGGATGCAGGCCACGCGTCCATCCCGAGTGGAAGCCCTGGCTCGGCGCATTGCCCTGGCGCGAGGAGACGATGGGCACCGACGCGCGCCTGGGCACCCACCCCATCGTCACCGCCATCCAGGACGTGCCGCAGGCCGGCATGGCCTTCGACGACATCACCTGCGGCAAGGGCCCGAAGGCGATCCGCACGGTCGAGATCGATGCCGGCGAGGACGCGTTCCGCGACGGGGTGCGCCGCTACATGAAGCGCCACGCCTACGGCAACACCGTCTCCGCGGATCTCTGGCGCGCCGTCGACGAGGCGCCGCGCAGCCGGTCGCCGCGGTCGCACGCGACCTGACGCTGCAGGCCGGCGTGCCCATGGTGGTCGCCCCAGGGATGCTGGAGGCTGACCCGAGCGCGGTCGTCCAGGTCCGCACGTACGGACGTATCCGGTGAACCAGATTCGGTATGCAGGTCTTACATTTGTACAAATATACTTGATCACATGGCAGATCTGTTCAATCGCCTGATGGACATCGACTGGCAGACGTGGCGCGGCCCCGCGCTCTCGGCTTTGCGCATCGTCGGCATCCTCGTCACCGGCTGGGTGTCCATCACGGTTCTTCAACGCACCGTGCGCGGTGTCCGCGTCCGGATCGCCAACCGCATGGGCGGGGTCGACACGGCCCGGCGCGCCGAAACCCTCGGGCCGTCGGGGTGGCCTACCGCGAAAACGTCGACGATGCTCTGGATGTCATGAAAGACGTGGGCGCCAGGATGCGCGCAGACGCCGCCTTCGCCCCGAAGCCACGCGGTAGTCGGCGGGGTGCGGCCTCGACATACATTTGAACAAATACGATATTTGTCGCCGATGCATCACCCCGAAGACTCCCCGCATGCTCAACCGGACGTGATGGCCGCGCTTCGAGGCGACCTGGCGGACTGGCGTGCCTGGGTTTCCCGCGCAGTGATCCTTGCCTATGCCGCCGTGGCGGGACTGAGCATCGTGCTGTTCACGCGGATTTCCGAGCTTGCGCTCAATGCCTTCGGGATGATCTGTGCGCATGCGGCATGGGCCCCGTTCCTGTGGACCCCGGCCCTGTGCGCGATGCTCGGCTGGATGACGACGCGGTGGTTTCCGGGCAGTTCAGGTTCCGGCATTCCACAGGTCATCGCCTCGTTGAACCCCTCCGTCGATGACGCTGCCCGGCCGCTGTTCGTCTCTTTGCGACTGTCGGTCGCGAAGATCTGCCTGACCGCAGGGGGTCTTCTCGCCGGGCTCGCCATTGGTCGCGAGGGCCCCTCCGTACAGATTGCCGCCGGCGTCATGCAGCATGCGCAGCGCTGGTTGCCCACGCGTTCCTCGATCACCCCCCACGGCCTGCTCGTGGCCGGAGGCGCCGCCGGCATCGCGGCGGCGTTCAACGCGCCTCTGGCCGGCATCGTCTTCGCCATCGAGGAGCTGACCAGCAAGCTGGAGCACCGCAGCAGCGGCGTCGTCATCGCCGCCATCGTGCTGTCCGGGTTGATCGCCATCTCTGCCTTCGGCAATGCAACGTACTTCGGGGTGATCCGCGTTCCACACCTGAGTGCGGCGTTCATCTGGCCGGCACTGCTCGTGATCGGCGGCAGCGGCCTGCTCGGCGGCCTGTTCTCGCGGCTGTTGCAGGCGTCGCTGATACCGTCGGGAGACCGCATCGGACAGTGGCGAAAGCGCCATCCGATCTCATTCGCCGCCGCGTGTGGGTTTGCGGTGGCCCTGATCGGCTGGGTGAGCGGCGGAGCCACCTTCGGAAGCGGCTACGACTACACGCGACGCCTGCTCGAAGGACACACGGACTTGCCGGTGCTCTACGTGACGCTGCGAATCGTCGCCACGTGGCTTGCGACCTGGTCGGGGCTGCCCGGCGGACTGTTTGCGCCTTCCCTGGCCATCGGCGCGGGAATCGGCAACGACGTCGCCCTCCTGACGGGTTGGGTAGCCGAGTCGCCCGCATTGATCGCGCTCGGAATGGTGGGCTTTCTCGCCGCCGTCACGCAGGCACCCCTCACCTCATTCATCATCGTGATGGAAATGGTCGACGGCCACGCCATGGTACTCAGCCTGATGACCGCCGCACTGGGCGCGAGTCTGATCGCGCGCTGGCTGGCTCTCCCGCTCTACGGAGCCTTGGCTGCGGCGCAATTGATGCGCATGCGGGCAGCGCGGCCGCAGATCGCTTGATGTTCGCGACGCTCAGTCGAGCGTCGACTTGCTCGCGAGAGGCGACTCCGCCAGGCGCGACGCTTGCCGAGGCCCCGGTTCCCGCCTGCCCTTTCCCAAGGACGTGCCATGCTCATCGTCCGGCCGCTCGACATCTTCCTGCTCGCCTGGCTCGTGCTCGCCCTGGCATCGACGGCATGGGTCGCCTGGGATCAGTTCAGACGCAATCCGGAGCCCGCGGTGATGCGATGGGGCTTCATCCTCGTCACACTGTACGGTGGCCCGCTCGCGCTGCTCGCGTACGTGCTGGCCGACAAGGAGCCGCGCCCGGGTACCCACGAGACATTCATCCAGCCGCTGTGGAAGCAGGGCATCGGTTCGACCGTGCATTGCATCGCGGGGGACTCGACGGGCATCATCCTTGCAGCCGTCGTCACGTCGTCGCTGGGCCTGCCGATGTGGCTCGACCTGATCGTCGAATACGTGGCCGGGTTCGCCTTCGGGCTCTTCGTGTTTCAGTCGCTGTTCATGAAGAGGATGATGGGGGGCACGTACGTCGAGAACGTGCGCAGGAGCTTCCTCCCCGAGTTCATCAGCATGAACTTCATGATGGCAGGCATGGCGCCGACCATGAGCCTGCTCATGATGGGCCGGGACATGCGGGCGATGGATCCGGCGCAACTGCTCTTCTGGGGCGTGATGTCGCTGGGCGTCGTCGTGGGCTTCATGGCCGCCTACCCTGCCAACCTGTGGATGGTGGCACGGGGCATGAAGCATGGCCTGATGACGGAGCGGCCCCGCGGGAGCCATTTCGAGACCGAGGCATCCCTGACCCGGAAGGCTTCGGCTCGCCATGCCGCGACGCAGGACGAACCGACCCGGCCGCAGGTGGTCGCGACAGCGCTCGTCTCGATGGTGGCGCTGGCCTTCGCCATGGCCGGTCCTGCAAACTGGGTCAACATGCGCCTGAGCGGCCGGGACGTGGGCGACACGATCATGCCGCCCGGAATGATCACGACGCCTGACACGTCCGCCGAAGCCATGCGCGACATGGCGGCAGTCATCGTTCCCGACAAGACGCCGACGTTCGGACTCGACGTCCGCGGCGATCAAGAGCTTCGGCCGAGGATCGAGGACGGCGTCAAAGTCTTTGCCCTCGACGCGGCTGTCGTGCGGTGGACCATCCTGCCGGGCGTGGTCGTGAGTGCCTATGCGTACAACGGACAGGTTCCAGGGCCGCGCTTGCGCGTCCGTGAGGGCGATCGCGTCCGCATCGACGTCACGAACCACTTGCCGGAGACGACGACCGTGCACTGGCACGGGCTGATCCTGCCCAATCCCATGGACGGCGTCGCGCACATGACTCAAGATCCGATTGCCCGGGGCGGGGCGTACCACTACGCCTTCACGGCGACCCAGGCCGGCACCTTCTTCTACCATTCGCACGACCACGTGGACCGCCAGCAGGCGCTCGGTCTTTCAGGCGCGCTCATCGTCGACCCCTTGAATCCCGCGCAGGAGGTGCACGCCGACGTTGAGCAGGTCGTGCAAGTGCAGGAATGGCTCGTCCGCGACGGCTTGACCTTCCCGGCCATGCCGATGGAGGGCGCCATGCCGAACTACTTCACGATCAACGGTCGCGCGTGGCCGGCGACGCCGGCGATCCATCTCCGCGTGGGCCAGACCCTGAAAGTGCGCTTCATCGGCGCCGGGACGATGTCGATCCATCCGATGCACATCCATGGCGGACCATTCACCGTCGTGGCGCGCGACGGCGTGACGCTGCCGGACTCGTCTCGATACCAGGCCGACACGATCGACGTCGGTCCCGGCCAGCGCTACGACGTCGTCTGGCCGGCGCGACGAGCCGGCCAATGGATGCTGCATTGCCACATCACGCACCACACAACCAACGATGGCGTCGAGACGGATGGCGGCGGTGGCTTGATGATGACCATCGACGTCGCGCCATGAGCGCTCCGATACGTATGGTCACCCGCATGGCTCGATCGAGAAGCGACGCACCGCGAACCCACGAGGCGTTGGACGAAGACGCGCCATCCTTGCGGGTGCTGCGCCAATTCAGGCAGATCTTCAATGCAGTCAAGACGCATTTCCGCCAAGTCGAGAGCCAGGCGGGGCTCGGCGGCGCGCACCTCTGGGCACTCGGCCTCGTACGCGAGCACCACGGTATCGGCATTTCCGAACTGGCCCGGCGCATGGACGTTCATCAATCCACCGCCAGCAACCTCGTGCGCTCGCTCGCCGACAAGGGACTCGTCGCCACGGGCAGGCACGGCGCGGATCGACGCAGCGTCCAGGTCTCGATGCTGCCCGCCGGAGTTCGCGCACTGCGTGCGAGCCCGGGCCCATTCGAGGGGGTGCTGCCGAGCGCCTTGAAGTCCCTGGAGCCCGAGCTTCTCGACCGCCTCCAATCCGACCTGGCAGTCCTGATCCGCGCGCTCCAGGTCGAGGGTACGGACGGCCAGACACCGCTGTCCGAGATCTGATCGCCATTGCCGACGCCAGCTCTCTCTCGGCAGGATGTCCGTCAACAGTACCGTGGTGGCCCCCACCCTGTCCTGAACCAGACCCGGCGACACCATCTTGAGTGACACCTTGGCACCTGCATCCGGCCTGCTTTCCGGGTGCGCCAGGGCCTGGTAGGCGTTCCATCGCGTCCGGCCGACGGCGCGACCCGTGGTGTGCGGCACAGAGAGAGTGGTTCGGGTTCGCCCTTAAGGAGGTGATTCTGCGGACCCCGGCGGCTTGCCCCGGCAACGGGCAAGATCCCGGCCAGTCCGGCCCGGCACCCCGGGGCGTCGGATTTGTCGCGCAGGCGCTCCTGCCGCACCATGCGATGACGACATCAGGCAACATCGCGCCGGCATTCTCGATTCGCCCGGGGAATCAGCGACGCTCGTGCATTGACGTATCGCGGCGTGGGCGGCCGGCACCCGGCGCTTTCGCATCACCCACGAAATCCTCCAGCCCGACGCCGCATGCTCACCATCATCATCATCTTCGCGCTGACCTACCTGGCCATCGCGATGGAGCACCCCCTGAGAGTCAACAAATCGGCCTCCTCGCTGCTGGGAGCCGGATTGTTGTGGACCATCTATGCCACGAGCCTGGGGGATGCCCGCACGGTGAGCGAACAACTGGGCGATTCTTTGACAGGAACGGCCCAGATCGTGTTTTTCTTGATGGGCGCGATGACCATCGTCGAAGTGGTCGACGCCCACAGCGGCTTCGACGTGATCACTTCGCGCATCAAGACGACCCGACTGGCCAGCCTGATGTGGCTGATTGCAGCCGTCACCTTCGTGCTGAGCGCCCTCCTCGACAACCTGACCACGACCATCGTCATGGTGTCGTTGCTCGGAAAACTTCTCGACAAGCGCCAGGATCGACTATGCCTGGCCGGCATCGTCGTGATTGCCGCCAATTCGGGGGGCGCTTGGTCGCCCATCGGCGACGTCACGACGACCATGCTGTGGATTGGCGGCCAAGTCACCACCCTGGGAATCATCAAGGCGTTGTGGCTCCCCTCGGTGGTCAGCATGCTGGTGCCGCTGGCGGTGATGTCGTTCCTCATGCGCGGCCGCCAAGTCGAGGCGCCGCCGCAGAGCGGGCACGATGCGGGCCGTCAAGCCAGCCCGTTCGAGCGCAACGTGATGTTCCTGCTCGGGCTGGCCATCCTCGTGGCGGTGCCTGTCTTCAAGACCATCACCCACCTGCCGCCATTCATGGGGATCCTGCTCGGGCTCGGGCTGCTGTGGCTTGTCGGCGATCTGCTCCACAGCAACAAGGACGATCAAGACAAGGCGCGCCTGACCTTGGCGCACGCCCTGAGCAAGATCGACATGGGATCGATCATGTTCTTCATAGGCATCCTGCTCGCAGTGGCCACGCTGGAGCACACCCACGTGCTGGTTGCGCTGGCCGGCTGGCTTGATCGCACGGTGGGTCGCCAAGATCTGATCGTCCTGATCATCGGCATCGCCAGCGCGATTGTCGACAACGTACCGCTCGTCGCCGCGTCCATGGGCATGTACAGCCTGTCCACCTTTCCAGCCGACCACTTCCTGTGGGAGTTCCTCGCCTACTGCGCCGGCACCGGCGGCTCCATTCTGATCATCGGTTCGGCCGCAGGGGTGGCCGCCATGGGGTTGGAGCGCATCCAGTTCGGCTGGTACGTCAGGAACATCAGTGCGCTGGCGCTGGTGGGTTACCTCGCGGGCGCTGGCACATATCTCCTCCAGCACCGGCTGATGGGCTGATCTTGTGTCGATGCTGCCGGACCACGAGCTTCCCAGCAAAGAAAAACAGCCTAGAAGCTTGCGCCTCTAGGCTGTCGTTCTAGAACCGAAATTCTGGTGCGGCTGGCAGGAATCGAACCCACGACCCCTTGGTTCGTAGCCAAGTACTCTATCCAGCTGAGCTACAGCCGCGAAGCCTCAGACTATAGCACGCGAATTCCGGGCGTGGCTCCCGATGTGCAAAAAAAAGGTTTCGAGACGCGGTCAGTCGATGGCCGCGGCCTGGCGCTCGAACTGGCCGCCGCGCTCCTCGTCGCCCTCCAGCCGCGCGATGAAGGCGAGCCGGCGCAGGGCCTGGCGGCGCACGCGGCCGGGCAGCGTGGCGTTCTGCGCGCTCTGCTCCAGCGGGCGGCGCGCCTTGCCCCACAGCTGGCGTTCGGCGAAGACGGCGCCGGCGGCGGCCACGATGGCGGGTTCGTGCGGATGGCTGCCGAGGGCGGCCTCGACGCGCGGCAGCCAGTCGCTGCCCAGGCCTTCGATGCAGTCGACCAGTGCGACCGCGAGCGCGGCGCGTTCGTCGGCATCGAGGCGCGCGAGCTCGCCCCAATACGGCAGCAGCACGTCGCGGCCGAGGTCGGCCCGGCCGAGGTCGCGCGCGCGCACGGCGGCGCGCGCCGCGACGTGCACGTCCTTGCGGTCCGCGGCGTCGAGCGACTGCCAGGCGCGCTGCCACTGCTCCTCGTCGTGGGCAGCGCAGACGACGTCGATGGCGAGCGAGCGCAGCAGCGACTGCGCGGCGATCTGCGAGAAGCCCTGGTGCTTGGCGAGCAGGCGCGCGGTCTGCAGCGCGTCGAGCGGCTTCTGCGCCAGCCGCGCGGCCTGGAGCTTGAGGCGCAGCGCCTGCGTGCGGCGCGCGACGCCGGGCGGCAGCGCGCGCAGGGCCTCGAGGCCGCGCTGCGCGTCGCGGTCGTCGAGCGCCCATTCGGCCATCAGGAGGTGCGCGCCGTCGAGGACGACGGAGGTGGTGAGCGCGCCGCTGCTCAGCTCGACGACCTGGCGCGCGCGCTCGTCGCGGCCGCGCCGGTCCTGGATGCGGTGCAGCGACGCGGCGGCGATCAGGTGCGCGAGCCCGGCGAACTCGCGGTCGCCCTTGAGCACCTCGACGTCGGCCTGCAGGTCGAGCGCCTGGCGCGCGGCCTTGGCCGCCCGGTTGAAGCGCGCCGCGAGGTATTCGGCGTGCGCCTCGCGCAGCGCGGCGTGGGCGGCGCGCTCGCGCTTGAGCTCGCGCCACTCGTGCGCGCGCGCCGGCATGCTGAGCAGCGCGTTGACCGCGCGCAGCGCGGCGTGCAGCACGAACACGAACAGCACGACCGCGATCACGAAGACGTTGAGCGAGGTGTCGATGCGCGTGCCGGCCCAGAAGATCGACACGAGGCCGTCGTTGTGGCTCAGCGCGCCCGCCGCGGCGACCGCGGCGGCGAACAGGAGGATCAGCCAGATGACGCTGCGCATGTTCAACGCCCGGCGGCTGCGGCCGCCAGGGCGGCGAGCGTGTCGTCGGGCCGCGGGAAGCTCACCTGCCGCGCCTGCGCCGAGACCTGGCGCAGCAGCTCGCCGACGGAGGCGACGCGGCGCGAGCTGCGGTCGAAGTAGCGTTCGAGCGCGAGCTGCGCCTGCTGCAGGTCGGCCTGGGCGAGGTCGAACTGGCGCGAGAGCAGCGACAGGCGCGCGTTGAGCAGTCGCAGCTTGACGTTCTCGCGCAGGAAGAAGGACTGGTCGGGCGTGAGCAGCATCGCCTCGGGATGCTCGATCGAGGTGACGCGCACGGCCTGGCGCAGCTCGCCGAAGAAGGGCACGCTGAACCCCTCCCAGGCATGCCGCACGGACGCCACCCACGCCGGCTCGTCGCCCGCCGCCGGCGGCGAGGCCGGGGCGCTGGCGCCGCGCGCGGCCGTCGTGCCGCGGGCGGCGGCCGAGGCCGCGGCGGCGCGGCCGGCCTGCGTGGCGCGCTCCGGCACCGAGACGAGCGGCAGGTCGTCGACCTGGCGCACGGCCTCGTCGAGGCGGATGGTCAGCGAGGGCACGTCGACGGCCGCGGCGGAGCGCACGCGGTCGAGGTCGCGCGCCACCGCGCGGCGCACGCGCTCGAGGCGCGGGTTGTTCAGGCGCGCGAGGCGCTCGTCGGTCTGGCGCAGCACCGTGGCGATGGGGTCGGTGTTGCCGGTCAGCGCGGCCTGCTGCATGGCCACGCGCAGCGCGGACTCGACGTCGGCCAGCACGTTCTCGTCGCGCGAGCGCGAGAGCGCCTGCATCAGGTCCTCGACCTGGGTGCGCTGCATCTGCGATTCGGCGACGCGTTCGTCGAGCACGCCCAGCTTGCCGTTGGCCTCGCGCACCGCGTCGAGCGCCTGCTTGGCGAGCAGCCGCGCCTCGGTGGCGTCGTCCTGGCTGTCCTTCTGCCGCTTGACCAGCTCCTGCTGCAGCGCGCGCACGGTCTGCTGGGTGTGCCAGGCCGACACGAAGCCGGCGACGGACAGCGCACCGAAGACCACCGCGCCCACGACCCACAGGCGCGAGACGTGGAGCGCGGCGGGCGCGGTCGGCGGCGGCGGAGGCGGCGCCAGCGTGGGCAGGGTCGCCAGCGGCGGGGGCGGCGGCGGCGTGTTCAGCGGGGCGGTGGCGTCGTCGGTCACGCGGGTCATTGTAGTGACGGCACCACAGGCGGGCCGCCGCCGCCGACGGCAAAAGACGGGCCGGCGATGCGTGTCCGCCACAGGGTGTGACGAGGTGCAAGCACGAACCGGTCTGCGGGGGGGGACTGGCCTTCGGCCTGTCCCGTGTTCCGATGCCGGCGCGACGAACACGGGGACAGGCCGGAGGCCAGTCCCCTCCCTGGCTCGCTGCTCAACCGTGGAGCGCCGCAGCCACCGCGACGGGCGTCGCGGCGACCAGGGCGACCTCGCCGAAGCCCGCCGCGCGGGCCCGCTCGGCGATGCGCGGATGCGTGGCGAGCGCACGCGCGCCCGACCAGTCCGCGCCCGGCGCGAGCGCCTCGAGGTTGTCGATGGCCTCGGAAGCGCTGAACAGCCAGGCCCAGCGCGCCGGGGCGGCGCGCGCCGCCGCGAGCAGCGCCCGCTCCGCCGCGTCGAGCACGGGTGCGGCACGCGCATAGGACTGCAGTACCTGCACCTCGGCGCCCGCGGCGCGCAACTGATCGCCCAGCCACTCGCGCCCGCCGTTGCCGCGCACCAGCCAGGCCGGCCGGCCGGCCCACGGCCAGGCACCGATCACGGCCCACAGCGCCTCGGAGTCGAACTGCGCCGCGGCGACCGGCGGAGCGGCGATCGCCGCCTCCGGCACGCCCGCCGCACGCAGCGCCGCGACCGTGCCGGGGCCGGTCGCGCCCGCGAGCGCCCCCGCGGGCCAGGCCGGCGCGCCCGCGGCCTCGAAGAAGCCCTCGACCGCATTGGCGCTGACGAAGACCAGCACGGGCGCGCGCGCCGCGCTCGCGGCGATCCGGCCGAAGGCGCGCAGGACGGCGGCCGGATCGGGCGCCGGCAGGATGCCGATCAGCGGCAGCGCGTGCGCGTCGACGCCCTCGGCCGCGAGCCGGGCGACCCAGTCGGTGGCCTGCGCCCGCGGACGCACGACCAGCAGCGCGGCGCGCGTCATGGCACGCGGGTCAGGCCGCCGCGTCCGGCGGCGGCAGGTAGGCGTCGCCGCCCGCCTCGAGCAGCGCCCGGGCCACGCGCGCGCCGAGGGCCTCGGCGGCCGCGACGTCGGCCAGCGCCGCCGTCTCGGCGTGCCGCAGCAGCGGCCGCGCCGCGCCGGCGCCGCCCTCGAGCGCCGCGGCCAGCGCCGCGTCGCCGAGCGCCGCCCGCAGCGTGAAGCGGCCGTCGGCCTCGCGCGTCGCGTGGGCGGCGAGCGGCATGCTGCAGCTGCCGCCCAGCGTGCGCGCCACGGCGCGCTCGGCGTGGGTGGCGAGCCAGGCCTCGTCGTCGCGCAGTCCGGCCAGCCGCGCCTGCAGCGGCGCGGCGTCGGCGCGCGTCTCCAGACCCAGCGCGCCCTGCCCCGCGGCGGGGGTCATGCGCTCGACCTCGAAGCGGGCGCGGATGCGGCCGGCCAGGCCGAGCCGCATGAGGCCGGCGGCGGCGAGCACGATCGCGTCGTAGCCGCCCTCGTCGAGCTTGCGCAGGCGGGTGTCGAGGTTGCCGCGCAGCGGCGCCACGCGCAGGTCGGGCCGCAGGTCGAGCAGCTGCGCCACGCGGCGCAGGCTCGACGTGCCCACCAGCGCGCCCTCGGGCAGCTCGTCGAGGCCGGCGAAGCGGTTGGAGACGAAGGCGTCGCGCGGATCCTCGCGCTCCAGCACCGCGGCGAGCGCGAAGCCGGGCGGCAGCACCATCGGCACGTCCTTCAGCGAGTGCACGGCGAGCTGCGCCTCGCCCGCCTCGAGCGCCGTCTCGAGCTCCTTCACGAACAGGCCCTTGCCGCCCACCTTGGCGAGCGTGCGATCGAGCACCTGGTCGCCGCGGGTCGTCATCCCCAGCAGCGAGGCGCCCAGGCGCAGGCGGGATTCGAGCAGGCCGCGCACGTGCTCGGCCTGCCAGAGGGCGAGCCGGCTTTCGCGGGTCGCGATCACGATGTTGTCCATGGCCGAATTATGGCGGGTGCCGGCCCGGCCCCGCGCCGCCTTCCGCCGCGGGCAGGCCCCTGCTACATTTGCCGATTGGTAATTCGGTTACACCGAACGGAGCCCCACGATGCCTCGCGCCGCCGCCGTCAGCAAGCCTTCAGCCAAGCCCCGGAATGGGGCATCCACCCGGGCGGCGGGCACCGATCTGGACAAGGACCGCCCCCTGGTGGAGGACATCCGGTTACTCGGCCGGCTCCTCGGCGAGGTGATCCGCGAGCAGGAGGGGCTGCCGGCGTTCGAGCTGATCGAGCGCGTTCGCCAGCTCTCGGTGGCCTACCGCATCCACAAGGACGCCAGCGCCGGGCGCGTCCTCGACCGCCTGCTGAAGAACCTGTCGGCCGACCAGACGGTCAGCGTGATCCGCGCCTTCAGCTACTTCTCGCACCTGGCCAACATCGCGGAGGACCGGCAGCACGTGCGCCGCCGCGCCCACCACGAGCGCGAGGGCAGCCTGCAGGAAGGCTCGCTCGCGATGGCCTTCGAGCGCCTGCACGACGCCGACCATCGCGCCGCCGAGATCGCCGCCGCCCTCAACCGCGCCTACATCTCGCCGGTGCTCACGGCCCACCCCACCGAGGTGCAGCGCAAGAGCATCCTCGACGCCGAGCGCGCGATCGCCGAGCTGCTGGCCGAGCGCGACGACCTGCACACCGAGCGCGCGCGCAACGACAACACCTCGCTGATGCGCGCCCGCATCACCCAGCTCTGGCAGACGCGCATGCTGCGCTACACCAAGCTGACGGTGGCCGACGAGATCGAGAACGCCCTTTCCTACTACCACGCCACCTTCCTGCGCCAGATCCCGCGCCTGTACCGCGAGATCGAGGAGGCCCTGCCGGGGCACGCGGTGGCGTCCTTCTTCCGCATGGGCAACTGGATCGGCGGCGACCGCGACGGCAACCCCAACGTCACCGCCGAGACCCTGCAGATCGCCCTGTCGCGCCAGGCCGAGGTCGCGCTGCGCCACTACCTGTACGAGGTGCACGCGCTCGGCGCGGAGCTCTCGATCTCCAACATGCTGGCCCCGGTCACGCCCGAGATGATGGCGCTGGCCGATCGCTCGCCCGACCACAACGCGCACCGCGAGGACGAGCCCTATCGGCGCGCGCTGGTCGGCATGTACGCCCGCCTCGCCGCGACGCTGCACGCGCTCACGGGCACCGAGGCGCTGCGCCACGCGGTGGTGCCGCAGGATCCCTACGCCCATGCGGGCGAGTTCATCGACGAGCTCGCCATCATCGAGCGCTCGCTGCGCTCGCACCACGCCGACGCGCTGATCGCGCCGCGCCTCGCGCCGCTGCAGCGCGCGGCGCAGGTGTTCGGCTTCCACCTCGCCACCGTCGACCTGCGCCAGAGCTCCGACCAGCACGAGGCCGTGCTGGCCGAGCTGCTGCGCACCGCGCGCCTCGAACCGGACTACTCCGCGCTCGACGAGACCGCGCGCCGCGCGCTGCTGCTGCGCCTGCTCAACGACGCGCGCCCGCTGCGCGTGCACGGCGCCGACTACTCGCCGCTCGCGCGCGGCGAGCTGGCGATCTTCGAGGCCGCGGGCCGCATGCGCGCGAGCTTCGGACCGGACGCGATCCGCCACTACATCATCTCGCACACCGAGGACGTGAGCGACCTGCTGGAGGTGCTGCTGCTGCAGAAGGAGGCCGGCCTCATGCGCGGCACCCTCGACGGGATCGACGACCCCCGGTTCGCTTCGCCCTCGGCCCCCGCGGGGCGCGCGGATGGCTCGGGGCGGCCCGTCGCCCCCGCCGCCGTGGCCGACCTGATCGTGTCGCCGCTGTTCGAGACCATCGCCGACCTGCGCAACGGCGCCGGCATCATGGCGCAGTTCTACGCGCTGCCCGGCATCGCGGAGCTCGTGAAGCGCAGCGGCGCCGAGCAGGACATCATGCTGGGCTACAGCGACAGCAACAAGGACGGCGGCTTCTTCACCAGCAACTGGGAGCTCTATCGCACCGAGGTCGCGCTGGTGGCGCTGTTCACCGAGCTCGAGGAGGCGCACGGCATCCGGCTGCGCCTGTTCCACGGCCGCGGCGGCACGGTGGGCCGCGGCGGCGGCCCGAGCTACCAGGCCATCCTCGCGCAGCCGCCCGGCACGGTGAACGGCCAGATCCGGCTCACCGAGCAGGGCGAGGTGATCGCGTCGAAGTACGCCAACCCCGAGATCGGGCTGCGCAACCTCGAGACGCTGGTGGCCGCCACGCTGGAGGCGACGCTGCTGCACACCGCCAAGGCGCCGCCGCGCGCGTTCCTCGAGGCCGCGCAGGCGCTGAGCGAGGCGAGCTTCGCGGCCTACCGGCGGCTGGTCTACGAGACCCCCGGCTTCACCGACTACTTCTTCGCCGCGACGCCGATCCGCGAGATCGCCGGCCTCAACATCGGCTCCCGCCCGGCCTCGCGCAAGTCCACGCAGCGCATCGAGGACCTGCGTGCGATCCCCTGGGGCTTCTCGTGGGGCCAGAGCCGCATCGCCCTGCCCGGCTGGGCGGGCTTCGGCTCGGCCGTGGAGGCCTGGCTCGGCGCCGAACCCGAGGAGCGCGCGCGCCGCCTCGAGCTGCTGCGCCGCATGTACCGCCAATGGCCGTTCTTCCGCACGCTGCTGTCCAACCTCGACATGGTGCTGGCCAAGAGCGACCTGCGCATCGCGCAGCGCTATGTCGAGCTCGTCGACGACAAGAAGCTCGGCAAGCGCATCTTCGGCGCCATCCGGGCCGAGTGGGAGAGCACGCAGGCGATGCTGGGCGAGATCACCGGCGAGGACGAGCGCCTGCGCTCGAACCCCTCGCTCAAGCGCTCGATCGAGCACCGCTTCCCCTACCTCGACCCGCTGAACCACCTGCAGGTCGAGCTCATGCGCCGCTATCGCGTGCGCCGCGAGGACGATCCCGCGACCGAACGGATGCGGCGCGGCATCCACCTCTCGATCAACGGCATCGCGGCGGGGCTGCGCAACACGGGCTGAGCACTCGAGGGGACGCGCCTGCGGCGGGGCCTGCCACGGCACGCCGGGCCGCGAAATGCCAGATCCTTCTCGCGCCCCGGCCCGCGTCCGCCTCAAAGCCTGCCGGCGCGGGCCGAAAAGGCGATGTGCCCCTGCCCCACGCCCCCGTCCCCGCCCGCCGCACCGCGCCGCGCCTGCGCGGCGCGTGCGCGCTCGCGGCGGCCGTCCTCGCCCTGGCCGGCTGGACGGGCGCGCGGGCGGCGGACTCGATCGCGCTCACCGTCGACGCCATCGAGGCCGCGCACGGCAACGACCCGGCCGCGGTCATCGAGCAGCTGCGTCCGCTGGAGGCCGCCGCGCGCGCGAGCGGCGGCTCCGACCTGCGCACCTTCCTCGCCGCCTGGGGCTACGCGCACGGCTCGATCGACAAGCCCGCCGTCGCCGACGCCGCGATCGAGGAGCTCACCGAGCTCGGCGAACGCGGCCACGACGGCGCCGCCCTCGCCTCGGCCTACGCGCTCAAGGCCTCGATGCTGTCCTTCGCCGGCCAGACGCGGGCCGCGCTCGGCTGGATCGAGATGGCCGTGCCGCTCGCGGAGCGCGACGGCAACCCCGACCTCGTCTACTGGGTCGACTCCACCGCCGCCGACCTCGCCAGCGGCAACGGCCTGATCGACGAGGCCGTCCGCCTCGCCCAGAAGGGCGTCGCCGCCGCGCGCGCCGGCGCCAACCTGCGGCGCGAGGCGCAGTCGTACATCACGCTGGTGCCCCTGCACATCGTCCAGGGGCAGCGCGCGCTCGCGCTGCGCGAGGCCGAGCTGATCCGCACGCTGGGCGCGCGCTCCACCGATCCCGGACTCGTCGTCTCCGGCTGGGTGATGGAATCCTTCGCCGCCGAGGCCGACGGCCAGCCCGCGCTCGCGCTGCGCGCGCGCCAGATGGCCGTCGAGACGCAGCGCGTGATGGCCGCGCGGATGCCGGCCTCGTCCGTCGCCGTGAACTCGCAGGCCGGGGGGCCGTCCTGGCAGAGCAACGAGCTCGAGGAGCTGCTCACGTTCGCGGGCCTCTACCTCGGCACGCGCGACTACGCCAAGGCGCGCGAGTTCGCGCTGCGCGCGCAGGCGACCGCGCAGGACCAGGGGGATGCCGGGGAGGCCGCGCACGCCCGCATCGAGCTCGGCATGGCCGAGATCGGCCTCGGCCACGCCGCCGTGGGCCGCCAGGAGGCGGGCGCGGGCCTGGCCGCGCTCGAGCGGCGCAGCCGCGACCCGGAGCTGCTGATCCAGCTCAACCGCTACATCGCCCTGCTGGAGCGCACCGGGCAGACCGAGGAGGCGCTGACGCGCCTGCGCGAGTCGCTGCTGCTCGAGAACGAGCTCGCGCGCCGCGATCGCACCAGCACCGTCGTCGCGCTGCAGCGCCAGGCGGTGTTCGAGCAGCACCAGCGCCACCTCGAGCAGCTGGAGCACGAGAACGCGATGCAGTCGGCAGAGCTCGCGCGCCGCAAGATGGAGCGCAAGCTCACGCTGCTCGTCGTGGCCGCCCTCGCGCTCGGCGTGCTGGCCGCATGGCGCCTGTACCTGCGCGCGCGCCGCTCCAACCGCCAGCTCGCGCTCAACAACGCGCAGCTGGAGTTCGCCAGCCTGCACGACCGCGTCACCGGCCTGCACAACCGGCGCGCGATGGATATCGACACCGCGGAGATCGAGGGCACCGCGGGCGGCACGTACAGCAACGTCACCATCTCGGTGAAGCAGTTCGGCCTCATCGTGGGCAGCGTCGGCCACCAGCTGGGCGACACCCTCCTGTGCCAGATCGCCGCGCGCCTCGAGCAGGTGGTGCTGCGCGCCGAGGGGCGCCTCTACCGCATCGACGGCGTCATCTTCGGCGCGATCTTCCCCTTCGGCGGCGACGCGCCGCGGCTGCGCGCCATCCTCGACGCGCTGGCCGCCGCGATGGAGGCGCCGTTCGAGATCGGCAACCAGGACCTGATCGTCGCGATCGGCTCGGGCGCGTCCGAGTTCCCCAAGGACGCCGGCAGCGCGCAGGAGGTCGCCCGCCTCGCCGAGCTCGCCAAGCTGCAGGCCCAGTCCGACCCGGGCAACAGCGGCGTGATCTACGACGCGCGCATCGGCGAGACCCAGCGCGACAAGCTGCGCATGGAGAGCCGCATGCTGAAGGCGCTGGAGCACGGCGACTTCGAGCTCTTCTACCAGGGCCAGCGCGGCCTGGGCGACGGCCGCATCTGCGGCTTCGAGGCGCTGCTGCGCTGGCGCGACGGCGACACCATGGTCTCGCCCGCGCAGTTCATCCCGCTCGCCGAGGAGACCGGACTCATCGTGCGCATCGGCGCCTGGGTGCTGCGCGAGGCCTGCCGCCAGGCCAGGGCCTGGGCCGACTCGGGCGCCGGCCGCCCGCTGGTGGCCGTCAACATCTCGCCGCGCCAGTTCAACCACCCCGACTTCCTCGCCACCGTGCGCGACACGCTGCGCGAGACCGGCGTCGACCCGCGCCAGATCGAGCTCGAGATCACCGAGGGCAGCGTCATGGACGACGCCGAGGCCAGCATCGCGCAGCTGCACGCGCTGCGCGAGCTCGGCCTGCAACTGGCCATCGACGACTTCGGCACCGGCTACGCCAGCCTCTCCTACCTTCGGCGCTTCCCCCTCGACCGGCTCAAGATCGACCGCTCCTTCATCAGGCAGCTGAGCGCGAGCGAGCAGGACGACACCATCGTGCGCACGGTCATCGAGCTCGCCCACACGCTGGGACTGTCCGTCACCGCCGAAGGCGTCGAGACGATCGAGCAGGAGGCCCTGCTCGAACGCTGGGGCTGCGACGTGATCCAGGGCTTCCTGCGCTTCAGGCCGGCGCCGGCGCGGACGGCGACGAGCCTGCTGGAACAGGACGCGCGCGAGGCGGCGGACGCCCTCGCCTGAGCGCGCAGCGCCGGTCCGGCGAGACCTGCGCCATCGATGGCGCGGATTTCCGGGCATTGCGCGAAGCGCGGCGCCCGCGCCAGGCGCCGGCGCCCGGCTTCGCGCGGAAATCCGCGCCGACGCCGCGGCGGACCCGTGCGTCGGCCCCCTTGCACGCCGCTTCATCCATCGAAAGCCCGGCGTCGCGGCGGCGCCCGATCCAGCCGCATCGTCCCTCCCAGGATCCGGCCTTCGCCGGGTCGACACCCTGGGAGAACGACATGGCCCTCCATCACGTCCATCTCATTCGCAAGGCCGGCCTGCTCGTGTGCCACGCCGTGCATTGCGGCCGCAGTCTCGTCGTGGCGGGGTCCCCGCTCGCGTTGCTCTCCTGGGCGTCCATCCACGAAGCCGCATGGCTGTGCCTCGACTGCGTGCTGCTCGCGGTCTCGCTCTACGAGATCTTCCAGCTGGGGGTGCACACGCGCCGCCTGCTGCGCGAGGTGCGCGCCCCGCGCGACTAGCCCCCGAGCGCGTGCACCCTTTCCGCCAGCCTCTGGAGGTTGTTCGCCCAGTGCCGCGAACCGGAGCCCAGCCTCTCCAGCGTGGCCAGGTCACGCCTGGCCACGGCGAGCCAGTGCCGCTGCCCGAGCCTGGCGGCGGCCTTCTCGTACGCCGTCAGTGCCCGCTCGAACAGCATGCGCCGCATGACCACGTCGGGGCAACCCAGTTCGGCGGCGACCTCGCCGGCGCGCGCCACGTAGTACCACGCGTCGTCGAGGGCGTGGTCGACGCGGTCCTCGCCGGGGGCGGGACGGGCACGGGCGATGCAGGCCTCGAGCAGCAGCATGGCGACGCGCTCGCGCGGCAGCGCGAACAGATGCCGGGCATAGACATTGGCGACCGCGCGCGCCTGCCGCAGGAAGCCGAGCGCGTCTTCGGGAACGCCGTCGCGCGAGCACTCGCCGGCCAGGGCGAGGCAGGTGCGCACGCTGTGGCGCGCGGCCCGCGCCCCGATGGTGGCCCACAGCTGGCCGAGGCCGCTGCCCTGGCCGCCGATGCGCAGGCGATCCGCCGTCCAGGACAACGCATAGGCGCGCAGGAGCGCGTGGTATCGGCCCCGGAAGTCCTGCTCGCGCTCGCCGGCGCGCACCGCCTCGAGCTGCGCGAGGCGGTTGAGCATGTCGATCGCCGTGCGGCGGCGCGCCCCATCGGGCTGGAGCCCGAGCCAGTGTTCCGCGTCGGCCCCCAGCATGGCGTCGAGGGCGTGCTTGACCGGGCCCCCCCGCATGCGTCGGGCGGTCTCGTCGACCCGGCGCACCAGCGACGCGTACCAGTCGCCGCGGCCCGCGCCGCATTCGGCCAGGAGCGTCGTCGCCTTGCGCTGCGCCTCGCCGAGCGCCTCGTCCGTCCCCTCGAGCAGGTGGAGGTCGATCTCCAGCTTCATGAACGCCTCGTGGGCGTGGGCCTGCGGGACGGCGTGCGCATCGGACGCCGCGCTGGCGGAGGCGCGCATCTGGGTGCGCGCCAGCGCCAGCGCCCGTTGGGCGAGGACGCGCTGGTCGCCGTCGATCGCCGCGTGGGCGAGCGACTCGAGCAGTTCCAGACGCAGGCCCGGATGCTCCTGGCCCCAGCTGTCCCGGCCATCGGCGCGAAGCGGCTCGAACGCCCAGTCCTCGCCATCCACCGGGCCGAGCGTGGCGCGCATGGCCCAGGCCGGGTCGGCCATCATCTTCAGGAGCATCAGCTTCAGCCCCGGGCGCGCATGGCCGCGCGCCAGCATGAAGCTCGGCGGACCGTCCAGCAGGCGCTTGAACACGACGGAGAAGAGGTAGCGATAGCGCCGCTGCGGCGCGATGGGAAACGCGCCGACGACGGGCAACGTCCATCGATCGAAGACCTGGTCCGCCTCGCGCGGATCGCGCCCCAGGCTGAGGACGCCGTGGTAGAGCGCCTGCATGGTGCGTCGATGGGTCGACACATGGACGCCGTCGCGCGCGTGCAGGCTGCGCATCTGGCTCGACGACTGCGCCAGCGACTCCTCGGCCAGGTAGTAGTGGATGCACATCCATTCCGCGATGCCATGCGGCGCACCGTCGGCACGGTCGCGGCCGATCACCGTCGCCTTGGCGATGGCGCGCCGCGCCGATTCGAGCCGAAGCACGTAGAGCAGCTCCGCGCGGCCGCCCACGCCCGTCTCGGCGGGATCGAACGATTCGGCCCACTCCGCCCGACGTTCGACCGCGGTGATGCCCTCCAGGTCGTCGTCGCGCTCGCTGGCCAGCAGCGCCGGAAATTCGGCGACGAAATCGGCGAGGCTGCTGTCGTGCCGGGACAGCAGCCTCTCGAGCTCGCCGTGATGGCTCCTGCTGGCGGCGACCTGCGCATCGGTGGCGGCCGAGCGCGCGAGCATCTCGTCCCAGCGGTGAAGCAGGCGCGTGACCGTCGAACGACGGATCCCGTTGGGCGAGGCCGCCACGAACTTGACGATCAGCGCCAGCCAGTAGGAGCGGCCGCGCAGGGCCTCGAGCCAGTCTGCCAGGGTGGGCCGCGCCGTCGGCGTCGCATCCGGAAGGTGGCGCACCAGGGTCAGCTCGAGAAGTTCGAAATCGTCAGGGGCGGTCGCGAGCTTGCCCGGCGGGCGGGGTCGGGCGAAGTCCTTCTCGGTGAGCGCGCCGTAGGTGCGCCGCAGGCCCGGCTGGTTGCGCTCCCCGGTCGACGCCTCCAGGCCGAGGGTCCGCGCCGCCGCGGCCCGCGCCGCGTCGAGCGAGGGGTCCGTGCCGAGCACCAGCTGGCGCACCGTGTCCGGATCCGCCGGCGCAGACAGGCGGAAGTGTTCGCGGGTCCACGGCAGCAGTTCGTCCACGAGTTCGTTCGCGAGCACGAGGAAGCGCGAGCGGTACGGTTGCAGCGGTACCGGCTCGCGCGACATCGGCGGTTGCAGCAGTGCGCGGATGACTTCCCCGAACTGGGTGTCGCGCAGTGCGTCGAGCAGCGTGGAGAGTTCGCCGTGCGCATTCGCCACGCCGTCCAGCACCACCAGGGTCCGGGAGCGGCCGAGGGCCAGCCGCAGCGGCGCGAGGTCGACGTCGAGGTTCACCGGCAGGCCGGGCAGCGGCGTGTCCGGATGCGTCCGGGCGATCGAGAAGGCCTCGCCGAGGGCCCGGACGATGGCCCGCACGCTCGGCGGCCCGCCCCGCGAACCCTCCGCCCGCGAGAGCTGGACGTAGACCAGGGTGTACGGGCTCCCCGCCTCGGTGAGCGCCACGAGCGCGGCCGTGGCGAACGCGCGCAGGCCGCTGGCCCCGTCGCCTCCGTGGACCTGGATGACGGGGCGATGCACGTCCGTCGCATCGTCCGTCGCCAGCGATGCGAGCAGGCGCCCGAGCTGGACCCGGCGAGGATCGTGCTCCTCCCGGACGACCAGGTGCTCGACGTGCAGGCCCTCCAGCATGCGGCGCGGCGGCAGGACGCCGTGCCGGATGTAGGTCTCGAAGTCGTTCAGGCAGCTGGCCGGCGGCACCGCGACCGCGGCACCGCGGTGGATGGGCAGGGAGACGAAGGTCTCCAGGTCGAGCGGGCGCAGGCGGCCGGGCAAGGTCGCGTTGACCAGCTCCAGGAGCCGGCGCAGGACATCGCGCGTCTGGAAGCACTCGGGCGTGGTGTTCTCGTGGTCGCGGGCGAACAGCGCTTTCAGCTGGTCCGCCGTGTCCTTCACGGCCGTGGTCGGACGTCCCCGCCCTTTCATCGTCCGGCGCGGGCCGCCGCCCGTCTCCCATTCGCCTTCGGGCGCGCCGTCCGCATGCATGGCCTCGGCGAGGCCGAGCAGGACGTCGGACTCCTGCGTGACGAGCCCCTGTTCGCGCAGGGTGTCGTACAGGATCCGGATCGCCAGCAGCCAACGCGCGTAGGGGCCGAGGTCGCCGTCCAGGACGTAGCAGTGGCGGTTCTTGCGCAGCGTCCTCTCGTCCTGCTGGATCTGCGCCAGGCGCGGCCCCGCCGGCGCATCGTCGCCCAGCACCTGGCGCAGCACGGCCAGCGGTGCGTGCAGCCACTCGGAGACCTCCCTCGGCGGACTGGGCATCTCGCATCCTCCCTCGCAGCGACCGCCCGGCGCCGCACGCGTCTCGGGTGCGCGTGGTGCTCCGGGCGGGCCCGCCCATTGAACGCCCGATGCCTCGACTTGTCACTGCGTGAATCCGTGCCCTCGCTTCCGCTGAGGCCGCCGGGCGGCCGTTCAGGCTCCGAGCGCCACGCCGGTCATGTCCTCGCTCACCGCCCACAGCCGCTCGGCCAGCGCCGGATCGATCGCCCAGGAGCGCACGCCGCCGTCGACCTCCTCCTCGGCGTCCACCGGGCGCGCCACGTCGCAGTTCTCGAGATAGAGCCCGCCGAGGCCCTCGAGCTGCGCGCTCGTCGCCGCCCACAAGGTCGTCGCGGCGCCCTGTGCGAGGTTCTTGAAGCGTCCGCCCTCGTCCACCGACATGCCTTCGGGCGCGACGCCGCGCGCCGCATCGGGCGCCAGGCCGAAGGCGGCGAAGTCCTCGGGCGTGAGGTCGCGCACGAGGTCGGTGAGGATGCCGCCGGGGTGCACGGCGAAGGCGCGCACGCCGTGCGCGGCGGCGCGCCGGTCGAGGCCGACGGCGAACAACGCGTTGGCCGACTTCGACTGCCCGTACGCCTGCCACTTGTCGTAGGGACGGCGCTCGAAGTCGAGGTCGTCGAAGTCGACCGGCGAGAAGCGGTGGCCGAGCGAGGTGAGCGCGACCACGCGCGCCCGGCCGGCGCGCGCGAGCAGCGGCCACAGGCGCAGCGCGAGCTCGAAGTGCCCCAGGTGGTTGGCCGAGAACTGGCCCTCGTGGCCGCGCGCGTCGCGCCGCAGCGGCGTGGCCATGATGCCGGCGTTGAGGATCAGCAGGTCGAGCGGCTCCCCGCGCGTGAGCAGCCCGTCGGCGAAGCGGGCGATCGTCGCGGGATCCTGCAGGTCGAGCGCCGCCTGCTCGACGTTGGCCAGGCCGGCGAGCGCCGCGCGCGCCTTCCCGGGGCTGCGCGCGGGCACGACGACGTGCGCGCCCGCGGCCGCGAGGGCGCGCGTGGTCTCGAGGCCGAGGCCGGCATAGCCGCCGGTGACGACGGCGCGCCGGCCGCGCAGGTCGACGCCCTGCATGACCTGTTGCGCCGTGGTCGTGGCGCCGAGGCCGGAGGGAAGAGGATGCTGGTTCGGGTTCATGAGCGGGGCTCCTGGAAGGGTTGCTGTGGTCGTGCGAGACTGGTCTCCATGGTGTCGCGCCGCGCCGCCCACGACCATGCCGCCCGATCCGAATCCCTTGCTCGATCGTCCTGACCCGTTGTCCGAGGTGCTGGCGCTGCTGCGCCCGAGCACCGTGCTGTCCGCGCGCCTGGAGGCCGGCGGCGCCTGGTCGCTGCGCTTTCCCGCGGCGCCCGCCTCGATCAAGTTCTTCAGCGTCGCCGCGGGCTCGTGCTGGATGCACCGCGAAGGCGACGTGCCGCGCCGCCTCGCGCCCGGCGACTGCTTCCTGATGACGCGCGGCGCGCCCTACGTGCTGGCGAGCGACCTCGCGCTGCCCCAGGCCGACGCGCGCACGCTCTATTCCTGCGTCACCGAGGGCCGCGCGCACCTCGGGCAGGGCGCCGAGGTCGACATCCTCGGCGGCCGCTTCGAGTTCGAGGCCTCGCACGCGGCGCTGCTGCTCGACGTGCTGCCGCCCGTGGTGCACGTGCCCGCAGGCACGGCGGCGGCGGGCGTGGTGGGCTGGGCGCTCGGCCAGCTCGCCGCCGAGATGCACGCCGCCCAGGCCGGCACGACGCTGATGCGCGGCCACCTCGCGCACATGCTGCTGCTGCAGATCCTGCGCACGCACCTCGCCGCGCCGGAGGCCGCCGCCACCGGATGGCTCGCCGCGCTGCAGGATGCGCGCATCGGCCCCGCCATCGCGCGCCTGCATGCCGAGCCCGCCGCGCGCTGGACGCTCGCGGGGCTGGCGGCCGAGTCCGCCATGTCGCGCTCGAACTTCGCGGCGCGCTTCAAGTCGCTGGTCGGCCTGCCGCCGCTCGACTACCTGCAGCGCCTGCGCATGCTGCAGGCCGCGCGCGCCCTGCGAGAGGGCCGCGGCACCGTCTCCGCCATCGCCGCCTCGCTCGGCTACGACTCCGACAGCGCCTTCAGCCACGCCTTCAAGCGCGTCATGGGCGCGAGCCCGAGCGCGTGGCGCGAGGCGCAGGCCTGAGACACCCCGAGGGGACTACCTGCGGCCCGTCCCCGTGTTCCTGCAGGGCGGCCGCGATGAACACGGGGACAGGCCGGAGGCCAGTCCCCGTCGGCCGGCTCAAAGACGCGCGGTGCGGGGCGTCGAGGCGTCGGCGTTCTCGTCCGCCGGCACCTCGACGAAGACGGGCAGCCGCTCCACGGCCTGCGCATGCGCGGCCAGCGCGGGGCAGTCCGCCGCCGTCGCGGCCGTCGTGGGGCGCAGTTGCAGGAAGCTCCAGAGCACGGTCGCGAGCAGGCCGTCGTGCGCCAGGTCCGCGGCGTCGCGCGCGGGCGGGGCCTCGGCGATCGCGGCGTCGAGGGCCCGCAGCGCGGCCCGCTGCTGCTGCACCACGCGCTCGAGCCATGGAGCGTGCACCTTGTCGGCGGGACGCACCTCGTGCTCGTAGACGATCTGCACCGTCTTCTCGCAGGCCGCGAGCGCGAGCCCCGCGCGGCGCAGCGCGCGCAGGCGCGCGACCGGCCCGGCCGGCCAGAGGCTGCGCCCGGCGAGCGTCTCGAGCCAGTCGATGATCAGGCCCGAGTCCATCAGCGGCGCGCCGTCGTCGCAGACCAGCGTGGGCACCTTGATCACCGGGTTGATCGCGTGGAAGCGATCCATGTGGCGGAAGACCGAGAGGGGCAGGTGCTCGAACGGCAGGCCCAGCAGGCGCAGGGTGATCGCCACGCGCCGGACGTAGGGGGAGTCGAGCATGCCGATGAGCTGCATGGGGAAGGCCTCGTCGATGGGATGTGATGCGGGAGCGCCCACGATAGCGCGGCCGCGGCAGCGCGGCTCGTCCGACCGTCAGTCCTGCGCCGCGTGCAGCAATCCGGGCCGCGTGCGCAGCAGGTAGGCGATCGCTGCCGACACCGTCGCCGCCTGCGCCTCGTTGCACTGCGCGGCGCTGGCCGACGGGCTGTCGGGATAGACCTCGGTCGTGGTCACGAAGCGCGCGTCGGTCATGCTGCCGCACAGTCCCAGCGCGCGCTTGGGGTAGTGGATGACACCGGGCTGCGCCATCTTCTCGCCGATGAGGCGGCCCTGCCCGTCGGGCTCGGCGATGGGAGTCACGCGGCGCACGGCCTCGATCAGGGCGCGCTGGAAATCGGGCTGCGGGCGCTCCGTGTCGCCGACCAGGTAGAAGCCGTCGGGGATGGGGTGCCAGTCCAGCGTCTTGCCGTCGCGCGCCGCGCGGGCGGGCAGGAACTCGGTGTTGTCGGTGTCGGTGGTCTCGTGCAGGTCGACGTGCACGTCGTAGTGCGCGCTGGCGGCGGCGACGCAGGCCATGGCCAGCGCCGATTCCGCCGCCGGGCTGTCGGCACGGAACTGGCGGTTGGGATCGAGCGCGTCGGGGTTCCAGCGGTTGACCGTCTCGTACCCCCAGGGGCTCAGGCAGGGCAGCACGAGCAGGTTGACCGACGCCGCGTGGCGGTCGAACTCGCGCGCCAGCCACAGCAGCGCGCCCTGCACGCCGCTGGTCTCGTAGCCGTGCACGCCGCCGGTGACCAGCACCGTCGGCCGCGCCGCGTCCCACGCGCGGCTGCGCACGGCGTACAGCGGGTAGCGGCCGAGACCGA
>Ga0209051_1001098_pt1 | contig 24909 bp, 20 predicted proteins | sample AraplaCvi_mMS_r2_2_FD_184286 | JGI IMG/M metagenome (GOLD analysis project Ga0209051, IMG submission 184286) | Arabidopsis root microbial communities from North Carolina, USA - plate scrape MF_Cvi_mMS_r2 (SPAdes) (version 2) | ecosystem: Host-associated > Plants > Roots > Endosphere | place...
CGGTGCGGCTGGGGCGGGAGTACGAGGCAATCGCGGCGTTCCAGCGAGCCGGCGGCGGAAGGGGGACGGGTCTTCGGACCTGACTCCACATTCGGCCGCGGACGATGTCGGCGACCTGGCGAAATGCGGGGTCAGGTCCGAAGACCTGCCCCCCCTGAGGCGCCGCCGCCCTTACAGTCGAACCGGACCGACCCAGGAGGCTTCCATGCCGGACATCAAGGCCACCGTGATCTCGCCGGACATCTTCGCCCCCGTCGGCGAAATGAACCCCTTCCCGGTGGAGAAGTTCGAGCAGCGCTACCTCGCCCAGGGCGACTCGTGGTTTTCGCTCGGGGCGCTGCCGCCGGAGTTCACGACGAACCTGCCCGAGGAGCTCGTGCTCTCGCGCTCGACGCTGGTCGTCAACTGCGCCCGCCCCGGCAAGGTGCTGGCGCTCATGACGGACACGACCCACGATCCGAAGTTCATCAACCTGCTGGCGCGCCGCAACACGCGCTGGCCCTGGGACGGCCTGCTGCTTTCGGGCGGCGGCAACGACCTGATCGCCGCCGCCGTCGTGCCCGGCGACTTTCCACAAGGACAGCGCCTGCTGCTGCGGGCCGACGAATGGGGCGCGCAGCCCGACGCCTCGCGCTACCTGAGCGAGGCCGGCTGGCAGACCTTCAGCGAGCACATGACCGAGGTGTTCGAGCTCCTGGTCGCCAAGCGCGCGGCGGCCGTGCACGCGGACATGCCCATCGTCCTGCATGCCTACGACCACGTGACGCCACGCAATGCGCCGGCCGGCCCCGGCATGGGGCCCTGGCTCTACAAGGCCATGAACGACCTCTACGGCATCCCGCCGGACGACCGCAACGCGCTCTCCGACCTGATGATCGACCGGCTGCTCGCCCTGCTGCAGGGGCTGGCCCAGGCGCATGCCAACGTGACGCTGATCAACGCCGTGGGCACGCTGGTGCGGGCCGATGCCGCCGCCACGGGCGAGAGCCACGACTGGGAGAACGAGATCCATCCGACCAAGGACGGCTACGCGAAACTGGCCGCGCGCTGGCGCGGGACGCTCGACGCCTTCCCGCGGCTGGATCCCGTCTGAGAAGCCGTGAACGAAACCGGCAGGCGGGCGTTCAGGCCGCAGCCACCGGCTTCGGCACCTTCAGCGCGCGCCGCGCGGCCAGCGCCTTCTCGCGCGCGCCGCAGGTCTCGTAGTGGTCATTGACGAGGCCCATGGCCTGCATGAACGCGTAGACCGTGGTGGGGCCGACGAAGGTCCAGCCGCGCTTCTTCAGGTCCTTGGACATGGCCGCGGCCTGCGGTGACAGCGGCAGGGCGTGCAGCGCCTCGCGGGTGGCCCGCTTCGGCCGCGTCGCCGGATCGGGCTCGAAGCCCCACGCGTAGGCGGCCAGCGAGCCGAATTCCTTCCGCAGTTCGAGCACCCGCCGCGCGTTGTTGATCGTCGACTCGATCTTCCCGCGGTGACGGACGATGCCGGCATCCTGCAGCAGGCGCTCGACGTCGGACGCGTCGAACGCCGCCACCGCTCTCGCGTCGAAGTTGGCGAACGCGCGCCGGAATGCATCGCGCTTGTTCAGGATGGTGAGCCAGCTCAGGCCCGCCTGGAAGCCCTCGAGGCAGATCTTCTCGAACAGGCGCCGGTCGTCGGTGACGGGGAAGCCCCATTCGTCGTCGTGATAGTGCTGGTAGCCCGGGGTGGCCCGGCACCACGTGCAGCGCAGGAGGCCGTCTTCGGCTCGGAAGAGGCCTTCGGGGAGGGCCTCGTTGTCTTGCGAGGCGGCAGCGGCGGTGGCTTTCGTCATCGGGCCATTCTGCGTCAGGCGGGCCGCGGCTGCCGCCCGCCATGCGCCCTCGCAAATGCCCCGTCGGCGCAGGGGTGACGGATCCAGGCGAAATCGCCCGATCGGCGCCGCGCCTTCCGTTTCGTCGTCGCCAGACGCAACTGGTCCCGCACGGAATGCCCGTCGTCGCAAGCCGCTCGCGGCCCGCGGGCACGATCCCTACAGTCCATTCCAACGAACAACGCAACGCACCCAGGAGCCCACCATGACCGCCCCCTTCACCTCCCACGCCGCCAAGCTCGTCCTCGCCGCGATCGTGACGCTCGGCCTCTTCGCCGGCACCAACGCCCTCGCCAGCCACCAGTACCGGGTCGCCGCGGCCGCCCAGACCACCACGGTCGCCGTCCAGCACGTCACGATCGTCGGCCACCGCAACATCTGATGCACCAGGCCGCGCGCCGCCGGACGCGGCGCGCCGCCGAGGAGTCCACCATGATCCGCACCTTCGCCCTGCAAGCCGCCGCCGCCTTCGTCTGCGCCATCGTCATCGCCATGCTCCTGGGCGGCAACGATTCGCGCGCCGAGCAGCGCTTTGCCGGCGGAGACGCGCTGGCGCTCGCCGCGCCGTGCCTGGTCGACGCCCTCGCGCACAGCGCCTGAGAACGTTTTCTTCCTGAGGTTCGGGCCCCGTCGGAACCGGGGCCCTTTTTTATGGGCGCGTCGGAATGCCGGGGTCAGGTCGGAGACCTGACCCCGCGGGCGCGCAGGGTCGGGGTCAGGTCTCCGACCTGACCCCGGCATTCGACCCCGCTCGCGGCGAGGGCGCGGCCCCCGAAGGCAAAATGGGCGATTCCAGATTTCGTTGGGGCCCATCCATGAAGAAGCTTCTCGCCACCCTCGCTCTCGCCCTGGGCGCGTCGATCGCCGGCGCCGCCGACCGCCCCTACGATCCTTCCGCCGACGCCAAGGCCCAGATCCAGGCCGCCCTGTCCGAGGCCGCCGCGTCGAAGCAGCCGGTGCTGCTGATCTTCGGCGCGAACTGGTGCGAGGACTGCCGCGCGCTAGACAAGTCGCTGCACACCGGCCGCAACGCCGAACTCATGGCCAAGGAGTTCAAGGTCGTCAAGGTCGACGTCGGCAACTTCGACCACAACCTCGACGTCGCGAACGCCTACGGCAACCCGATCAAGAAGGGCATCCCCGCCGCGGTGATCGTCTCGCCGCAGAACAAGGTGCTGTTCGCGACGCGCGGCGGCGAGCTCGCCGACGCCAGGCGCATGAGCGACGAAGGCGTCTACGACTTCTTCCGCAAGGCCGTGGCGGACGCCAGGCCGGCCCAGTGACGCCCGCGCGTTCCCGTCTCCTCGGGGTCAGGTCTCCGACCTGACCCCGATCGCTTCGGCATCGCGCCGAAGGTCACCTTCTCGATCGGCAGCGACTGCCGCAGCAAGCCCGTGGTCATCGCATAGGTGACGTAGATCGTGCGGCCGCCGCCCTCCGACATCTCGGTGTGCACGCGCGCCGCATAGCTCGGGTCGTTCGCGTCGCCCTGGCGGGCGACGAACATCGCCGCCTCGCGCGACCACGGTCCCTCGGGCCGGTCGGCCACGCGGTAGTACACCGTGTTGTCGAGGAATCGTTGGTACACGGTGACGTAGGCGCCCAGCCAGTCGCTCCAGAAGATCGTGTCGCCCGCGGCGCCGCCCTGGTAGATGGTGGCGCTGTCCTTGTCGTCGGCCGCCCAGGCCGTGCCGTTCCAGTACTGCCAGCGCGTCTTGTCGATGGCGTCGGCCAGCGGCACGCGGGCGACATGCACGTGCGTCGACAGGCCCACGCTGTCGCCGCCGTAGCAGTACAGCATGTCGCCGTCCAGCACGTAGCCGGCGCCGTACTGGCGCTCGGCGCCGTACCACATGTAGGTCGGCTCCTTCGCATCCGGATCCAGGCTCTCGACCGGGCGCGTGACGTTCGTGAAGGCGGGATCCGAGACCGCGATGCCGCCGCCCACCGGATGGAAGCCGATCTTCGTGCCGCGGAACACGGCGCCGTAGAAGATCAGCACGCGCTTTCGCTTCGGATCGTTCACGATCTGTCCGGGCCACAGCGCGATCTCGTTGGGCGCGCGCTCGGCGTTCACGGCAAGCTCGTTGGCGGTGTAGGGGATGAAGCGGACGGGCACGCGCTGCGAGTCCGCGAGATCCTTGTTCAGGCGGATGCCTTCCGAGGCGTCGAGGTGCGTCGTCCAGGCGAGCGTGTTGTCGATAAAGGTGTCGCCGGCGTCGCCCCCGTTGTCGAGGCAGGTGTCGCCGAAGACCCAGACCGACCTGCGGCCCACCAGCGCGCTGTAGAGGCCGTCGCGGCACAGCACGTGGGCGTTCTGCTTCACGAGGCCGATCTCGGTGGCCGATTCGATGGGAGGGATGGGCGGGGCGTCCGCGGCGCGCACGGAGGAGCAGAGCAGGCCGAACGCCGTGGCGGCGGCGAACAGGACGGGCAGCGGATCACGACACATCGACGACCTTTGGCGGGAGTATTGTTCGGACAATACGCGGCGGCGCCCCAGTGCGCATCGGGGGTGACGCGAGATCGCGAGAGGCGGGGTCAGGTCACAGACCTGACCCCGTGGCCGCTGCGTCCGTGCCATCCCGCGGCGCCGGCCGCCAGCGCCGCAGCGCCAGCGCGTTCGTGACGACGCTCGCGCTGCTGAACGCCATCGCCGCGCCCGCGATCACGGGGCTCAGCAGGCCCGCGGCCGCGAAGGCGATGCCCGCGACGTTGTAGACGAAGGCCCAGAACAGGTTCTGCCGGATCTTCGCCACGCACCTGCGCGAGAGATCGAGCGCGTCGGCCACGAGCAGCGGGTCGGCCCGCATCAGCGTGATGCCGGCCGCGTGCATCGCGACGTCGGTGCCCCCGCCCATGGCGATGCCGACGTCGGCCGCGGCGAGCGCGGGCGCGTCGTTCAGGCCGTCGCCCACCATCGCGACACGGCCGCGGCGCCCGCCGGCGGCCTGGCCGCGCAGGCTCGCCACGAGCGCCGCCTTGTCCTCCGGCAGCACTTCGGCATGCACCTCGGCGAGGCCGAGCTCGCGGGCGACGCCGGCCGCCGCCGCCCGGCTGTCGCCGCTCACCATCACCGTGCGCAACCCCTGCGCCGCGAGCCGCCGCACCGCGGCGGCCGCCCCGTCGCGCACGCGGTCGCCGAAGGCCAGCAGGCCCAGCAGGCGCGGATGGCCCTCGACGTCCGCGAGCCAGGAGACGGTGCGGCCCTCGCGCTCCAGCGCTTCGGCGCGTCCGGCCAGCGCGCCGCGATCCACGCCGAGCTCGTCCATCCACCGCGCGCTGCCGAGGCGCAGCTCGAGCTCGCCCACCGCGTCGCCCGAGCCGAACGTCACGCAGCCCGCCACGCCGCGGCCCGGCACCGCGCGCTCCGAGCTCGCGCGCGGCACGGCCACGCCGAGTCCGCGCGCCTCGTCGATCACCGCCCGCGCCAGCGGATGGGCGCTGCTCGCCTGCACGGCCGCGGCCAGCGCGAGCAGGCCGCGCTCGTCGCCGTCGACTGCCGCGCGGGCGACGACCACGGGCCTGCCCTCGGTGAGCGTGCCGGTCTTGTCGAAGGCGACGACGCCCACGTCGTGCGCGATCTCGAGCGCCTCCGCGTCCTTGATGAGGATGCCGTGGCGTGCCGCGAGGCCGGTGCCGGCCATCATCGCCGTCGGCGTGGCGAGCCCGAGGGCGCAGGGGCAGGCGATCACGAGCACGGCCACGGCGTTCAGCACCGCCCGCTGCCAGTCGCCCGTGCCCAGTCCCCAGGCCAGCAGCGTCACCAGCGCGATGACGGTGACGACCGGCACGAACACCGCGCTCACCCGGTCGACGAGATGCTGGATCGGCGCCTTCTTCTCCTGCGCCGTCTCCACGAGGCGCACGATGCGCGCGAGCGTGGATTCCGGGCCCGTCGCCGTCACCGCCACGAGGAGCACCCCCTCGCCGTTGACGGCGCCGCCGGTGACCTTGTCCCCCGGCCGGCGCGCGATCGGCAGGCTTTCGCCGGTGACCAGCGATTCGTCGACGTGGCTCTCGCCCTCGCGCACGATGCCGTCGGCGGCGAAGCGCTCGCCGGCGCGCACCACCAGCAGGTCGCCCGCCCGCAGCCGGCCCACCGGCAGGTCCAGGTCGACGTCGCCGCGCCGCACCCGCGCCATCTCGGGCTGCAGCGCCTGGAGCGCCCGCAGGGCCTGCGTCGTCTGGCGCTTCGCGCGCGCCTCGAGCCGCTTGCCGAGCAGCACGAGCGTGATGACCACCGCGGAGGCCTCGAAGTACAGGTGCGCGCCGGCCGCCGGCGCGGCGAGCCCCGCCCAGCCGGCGCCGGCCATCGGCGTGCCGTCGGCCATGGCGCCCGTGGCGCCGCGCCCCAGCCACTCGAAGAGGCTGAGGCCGTAGGCGGCGGAGGTGCCGAGGGCGACGAGCACGTCCATGTTCGCGCCGCCATGGCGCAGCGCGCGCCAGGCGCCCGCGTAGAAGCGCGCGCCGAGCCAGAACTGGACGGGCGTGGCGAGCAGCCATTGCACCCAGGCGGGCCAGTGCCAGGCGAGGCCGGCAAGGCCCGCGAGCATCGGCAGCATCAGCGGCAGCGAGAGCGCCGCGGCGACGCAGACGTCGGCCCAGTCGCGCCACGGCGCCGGCGGGGGCGGCGCGGGCTCGTCGGGCACGCGGGCGAGGTAGCCCGCCTTCTTCACCGCCGCCTGCAGGCCCTCGAAGCCGAGCGGTGCGTCGCCGCGCACGCTCGCGACCTCGGTGGCCAGGTTGACGCTCGCCTCCGCGACGCCGGGCACGGCCCGCAGCGCCCGCTCCACCCGCGTGGCACAGGCCGCGCAGCTCATCCCGTCGACCGCGAACGACCATGCGGGTCGCGGCGCCGGCACGGAAGCTGCGGCGGCGGGGGAGGAAGCGGCAGGGGAAAGAACGGAGCTCGTGGACACGGCGGAACCGGCGGCGGGAGGGATCGTCCAAGGATAACGAGTCCGCGCAGGGCGGGCCCTCCCACGACGACATCACCCGAAAGGCCCTCCATATCCTCGACCGAAGTGGGGCCTCGCGACCTTTGGGACCAGGACCCAATGCACCGGGCCACACTGTCGTATCCCCCAATCCCCGATGGAGAGATTCCCATGACCGAATTCCTCGTCGAAGGCATGAGCTGCAGCCACTGCGTGAACGTCGTGACCTCGGCCGTCCACGCGCTCGACCCCGCCGCCGAGGTCTTCGTCGACCTGGGCACGAAGCGCGTGCGCATCGAGTCCGACATCGACCGCTTCATCCTCGCGCAGGGGCTGCGGGATGCGGGCTACGATCCCGCGCTTCTCGCCGTCACCAACTCGGACGAGAACCTGTAGACCCTGCACCGGGGCGGCTTTCCGGGGGGTGGGCCGCTCACGGACAACAACGGTGCCAGGTCACCGACCTGGCAACGGCATTCGCGACACGGTGCCAGGTCACCGACCTGGCAACGGCATTCCGTTGGCGCGCGGATGAATGCGGTCGTCAGGGTCGGCGACCCGGCGCCGAACAGCCGAATGCCGGGGTCAGGTCGGAGACCTGACCCCGATCCCGCCTGCACACCGCGTTGACAAGTTCGGCGTTCTGGCGCGAAGCTTCCTGCGAGAAGGAGATCTCGCATGGCCGGTGTCCGCCGCTCGCCTCGCCTCCCCATCGTGCCGTGGCTGCTCGCGTGCGCGTGGCTGGCGGCCGCGGGCGAGGCCGTTCCGGCCGACAGCACCGTGCGCTGCACCTGTCCCACGGTGAAGGCCGACGGCTTCGGCTCCACCGCCTGCTCGGCCAACGAATCCGCCTCCCGCTGCCGCGTGGAGTTCAACCAGTTCGCCGACGAATCCGTGCAGGCCGCGGCCACCGCCCTGCGCCAGTCGGGCGAGACGCTGGTGCCGCTGCTGCGCCCGCGCGACGAGCCCGCGAGCCAGTTCTACGCGCGCCTCGCGGCGCTCGAGGAGGACGCGCGCGCCCGTGCCGTGCTCGTGTACGTCGGCGTCGCGGCGGCACGCGACGAGCGCTGGGACAAGGCCCGCGTCGACGCGCTCGTCAAGGCCGTGCTGCGCGATGCGCCGACACGGCGCCGCGTGGCCGAGGCCTTCAGCCGCGAGGCGATCGACGCGGCCGCGTCGGGCCGCGCCCTTCCGGCAGCGACGACGGGCGATGCCGCGAAGCCGTCCTACGGCGCCTATGGCGCCTATGGCGCCCCCCGCGACGAAGTCGACACCGCCCCCGGCTGCGTCGCCGTCAAGGTCGGCGCCGACTGGTACATGTACAAGGCGCCCTGGTCGCCCTCGCGGACCCTGCCGCAGTGCAGCGCGCGCTGATCGAGCCCGGCATGGACGACGAATCCGCTCCCAAGGCCTCCGAGCCGCCCCGGCCCCGCCGCAAGAGCGGCACGGCGACGCCCCGGCGCTCCGCGCGCGCGAAGTCCGGATGGACGACCACGCGGCTGGGCATCGTCGCCTTCGTCGTCGTGGCGCTCGCGGGCATCGGGCTCGGGGCGTGGATGCTCTCGCCCTCGCGCCAGTGCCTCGCGCTCCTGCCCACCGAGGCGCGCACGGGCGTCGTCGTCTCCAGCGTCGACTCCGGCTCCAAGGTCGACATCACCGCCTCGACGGTCTCCAAGGGCGCGCAGAGCGCGCTCCAGAGCTCGGGCTTCCTGCAATGCCTGCTGATCCAGAAGAACGTCGAGACGGTCGACCGCAACCAGGCGGCGGTGGGGGAGATCTCCACGCTGGGCCAGGTGGCCGACCAATGGTCGCGCGACACCGGCGCCTTCCGCGTGGTGCCCGCTTCGGCCGACCCGGTGCTCGCCAACTTCCAGTTCCTTCCCGACCAGGGCCACAAGGCCGACCTGATGACACGCTGGTGCCGCCGCAACGCGGCATGCGTGGCCTGCGATCCGGATCCGCAGGCCGACTCGACGACCTCCGTGGTGGTTCGGCTCAAGGAGCGCGCCGCGGTCGCGTCGGAGCCGATCCCGTCGAATGCTCCGTGGGCGAAGGGATCGTCGCCGCCGCCGTACATGCTGATCGTCGACGGTGTCCGGTACGACTATGTGTGCAAGAGCGGGGTCGGGTCTCCGACCTGACCCCGGCATTCGTGCGCGCCAGCGGAAATGCGGGGGTCAGGTCGGAGACCTGACCCCCCGAAGCTAGCGCTCGTCGCCCGACGCGATGCCGGCGGGCCGCCCGCCGCCCTGGGCCGATCCCTGCGCCGGCGGCCACACGAAGTCCCACGGCCGCCGCGCGAGGCGCTTCAGGATCAGCCGCACGACGAGCCGCCCGCGCTCGTAGCGCACGTGGCGGGCGCGGAAGGCCGTGGCGAAGGCGAGCCCGAAGCTGACGACGACGTTGAAGAAGCCCACCAGCACCACGCCCAGTGCGGCCACGCCGAACAGGCCTTCGATGCCCTCCGTGTGGCCCGCCAGGGCGCTCAGCGCGTAGGCGGAGTTCGCGGAGGCGAAGGCCACGTGGCGGATGTCGATGGGCAGGCCTGTGAGGAAGCCGACCAGCCCCGCGCCGCCCAGCAGGAAGCCGAACGCGAGGTTGCCCAGCAGCGCGCCGAGGTTGTGCTCGATGTAGGTGGCGAGCCGCGCCGCGCGCGCCGGCTTGAGCAGGCGCAGCATCAGCGGATGGCGGGCGAGGCGGTCGCCGATGCGATCGAAGACGCACAGGTTGTCGTAGTACCCGGTGATCACGCCCGCGACGAACAGGCAGGCGCCGGCGATCGCCGCATGGGCGAGGGCCCAGCCCTCCCACGGGCGCAGCTCGGCGATCAGCATCCTGGCCTTGTCGTCGGACACCGGGCTCGTCAGGCCGAGGGCGTGGAAGCTCGCGAAGATCGCCACCGCGGTGGGCACCGCCAGCGCCACGTTGCCGACGATGGCGACGACCTGCGTGCGCACCATGCGCACGAACAGGTCGGCGAGGCGCGCGGCACCCGCGGGCGTGGCCTCCTCCTGGCCGAGGCGCGCGGCGAGGAGCGTCGCCGTCATCGCGGGCTGCTTGGTCGCCACCGTGAAGTGGAGCAGGTGGATCACGACGAAGCCGAGGCCGTAGTCGAGGCAGATGGCCAGCATCTGCCACAGCGGCGCGAAATGGGCGCGCACGATGAAGATCTTGAGCAGCGCCATGAAGGCGACGATCACGCCCGCCCCCGCGGCCGCGCGGAGCATGGCCCACCACTGCGGGCGATCGTCGGTGACGTAGTGCTCGCCCGTCTGGCTCGCGTGCTCGGTGACGCGCAGCGCGACATCGTCGGCGACGTGGCCGAAGACCTGCCGCAGGCTGTGCTCCGTGCGCTGGGCCTCGACGAGCGCGAGGAACAGGGCGGCCACGCGGGGGGCGCGCTCGTCGGCGTCGCCCGCGGCCCGGATCAGCACGAGCTGGCGCAGGCGCTCGAGCGTCTGCTGCGCGGCGTGCAGGCTGTGGAGCAGCGCGAGGCTGGTGCCGTGCGTGGGGGCGGAGTCGCGCAGGAACTCGATGTCGGCCTGCGCGACGCCGACGCGTCGCAGCAGGTCCCTCGGGCTCTCCTCCGCATTCGTGGCGACCCAGGCGCGCGTCGCGGCGGGCAGCTCCAGCACGTCGCCTTCGTTGGACGCCTCGGCGCCTCGCACGGCGTGGTCGTAGCGCACGCGGTCGGGGTCGACGGCCAGGCCGGCCGCGCGCGCGGCGAGCATCGCGAGCGCCGCGTCGCACTCGCGGGCGGCCTGGGCGGCGCCGGGCGCGAATGCGGGCGACTGCAGGATCAGGGCGACCCACTCCGACCATGCGGCGAGAGGCACGGCCTCCACGAATTCGATGTCGCCGTCGGTGGCGAACGTGCGTCCGAACAGGTCGCGCAGCAGGCCGGGATCGGCGACATGCGGCAGCAGCTTCGCGCCCAGGCGCGCCCGCAGCGTGCGGCCGAAGCTGAGGGGCTCGAGAACCCCGGTGTCGGCATAGAGGAAGCGATGGCGCAGGCGCGCCAGGAGCGCGCCGAGGCGAGCGGCGAAGGCGTCGCGCAGCGCGTCGTCCGCGCGCAGCGCCGACAGCACCTCCGCGACACGATCGGCCGGCGCGCCGGGCCCGTTGACCAGTTCGGTCTTGAAGCGGCGGATGGCCGCGGCCGCGACCTCGGGCGGCTCGGCGGCGAAGCGGCGAAGCGCGGCGGGCAGGTCGACGATCATGCTGCCGCGTCCGGCCGGTCGCGCGGCACGAGGGCGAGGTAGGCGTCGAGGCCGGCCCGCGGATCCAGCGGCTTGGCCAGCACCCGCACGTCGTTGATGCGGCCACCGGTATCCAGGCCCTCGCGCACGCGCACCTCGCGGTAGCCGCACTTGTCCCAGAAGTGCTCGCCGGGCCCGTTGCCGGCGACCACGCCCAGGCGCAGCCAGGCTGCGCCCGACTGGCGCATCCATGCTTCCAGGGCGCCGTAGATCCGGCCCGCCGCGCCCGTGCCGCGCAGCGGCGTCGCGACGAGGAAGAACGCGATGTGCCAGACGCGCGGCGCGCAGAAGTCCGACAGCACGACGGCGACGCCGGCGAGGGTCTCGGCCGGATCGAAGAGGCCGATCATCCAGCGCCGGGTGAAGGCCAGCTCCGGCGGCGGGAGGTCGTCGAACTCTTCCTGCGCCGCCGACGGGCCCGGCGGGCGGCCGTTGATCGCGAGGAAGTACTCGGGGCTCGCGTCGTAGAGCGCCTGGAGGCGCGCCACCTCGCTCGCCGCGAGCTCGCGGGCGTGAAGGTCGGGAGTGCGGAAGAGGATGGGTGGCGTCATCGGAGGCCGGAAAGGGGTCAGGTCTCCGACCTGACCCCTGCATTCTGCGGCGCTGTCGTCGGGGAAACAAATGACGTCGCCAGGTCGGTGACCTGGCACCGAAACGGCCGAATGCCGGGGTCAGGTCGGTGACCTGACCCCGACTCGCGCGCAGCCGCCCTTCATTCGTCGAGCGTGCGCGCGAAGCGCAGGCTCGTACGCTCGTACCCCAGGTGGGCATAGAACGCGTGCGCCTCCGCGAGGCGCACGTGGCTCGTGATCTCCATCAGCCCGCAGCCGGCCGCGCGGCAGGCGTCTTCCGCGGCGGCGACGAGGGCGCGGCCGAGGCCCTGCCCGCGCGCGTCGAGGTCGACCACCAGCGCCGTCACGCGCCCGACGGGGCGGGGGCGGTGGAGCACGTGCATCCGGTGCAGCACCGCCGTGCCCGCGAGCGTGCCGTCCGAGCGCGGCGCGACGAGCGCCGTGTTGCCGGCCGCGGCCCAGTCGGCCCAGCGCCGCGCCACCTCGCCGCCCGTCGTGACGTGCCCGAGCAGGCTCAGCAGGCGGGCGATCTCGTCGGCATCGTCGAGACGGCCGGGGCGGATCGGTTGCAGGTGCAGGGCTTCGGCGGCGCTCATCGCGGCAGGCCGTTCTCGGCGCGGCGGATCATGGCGCGAGGATGAATTCGCGCAGCAGCGCGAAGGTCTCGTCCGGCTGGTCGCGATACGGCCCGTGCCCCGAGCCCGGGAACGTGACGAGCCGGCCGCGCCCCGCCGGCAGCGCCGCGGCGATCTCGCGCGCGTCTTCCACCGGGCACACGGGATCCTGCTCGCCCGCGATGACCAGCACGGGGCACTCCGCGCGCGCCAGGCCGGGCAGCAGGTTCATCGTCTGCTGCTCGCCCCCGGCCGAGGCGAAGAGGATGTCCAGGTTGAAGAGGGTGCGCTTGCCCGACTCCTCGTCGTTCTGCGGGGTCGTGTTGTAGTACTGCCGGCACTTCAGCAGGTAGTCCGCCCACGTCTCCGGCCCGGGCGTCGACCAGAAGCGCTCGGCCGAGTCGCGCACCGCGGGCCCGCCCAGGCGCTCGAAGCGCGCGAGCTTGCGCTCCAGGCCCATGTGCGGCGAGGTGCTCGAGAGCACGACCTTCGCCGGATGGGAGGGATGCCGGGCGATGTAGCGCTGGGCGACGAAGCCGCCGAAGGATTGCCCGACCACGATGGGCTTGACCAGCCCCAGCGCGTCGCAGAGCCGCACGACGTCGTCGGCGAAGGTGTCGAGCGTCCATTCCGCGGGCGGGCGCCGGTCGCTGCGGCCGTGCCCGCGATGGTCGTAGTAGACGACCTGCGCCACGTCGGCGAGCGCGGAGAAGCGCGGCTTGAAGCCGGAGTGGTCGTACCCGGGGCCGCCGTGCAGCAGCAGCAGCGTGGGCTTTTCCCTCAGGGTCGGCCCGTCCGGCACGAACTGCGGACCCTCGACGTCCACGAACAGGCGAACGCCCGGTTCGATCTCGATGCGCATGCAGACCCTCCATCCTTGTGATTTGACTGGGGTCGGGTCTTGCAGTGCAAGACCCGACCCCAGGGGGTGCAGCGTACAGGACCCGGCTCAAGGGCGCCTCGGGGACGAACTCGGGGTCAGGTCTTCAGGCCTGACCCCGCATTCCTGCCGGCCAGGCGATCGAGCACGAGGTAGAAGGAGGCGACGTGCAGCGCCTGGCCGAAGTCGCCCGACACGATCCGCGCCTTCACCTCGTCCTCGGTCTCGAACTGGTGGATGATCTCCTCGGCCTCGTCGAGCGACTGCGCGCCGCCCTCGTCCAGGCCCTCGGCCAGGAAGATGTGCACGCGGTTGGTCTGGCGGGCCGGGTTGGCCCAGAGCCGGCCGACCTCCTCCCAGCGCGCCGCGCCGTAGCCCGTCTCCTCGCGCAGCTCGCGCCGGGCCGCGGCCAGCGGCGCCTCGCCCGCGTCGACGACGCCGCCCGGCAGCTCGGTGCAGAACAGCCCGGCCGGATGACGGTACTGCGTGACCGTGAGCACGCGCCCGTCCGCCGCGCGGGCGTAGACGTGCACCCAGTCGCGCTCCTCGATGACGTAGTAGGGATCGAGGACGACGCCGTTGCCGAGCTGGCAGGCCTCGGCGTGCAGCGTCATCCAGCGATCCTGCAGGATCGTGGTGCGGGAGAGCGTCCGCCAGGGCTTCATGCGGTGCGTCTCAGTCCTGCACGTCGCCGAGCACGTGGCCCACCGCCGAGACCGGCATCGAGGTGCCGTCCGCGCCGTCGAAGAAGAACGGCTTGCGGGCCAGCGCGCGCGGCGCGACCTCGTCCATGTGGGGCAGCGCGTAGAGCCGGCCGTTGAGCATCACGTCGGCCACGCGATCGGACTGGCGGATGTCGGCCAGCGGGTCGCCGTCGATCACGACCAGGTCGGCCAGCTTGCCGACCTCCAGCGAGCCGATGTCGCGATCCATGCCGAGGTAGTGCGCGCCGTTGAGCGTGGCGTCGCGGATCGCCTGCAGCGGCGACATGCCGCCCTTGACCGCCATCCACAGGTCCCAGTGCGCGCCCAGGCCCTCGCGCTGGCCGTGCGCGCCGAGGTTGACGCGCACGCCCGCCTGCGAGAGCTCGTTGGTCGTGCGCGCGACGCGCACCACGTTGTAGTCTTCCTCGGGCGCGATCTCGCGCCGCACCGCGCGATCCTCGAGCAGCGTGCGCGGCACGAAGTCCTTCAGGATCGGGTGCTTCCACACCTCGGTCATCGCGTACCAGTAGTGCTCGCCGTCGAGGCCGCCGTAGGCGACGTTGTAGGTCGGCGTGTAGCCCACCTGCGTCTGGCTCCAGAGCTGCTTGACGTCGTCGTAGGCCTTCTCCACGGGGATGGCGTGCTCCACGCCCGTGTGGCCGTCGACCACCATCGACATGTTCAGCTCGAACAGCGAGCCGCCCTCGGGCACGACCATCATGCCGGTCTGGCGCGCGGCCTCGAGGATCTGCTGGCGCTGCTCGCGGCGCGGCTGGTTGTAGCTCTTGACGGAGATCGCGCCGAGCGCCTGCTGGCGCTTGACGTTGGCGAGCGCGTCGTCGAGGCTGTCGATCACCGCCGTCACGCGCGCCTTCGCGCCGTAGAGGATCGTGCCCGTGGAGAAGATGCGCGGCGCGACGACGATGCCCGCGCGCTGCATCTCGGCCTGCGTGAAGACGTTGGCCGAATCGTTCGACGGGTCGTGGATGGTGGTGACGCCGAACGCGAGCGAGCCGTAGTCGATCCAGCTCTGCTGCGGGATGATGCCGTCGGCGCCCATCGCGCCGTGCCAGTGCACGTCGACGATGCCGGGGATGATGGTCTTGCCGCGGGCATCGATGCGCTTCGCGCCGGCGGGCACGGCCACGTCGGCAGCGGGGCCCACCGCCTTGATGCGGTTGCCCTCGACGACGATCGTCCCCTCGGGGATCACCTCGTCGCCCTTCATCGTGACGATGCGCGCGCCGGTGATGGCGATCGTGCCCGCGGGCATGTCGGCCTTCTGCGCGAAGCCCACTCGCACGCCCGCGCCATCGGCCTTCGGCAGGTCCTTCGGCGCGCCCGGCTCGAACGTGAACGCGTTCTTCAGCTCGCTCGTGAAGAGGCGGTCGCCGAGCCCGAAGTACACCTTGCTGGAATCGCCGGACCAGTGCAGGTACAGGCCCGAGTCGGCATCGAGCTGCCTGACGGGCAGCGCGTCCATCTTCGCGCCCACCTTGATCGGCCTGGACGCGTTGCCGGCGAGCGGCAGCGGCGTGACGAAGGCGTGCGAGCGCTCGTCGAACGCGAGCCACTGGCCGTCGGGCGAGACCGCGAACTGGCTCACGAACTCGCTGGTGGCGACCTCGGTCTCGCGATTCGCCTTCTCGCGCGACGCGAGGTCGATGCGCACCAGCTTCGCGAACAGGTCGACCTCCTTCTCGGTGCCCAGGCGCGTCACGAAGACCGCGTCGTTCGAGGCGCCGAACTGCGGCGCGCCGCCCTCCTTCGCGATGCGCTCGGCCTGGCCCTTGCCGTCGGCCGCGACGCGGTACACGCCGGTGTCCAGCCCGTACCACGGCGAGGTGAGGAAGCCGCCCTTCTCCTTCACGAAGACGACCGTGCGGCCGTCGGGCGAGAAGGCGGGCTCGACGTACTGGCCCGGCTCGGAGACGAGCGTCGTCTCGCGGCCGGCCTGGCCGTCCGCGCCGATCTCGAGCCGGCGCACGGTGCCGAGGGACTGGTCGTTCCAGGTCGTGTACACGATCGCGCGGCCGTCGCGCGAGAAGCGCGGGTAGTACTCGAAGTGCTCGGTCTGCGTCGTGAGGCGGCGCGGCGCGCCGTTCGGCAACGTCCTGACGTACAGGTAGCCGAGCGCCGAGTAGACGACGCGATCGCCCTGCGGCGAGACGTTCATCCAGCGCAGTTGCTTCACGTCGAACTGCGCAGGCGCGACGTCGACCGGCACGCGCAGCGCGGGCGTGATCTCGCGCGTGTCCTTCACGTGGAAGGGGATCTCCGCGGCGCTGCGCTTGAAGGGATCGACGCGCCACAGCTTGCCCTGCGCCCAGACGACGATCGTCTTCGAGTCGGGCGTCCACGAGAAGCCGGGGTAGACGCCCTGGACCGACCAGCTCTCCTGCATGTCGCGGTCGAGGCCGCTCCAGGCCGGCGTCTCGCGGCCGGTGCGCAGGTCTTTCAGGAACAGGGTGCTCTGGTTGCGGACGCGGCGCACGAAGGCGAGGTACCTGCCGTCCGGCGAGGGCTGCGGGCGCACCGCGCCGCCCTGCGCGGCGACGAAGGGCTCGATCGTGCCGTCGCGCAGGTCGAGCCGCTGGATGTCGAAGATCTCCTTGTTGGAGTCCTTGTTGTATTCGAAGACCCGGCCCTCGGTCGTGTCCTGCGAGAAGTAGACGTAGCGGCCGTCGGGCGAGAACGCGGGCTCGCCGAGATCCTTCTGCCAGTTCGGCTTCTCGTTCAACTGCAGGCCCTTGCCGGTGCCGCTCGCGTGATAGAGCCAGATCTCGCCCGAGCCGAGCGAGCGCGTCCCCGTGAAGTGCTTGTGCGCCGCGATGTAGCGGCCATCCGGCGACCACACGGGCTCGTACAGCAGGCGGAAGTCTTCCTTGGTGACGGCCTTCGCGTCGGAGCCGTCGGCATTCATCACCCAGATGTTGTCGCCGCCGCCGGCGTCGCTCACGTAGGCGATGCGCTTGCCGTCCGGCGACCAGCGCGCCTGCATGTCCCACGCGATCGAGTGCATCAGCGGCTTCGCCTCGCCGCCCTCGATCGGCAGCGTGTAGAGATCGCCGAGCAGGTCGAAGACGAGGCGCTTGCCGTCCGGGCTCACGTCCACCGTCATCCAGGTGCCGGTGCGCGTGTCGATCGGCACCGTCTGCTTCGGGCCGGGCGGGTGGTTCACGTCCCACTTCGGGGCGTCGGGCTTCTTCTCCCGTTCCTTCGCGTCGGCGTCGTCGGCCGCGCGGGCGGGGATCTGGAGGGCGATCAGGGCGGCCGTCGCGACGAGCGACAGGCGGCGCAGGGAAGACGCAAGAGACATGGAACGGCGCGGCGGCGGGCCGCGATGCGAAGAGAAACAGGCAGCATAGCCGCGGTTCGTTAGAGAATCATTCGGATGTCTCGATCCTCGGAGATTCGCATGCCTGGCCGTACCGTCATCCTCGCCGGCGCCACCGGCCTCGTGGGCAGGGAGATCCTCGCGGGCCTGCTGGCCGACCGCGGCGTGGACGCCGTGCACAGCCTCGGCCGCCGCGCGCCGGAGGTCGAGCATCCCAGGCTGACGGCCCACGTCGTCGACTTCTCCGCCCTGCCGCCGCTGCCGCCCGCCCACGAGGTGTACCTGGCGCTCGGCACCACGATCAAGGTCGCCGGCAGCCAGGCGGCGTTCCGCGCGGTCGACCACGACGCCAACCTCGCCGTCGCCAGGGCGGCACAGGCCGCCGGCGCCCGCAGGGCCGGCCTCGTCAGTGCCATGGGCGCGGACGCCGGCTCGAAGGTCTTCTACAGCCGCGTGAAGGGCGAGCTCGAGGACGCGTTGACGCGGATGGCCTTCGAGGGCCTGGTCATCGCGCGCCCTTCGCTCCTGGTGGGGGACCGCGCGACCCTGGGGCAGCCGACGCGGCGTGGAGAGGAGTGGGGATTCGCGATCGGGAAGGCGCTCGGCTTCCTCATCCCGGCGAACTACAGGCCCATCGAGGCGGCGGACGTCGCGCGAGCGCTGCTGGCCGAGGTTCCGCGGGCGCGCGGGACGAAGATCCTGCCGTCGGGCGCGATGCGAAGCGAGGCGGTTCGGTCGTAGGAGTCGGTTCCCATGGGGGGTCTTCGGTGTCAGGTCGCCGACCTGACAACGGCATTCAATCGCGCCGACATTCGAATGCCGTTGCCAGGTCGAAGACCTGGCACCGCGCTCCGCTCCACGAGTGCCCGCAGGGGCCCGATCAGGGACTGACTTTCACGATCGTGCCCTCTCCATACTTTCCGCCGGCCGCGGTGGTGTAGAAGTTGCCATCGCTCGCCTCGGTCAGCCTCTGCATGTACTGCCCGGATCGCGGCCGCACCCGCGTCTCGCTGAAACTGGTGCCGTCGAGCGCCATCTTCCAGGTGGTGACGACGTACGCGTTGCCGGCGTCATTGAGATGAGAGAGGCTTCCGCGCAGCATGCCGTGGCTGTCCTGCATGATGCCGGCCTGGGGATAGGCCTGCCCGTTCGGGCAGGGGAAGATGTTGATGGTGGTGGACTTTCCGGACAGCGTCATGCGCGCGACGCCAGAGCAATCGCGATTGCGTGACAGCCATTCGTCGAACGTGATGTAGAGATTGCCGTCGCTGGCTGCGACGATGTCCTGCGGAAAGCGGTTGCCCTTGCTGTACTTGTGAATGACCTTGGCGGTGCCACGTGGCGTCACGCGAAAGATGCACCCGCCCTGTCCTCGCCGCACGCCGTAGAAGGCGCCGTCGCTGCCCTCGACCAGGCGGCCGCCGTCGTAGTAGACGCAATCGCTCGGAAGGGTCGCGACGATGGTCCAGCCGCGAGTGGCAGGGTCGAGGCGATAGACGGCTCCGGGCAGGCGCAGCTCGGTGTCTTCGGGTATCACGCCGTAGAGCTTTCCGTCGCTGGCCTTCAGCAGGCCGCCGTTGGGGTGGCCGCCCCAGCCCGCGGGGTTGAAGGAGTAGACCAGGCTGATGGCGCCGTCGAGGCCGACGGCAAGGATGGAGCCGGCGTCGTAGTCGCCCCCATAGGTGGTGACGGCCCAAAGGGTGCCGTCCTCGGTCTGCACGAGATCGCCGACGAAATTGCGGCCCTGCCAGAGCGGCACGCCGGTGACGGACTCGTAGGTGCCGTCGAGCGCGATCCTGAAGATGATGCCGTCGTTGCCTTCGCCGCCTTCGCTGGTGGCGCCCCAGAGCTTGCCGTCGCTGGCCTGCAGCAGCGCACCCTGCGGCATCACGCCGCCATGGTGGGCACCCTTGAACACGTGGATGGGCTCGACGGTGTCCGCGCTCGCGGGCGCGTGCGAGACGACGAGCGCGAGCAGGCCCGCGGCCAGGGCGAGGCGCGCGGCGGCGCGCTTCGAGCGACGCGACAGGTTTCCGAAGGTGAATGCCATGGCGGTCTCCAGTCGTTGACGTCGGCGCACCGCACTGATGGATGACGCCACGAATCGTCAAGACGGAATCCGGCCGCGAATGCGGCCATGCTCCCTCGGCGCGGGTTCGCGGCCCACTCTTCCCCGAGTGGACGAGCGGCCAACGCATCGATATTCTTCGCACCTCGAGCGTCCGGCCGTCCGGCTCGCATTCGAGGGATTCCAGGAGCGAACCATGAAGAAGTGCGCACACGACATTCCCTCGCAGCCTGCTGCCGGCACGGGCCGCGTCCCGCCGGTCGTTGCGAGCTCGACACCCGTGGCCGTGGCGGTCGCCCTCTTGTGCGCCGTGGCCTGCGTGCCGCTTCCGGCCGAGGCACGCGAGGCCGCCATCGCCACCCAGGTCGAGCTGTCCCAGATCGCCCATGGCCGCGGCGGCTTCGGCATCGACGGCATCCACGCGGACGACCTGACCGGATTCAGCGTCTCGAGCGCCGGCGACGTCAACGGCGACGGCCTGGACGACCTGGTCATCGGCGCGCCCTACGGCAACAAGGCCTTCGTCGTCTTCGGCCGTGCCGAGACGAGCCGGATCCAGCTTTCGGACGTCGCCGCGGGCCATGGCGGCTTCGTCATGAACGGCGGGCAGCACGCCCATGCCAATGCCGGGGTGAGCGTGTCGGGTGGCGGCGACATCAATGGAGATGGCCTGGCCGACCTCCTCGTGCTGGACGAGTTCCGCCGTGCAGACACCAACACCGCGAACGTCGTCTTCGGCAAGACGGACACCCGGCCCGTCGATCTCGACGCCACCTTGACGCAGGAGAGGAAGGGCTTCGTCATCCGCGGCCTGTCCGAGATGGTCTACACCAGCCATGTCGCGGGAGCCGGCGACGTCAACGGCGACGGCCTGGGCGACGTGGTGCTCGAGACGACCGCGTACTCCTACGGCGGTGATCGCGGAGCCGCGTACGTCGTCTTCGGGAAGTCCGATTCGAATGACGTGAACGTCGGCAACCTCGGGGACGGGGGCTTCGTCATACAGACCAGCAATTTCTTCGGTGTCGGCGATGCGCTTTCGGCCGCAGGCGACGTCAATGGCGACGGCCTGGCCGACCTGGTGTTGGGCGCCACGTATTGGTACGACATCTTCTACAACGCCACGTCCTGGGTCGTCTTCGGGAAGACGGATACGGCGCCGGTCAACCTCCTGGCGGTCGAACAGGGCCAGGGAGGCTTTGCCATCGTCGGGGCGGGAAACGAAGACGACGGCTCCGGCATGACCGTCTCTGCCGCAGGCGACGTGAACGGCGACGGACTGGCGGACGTGTTCGTCGGCGCCTACTACGGCGCGAGGATCGACGGCGGGGGCTACGTCGTTTTCGGCAAGTCGGACGGGGCCGCCGTCGATCTCGACGATGTGAAGGCCGGACAGGGCGGTTTCGTGATCAACGGTGAGCCCGGTAGCGTTGCCGGCTGGTCACCGGCTCATGCCGGCGACGTGAACGGCGACGGCCTCGCGGATATCGTGATGAGCGAGGAAGGCAACGGCGGCTTCAGGCGCAGCTACGTCGTTTTCGGGAAGCCCGACACGGCGGCTGTCAACCTGGAGGACGTCGCCGCGGGCAACGGCGGGATCGCGATCAATGGCGAGCCGGGGACGCCGAACTCCTCCTACAACGCCGTGAGCGGCGCCGGAGACGTCAATGGCGACGGGCTGGCCGATCTCGTCGTGGGCGACAAGCACGCGGGCCCTACGGGCGCGGGACGTGCCTACGTCGTCTTCGGCGCGACCACGGGTGCATTCTCCAAGTCCGAGGTCGACCAGCTTGGCGGCGACGCCGACGACACCCTCATCGGCACGCCTCTTTCCAACGTGCTGGTGGGCGGCCGCGGCAACGACACGCTCATCGGGAAGGCCGGCGCGGACGTCCTGCACGGCGGAAGCGGCGACGATGTGCTCGTCGTCAACGCCTCGAACGTCAATGCGCTGTCCGCCCCCTTCGGCAAGCGCGGCAACGGCCAGCACCTGTCGCGCGTCGTGGGCGGCAGCGGGAACGACACCCTGGAACTCTCGGGGGCCGGCATCGTGCTCGACCTGTCGAAGATCGCCAACCAGGGCGCCGCGCTGCCGGCCGGCATCTCGCGCCTGTCCTCGATCGAGACCCTTCGGATCACGGGCAATGGCGACAACACGCTGTCCTTCGGCGTCAGGGACGTGCAGGACCTGGTCGGCATGAACCGGATCAACAGCCTGACGCAGGACACGCTGGGGTGGACCAACGGGACGTACGCCTTCCCGCGCAAGGTGCGCCGCCATCAGATGGTCATCGAAGGCGACGCGGGCGACGTCGTGAACCTGCCCGCGACACCGCGGGGCTGGGTCAATGCCGGCACGGTGTTCCGCGACGGCGTCGGCTACACGGTCTTCGACACCGGCCCGCTTGGCCCGAATCCGAAGTTCGAGCGCGTGGAGGTGATCGTCGCCAACGCGATCACCACCAACCTGCCCGATGCCGCCAGCCCTCCGAAGAGGCCGTGAGGTCATCGCCGCGGCGCTCGCTCGGGCTCACGACGCTGCCGGTGGCGTGATGACGAGGCCGGCGAGGATTTCTTCCGTCTCGGCCAGTCTGGACCAACAGCGTTAGCCTACTCTTGATGCTGCCTGTCTCCGCCGGCACGGAATGTCGGCGGCATGCGGGGCTCCTGATCGCTTGTCCGCGGACTGGGCGTGCGCGGCCTCTGCAGGAAGTGTCGCGGAAGCAGTCGGGCGAACGATCAGTTCTGACCCCAATGGATGCGCGCATCCTCTGTCTTGATGACGATCGCCTGCACCTCCGGGCCCGCCGCGCCATTCGTCGAAGCAGAATGGCCGAGGCTCTCCAAGGTGGTCGTCGACGCGGCGAGCGATCGGCGGACGCAACCCATCGAAGGGACAACATGATGTTCCTGCTGCTCTTGTTCTCCGTGTCCGTGATCGTGGCTTCGATCCTCTATCGCAGGGTGCGAAAGCGGAGGGAAAGCGGCATCCCCGCGACTCCTCAGCCGAAGCCGGCGAAGCTTTCGGTGGCTCTTTCGATCGTGGGAGATCCGGAACACCAGACCCTTCAGGCCAGGTTGTCCAACGAAGACAGTGAATGGGTCACGATTGAGCAGGTCTTTCTGTCCCTGGGCCGCAACATGCGGATCGATACGGTCTCTCCGGGCGAGCTTGCCGTCAGCGCCATGCACTTCCAGAGCAGCTTCGGCGTCGCCGAGCCGCGCAGGCTGGGCCCAGGCCAGCAGACAGTGATCGAAATGCCCCATGGCACGGCGAAGTCGCTTCACTTGCTGGCCAATCACGAAATTGTCCGCGTATGCGTCAACGGTCCTGGCGGACCGCTCGCGACATTGGAAGACGGCGCCATCAGCGCTACCGTGGCACAACTCATGGAGAGTCAGGATCCGCGTCTCAAGACCCGGCTGAAGCAGCAGGGACTGATCCCGACCCCCAAGGCGGACCGGGGCGATGCCCACTCTCGAATGTGAGCAGAGGAATGCGCTCGAAGCTCTGGCGGCGCAACCCTCTTCGACCCGCGTGGATTGTCGGCATCGATGAGTTGGAGGCGGCGACCCATGGTGAGGGCCGCCTCTTCGCGATCCGGCGTCCGACGAAGGAGTCCATTCGAGTCGCTGAAGTCGATTGGCGATCCGGCACCCTGCATTGGCTGACGGACGGAGTCCAGCCCGTCGTGCCGACCCTGGATGTCGGCAGTGCCTTGTTCGCTGCCACTCGCCTCTACGTCAACTGCGGCGACCACGTCGTCGGATACGACGCTCGCGGCAACGCCCATTGCCACCAGTACCCGCGCATCGAGGGCGCTACGCTCGTTGGGCGGCCCCATGTCCACGAGGGCATGCTCCTGTGTCTTTGGGAGCTTCCGGACGGATCGGGAGCGCGCGCCAGCACGACGAGCATCGATGCCCCCGGCAGCCTCCGCTCCAGCGCAATTCTCGAAGGGGACGCCTATCACCCAATCCTGGTCGCTGGCGATACGGTCATTGTCCCGATGCGGGCCGCACACGAAGGGAACGCAGTCGTGGTGCCAACCTCATCGGAGAGTCGGTTGCATCTCCTCGACGTCGGCACGATGCGTGTTCTCGGGTGTTCCGCGATTCCTGCAATTCATGGTGACAGAGAGTCCGTCCTGTTCGCCAGGCGCTTGTTCTTCTATGGCAACCAACGCGGCATTCAGACGAGGCCGGAGGGCGAAATCGTCGAGCTGCCCCCGACAGGAGCGAGCACCAATGGCGGGTCCCGCACGACCATGCAAGAGAGCGGCAGCCAGGTGTTGAGTTGGTTGAACTGCTATTCCATGCAGGAACGCAAATTGATCAAGTCCTGGCGGCTTGGCGGGGATTGCGAAGGCCTGACGTGGATGCCGGGACACCCGGGCCTCGTCATCACGACCGATCCCGGGATCTTCCAGACTTCCGTGGAAATGCTGGTGAATTCCCGCCCCAGGCCGACGCCGATAGGAAGCTGGGAGGGAAGCGTCGTAGGCAGGCCTGAGTTCGCGGGTGCAAGGTGCTATTGGTTGACCGACTTGGCGTCATTGTCCTGGCTGGAACGCGAGACAGGGAATCAATCGACGGATCCTCAGCACGACACGCAATTGCGCATCATCGACTTCGCTACGGGCGAGCACAGGGTCGTCGCGTTGACGTTGGGCGAGCGTGCGGCTTCCTTGATCCTGCCGGGCGACTTCGCGGTCATCAGGACGCCGACAAGACTGATTGCGTATGCGAGGGATGACCTGTGGAATGCCGGACAGGCCGTGGGCGCCGAACATCTGTCGCGGGTGACACGCGCGCTGCAATTCTCCGGCGCTTCGGAGTCGCTGAACGGAGCCCTGTTCAGCGGGCCGGTGCAGGAGGAATGGGGTTACGAATTCGAGAACGCACTTCTGCATGAACTCGTCGACGACTTGCTGGAATCTCCGGCAGCGTTCTGGGACGGATCGGCCAGTCACCGCCTGACGGCGATCGACGCCATGTCGCAGGAAATCGCACGGCTGGTCCTGACCTACTGGCCCGACACATATCGTGCGCAAGCGATTTCCTGTCCCGATGAATTCATTTCGGCGGCACGCCTCGTGGATCCAGGGGCGAACATTCCGTTCGGCCAGCTTGCCGCCGATCGTCGCCTCGGCAGTCGCATTCTCGCTTGGCGACAGCAAGCCGAAGTGACGGACATGACGCTTCCGCCCGCCACGGCCGAGCGCGTGGCGCGGTTTCTCCTGCATGAGCACATCCGCAGGTGCATCAACGAGCTCCCGTCGCGTGCAGCCATCGGCCGATGGAGAGATCAGCGTCTGCTCGAATGGCGTTCCGCGGGCTCTCTGCCGCCCGCTCTCATGGCGGCGCTCGCCTGGTACTCCCTGGATCAGCTGGAACCGTCCGTCGTCGGCCGCTTCATCGAGACATTCACATCCCGCTGGCCGCAAGGCGCTCCCTTGTGGGAGGGAGACGTCGGCCCGTATATCGAGTTCCTCCAGGATTGCGCGCGTTGGGGGCTCTTGTGCCGGCCCGCCCGGGATTCCCTGGCGGAGGCCGTGTCCCGCGCCTGGTGCACGTCGCTCAACCCGCGCCGCAGCTCGGTGTTCATCAGCTATTCCCACTATCAGGAAGGCTTGGCGCGCCGTCTGGCCGAGGGCTTGCGGGACAGGGGACTTCGAGTCT
>Ga0209051_1001099_pt1 | contig 24879 bp, 22 predicted proteins | sample AraplaCvi_mMS_r2_2_FD_184286 | JGI IMG/M metagenome (GOLD analysis project Ga0209051, IMG submission 184286) | Arabidopsis root microbial communities from North Carolina, USA - plate scrape MF_Cvi_mMS_r2 (SPAdes) (version 2) | ecosystem: Host-associated > Plants > Roots > Endosphere | place...
CGAAGGCCCCACCCTTCCTCAGCACCTCCACGTCGCCACCGAAGTGGTTCGGGTCGGGGACGATCAAGGTTCCCTCGGTTCCGTAAAGCTCCAGCGGAACGTGCCTATGACCAGCGACGTCGAAACTCATGCCGATCTGGACAACAGCACCGTTGACGAAGGCCATGAGGCCCGCGACATGGGTAGGGACATGCACGGGAATATGCTCACCATTTCGCGGCTCACTGGTAACGACCCGCTCCTTGCGCGGCGTGACGGCGAAGCCCGCCACCTGCGCGACCGGCCCGAAGAGATTGACAAGATCGGTGATGTAATAGGGTCCCATATCAAGCATCGGGCCCCCGCCCACTTCATAGTAGAAGGCAGGGTTGGGATGCCAGCGCTCGTGGCCGGGGCACATGAAGGTCGCAGTTCCCCCGACGGCCTGGCCAATCACGCCTTGATCGATCAGCGTGCGCGCGGTCTGATGGCCGCCGCCGAGGAACGTGTCGGGTGCGGCGCCAATGCGCAGACCCTTGGCTTTTGCCGCGTCAGCAAGCCGCTTGCCTTCCGCAAAATTGATGCCGAGCGGCTTTTCCGAATAGGTGTGCTTGTCGGCCTCAAGCGCCTGCAGGCCAACCGCAACATGCGCCTTCGGTATCGTCAGATTGACGATGATTTCGACCTTGGGGTCGGCAAGCAGCTCATCGATCCGTCTTGCCGGCACGTTGAATTCGTTGGCCTTTGCCACAGCCAGATCATGGTTCAGGTCTGCCACACCACGAACATCCAAGATGGGGAAGAACGCCATCGCTTTGAGGTAGGCGCCGGAGATGTTCCCGCACCCAATAATGCCGATACCGACTGGTTCCATGATTTCCTCCCGTTGGATGTCGTGATTTGCTGATCAGAGCGCCGGACCGGTAGTGTTCCACGGCGACTCGTAGAGTTCATACAGCGCTACCGCAGCTGCCCCCTGCGCCCAGAAGTCGTCGGTCGAATCGTCGAAGACAAGTTCAGCAACTCCCTTCAACGAGGGGGGAACCGCGAGTGAATAGGCGTTTTGCAAGCTGTCGAGAAACGGCTCGCCGAGCGCCAGGCTGGAACCGACAAGAATGACGCGGGGGGGCGCAAACAAGGTGACGATGTTGGCGATCGCCACGCCAACGGCTTCTCCAGCGCGGATGGCGGCACTGATCAAGGTGTTATCTTCGGCCTTGATAAGGGCTTGAGCATGCGTCATTCCGCGCCCAAGCCGGATCGCCTCGGCAAAGCGGCCACTGGCAGGTTGGTCACCCAGAATTTCGCTCTCTCCAGCCTGGCTGGATAGTCTCACGACGCCGCGCGGTCCCATGCCAAGGACCAGATCGCCGAGGTTGTGGCTAAGCCCGCCGGCGCCCCGGAACAACTGATTGTCGTGGAGCACCCCGAGACCGAGCGTCTGTTCCAGAGAAATAAGGACCATATCCTCCAGATCGCGCGCCTTTCCAAACCAGTGATGGGCAAGCGTGATGGCGTGCGCATCGCTCTCCACGATTGTTGGCGTGTTTAGGCGGGCTGTCATCTCGCCGGCAAAATCAACATTCGTGTCGCGGAATATCTGGCTGCTGCGAATATGACCGGTGCGATGCTCAATCACGCCGGGAAGGCCAAGGCAGACCGTGTCGATATCTTCGAGCGAAAGCCCGGCATCGACCACGCAGCGCCGCACGCCATCTTCCACAAGATCGGCAATCACACCGATCGGCTGTCGATCGATCCGAATGGGAAGGGTGAGTTGCGACAACACGTCGCCACGAAAGTCGGCCACCACGAAAACGAGGCGGTTCGCGGCAATCTTGGCACCGACCACCCTTGCGGCATCCGGGTTGAGCTCGAGCATCACCCGTGGCCGGCCGCGTGCCGCTTCATTGCGAATGTCGCCCTCATGGCGAGGCAGGATGAGCCCGTCATCGAGGAGAGAGGCGGTGATCGCCGACACCGTCGTCGTCGATAGTTGGGTTCGCTCACTGATCTCGACACGCGATATCGGCCCGTGACGGCGGATCGTGTCCAGCACGTTCAAACGATTGATCGCGCGCATCAATTCGGGATCTGCGGTCTTCATGTGGGCGAGCCGGCTCTTCCATGTCCCGCAAAGCGCACGGGACTCATATTTTCAACGGTATGCGAATTAAATAACGCGTCGCCGACCCCCGATGTCAAGGCAAAACTGTCATTTTTCTGCAGGGGAGTTGACATTCGCCAAAACCTCCCGATGATTTAATCCGCATAAGGGAAAAATTGAAGAGGACGATTTTTGCCCTTCCTGGAGGAGAAATCATGTTTGACCATATGAAGGCGAAAGCCATGCTTCGCAGCCGTTTCATCGCTCGCTCGGCGGCGACCGGACTTGCGCTCCTGATTGCTGCGGGCAGCGCGGCAGCAGACACGACAGTCAGGTGGCTGCATCTTGAACTCGATCCGAATTACGTCGCGGTTTGGCGCAAGATCGCGGACAAATACCAGGCCGAGCACCCCGGCGTGAAGATCGAAATGCAGTTCCTGGAAAACGAGGCCTTCAAGGCGAAGCTTCCGACGTTGTTGCAGTCGAGCGACGCGCCGGATTTCTTCTACAGCTGGGGCGGTGGCGTGCTGAAGCAGCAGCTGGCCACAGGGACGCTCATGGATCTGACGGAGGCGATGAACGCGAAAGACGGTGCCTGGGTAAAAACGTATAACCCGGCGGCAGTCAAGGGCCTGTCTTATGACGGGAAAATCGGTGCCGTGCCATTCAAGATGGGAACCGTCTCTTTCTTCTATAACAAGGCGCTCTTTGCCAAGGCCGGCGTCGATGCCGCCGGCATCAAGTCGTGGGACGACTATCTGGTTGCCGTGAAGAAGCTCAAGGATGCCGGCATCGTGCCGATTGCCGGCGGTGGTGGCGAGAAATGGCCGATCCATTTCTACTGGAGCTATCTGGTCATGCGTAATGGCGGCCAGAAGGCATTCGAGGCTGCGAAGACTGGTGATGGCGAAGGTTTCAACGACCCGGCGATCGTCAGGGCCGGGGAACAGCTAGCTGCGCTCGGCAAGCTGGAGCCGTTCCAGCCGGGGTATCTCGGCGCCACCTGGCCGCAAACCCTCGGCGTCTTCGGCGACGGCAAGGCGGCCATGATCTTGGGCTTCGAAAATACGGCGGCGAACCAGCGCACCAATGCCGGTGACGGAAAGGGGCTCGATCCCGACAACATCGGTCGCTTCGCATTCCCAGCGGTTGCCGGCGGCGCTGGCGCCGTCACCGACACTCTCGGCGGCTTGAACGGCTGGGCCGTAACGAAAAAGGCGCCCCGTGAAACGCTCGATTTCCTCGCCTACCTGACGAATGCCGAAAATGAGCGCGAAATGGCAAAGGCCGGCATGCTCATCCCTGTTACCGTCGGTGCCGAGGATGGCGTCACGAATCCCTTGTTGCACCAGTCTGCAGAACAGCTGGCGCACTCGACCTGGCACCAGAACTTCTTCGATCAGGATCTTGGCCCCTCCGTTGGCCGTGTCGTGAACGACGTCGCCGTGGCCATCGTGTCAGGTCAGATGAGCCCTGCCGACGGATCACAGCAGATCCAGGAAGCCTTTGAGCAGGATCAGCTCTGATCACGACTGTCGCGGCGCGGTGAGATATCCGCGCCGCAATCAATCTGCATCAGAAGGATCTGCCGACATGACCACTATCAGCGCAACTGGCGTCATCCGTCAGCGCTCGGCTGTAAAACCATCGGCGCGCAGCAAGGATCCCAGCCTGGCGCGACGGCTGCCGGTCCTGCTCCTGTTTCTGCCTCCAGCCCTGTTGCTCTTTACGATATTCGTCATCCTGCCAATGGGCGAGGCGGCGTGGTACAGTCTCTACAAATGGGACGGCTACGGTTTGCCGACGCAGTTCGTTGGGATGCGGAACTTCGAGGTTCTGTTCAAAAACACTGCCTTCCTTACGGCTCTGAAAAACAATGCCCTGATCGTCGTCGTTTCGATCCTGATCCAGATTCCGCTTGCCATCTGGCTGGCGATGATGCTGGCACACCGGATCGCCGGGGTGGTCCTTTTCCGTTTGATCTTCTTCCTGCCCTACGTCCTCGCCGAGGTTGCGGCCGGTCTCATCTGGCGCTTCGTCTATGACGGCGACTACGGATTGTTTGCCTCGGCTGCCCACCTCATCGGTGTCGAGACACCCTATGTCCTTGCGGACAAGGACCTAGCAATTTATGCGGTACTGGCCGTGGTCGTCTGGAAGTACTTCGGCTTCCACATGATGCTGTTCATCGCCGGACTGCAGTCGCTTGACAAGAGCGTGCTTGAGGCCGCCGAAATCGACGGCGCCAGCGGTTGGCAGCGGTTCCGCTATATCACGCTGCCACTGCTCGGCTCGACGGTCCGACTGTCCGTCTTCTTTGCCGTCGTTGGTTCACTACAGCTCTTCGACCTCATCATGCCGCTGACCGGCGGTGGGCCTTTCAACGCGACACAGACGATGGTCACCTTCCTGTTCAACTTTGGCGTCACGCGCATGCAGGTTGGCCTCGGGAGCGCCGTTGGTGTCGTCCTGTTCGTCATCTGCGTGACGCTCGCTTTCGGTTACAAACGGATATTTATGCGCAATGACTGACACCGCCTCAACCGCCCGGATTGCTACCGGTACGAAGATCTACCTCTACGTCTCGCTGACGCTCATTGCCGCGATCGTGCTGGTGCCGCTGCTGACGACAGCGCTTGGCGGCTTCAAGGATCTCGGCGATCTTCGCACCAACCCATTCGGGTTGCCTGCCACATGGCATCCGGAGAACTACACCGACATTCTCTTCGGAGACCGCTACTGGCGGCAGATGATGAATTCTCTGATCATCGCGACGTTGACAGTCTGCCTGACCGTTTCAGTCTCTGCGATGGCCGCTTTCACCTTCGCACATGTGAAGTTTTTCGGTGCCGGCTTCTTGCTCAACTACTTCCTGATCGGCCTGATGTTTCCGGCAGCGACCGCAATCCTCCCTTTGTTTATACGAATCCGTGACATTGGGCTGTTGAATTCCTACTGGGGCGTGGTCTTACCGCAGGTCTCTTTTGGGCTCGGCATGAGCATTCTCTTGTTCCGGAACTATTTTCGTAACCTTCCGGAAGAATTATTTCAGGCGGCTATCGTCGATGGCTGCGGATACATCCGCTTCTTCTGGCACATCTCTCTGCCCCTATCGCGGCCGATCATCGCGACCGTAAGTATCATCTCCTTCGTCGGTAGCTGGAACAGCTACATTCTGCCATTGATCATGCTGAACTCCGAGACAATGTATCCATGGCCCCTGGGAATCATGGTCTATCGCGGCGAGTTCGGCACTGCGTGGCAGCTAGTGCTCGCCTTCATCACGCTGACGATCATGCCGACCATCGTCGTATTCTTCCTGGCCCAGAAGCATATCATTGCCGGGCTGACAGCGGGAGCGGTCAAATCCTGACGCCCCGCAGCATGTCCATCGCCAGCGTTGTCTCAACGGTCTTCAAGCAGAGGCCAGAACTGATGGAAATGCTGGACCGGTCCATGCCCCGAGCCTACGCTTAACGATCCGGAATGCTCGATAGCGCGCGCAAGGTAACCCTTTGCATTGGCAACCGCGTTGGGAAGCGTCGCACCCTTTGCGAGCTCTGCAGCCAGTGCGCTCGAGAGCGTGCAACCGGTGCCATGGGTATTCGCGGTCGCAATCCGGCTTGCTTCGAACCAATCCAGTCCCGCGTCCGACGCCAGGACATCCGGGCTTTCACCGCCAGAAAGATGACCGCCCTTGACGAGGACTGCTTGCGGGCCCATCGCCCTGAGGCGTCTTGCGTGATCCGCCATTTCCTCCCGTGACTGAGCCACGTCTTCACCAAGCAGTGCGGCAGCCTCTGGCAGGTTGGGCGTCAGCAGTGAGGCGAGCGGCAACAGGCGTCGCGTTATGACGTCAACAGCAGACATGTCGAGGAGGGCGGCTCCACCCTTCGCCACCATGACCGGATCAAGAACGATCGGAACCTCCTCATGCCCCACAATCACATCGACTATGGCGGTGGCAATTTCCGCGTTGGCAATCATGCCAATTTTGATAGCGTCGACACGCACATCCGCTAACACAGCTCTGATCTGATCCGCAACGAATGCGGCGGGGACGAGATGAACGCCGGAGACACCCTGGGTGTTCTGCGCTGTCAGCGCGGTCAACACCGCCATCCCATAGACACCGCATGCAGAGAATGTCTTGAGATCGGCTTGGATTCCCGCGCCTCCCGAGGGATCTGAGCCGGCGATGGTGAGTACGTTGCGGATCATTGATTTACCCCCACGCTTCTGATGTTCGAGGATATCTCACGGCTGGCCGCCTCAGGATCCGCAGATCCGCAGATTGCGGAGACGACGGCAATACCCTTGGCTCCCGCCGCAAACACCTCACGCACATGGTCCGCCTTCAGTCCCCCAATCGCGACGGATGGAACGGGACAACGCGTTATCAGGCAGGCAAGGCCATGAAAGCCAATTGGCTGCTTGTGGTCCGTCTTTGTCGGGGTCGCGAACACCGGGCCGATCCCGGCATAGTCGACAATCGTCGGATCTACCGCCTCTGCCAATGCCTGCGTTTCCACGGAAAGTCCGAGGACCATGTCGGGCCCAATGCGGGCGCGTGCCAGGCGGACATCCATGTCGTCCTGACCGACATGGACGCCGTCTGCACCGACCGCGAGCGCAGCCTCGACGTCATCATTGATTATCAATCGCGCACCTGTGCCCGACAAGGCCATCTTCAGCGCGCGGCCCGTTTCGATGATTTGATCGGTGGCAGCTCGCTTGTCGCGCAACTGAACCACGGTCGCCCCGCCGGCAACTGCAGCAAGCGCTGTCGCCACGAGCCCGAAGGAAGCGCAAAGGTCTGGATCAAGGACAAGATAGAGAGAAAGATCGAGGTTCTTCATGCGACCGCAACCTTTGCGCTGTGATCAAGACAAGGCCCATCAACCGTTGCCAGCGCGTCCAGGAACCGCCAGGAAAAAGAGCCCGGACCCTCAGACCTGCTGGCCGCCAGTTCACCGGCAACAGCGAAAGTGGCAAGGGCCGCAACCGTCGCATCGAACGGTGCGTCGGGTCGCGCAGCCGCAAATGCCCCGACAAGGCAGGTCAATGAGCAACCCAGTGCTGTCACCTGCGGCATCAATGCCGAGCCACCTTCGACGCGAACCGCGCGCTTCCCGTCAGTGATGAAGTCTACGGCGCCCGTTACCGCGACGATCGCACCGTGCCTGTCGGCAAGCAGCCGGGCAGAATACTCAGCGTGTTCGACGCCGTCCCCGCTGTCGACGCCCTTGCCTCGGTAAGCACCCCCGGCAAGAGCGATGATTTCGGAGGCATTGCCGCGGACGATAGTCGGACCGAGCTCGATGAGTCGGTCCGCAGCAGCACGGCGGAACGACGTTGCGTAATGGGCGACGGGATCGAGAACCCATGGCTTGCCAGATTGCCTCGCGGCAATGGCTGCTGCCTCCATGCCACGCAGCCACCCGGATGATAGCGTACCAATGTTGATCGTTAGCGCCCCGGCAATCTTGGCAAACTCGGCGGTCTCCTCCTCTGCATGCACCATGGCAGGAGAGGCCCCGACTGCCAGAAGGACGTTGGCAGCGATGTTCATGGCAACGTAATTGGTGATGCAATGAACGAGTGGAACATGCTCTCGCAGCTCGTTCAGCAATGTCCCTGGCGGGATTTGAAGCAGCATGGTTCGCCTTTCGATCGGGGAAGGAAGGCGCGGAGACCAATGCATTAAGCGAAGGATCCCGAGCGACTCCCTCCGCCGGCATTATCCGGTTCAGGTTCAAAGGGTACGTCTCAGCCAACCAGACGGTGGCGCCCCTGTCTCTCACGCCAAGCTTCTCGCAGAGAAGAGAGCGCCTGTCATCCCCTAAATGCACATGGCGAAACGAACGCGAGAGACTGCCCGCAAAGGTACGCGTCCGGCACTCCACCGCGGACTGTCTCAAAGCCTCGAAGCAGCAGACGTGCCAACACCAAGTTCGCAGATATCGACCTGTCGGAGTTGCCACCGCGTGTTCGGCAACCGCGGGAAGGAAGAGACGGCGCATGTCGAGATCGCCCCTATGCAGGCCGCGCAACTGGATGCATTGACTTCTAACAGAACCGCATAGATTCAACGATTATTGAAAGACAGTCTTATCATTCTGATGCCTCAACATGATTGGAGATGCAATCAATGGCTAATTTCCTTGAAAAGTGGTCTACCAAGAAGGCAACCAAGCCGACCCCAGGTGCCAAAAACATCGTTGACGTATTTCGCGGACGAGTGGCTGAGCAGAAGGCCTATCTAGAGGAATACGAGCGCGACACATCTGGCTTTAGCAAGTGGCGTTCAACGTGGTTTCAGAAGGTTCCGGGCGGGTTCGGCGTTACGGTCGGTCGAGACTCCGTCGATGCAGGGCACGGCCTGAGCTATGTCGTCGTCTCATCGACATCTGATGTAGCCGAGTTTCTCGATGACCTTGCCTATCACGCAGAGAACGACGTTGGCTTCCAGCAGGCGCTCGAACAGAACCGGCTTCGGCGGGTCGGGTTTCTGAATGCAGCCAAGTCGGCGGGTGCCAAGTCAATGGACAAACCGTCCAAGCCCGCTGCGACAGCAAGCTCTGCTACACCGAAGACAATCGTTTCCCGTGCGAAACCAGCCTCGAAGACGAAAGCATCAACCGCCCCGCAACCGGGCGCGGCAAGACGTGGACGCAAACCCAAATCAGACGCATCGGCATAGACCACGTGCGTTGCAGGCCCCACAAGTTGGCGGCGAATATCACCGCAAGGAAGCGGTTGCACGGGCTCGGACCGTATGAGTTTCGTCGCCCTCATGATGCCTCTTCCCAGGGGCGAGCATGATACCGATGGCATCGCGCACGCGCTGGATTCAACACTATACCTCAGGGGTAGCGCGCTGTCCGGACGTGAAGGCGAAAGACACCAAGGCGTTGACGTCGAGTGGATCAATCGTTCCTTTCGGGAACTGCCTTTGGGCTACTGTCGCAAAACGCCATGTTTCGGCGACCTCTCACCGTGCAAGAGACTGTCGGTTGTTCGAAGCTTTTCAAATCGAAAGACTGACGACCGGAGGTGCCACTCGTGCACCTTTGCGCAGGGACACGGCCTGAAGCGATTTACTCTTCTCGCCAAACGCGAGATCGACGTACAGGAAGCATTCCGCGAAGGTGGCCGTCCTTGTTGGGGATCATTAAATACGCCGAGTAACGCTATATAGCTCCTTCTTTCGACGGACCAGTCCACACGATTTGACTTCAATGAGGTCTCGGCACACCTGACGCCTATGCTTCGGGATGGCATGCCCTTGTCTGGCGCGCCGGTTGTGACGGTCCCTGAGTGCCATTGCGCTCCGCACCCACAACTTTCGATGGGAATATGGCGCATCTGAGGATGCTGTATGCTAAGCCTCCTATTCAACCTGCCAGCCGTGAGTCTGATTTCGATGCAGATCTTGAGGCTTTGAATGATGGGGAATGATGGACGACGTATTCAGCAAACTCAGCCGTCGCTTGGATGCGAATGCCGTGGCTGGCGTTCCGAAGCATGTGCGGTTGCGGGAAGCGATATTCGGCGCCATTCGAGATGGCTGCCTCAAGGCTGGCGATCAGATCGCTCCTGAACAGATGCATGCGCGAGACTGGCCTGAGCCCTGGGAACTGTACGAAAGGCACTTAGTGACCTAGCGACCGATGGCACGCTGATACGGGAACATGGTCGCGGCACCTTTGTCAGCTATTCCAATCCGACCACCGAAGATCTCTGGCAACTTCGATTCCTCGAAACTCCGACCGGCGAGCCTCTGCCTGTAACCTTCAAACTCAGGGACAAGAAGTCAGTCAGCAACCAGGGCCCCTGGCTACGCTCGCTCGATGAAAGGGGGCGGGATCTACGAATTCACAAGGCAACTTGTGGTCAATGGCCACTTTGTCTGCGGCAGCAAGTTCTATGTCTCGACGACAAGATTTCCCGGAATAGCAAAAAAAAAATACCGAAACGAGAACTCAACCTCAACTTCAAGCAATTACTGAGCGAAAGGTTTGCTGTCTATACACATTCGGTATGACCAGTTTACTCAGGTGGAAACCTTTAGCGACGAAATTTGCGAGCTTGTTGGTGTTCCGCTCAGGAGCTGTGGATTGGTCATGCATTCATGGGCCCGCGACAGTGCGCGACAAATCATCAGCTACCAGCTACTTGCAATTCCCGAGGGGCCATATTTCCTGGCATCCCAAGTCTCGAGGAATGCCTGACATCCCCGACAAGACTTAGCCCGTGACTGCACTCGGGTCTTCCGCCGCCTGGAGAGACACTCCGGGATCGGTATTGCGTGTGGCCAGCGGCAGGGCCCCAAGCTCCCGACCTCGTGAACGGTCACTCTTTCGTTCCGGACAATTTGTTGAATGAAATAAAGCTATATAGAACTATAGACATGCTGTATGCGCGAATGCGCAAGAGCTATATAGCTATCGACATGAATTTGAGACCAGTGCGAGCTGCCCCTCAGTCCACGGGATCCAAATCACTGCAAAGGTTGTGTTTTTCCAAGCGGCATCACTGTCACGTCCACGGATTTCGCAGCGTAATTTTCGCCGAGGCGGGGTGTCCGCAACGTCCTCGACGGCTCTGTCTCAACTGTGAATGCCACCGCGCAACGGCGATCCGCCGCCAGTCTCGTTGAAGGGGACCATGCGTACCGCACGCGTCCATCAGCACGGCAGTCCGGAAGACATCCTGCCGCGTCTTTTGTTGCTATTTCATTTCCGGGACACCCGGCACCCACTTGAAGTGGTCGCCGTCGGCCTGGATGTGGCCGACACCTGGAAATGGCAAGTGTGGCGCAAAGACAAGCTGATCTGACTTCGCCAGCTTTTTCAAGGTCTCGATGCGGTTCTTCTCGGCGGCTTTTTGATCGTTGTCAAAGCCAACGGGCCATTCAGGCTTCACGAGCGAAATGATCGAGCTGTGCACCGTGTCACCGATGTCGAGCAGCGTTTCTTTGCCTGACGCGATTTCATAGCCCACATGCCCGGGCGTGTGACCCTTCAGTCCAACCGAGACGACTGCCGGCACGACCTTTGCACCTGGTTTGAACGTCTCCACGTGGCTATTGATGACCTTGATGATATCGGCGAGTTGTGTGTCCTTTTTCGCGAACGTCCATTCAGCCGAGGACATGCGGATCGTCGCCTTGGAGAAGGCAAGCTTCCCGTCTCTGACGAGACCGCCTATGTGATCAGGGTGCGAGTGCGTGATCAGGACGTCGGTGACGTCTTCCGGCTTGATACCAGCCTGAGTGAGAGACTTCTCCAGTGCGCCACCCACCCCGGTGTCGACCAATATCACGCGCCCTGGCTCCTTGATGAGCAGCGCGTCGACGCTGAGGGTTACGGTGTCGGCTGGGACGCCTGCGGCCTTGAGGACGTCGCCAACTTCCCCAACTGTATGGGAGACGCCGAATATCTTGCCATCATTCGGCCGCACAAATTCAGCGTCGTGCAACGCCACGACCTCAAGAGCACCTATCCTGAAGGCTTTGAAGTCGGGTTGCTGAGGAGGCATCTGGGCGGAGGCGCCAGCAGCGATGGCAAGGGCTGCGAACGACGTCAAAGCGAATGAAGCTCTTGTCGAAGACATACCGAAGGTCCTTGTACTTGTGGCGGCAGATGTCTTGTACGTCTCATCACAGCTTTGGTCATCTCTCATTGTCGTGAACACAACATATCGGGACCGAGCAGCTTTGGTGGGCCGCAAGGAGAGTGTGGGACGACGGACTGCCTCGACCTGGCCGACCGCCTCTAGTGGACGGCAACATTTCCTCCCATACGGGCAACGGTGGTCGCGCGGTCTCACTATCCTCGTGCGCTGGTCGAAGGCGGGGCGATTTTTTTGCCTTCTGCGGATTGGGTTGACGCGAGCATGACAAATTCGAACTGAAAACGCCGGCAAGGGACTTGCATTTGTCGGTTTTGGAATATCTGTTCGCGATCACTAAAACACGAGCGGAGTCGAACAGTGAGCATACGGCAGCGGGTGAGTTTGAAGTTCAAGGATGAGATTGAGTTTTTGAGGGGATGGAAGCGCGACCGTACAGCGGTGGGCGCAATTACCCCAACCTCGGTTGCGACGGCCAAGAAAATGGCGAGCATCATTCAGCCGGGCTCCGGACTTCCCGTACTGGAACTCGGACCGGGGACGGGGGTCATCACCAGGGCAATCCTGGAACGTGGTGTTCTCCCAAGGAATCTTATTACGATCGAGTATTCGCTGGAATTCTGTCGCCATCTCCGCGAGCAGTTCCCTGCAGTCGACGTGCGATGTGGCGACGCCTTCGCCCTCGATCTTACGCTGGGAGCGCAGCGCAAGACCAAATTTGACTCCGTCATCTCAGCGATACCGCTTCTGCACTTGCCACCGGAGAAGCGGCGGGAACTCGTCCTCGACCTCCTCGAGCGCGTCCCCGCGGGCAGGCCGGTCGTCCAGATAACCTATGGTTTGCTGTCCCCCGTCGTCGCGCTGCCCGCGGGATACGAGGTCCGCCACCTCGCGTTCATGATGAGGAACATTCCACCCGCGCAGCTTTGGATGTATGCGAAGAAGCAGGGGCAGAATAAATCGGGACCACCTCGCTAAGGACGAACAACCTTCGGACCTTCACCGCTCGAGGCCGAACCACCAACTTCTCTTTTCAGTGGGTCAATAGTCAGGCACGCTCGACAGCGCGCCTGGCAGCTTTTATCTATAAATGATGACTGCTGCCACTGAGGACACAATTGCCAATCGCATTAGCCGCGTTCTCGCGGACCGCATCATTACAGGTGCACTTGAGCCTGGGAGCAAGCTGAGGCAGGACCACATCGCCGACGAGTTCGACACCAGTCACGTACCGGTGCGAGAAGCATTCCGCCGGCTCGAGGCCCAAGGGCTTGCGATTAGCGAGAGCCGCCGGGGCGTTCGCGTTGCAAGCTTTTCCCGGGCCGCCGTAGAGGAAGCTGCGCTCATGCGTTCGGTCCTCGAGGGACTGGCGTTGCGGCAAGCCGCGCCGAACTTGACGACCTCCATTATGGACGAAGCAATGTCGGCGATGATCGCTGGTGATACCGCGCGCGACGCGCGAACCTGGGACGAGGCAAATCGGCGTTTCCACCACCTGTTGCTGGCTCCAAGCAGAATGCCGCGATTGTTGGCAACAATCGATGATCTCCAGATGGTGGGTTCGCGCTACGCGTTTGCGACCTATGGCGCGGTATGGATCCCGCGGATCGACTTCGATCACCACTTGATCCTCGACCACCTTCGAAAAGGTGAAGTCAGTCAAGCCGTCGTCGTTCTTGAACGGCATGTGCAGCGGATAGGCCCCATTCAGCGCTGACTTGCTCCGTGCGGGTTGATAAGCCGACCCTGGAACCATTGCTCTGGGCGTCGCCGGCTCAAGAACGCGCGCCTCAAATCCCGCTCAGGTTGATTTCGCACTGCCGAAATTCTCCGGCTGGTTTGTTGCACATAGTCGTCGCGTTTATTTTATAGATAATTATGGATTCTATCTATCAATGTCGAAGGGGAGCATCGCATGGAGCAGGCGGACGCGACGATCAGGGTAAAAATCGGTTACGACGAGGCGGCTGTTATCTATAATTTGCCTTTCAACGATCTCATTTTCCGCGCCCAGCAGATCCATCGCGAGACCTTTGACCCAAACGCAATTCAGATGAGCCGGCTTTTGTCCATCAAGACCGGTGGATGCGCCGAGGACTGCGGTTACTGCAGTCAATCGGCTCACTATCCGACGGGCCTTAAGGCCTCCAAGCTGATGGAGGTCGAGCGGGTCCTTGCTGCGGCACGTCAGGCTCGCGCCGGCGGAGCGACGCGTTACTGTATGGGTGCGGCGTGGCGCAGCCCGAAGGACCGAGACATGGACTCGCTTGTGGCGATGGTCGAGGGCGTCAGGGCTCTTGGCATGGAGACCTGCATGACGCTCGGCATGCTCACTCCTGAGCAATCTGAGCGCCTAGCAGATGCCGGCCTGGACTATTACAACCATAACATCGACACCTCCGAACGTTTTTATCCCGAGGTCATCACCACCCGTACCTTTGAGGATCGGCTGGAGACCCTCGCCACCGTGCGAGATGCTGGTATCAAGGTCTGCGCGGGCGGTATTCTCGGAATGGGTGAAACCACTGCTGACCGGATTTCCATGCTTGTCACATTGGCCAACCTTTCGGAGCAGCCGGAGAGTGTGCCAATCAACATGCTGATCCCAATCCCCGGCTCGAAGCTCGCAGATGCCGTAGCTGTCGATCCGATCGATTTCGTCCGCACCATCGCCCTTGCCCGCATCCTGATGCCGAAGTCCCATGTCCGCTTATCGGCCGGACGCACCGACATGAGCGATGAGATGCAGGCGCTCTGCTTCTTTGCCGGAGCCAATTCGATATTCGTCGGCGAGACGCTTCTGACGGCAGACAATCCCGGTGAAGACAAGGACGCCATGCTGTTTCGGCGCCTCGGCCTGGAACCAATGCCACTGGAACGTCACCCTTGAGCGGGCTCGCGCTCGCCCGTTATGCGAAGACCATGGCCGGGCTGGAGCGCAAGTCGCGCATCCGCTCCGTGGCGGTGGCATCGGGCATCGACTTTGCGTCGAACGACTATCTAGGGTTCGCCAATTCGTCTCGCATGAAAGCGGCAATCAGGGCAGCGGTTGACCGGGGTGTTCCCGTGGGCGCCGGTGCCTCGCGGCTGCTCCGCGGCAATCACATCGAGCACGAGATGCTGGAAGCGGAAGCGGCACGGTTCTTTGGTGCGGAGAAGGCGCTATATTTCGCCAGCGGATATGCCGCGAATGCGGCGATCTTCTCCACGCTGCCTCAGCGCGACGACCTTATCGTCTATGACGAACTGATCCACGCAAGTGCAATGGAGGGGATCTCCGCCAGCAAGGCAATCACCCGCGCCGTGCCCCACAACGATGCCTGTGCAGTCGAGCAGGCAATTCGGGAATGGCGGGACAAGGGAGGAAAGGGGGTTCCCTGGATCGGCGTTGAAAGTCTCTACTCGATGGATGGTGACAGGGCGCCGCTCCTTGAGTTGGCCGAACTTGCCCGGCGCCATGACGGTTTCCTTGTCGTCGATGAAGCGCATGCAACCGGTGTCTTCGGCCAAGAAGGTCGAGGCCTTGCCGCCAATCTCGGGGCGGGTAGTCATGTCCTGACGGTCCATACCTGCGGCAAGGCGCTCGGAGCCAGCGGGGCGCTCCTGGGGGGCCCGAAGATCCTCGTGGACTACCTTATCAATCGCGCCCGCAACTTCATCTACTCCACTGCGCCATCGCCGCTAACGGCAGCGGCGGTCCGTGAGGCGCTCCGTTTCCTGGCCGATGAGCCGGAGAGCCTGACCCGCCTGGAGAAACTTGTCGCCTTTGCCGGCGCACAACTGCAATCCCGACTAGCCAAGACGCCGAGCGGCTCGCAGATCATCCCGGTCTTGATTGGTGACAACGGACGCGCGGTCTCCGTTGCCCGCCAGATGCAGGCCGAAGGATTTGATATTCGCGCAATCCGGCCACCGACGGTTCCCGAGGGTACGGCTCGGTTGCGGATCTCCATTACTCTGAATGTGGAGGAACAGCAGATTTCAGCAATGTTCGAACGGCTCTTCGCGATCCTGAAGGAGAATGGGCAATGACGGCACACTTTGTCGTCTCCGGCACGGATACCGGCCTTGGCAAGACCGTATTTGCTGCCGCGCTCACGAATGCGTTGGGCGGTTATTACTGGAAGCCGGTGCAGGCAGGTCTCGATGAAGAAACGGATTCACAAACCGTGTCCCGATTGGGCGGCGTGCCTTCTGAACGCATCCTCCCTGAGGCCTACAAACTCTCGACGCCTGCCTCGCCGCATCTTTCAGCCCAAATCGACGGAACCTCAATCGATCCGCGCAGGCTTGTCCCACCCGATGTCGATGGACCACTTGTGATCGAAGGGGCAGGGGGCCTTATGGTCCCGCTCTCTGAAAACCTTGTGTTTGCCGACGTGTTTGCCGCGTGGCAGATTCCCGTCATCTTGTGCACGCGGACGACGCTTGGCACCATCAATCACACGCTGTTGTCCGTCGAAGCGATGCGCCATCGCGCGGTTCCGATCCTCGGCATCGCCTTTATCGGTAATGAAAACCTGGAAACCGAATCCATCATCAGCAAATTGAGCGGCATTCGGTCCCTCGGGCGATTGCCAATCCTGACGAGCTTGACAGCAACGGGTTTGAGCAGGGCGTTCCACGACAATTTTGATCGTTCCGCATTTGGAGAGGTCAGCCCATGACCCGATCGATTATCTGGCATCCGTTCACCCAGCATGCGCTGGAACCGCCGATGAAGCGCATCGTCTCCACGGAAGGAGCCTACCTCGTTGATGAGGATGGCAATCGAATTCTCGATGCCATCTCCTCATGGTGGGTGATCACCCACGGCCATCGACATCCGGCCATCATGCAGGCAATCCGCACCGCGACCGAAGCCTACGATCAGATCATTTTTGCCGAGTATTCACATGAGCCGGCGCAACGTTTGGCGGAAGGATTGGTTGCTGTTGCGCCCCCCGGATTACGGCATGTCTTCTACTCCGACAGTGGTTCGACGTCTGTCGAAGTCGCCTTGAAGATGGCGCTCGGCTTTTACCACAACACGGGCGAAGCGCGCGATCGAATTGTCGTGATGGAACACGGCTACCACGGCGACACGATCGGCACCATGTCCGCCGGTGAACGCGGTGTCTTCAACGCTGCATACGCGCCGCTGCTCTTTGGAGTGGACCGAATACCGTTTCCGGAACCGGATCTCGAGCAGCGGACGCTAGACGCCTTCGAGGCATTCTGCCGCACTGGCCGCATCGCGGCCATCTTGCTCGAGCCGCTAGTGCTGGGTGCGGGGGGCATGAAGACCTACACCCCCGAGGTCCTCAAGGCCCTCAGGGAAATCGCTCACCGCCATGGGTGTCTGGTCATCGCCGACGAAGTGATGACAGGTTGGGGCCGAACCGGAACAATGTTTGCGTGTCAGCAAGCAGATGTGTCACCCGATATTTTGTGCACCTCGAAAGGATTGACCGGAGGCGCCCTGCCGCTGGCGGCAACGCTCTGCACATCCGATATATATGATGCGCATCTGTCGACGGATCGGCGCAAGACATTCTTCCACTCGAGTTCTTATACTGCCAACCCCGTTGCTTGCGCCGCCGGTGTCGCAAATCTCGAGGTGTGGAAACACGAGGATGTAGGCTCCCGTATACAGAGATTGGGAAGTCTCCATCGTCAGCACTTGCCAAGGTTTTTGGACGACGACCGGTTCTCTGGCGTGAGACAGGCAGGTACCATCGTTGCGCTTGACCTGGATGTAACCGTCGCAGGTTATCTTGCAGATGTCGGTCCGCGCATGCGACGGCTCTTTCGCGAGCGTGGCTTTCTCATTCGTCCGCTTGGCAATGTCATCTACCTCATGCCGCCTTATTGCGTCAGCGCCCCAGAGCTCAGCCGCGTTTACGACGCGATCGACGAGGTTGCCACCATCATTCACGGAGGATCGCGATGAGACCAGCAGCTTCCTCGCGTATGGCGGGTTTCGGGCATGCGGTACCCGGCCGGCGCGTCGACAGCACCGAAATCGAGGCAACGCTTGGGCTCGAACCGGGTTGGATCGAGCGCCGGACCGGTATTCGCAGCCGGTATTGGGCAAGCGATGGCGAGACGCTCAGTGCACTCGCAGCAGAAGCAGGCCGGATGGCACTCGAAAATTCAGGTGTCTCACCGGACGATGTCGCCTTGACCTTGCTAGCAACCTCGACGCCAGATCATCTGCTTCCGCCATCCGCCCCACTGCTCGCGTACCAGCTGGGGCTCACGAGATCCGGCGCGATCGATCTCGCCGGTGCCTGCTCGGGCTTTCTTTACGCGCTAACCCTGGCCGACGGATTCGTGCGCCTGCATGGTCGTTCGGTTCTGGTTGTGGCTGCCAATATTTTGTCCCGCCGCATCAATCCCAACGAGCGCGCCAGCGCCGTCCTGTTCGCCGATGCGGCCGGCGCGGTTGTCCTTTCGCCTTCCGCCGAACCCGAAGCTGGACTGAGGGGGGTCGAACTCGCCTCCGATGGCAGTGGCTATGACCTGATCACCATTCCAGCAGGCGGGAGCAACCGCCCCTTTACGGGCAAAATAGCCGGAGAGGAGTTCCTGATGTCTATGAAGGACGGGAGAGAGGTTTTCTCGCGCGCCGTCGCAGTCATGACGCAATGCTCACGCGAGGCACTCACGAGGGCCGGCCTGACGGCATCTGAGCTTGACCGGTTCGTTCCGCACCAGGCCAATGCCCGGATTTTCGATGCGGTTTGTAACGATCTTGGCATCGATCCATCGAAGACGGCGCGAACAATCGAGGCCTTCGGGAATTCGTCCGCCGCGACAATTCCCCTGTCACTGTCAATCGCCAATGCGACGAAACCATTTGTTCCCGGTGAATGCCTGCTTCTCGCCGCGGCCGGCGCGGGAATGATTGGCGGTGCCTGCGTATTGGTCACGTAGTCGATCAGGACAGGGCAAGGCCGCCCCATGCTGACCAGGTGATCATCATGACGCGCGTCGATCGACGTCACGCGCGACAGCATGGTTGGCGCGGCAAGAGATAAAGAAAGGTTGGAATATGAGAAAAGTGATCGCCGGCAAGCTGCACGGCATCTATGTGACAGAAGCGAATTTGAACTATCATGGGTCGATCACCCTCGACCCGGACCACTGCGAGGAGGCAGGTATCCTGCCGATGGAGTTTGTCGAGATCTGGAACAAAAACTCTGGAGCGCGAATATCCACATATGTCATTCTTGGCGAACGCGGCTCTCGATGCTGCATTCTGAATGGCGCGGCCGCTAGAACGTGTCAGGCCGGCGACCAAATCATCATCTGCAATTCGATCTATCTTGGCGAGGCGGAGCTGACGTCCATCAAGCCGAAGATCCTAACCTTCGATGAAAACAACGTTGTCCGCGACAGGCTGAGTTACTCGGTGTCGCTGGATGAGAGGGGGCGCTATGCCTTCGATATTAGCGATGGGAATTCCAACCCTCTCCCAGTACCCACACTGGTGTCGGACCGGTAAGGCAAATCCCCACCCCAGCATCTCGCGCTTTGAACGCAGACCTCGTCAGGCCCGGTTAGGTCACCGCTCGGCGACATAACTTCTGCTCCGACCATCGCCACTACGTTGATTTTTGAATTTATCGAAGTGGCGCCGCCCGGTCTGGCGGCGTTGTCAAAGAGCGAGGCACGTTGACCTCGCTAGGACGCACCAGACCAAGAGCAGTTGACTGGTTGGCAGCTTCGGTCCAACGCGCAACTATGGTGAACCAAAGCGGCCAGAACCTGTGCTCTTGCGCAGCAGGCCGCATGGAGACTCAGCAAGGCCTTCCTTGGCAAAACGTTCGAGTATGGCAACGATATCCCCAAGTCCCCGTGTCTCGGCGTAATGCATCAGACCGCCTCTGAAGCGTGGGAATCCATAGCCGTGAATTTGAACGAGATCGATGTCTTCAGACCGCGCTGCAATCGTCTCGTCCAGGATTCTTGCGGCCTCGTTGATCATGGGCAGCACGATGCAATCAATGATCTCGTCTTCGCTCCACTGTCGCTGCGGCGTGGCCAAGGCTTCGGCAGCGATTATGCCAGCGACCGCAACGGATGGCTTGGGCGTCCGATCGCCCTTGTCGTAGTCATACCAGCCACCACCGCTCTTCTGCCCGAAACGTCCCAAGGCATAGAGCCGATCGGCGACCGGTGCAAAGGGCGTCTCTCCCCTTACGCGGGCAGCCCGACGCTGAAACGCAGCGATGTCGAGACCACCAAGGTCCTGGGCCTCAAACGGCCCCATCGACAGGCCAAAGGCACGCATGGCGGAATCGACGGTCTGCGGTTCTGCACCCGACAACAGCAGGCGTTCCGCCTGTGCACGTGTGACCTTCAGTATCCGGTTGCCGATGAAGCCATCACAGATGCCGGCACGGACCGGGATCTTGTTCATCATGCGGGCGAGTGCGAAGCCAGTCGCGAGCGTGACCGGAGCCGTATCCGGTGTTGGCACGATCTCCAGCAGCTTCATCACCTGAGCTGGACTGAAGAAGTGCAGGCCAAGAAAGCGCTCCGGATGCGCGATGCCGGCCGCGATCTGCGCCGGATCGAGATAGGAGGTGTTGGTGGCCAGCAAAGTATCGGGGCGGCAGACTGCCGACAGTCTGGCGAAGACATCGCGCTTGACGCCGAGATCCTCAAAGACTGCCTCGATGACGAGGTCGACGTCAGCGAGGGCACCGTAGTCGGTCGTGGCGGTCACTGCGGCAAGCCGCTCTTCCGCGACATCGGAACTGATCTTGCCGCGCTTGACGGAGCTTTCGAAGATTGCGCGCAGATTGGAAAGCCCGCGGTCGAGCGCCTCGCTGTCACGCTCGACCAGTGTGACTGGCAATTGGGCATCACAAAGTGCCGCAGCGATCCCGGCTCCCATCGTTCCGCCGCCAATCACCGCAGCGGATCTGATCGATTGCGGCACTGTTGCGCGAATCTCTGGCGGTCTTGGTGCTGCACGCTCCGCGAAGAAAACGTGACGCAAGGCTCGAGCCTGGGGCGAGCCGCGCAAGTCAAGGAATGTCTCACGTTCAAACTCCATTGCAGCCTCGAACTCGTATTCGCAGGCCTTGCGGATACAGTCGAGAGCGCGAAGGGGAGCCTGTTCCAGCTTGGCGCGCAAGGCAACTGATTTCGCAGTTGTCTCCCAAAAGCTCGCCTCCACGGCAGGGACGTACCGTTCGCAAAGGGGAGGCGGAAGGGGTTGGGCGAGAGCCAGGCGGAGGAAGTCAATCGCGCCGCTTTCCAGGTCCTTTTCGACAACGGCATCGATCAACCCTTGCGCGCGAGCCCGCAGGGCGGTGACAGGTTGGCCAGACGTGATCATGTCAGCGGCCAGTGCCGCTCCGGCCAGACGCGGAAGGCGCACCGTGCCGCCAGCACCCGGGACGATCCCCAGCCGGACTTCTGGCAGACCGATGCTCGCCGATGGGGAGGCCACGCGAAAACGGCAGCCGAGTGCTATCTCGAAGCCTCCGCCGAGCGCACTGCCGTGGATTGCTGCGACCCACGGCTTGGCTGCCTTCTCGATACGCGTGACGAGGTCTGGAAGGTGAGGGGGGAGGGGCGGCTTGCCGAATTCGCTCACATCGGCCCCGGCAATGAATGTCCGTCCGGCGCAGATCAGCACCACCGCGTCAACCGAGGGGTCGCGGTCGAGCGCCTCGGCGGCGTTCCAAAGATCCTGTCGTACAGGCTGCGAAAGGGCATTGACCGGCGGGTTATCAACGGTCACGACGGCGACCTTGCCGATCTGTTTGATTGTCAGTGTCATTTGCTTGCATCCTCGTCTGCATCGCAAAGCTGTCTGGTTCCGTTCGTTCCTAAGCCGTCATTGCGGACAGGGAAGGAATAAGGCTTCGCGTTGTTGGCGTCTTGGTTACCGGTCAGACCGTCCTCGGTTGGCGCCACATCACTGTGCTAAACCGCTCTGCCACGAAGGCGGCGTCGGTGAGGCTGGCATTACCTGCCGGGTTTGCACCTGTGACGTGGAAGTCGCTGAAGGCAGCGCTCTGGTTCACGAAAATCCCTCCCGTCAAATTGATCGAGAGGTTGACGCCAGCGTTGCAAAACGCGTTTACGGCGGTCTCAATCCTGGTGTCATCCGTATCATAGAGCGCCGCTGTAATCGCACCCTTTCGACGGGCTAGGCTAGCCGCCCTCTCAATGCCTTCGGCCGCATCGGCTACCGCGACGACAAAGGCGATCGGACCGAAGCGTTCTTCCTCGTGTGCATCTGTCTTTTCGGCATCCACGCCAAGGATAAGAGGGGTTGCCGTGCGCGCATCCCCGGCATCGATCGGGGCAGAGTCGCGAATGAGCGTTCCAAGGCCGCGAGCTGTCTCGATCCGCGCCAGGGTTGCCGAATTGGCAATTGCGCCACAGACGCCGGTAGCACGCGCAGGATCGGCAAGAAGGTCATCGATCGCCGCAGCAATTCCCTTCGCGACGTCGTCAAAACCCTTGTGGCCTTGGTTCGTCGCGATGCCACTCCGGGGGACATAGATGTTCTGCGGGGCGGTGCACATCTGGCCGCTATAGAGCGAAAGCGAAAAGGCGATATTCGCGCACATGCCGGCAAAGTCGTCAGTCGTTGCGACGACCACCGAATTGACACCGGTTTCTTCGGTATAGACCTTCGCCTCTCCGGCATGCCACCGCACCCATTCCCCAAAGCTGCTGGAGCCGGTGTAGTCGATGATGGAAACGGCTTCGCTCTGAACGAGGCCAGCGGTGATTTCTGCACCCGGAGCGTCCGGCGCGAGAAGCGCGATATTACGGTCAAAACCTTCTTCCGCAAGCACCTGTCGAATAACCGAAACGGTGATCGCGAGAGGAAGAATTGCACCTGGATGCGGCTTGACGATGACCGTATTGCCGGTCGCAAGGCTGGCAAACAGGCCCGGATAGCTGTTCCAGGTCGGAAAGGTTTGGCAGCCGATCACCAGCGCGACACCTCGGGGAACGACCCGCCAGTGCTTTTGAAGAACGATCGGCTCGGCCTTGCCCTGCGGTTTCGACCATACGGCCTGCGCAGGCGTGCGGCTCATCTCCGCGTAGGCGTAGGCGACGGCCTCAAGGCCGCGGTCTTGCGCATGCGGCCCCCCAGCCTGGAATGCCATGGCGAAGGACTGCCCCGTCGTGTGCATCACAGCGTTGGCGATCTCAAAGCTGCGGTGATTGAGACGTGCGAGTACTTCCAGGCAGACGCCGACACGGGTCTTGATCGGGGCAGTTGCCCATGCGGATGCTGCAGCCTGCGAGGCGGCAATCAGGCTGCTTGCATCGGCCGCCGGATAGGTGACGCCGAGCGACGGGCCGAATGGCGAAACTTCGGCCCCGACAACCCCACTTCCAGGATGACCGGGCAGGTCGAAGGGCCTGCCAAGCCGGGCGTTATAGGACGCCAGACCATCGTCCTTGGCTGTTTCGCCATAAATCTTGCCGCTTGGGATTTCAGGATAGGCCGACCAATAGCCGCGGTCCTGCGTGGCCTTGAGGGCCGCCACAAGGGTCGGCTGGTGGCGGTCAAAAAGGGCATCCATCATATGTTCCTCGCGTGGTGTGGATTTATAATTGACCGGCCGGTCGGTTTATGCAAGAGTTTTTTAATGAACCGCCCGATCCTGGCGGAACTGGAGGAAACATGTCCGAATCCGACACAGTCCTGTCGGCGCTTGCCGATGGCGTCCTTGCCTTGACGCTCAATCGCCCAGACAAACTCAATGCCTTTAACGAGGAGATGCATGTGGCGCTGCGCAACGGCTTCGAGCGCGCTCACAACGATGCGGCGGTGCGCGCCGTGCTCCTGACCGGTGCAGGACGTGGCTTTTGCGCCGGGCAGGATCTCGGTGACCGTGATCCGCGAAAGGGTGGGATAGCCCCGGACCTCGGACGTACCATTGAACTGTTCTACAACCCGCTGATCCGCCTGATCAGGACGCTCGACAAACCAGTCGTCTGTGCGGTGAATGGCGTCGCCGCCGGCGCCGGCGCCAATATCGCGCTTGCCTGCGACATCGCTCTGGCAGCACGATCAGCTCGCTTCATCCAGGCCTTCGCGAAGATCGGTCTGGTACCCGACTCCGGCGGCACCTGGAGCCTGCCACGCCTGCTTGGAGAGGCGCGCGCCAAGGCGCTCGCACTGACGGCTGAACCGCTCGATGCGGAAACGGCGGCGAGCTGGGGCCTGATCTGGAAAGTGGTCGACGATGCGGCACTTCTGGATGAAGCCCATGCGCTTGCCATCAGACTGGCAGCCGGACCAACGAAGGGTCTCGGCATGACCAAGCGCGCCCTCCAGGCTGCTGCCACCAATTCGCTGGATCAGCAGCTTGAACTCGAACGCGATCTGCAGCGCGAGGCCGGCCGTAGCGCGGATTATGCCGAAGGCGTCGCCGCATTCCTGGAAAAGCGCAAGCCGGAGTTTAAGGGACGATGACGGACCGGGTAGTTCTGACGGCACAGGAGCTTGCCGATGCCTGTGCGGATGCGATGTGGCGTGAGGACAATGCCACCCGGCATCTTGGCATGAGAAGAGACCGCGTTGCGCCGGGCCTTTCGGTGATCTCCATGATCATCAGACCCGAAATGACCAACGGACACGGAACGTGCCATGGTGGATATATCTTCACATTGGCCGATTCCGCCTTCGCCTTTGCCTGCAACACGTACAATCAGCGCGCCGTCGCGCAGCATTGCTCGGTCACCTTCATCGCACCCGCCTTTGCCGGCGACCGATTGACGGCGACCGCGCGCGAGGTCTCGCGACGCGGGCGCGGCGGGATCTACGATATCAACGTGACCAATCAGAATGGCGATCACATTGCTGAATTCCGCGGCCATTCGCGCACGGTCAAGGGCACTCTTTTGCCGGACGAGGCGTAAAGCCGCCGGCCGCTTATCTCGGAGGAGACAGACATGGAAGACCTATCACCACGCCCCGGCGACCTTGACGCGATCGAAAGGGCATCGCGCGACGAGATTGCCGCGCTCCAGCTTGACCGGATGAAATGGTCGCTGGCCCACGCCTATGACAACTCATCGTTCTACCGTGCCCGCTTCGACGAGGCAGGCATCCACCCCTCGGATCTGAAGTCGCTCGCCGATCTTGCGAAGTTCCCGTTCACGACCAAGAAGGACCTTCGCGA